>Ga0070697_100000055_pt1 | contig 86691 bp, 84 predicted proteins | sample KBSK1501metaG_FD_65475 | JGI IMG/M metagenome (GOLD analysis project Ga0070697, IMG submission 65475) | Corn, switchgrass and miscanthus rhizosphere microbial communities from Kellogg Biological Station, Michigan, USA - KBS K1-50-1 metaG | ecosystem: Host-associated > Plants > Roots >...
GGGATAACGATTGCTTCGAGCTTCATGTCGACGGTCGCCACGCCAGCGGCGATGTTGGTGTCGTTATTACGGACTTGCTTGGCAGTTGTTTGATTCACGGTGTTTGCTCCTTTTGTTTAGTTCGAGTCTTTAGATTAATCGAAATGAGTCCATTCAAGTTGGACATCCGTTTTTTCTTGGCGCACACACACTATGGCGTTGGATAATCCCAAACATCGGGCGGCAGCTTATCCCTGAGTGATGCATACATGGCATCGCGGAACAGTTTCAGCGCCGGATACGGCCGCAGGGCAATAGTGCGCTCCACTATCAGCCCCTGCTCGTTATCCACGATGACCTCCAAGCTCTCGATCTTGTGGCCATCCATGGTTCCCACCCAGCGCAAGAAGGTGGTGCGCTCATCGAGCTTAAACTCGGCGGTATAGGTGCCGGAACCACGCGTAGAGCTCGACTGAGCAAAAGTCGTCGCGATGACTTCACGGCCCTGGATCGGCCGAATCAGGATCGGGCTGTTGAATACGATGTTTTCGGCAAGCAGCTCGCTCACCTGGGCGGCTGTAGGGTGACCCGATTCCCGTAGTTTACGTAAAGGATGCATTGTGATTCCTCCCATGCCAGGTTGCGGCGAAGCTGGGCGAACTACAGCGACGGGCTCATGGAAAGCTGAGAGCAGCTGAAGCGTGGCCCGAATTCGTTCACGCTTTTGCCGCCGCGCCGATCTCGTAGTTCCGTGCCTCGATGGCTTTCAGGGTTTTTGCAAACCACTTTTCCAACTGTCCCTTGCCAACGATCCCAAGGAACGCGCCGAGCAGACGCCCCTTGAGGTTCTTACCATCGCGCACAATAACGACGTCCACGTCGGTCGTTCCGTTGGGCTGACGCGTGAGCGTATAGGTGTGACCTGACCGGCCTCCCCATAAATTCGAATCAGTGGTGGTAAGAACTATGTGTGTGGGATCGGACCAGTTGTAGCTCAGTCTTTCCCAAATGCCGCCCGAGCCTTCTGTGACGTCGGCATAGTTGGTGCCCTGCTTGTGGACTTTCAGGTACTGATCCGTGCTATTGCCGAAGATCTTCTCGCGGCCGGGACCGAAGTCGGTGAGACCGGCGATGAACTGCTCTGGAGTCGCGGTAGTTGTCTTTTTGAAGTGAATTGTAGACATATGTGCTCCTTAATCGAATTGGTTGCGTTGCACCGAGTTTGAGTGCGCTCATTGTCATCTCATCATTGCTATCAACGAAGCCGCGGCAGAGCGATCACGTAACCATCCACAGATTACACCGATTACGCAGATTAATCTGTGTAATCGGCGTAATCTGTGGATATGTGTTTTGTTTGCCTAACGCAATTCGGCGAGCCACTTCAATGCACTTATGCTCGGCATGAAGAAGTATTCGCCGCCGCGTAGCACATTGAACGTCTCGATGCCGCGCCAGTCGACTCATCAGATCTTTTGGAATGCTGAAGCTCGCGCTTCCGATCTGATCGCACGGTTGCTGCGTCATTCGGCATTACACTCCGAGTGCGGAAATTGATCTATTAGACGAAGGTATCGATCGATACTTTGGTATTAGAGGGAACGCCGAGGAGGTTCGAGGGCAGTGTTCCTAATCTGGATTTTGTAACGCAAACTGTTAGTTTGGGGCCGCTTTAAATGCCATTCCGTCATTACGAACTAACAGTTTGCTTTACAGATTAGGACACCATCGGTTTCGAGGCTGAAGGATTCCTGCAGGCGAAGGCTGGTGCTAGAATCTCCGTAAACCAACACCAAACAATAGTCATCATGCTGGCGCTGATGGTCGTTCACATCGCTTGAGTGTTGCACCCACAAGCCTGAAGGGAACCGAAAGGTCTGTTATGAGAATGGGCGAGACGCGTCGGCGATCGGTTTTTGATTCACTATTGAAAATTGAGTTTCTCGCGAAGGAAACTCTGATGCCTGAAACCCTCAAAAGAAAACTTTGGTCGTCGCGCATGGCAGCGGGCTCCGCTGTGTTTATTGCCGCGCTGGGTTCGATGGTGCTGCTCGGTTGGTTCTTTCATGTCGCTTCGCTGATCCAACTCCGGCCAGATCTGCCGCCTATGACACGCAATGCGGCGGCGTGTTTCCTGCTGAGCGGTCTTGCCTTACTAACGATTGTTCTCAAAGGTTCAAAGTGGATAGTTGTGACGTGTGCCGGGATCGTGGCGGCGGCCAGTGTGCTTACCATCGGTGAATATCTCTTTCATGTGAATGCGGGAATCGACCAACTACTGGGGCCGTCTTATGTCGTGCTCAGGGTGTCGAGCCCGGGACGCATGGCGCCAATCGTGGCGCTTTGTTTCGCTCTTGGTTCAATTGGACTGCTCTTTGGACCTAACCGACTCGCGAATCACGCCGGGCTTTTGTTGGGATTAATTGGCTCAATGATCGCAGCTGCCGGGATTGCGACGAGCCTGGCAGTGTTGCTGGGGTCGAGCGATGCACCCGATTGGGGTGACGTCACCGAGGTGGCGCTGCATACGGCAATCGGGCTTTGGGTATTTGGTTTTGGCGTGCTGGCCCTGGCCTGGAAATTGGAGGCTGACCAGTCTGGTACCCCGCGCTGGTTACCAATCAGCATGGCGCTCGGAGTTGCTACCAGCACTTTGGCTTTATGGCAGGCATTGATCGCTGATGGATATGCACCATTCGCTCCACTACCAGCCGCCTTGCTTGTTGGCGGTTGCCTGATGGCGCCCATCCTCGGCGCGGCGATCTACCAAACGCAGCGCGCGCACACGCAAAAAGAGAAGTTGCAGGCGAATCAGGATCTTCTCGATCTCGCGCAGAAGTCGGCTCGCGCCATGGCCTTCGACTGGTACATTCAGGAACCCGTCAACCGGTGGTCGCCGGAGCAGGAAGCGCTGTACGGGCTAGCACCGGGAACCTTCGATGGAACTTATGAGAGTTGGAAGAAGCTGGTACACGTCGATGACTGGCCACTCATAGTTGAGTCCCTAAAGAACGCCCAACAGAGCGGCGATATCTCAGCCGAATACCGCGTGGTATGGCCCGACGGATCGACTCATTGGCTGGCGGCCAATGGTCAAATGTTCCTTGATGCCGAGGGTGGGCCACTACGAATGGTTGGCTTCACCGCCGATGTGACACCGCGAAAACTCGCAGAGGTCCAACTGGCCGGCGAGAAACGACTGCTCGAAATGGTGGCGGCCGGCCATGCGCTGGCTGATGTCCTGACGGAACTATGCAAGTTTGTTGAAGAGACAGCCGGCGATTGCAAGTGTGGTATTTATTTGATCGACTGGCGTACAGCTACGTTCCGTCTCGGCGCGGCGCCCAGTCTGCCGCCAACGTTTAATGATCCAGTTGAAGGATTGACAGTGACCGCCGACGCAGGCCCATGCGGACTTGCAGCGCTGACGAGGGCGCAAGTAATTGTTAACGACGTTGAATCAGATCCGCGGTTCCAGTCAGCGACGATTCGGCCTCTCTTGTTACAACACGGATTGCGCTCGCATTGGTCGACGCCGATCCATTCAGGCGACGGACGAGTGTTGGGAACGTTTGCCATTTTTCGGGACCGTCCTTCAAGCCCCACGCGAATTCAGCAGGATCTCCTCCTTCAAGTCACGCACATTGCCAGCATTGCCATGGAGCGTGCGCTAGGTGAGGCGGCTCTAAGGCAAAGCGAAATGTTCCTCGCGGAAGCCCAGCGTCTCAGCCGCATCGGCAGTTTTTCGTGGCGCGTCGCCACTGACGAAATCACCTGGTCAGAGGAGCTCTATAGCATTTATGAATTCGATCCGGGAACGAACATCACGCTCGACGTCATCCGAACGCGCGTTCATCCGGAAGATCTCGCCTTGTACCAGAAAATGGTCGAGCAGGCACGAAACGGCGCCGATGATTTTGATTGGCAATATCGCTTGCTCATGCCTGACCAATCGATCAAATACATGCAGGCAATTGCTCAAGCGACTCGGGACCATGCCGGGCAATTGGAGTACATCGCCGCAGTTCAGGATGTCACAGCTGGCCGGCTGTCGGAAGAGGCTTTGGACAAAGCGCGATCAGAACTCGCGCACGTAGCCCGGATCATGAGTCTGGGAGCTTTGACGGCTTCGATTGCGCACGAAGTCAATCAACCGTTATCGGGAATCATCACCAACGCGAGCACGTGTGTGCGAATGTTGGACGCTGAGCCGCCCAACGTTGACGGAGCGCGGGAGACTGCAAAACGTACGATTCGCGACGGGCGACGAGCCGCTGATGTAATTACACGGCTGCGCGCTCTCTTCAGCAGGAAGGATGCAGCCACGGAGTTGGTAGACCTGAATGAGGCGACTCGCGAAGTAATTGCGCTTTCGCGCACCGAGCTGGAGCGTAACCGCGTGATTACGCGCACAGAACTTGCTGATGAACTGCCGCCGGTAACGGGCGATCGCGTGCAACTGCAACAAGTGATTCTGAATTTACTGCGCAACGGCTCTGATGCCATGAGCAGTGTCGATGATCGCCCGCGCGAATTGTGGTTCAGAACTGAAGTGGAGGAAGGTGACGTTGTGCGCTTGACTGTTCAGGATGCAGGCATAGGTTTCGCGCCGCAGTCGCTCGACCGTCTGTTCCAGACTTTCTACACAACCAAAGATGATGGGATGGGAATCGGCCTGTCAGTAAGCCGCTCGATCATTGAGAATCATGGCGGTCGTTTATCGGCCACGCTGAACGATGGTCCAGGCGTAACGTTCTCGTTTTCGATTCCGTGCGTTGTCAACGGGTCCACGAGCAACACAGTGTCATGAGGTCAGTACCACCTCGCGGTAGCGGGTGGGTCTCTTCGCCGCACTCAAGTCTCGCTTCCGTGAGCTAGACACGTTCCGGCTTTGCCGCCCTATGTGCGGAAGCGGCTATGACCTTCCGGTACAAGTTGATAATGATGCCGGGGGGCTGCGCCCCGACTCAGGGGGCATAGCCCCAGAGGATAAAAGGGCGCTTCCGGTGGGGCGGAGCCACCACCGCACATCGGGCGGCAAAGCCGGAATGTGTCTAGTTCATGGAAGCGAGAGTTGAGTGGGCTGCGAAGAGACCCACCCGCTACCGCGAGATGGTACTGACCTCATGACACCGCATCCCGCTTCTTACACAGTCTCGGAAGTGCGTGGTCACAACAAGTCCTCGATCTTAACTGGCAGTTCTCGCACGCGCACACCGGTAGCGTGGTGAACCGCTTGCGTAACGGCGGCTGCAATGCCGGCTAAGCCGATCTCACCGATTCCGCGCGCACCGAGTTCATTAATCTCCTTATCGGGATAGTCCAGAAACGTAACGTCGATGGGCGGCGCATCCGCGTTGACCGTCATCATGTAGTCGGCCAGATTGCTGTTGATAGGTGCACCGTTCTGCGGATCGTAGTTGGTCTCTTCGAACAGGGCCATGCCGATGCCCATCACCACCGCGCCCTGGATCTGATTGCGGCCGGCGAGCGGGTTCAAGATTCGGCCCGCATCCATCACCGTCACAACGCGGTTGACGCGCAAGCGAGCGAGCTCGGCCTGCCATGTCACTTCGACGAAGTGACAGCCGAACGAGTGCTTGGAGAACTTCGGGTTTGGAGCAAAGGCCGTCATTTCAGCACTGCCGCTGCCCGTGACCAGCCGTGCATTCGCGCGACGCAGCAAGTCGCCGAAAGGAACGCCTTTCCCAGGCCCTTCGGCCTTCACAAAGATGCGACCACTCTCCAGCGCAAGCTGTTCGGGCGTGTGCCCGAGGAATGGCGAGCCAGGAGTTGTAACTGCGATGATAAACAGCGATGCGATCGCCTGATCAGCAGCCTTGAAGACAGCCGGGATCACCGAACTGGTGGCCAGGGAACCGCCCGAGATCGGACCATCTGGAAGGGCGCTGTCACCCAGCTCAACTTCGACCTTGTCGAGCGGCACGCCGGTCTTTTCCGATGCGAGCTGTGCGAGGATCGTGTACATGCCGGTGCCAATGTCCTGGGTGGCGCAGGCAACACGCACAGTGCCGTCGTCGCGCAATTGCACGTTCGCTGCTGCCTCGAATCGACCTGCTATCCATGCCGCACCAGCCATTCCCCAGCCCAGCGTAAGACCATCGCGTTTCATAGAGCCTATCGCCGGGTTGCGCTTACTCCAGCCGAATTTCTCCGCGCCCACATTCAGGCATTCGACGTAATGGCGCGAGGAAAAAGGAAGACCATTCGACTCGTCGATCTTCGGCTCGTTGAGGATGCGAAACTGAACGGGATCCAGCTTGAGTTTATCGGCCAGTTCATTCATCGCCGATTCCGTCGCATACAAGCCAGGGACGGCGCCGGGACCGCGCATGTCGGCAGTCGCGCCGATATTGCGTCTGGCGCGCCCGAAGCTCACGCGCAGGTTGGGAACGCTATAATGGAAAGGCGTCGCCTCGCCGCAGTCTTCGTGGTAATCGTCGAGCAGCGACATGTGGTAGACGTAGTCGTGCATGAACGAAACGAGTTTGCCATCTCCGGTCGCGCCCAGGCGCAAGCGTTGCTGGGTGTGCGCACGATGGCCGACCGACTGAAACATCATTTTGCGGCTGACAACCAGCTTCACTGGTTTGCTTAATTGCCGCGCTGCGGCGACCGCGAGCGGAACGTGCGTCCACGGATAAAGTTTCCCGCCGAACCCCGACCCCAGAAACTTCGAAATGACCCGAACATTCTCCTTCGGTAAGCCGAACATTTGCGCCAGCACGCTGCGTGCATTAACGACTCCCTGGGTCGAGTCGTAGAGCGTCAACATCTCTCCATTCCACATGGCCGTAGTCGCGTGCAGCTCCAGTGGATTGTGGGTTTCGGCAGGCGTGGCGTAAATCTCGTCGAGCTTGACGGGCGCGTTCGCGAACGCGCCTTCGGGGTCTCCGCGCTTGCTCTGCAACCTTGGCACGGGTCCGTAGGTTGTGAGCACCACATCTGGATCGTTTCCGGCTTCGAGACGAGCTTCTACGTTCGGCTTTTCTTTGGTGTAGGTTGCGCGGACCGCATCAGCGGCGGCCTTCGCGGCTTCGAATGTGTCGCCCACCGCCAGCGCGATGTACTGGCCGTAGTAACGGATCACATCATCTTCGAACGGTGGCCGCCGCTCTTCGCAGACGCGATCGAAACCTGGCGCCGGAGTGGAACGAAAGATCTTTCCCAAGTTCCCGCGATGAAAAACGACACGCACGCCCGGCATCTTCTCCGCGGCAGCAGTATCCAGCGCGAGCAATTTGCCACTCGCGATCGTTGCCTCAACGGGAACGGCGTATAGCATTCCGGAAAACTGGAAATCGGAGGTGTACTGCGCCAAACCCGTGACCTTGCGCGGGCCATCGACACGAGGTGTGTCTCGGCCGATCGGAGAAGCGGTTGGTGTTTCCGTGATCATGGCGTTGTTTACTCCTGCGGCTCAACTGGCCTTGTGGGAAAACTCTGTTTTTTCAGCCTGCGGAGCAGGCGGAAGCATAAAGCCCAGGGCGTAAGCCCCAGGAACGAAGAGTAAAGAAATTGCGAGCCCATGAAATGGGCGGCAGTCCTTTGCCTTTGGGACAGTTGGCATTTCTTTCCTTATTCGCTCTGCCGCCCGCATTCGCGGGCTTCCAAAAATTCCTGTCCTTTAACCTGGGGCTCACGCCCCAGGCTTTATGCTCGCGCCTGCTCCGCAGGCTAGAGCGAACCTTTTCAGCCAAAGCTCCCTCAACTCGTTGCAGCCGTTCGTAACGCATAGGCGAGGCAGCGCTTCGCCAATTCGATCTTGAAACCGTTCTCGCTCTGGGGTCTGGCCTCGCGCAGCGCTGCCTCGGCCGCTTGACGGAAGGTCGCGTCGTTTGCGGTTTTGCCGGTTAGCGCACGCTCGGCGTCCGGCGATCGCCACGGTTTTGTTCCCACGCCGCCGAGGGCGACGCGGGCACGCGTAATATTGCCGCCAGCGATCGTGAGTACTACCGCTGCCGATGCCAGCGCAAATTCGTACGACGCTCGATCGCGCAGCTTCAAATACAGCTGCTTGCTTCCGCCGATCGGTGGTGGAAGCATTACGTGCGTGATCAAGTCTCCCGGCTCTAAAATGGTTTCGCGGTGCGGCGTGTTTTCGGGAAGAAGATGAAAATCGCCGAACGGAATGGCGCGAGATCCTTTTGGCCCTTGCACGTGTATCGTGGCTTCCAACGCCGCCATTGCCACGCACATATCCGAGGGATTCGTCGCGATGCAATGTTCGCTCGCACCCAGGATTGCGAGTGTGCGATTGTGCCCGGTGATCGCTGGACACCCACTGCCGGGCTCGCGCTTGTTGCAGGACATAGCCGTGTCGCGGAAGTAGACGCAGCGTGTGCGCTGCAGCAGGTTGCCGCTGACCGTCGCCATATTCCGGATCTGTGCCGAGGCGCCGTTCAGAATCGCCTGCGACAACACCAAATAATCTTTCTCCACCTTCGGGTGATGTGCGAGATCGGAATTCCGAACCATCGCCCCGATCTTCAGGCCACCATCAGGAGTGGCCTCGATCTTGTTGAGCGGGAGACGATTGATGTCGAGCACACGGTCGGGCGTCTCTACGTTCAGCTTCATCAGATCTATCAGCGTCGTCCCCCCGCCCATGAACCGCACGTCCGCGCCCTGCTGGGCCGTTTTCGATTGCGCAGCGGTCGCGATGGCGGCTTCGGGATTCGTTGGTCGGAAGAACTCAAAGATGCGCATCGAAAATTCCTCCCTCGCTAGGCGTTTTTGCGAACTTGTTGGATCGCCTCGACGATATTGGCGTAAGCACCGCAGCGGCAGATGTTCCCGCTCATCAGTTCCTTCACGGACGCGTCATCGGGACCGCATGGTTCCTTGAGCAGGGCGACGGCCGACATGATCTGGCCGGACGTGCAGTAGCCGCACTGATAAGCGTCGCAGGCCAGGAATGCCGCCTGCATCGGATGCATTGCGTCAGGTGTACCCAGGCCTTCCACAGTTGTGATCTCCTCTCCATCGTGCATCAGCGCGAGGTTGAGGCAGGAAAGCACGCGCCTGCCGTTCACATGCACCGTGCACGCACCACATTGCCCGTGATCGCAGCCTTTTTTCGTGCCGGTCAGGGCAACAGTTTCGCGAATGCAATCCAGCAGCGTCGTGCGTGGATCGATCTTCAGTTGGTGATCTTTGCCGTTGATGCGCAGGGTGATCGGGACAACACCCTCGATGCTTGGCCCGGCACTGACGGGAGCCGAGTCAGTCCCTCCGGCAGCGCTTTTCGCAGACGCCGGTACGTACGCTGCAACCAAGCTGGCTGCCACACTACTCCCAGACGTCAAAAGAAACTTGCGTCGGGTGGGACTTGGCGGAAGAGATTCGGGATCGTCGTCTGACATAAGACCTCCGGTTCGTATCGTCACCTTAGGGAATTCTCGTTCCGAGGATCGTCTTTCGAGTTCACGTATTCAAAACCCAGCGGTCCAATTGCCAATCGCCGTGACCTGTGCAATGTATTCGTTGACTCAAGGCTGCACCTCTTGCGGAACCCTTCGTCTCTTACCTAAGGCTGTTTGCCTATTGCGGTAAGTTCAAAACGTCGCCTCGTGCGAACAGCTCGACCCAACGACGTGAGACAAATCGCCATCCTTCTTCGGTGCGAACGAACCTGTCGTGATCCTCACCGACGCTGAAAGGTTGAGTAGTGGCCGTCTCGGATCCTGCAACCATGAAGACGGTCAGGATGGTCGTGCCTTCGGCTGCGTACGGCCCGCCGCTAACGAACCGCATGTTTCCGCAGACGTGACGGATGACTCGCCATGGAGGGTTCGCAACGAGTTGCCTGCCCCATTCGCGTATCGCCTCACGTCCACGCAAAGGTGTCGGGCCGAGGCTGAGTTCACCGTCATCGATATACAACTCGTGGATTGTGTCGGCCCGACCGTTATCGGCCCGCCATGCGTGTTCGGTGACGAGACGACTGAGCTGCACATGATCGGCTTCACTGACGAGCTTTTCCACTATTGGGCCACTTTTGGTTTGCGACATTTTGTTCCTCTTGCCAACTCACTTAGGCCGACCGCAGTGACTTGAACGCGGAGCGCAAATCGCTCACGAAAAGCTCCGGCTGCTCCCACGCCGCGAAGTGAGTGCCCTTGTCGTGCTTGTTGTAGAAGATGAGTTTGGCATATGCCTTCTCCGCCCAACTCTGCGGCGCCTGGTAGATCTCTTCGGCGAAAGCGCTCACGGCGACCGGGATCTGGAGGCCTCGCACATCGAAGAAGCCGCCGCCGGGTGGAAGCGTATGCCGGGTGTCCCAGTAGAGCTGTGCTGAGGAGATCGCGGTGTTCGTCAGCCAGTAAAGCGTGACGTTGTCGAGAACGTCGTCTCGCGTCAGCCCTTCAGGCTGGCCATCGAAAACGCGGGCGATCATCTGGTAGCTGCGAATGTCGTGGTCGATCATCCACGCTGCAAGCCCAACCGGAGAATCGACGATTCCGTACAACGTCTGCGGCCGGTTGTTCATCTCGAGGGCGTAGCCCAATCCGTTCTTAAAGAAGTCAGCGAGTTGATCCCACGCGTGTTTTTCATCAGGAGAGAGGCCGGCGGGCGGCGGGCCGCCCATCGCAAGGGCCTTCGACACATCGGGCGGAACCGTCGCCGCCATGTTGGTGTGAATGCCAAGCAATCCCGGTGGCTGCTGCAGGGCCATCACCTCGGAAACGGCGTTGCCCCAGTCGCCACCCTGCGCCACGTACTTGGTGTAGCCGAGGCGTTGCATGAGGGTCGCCCACGCTTTCGCGATGCTAACGGGGTTCCATCCCGGCTTCGTCGGCTTGCCAGAGAACCCGTAGCCAGGCAGCGACGGAATCACGAGATGGAAGGCGTCCTCTGCGGTCCCGCCATGCGCGGTCGGGTTGGTTAGTGGCTCGATGATCTTCATCTGCTCGATGATCGAGCCAGGCCAGCCATGCGTGACGATCATCGGCAGTGCGTTTTCATGCTTGGAGCGCACGTGAATAAAGTGAATGTCGAGGCCGTCGATCGCGGTGACAAAGTGCGGTGCGGCCTTCAGTTTCGCCTCACCTTTGCGCCAGTCATAGTCTGTTCCCCAATAGCGCGCGAGCTTCTGCATCGTCGCGAGTTGCACGCCCTGCGATGCATCGTTGACCAATTCTCGTTCAGGCCACTTGGTCGCTTTGACGCGCCGGCGTAAATCTGTAACTTCCGCATCGGAAAAGTTCCAATGGAACGGACGAATAGCCGTTGCCTGTTCGCCGGTTTGGGCAGCACTCGTTTGCGTCATGATGTTCTCCATTTGATTAGTCTTTGAATTCGAATTGGTAAATGCCCCGGCGATGGTTCGCGGGCTGAACGCGGCGGCGAGACCTAACAGCGAGCCTGCCTTGAGAAAGCGACGCCGTGATCTCTCATCTGTTTGTTTCATCCTGTCCTCGCTTTGAGTAGTTTCCCATTCTTTGGGTGCGGTTCATCTTCGACGCCTTCTCAGTGATTATCGTTATCAAGGTGTGTAACGCGTGAAGATGAAGTCGCGATTTTTGATGGCCTGATGGCAAGGGAAGCACGTCTTCATCGCTGCCTCGTCCGTGGGTTTGCCGTCCTTATCAAATGAAGAGTACCCCCAGCTACCGGTCGCGGCGTACTTCTTCGAATCCTTAACCATAAATTGAAGATAGGCATCCGTGGGTGTGCCGGCCACGAAAGACTGCTCACGGCCAAAACTTTTGTTGTTCTCCTCAGAGGGAACGTAGCTCCAGGCTATTCGGCCGACGATTGCTCCTTCCGGAAACGGAAGCTTGCCTTCCCGGTATGCCTTGATCGCTATGTCATTCCCCAGAACGGCACGAATATCGTTGAGCTCGCCTGCTTCGTGGGCCACTGAGACCACCTTCCAGTCACGATAACCAAGTGGAATTTTCTTTACGAAGATAGGAGCTGCCTCCTGAGCAGTCACGTGGCGCGCTGTGGTTACTGTGAACACTGCAACGCCGGCTAGTGTCGCAACGAACAACACAAACAGCGTGATCCTTTTCATAACGGTGCCTCCCCTAAGTGGCCTGATGTTGAAGCCTTCAACGATATTCATCCGATTCATTAGGGTTCATCGAGCGGGCGAGAGTAGACCATAAGTAATAACGGGAATCTATTAGACCAAGGTATCGATCGACACCTTGGTATTAATCGCAGTTGGTTACCGATACCAAAGTACTATGGACATGCAATGCTGAGAGGCGCATTCTTAACTTCCCTAGGTCGGATGGAGCAAGAAAGGCATTTCGAGTCATAGCTCATGGTCACCCGTCCCCTCATAACAGTGGTTGATGACGACGAATCCGTGCGCGAGTCGCTGCCTGATTTGCTAAAGGAATTTGGTTTCGATGCTCAGACGTTTTCGTCCGCCGAAGAGTTCCTGGCTTCCGAATCAGTTGCGGAGACGAGGTGTCTGCTTCTCGATGTGGCGATGCCGGGTATGACCGGGCCCGATCTGCAGCGAGAGCTAACGCGTCGCGATCGATCGATTCCGATCGTCTTCATCACGGCACAACGTGATGCAACCGTTCGGCCACGTTTGATTGCCCAGGGCGCTGTGGATTGCCTGTTCAAGCCGTTTGAGCCGACGGATCTCTTACAAGCACTTAACACCGCGCTTGGAGCGAGTTGATTTTTTTTCAGCATTTGGACAGACCATGATGTCTGCAACCCCTAAGTCGCAACAGAAGCCGATCGTCTTTGTGGTTGACGACGACGTTTCGGTGCGCGAATCGCTGGAGTTGCTGATCAAATTCGCCGGCTGGCAGCCGGAAACATTTTCATCAGCAGCAGACTTTCTGTCGCGTCCCCGAACAACCACGCCGAGCTGCCTCGTGCTGGACGTTTCTCTTCCGGATCTTAACGGTCTTGAATTGCAGCAGTTGATCGCGTCCGAGCGGACCGACATGCCAATCATCTTCATCACCGGGCACGGCGATGTTCCGATGACAGTGCAGGCTATGAAGGCCGGAGCTGTTGAATTCTTAACCAAGCCTTTCAACGACGAAGTGCTGTTAAATGCCATCCGGCACGCCATTAGGCGCAGCGCGGCGGTGCTCGACGATCAAGCTGAAATAACGGCGCTGCGCCGCAGTTACGAATCACTCACGCCGCGTGAACAGGAAGTCATGAAGTTAGTAGTCTCGGGAATGTTGAATAAACAGGTTGGCTTGAAACTCGGAATCAGCGAGATCACGGTAAAGGCCCATCGAGGCAAGATGATGCAGAAGATGAAGGCTGATTCGCTCGCCGACCTGGTGAAAACAGCTGTAAGACTCGGCCTCGCACCTGCCAAAAATCCATGGCACACGTCTGAACGCCAAGGAAAGGAACACCATGCGGGACAACGACCCGAAGGCGGCGGAAACAACTGAATTCAAGGGCAGGCGAATTCTGGTTACAGGTGGTACCAGAGGTATTGACGAGGCCATTGTTGACCGTCTGATTCGAGGTGGTGGAGACGTAATCGCTACCGCCCGATCCGTTTCGGCAGAAGCTTTTGCTGCTCGTTTTGTTCAGGCAGATGTCAGTACTCGAGAAGGAATAGAAGAGCAGCCTTGGCTGTGGCGTAGGCAAGTGTAGCGTCGAAAAGCGGAAGTGTTCGTTCAGCCAGGATGCAGCAAGGCAACGCATTATGGATTCACTCGGCGGCATCCCGCTCGGCCGGCCGAATCGCCCTGACGAAGTCGCCGAGCTGGTGGCGTTTCTGGCAGCGGACCGTGCTTCCTCGATCACCGGAAGCGAATATGTCATTGACGGCGGAACAATTCCGACGGTCTAAACTTGGACTCGATGAAGGTAATCCTCTTCGGAGCCACGGGAATGGTTGGGCAGGGTGTTCTGCGGGAATGCCTGCACGACGATGGCATACAGAGCGTATTGGCGATCGGGCGCACTTCGCTTGGCCTGAGTCACCCAAAGTTGAGGGAACTGCTTCGAAACGATTTGTTCGATGTTGGCGGCGTCGCGCTGGAGCTCCAGGGATATGACGCCTGCTTCTTTTGCCTGGGTGTTTCGTCAGCTGGGATGGCAGAGGCTGAGTACACGCGCCTGACGTACGACCTAACCATTGGGTGGGCCAACGAGCTGGCGCGGGTTAATCCAGCGATGACGTTCATCTATGTCTCAGGCGCGGGTACCGGTGGCAAATCAATGTGGGCTCGGGTAAAAGGTCGCACGGAGGAAACGCTGCTCCACCTTTTTCCGAATGCTTATATGTTTCGTTTGGCCGCGCTGCGTCCGATGCATGGTGAGCTTTCAAAAACGCGCTGGACTCGGATCAGCTACACCCTTTTTCATCCGCTCCTGCCGCTCGTGCGAGCGATTGCTCCCGGAGCCGTTATCACAACTGAGGAGCTGGGCCGGGCAATGATCCATGCCGCGCGAGAAGGTGCGCCAAAGCGCGTGTTGGAAAACCGCGACCTGATCGCGTTGGGCGCTTTGGGGAAAGGATGAGCTACTTCTTGCCCGCCGATGGAGGTATGACTTTATGAGCTCTGCGGAAATAGTCAGACTTAAAAACTCGGTTACCGAACGGGACCATGCTTCAGGCGCGGCAACAGCGCCGGTAACTCTCCTCGAGTATGGCAACTTCGAATGCATTGATTGCGGTCGTGCTTATCCGATAATCAAGGAAGTGCAGAAACTGCTGGGCGACAATTTGCGCTTTGTCTTTCGGCACTTTCCCATCGTGCAAACTCATCCGCATTCTTTGCGCGCCGCAGAAGCTGCGGAGGCAGCCGGCGCGCAAGGAAAGTTTTGGGAGATGCACGATGAGTTGTTCACGCACCAGAAGAGCCTTGAGGATAACCACCTATCGCGGTATGCGAGCCGCATTGGTCTTGATCTGGAAAGATTCAACCACGATATGGCTGAACATACCTTCCTCAAGCAGATCGAAGCCGATTACAACCAAAGTCTCTTCGATGAACACGTAACCGGCACGCCGACGCTCTACACAAACGAAGCACGCTACACTGGCGCGACCGACCTTGAGAACCTGTTGGTTGCGATCAAACAAGCCGACACTGAAGGGCACATTCGATTGCCGCAGAGGCCCGGCGCAATAAGAGGCCTTTTGGATAAACTGCATCGCCCCGGCAATCGCTGACAGCAAAACTGATCATGCCTCGGATCGCATCGCCAAACCGTCAACCGCAATAACAGCATCCGTCTACTAAGGAGCTTCGATGAAAATTCTGATGAGGGCTCTGCTCAGCTGGCTCCCGCTCTTAGTCCTTGCCACCACAACTACCATTACGGTACCTGCACAAAAACAGATCAGCGATCGGTTCGCTAACGTCAACGGAGTTCGACTTCATTATTTGATCGCCGGAAAAGGCGAACCAGTAATCCTGTTGCACGGCTATGCCGAGAATAGTCACATGTGGCGGCCATTGATGGTCGAGCTGGCAAAGAGTCACACCGCGATCGCTCCCGACCTGCGCGGCTTCGGTCAATCGTCCAAGCCGATGACGGGTTACGACAAGAAGACGATGGCCCAGGATATTCATGCCTTGGCACAATCGCTCGGCTATCAACATGAAGTCGTCGTCGGTCATGACATCGGACTAATGGTCGCCTACGCTTATGCTGCGCAGAACCCGACCGAAGTCGATCGCATTGTCTTAATGGATGCGTTCCTTCCCGGCGTTGGTGATTGGAAAACCGTTTGGCTATTAAGGGACCTTTGGCACTTTCACTTTTACGGCGAAACGCCGCTCAAGCTGGTTGCCGGCCGCGAGAGAATTTATTTTGAACATTTTTGGAATGACTTCGCGGCTGATCGTAAGCATTCAGTACCGGAGGTTGACCGACAGTTTTACGCACGATCCTATGCGCAGCCCGGCGCGATGCGCGCAGGTTTCGAAGTCTTTCGCAACTTCGAACAGGATGCAAAAGATTTTACTCAATTTGCCGAAACGAAACTGACGATGCCGATGCTGGTGCTGACTGGGGAAAGGGCTTCAGGAGAGTTTTTGATCGAACAGGCACGGCTCGTAGACACGAACGTCGAAGGAGTGGTTATCAAAGGCAAAGGGCATTGGCTGATGGAAGAAGCGCCGCAAGAGGTTATTCCGCGGCTCGTCGCGTTCATCAACAAGCCGCAGTAGACTCGACTGCCTGCACGACACTTTAGAGCGAAGCGACAGGACAATATGTCGGATCTGCCAGACGCTGAGGATGCCTTATCGCCACTGCCGGGAAGTATTCCCAGCGAGATGTTTCCCGTTTTGACCTCCGCCCAACAATCTCGTGTGCTGGCACACGGGCAACGCCGGACCGTAGAACAGAACGAGATCGTTGTCGAGCTCAATGAGCACGCCACCAAGTTCTTCGTAGTGGTGAGCGGACAATTGCGCATTCTGCAAGTCTCGAACAATCAGGAACACGTCGTCGCCACTTGCAATCCGGGCATGTTCACCGGCGAAATAAACGTGCTCTCGGGGCGTCGTGGACTTGTGCGCATACGCGCTGCGGAAACGTCAGAGCTCATCGAAATCGAACGCGGGCCACTGCAGTCCCTGGTCGAGACTGACAGCGAACTCAGCGATATTTTTCTGCGGGCTTTCATCCTGCGTCGTCTGGAATTAATTGCGCGCGAAGTTGGTGACATCGTCTTACTTGGCTCCAGTCATTCGCTTGACACCCTGCGCATCAAGGAGTTTCTGACCCGCAATTACCAACCCTATTCCTACATCGATCTCGAGCGTGATGCCGAGGTCCAGGAAATGGCCGATCGCTTTTCTCTGTCGATCGACGACCTGCCTGTTCTGATCTGTCGCGGCACCGCAGTATTGCGCAATCCAACCAATGAGGAAATTACCGACTGTCTTGGGTTCAATGAAGGAATCGATCAAGCGCATGTGCGCGACCTGATCATCGTTGGCGCCGGGCCCGCAGGACTGGCGGCGGCCGTCTATGCAGCATCCGAGGGACTTGATGTCCTGGTGCTCGAATTGAATGCGCCGGGCGGCCAGGCAGGAGCCAGTTCGAAAATCGAAAACTATCTGGGCTTTCCTACCGGCATATCTGGACACGAGCTGGCCGGCCGCGCCTACACGCAGGCGCAAAAGTTCGGCGCGGAGATGTTGATTGCCAAGGACGCGAAAGGCCTGGGGTGTGATCGCCGGCCTTACGCAGTGTTGATTGGGGACGGACAAAGCGTTCCTGCGCGCACGGTGCTGATTGCTTCGGGTGCACAATACCGAAAACTGCAGCTGGAAAACCTCTCGAAGTTTGAGGGCGCTGGTGTCTATTACGGGGCCACGCATCTGGAAGCCCAGTTGTGTGGCGGTGAAGGCGTAATTGTCGTGGGCGGCGGCAACTCTTCCGGTCAGGCTGCAGTCTTTCTGGCGCAGACCACGAGCCGAGTCTATATGCTGGTTCGATCTGACGGACTGGCCAAAACAATGTCACGCTACCTAATCAGGCGAATCGAAGAGACACCCAACATAGAACTTCATACCAACACTGAAGTGGTTGCGCTGGAAGGAAACGATCACCTTGAGCGCGTGACCTGGCGCAATAATCAAACTGGACAGACTGAGTCGCACAACATAGCCCACCTCTTTTCGATGACCGGGGCGGTGCCGAATTCTGCATGGCTCGGTGGTTGTGTAGCGTGCGACGAGACTGGCTTTATCAAAACCGGCTTAGATCTCACGACGGATGATTTGGCGAAAGCCAAGTGGCCCCTTAAGCGTCCGCCGTATCTACTGGAAACCAGTTTGCCCGGTGTGTTCGCTGTTGGAGATATTCGTGGTGGAAATTTGAAACGAGTAGCGTCCGCTGTAGGGGAAGGTTCAATTGCAGTGTCGTTTGTACATCAAGTGCTCGCCGAATAGCCGAATAGAGGAGAACCATGGCTGAAGATACTTGTTCGCATCTAAATGCCATTACCAAAGTCAAGCACCCGACCCGTCGAGAATGCGAGGAGTGCGTCAAAATCGGCGCCAGCTGGGTCCACCTGCGTACTTGTCAAACGTGCGGTCTAACCGTTTGTTGCGACGACTCACCAAATCGCCACGCGACTAAGCACGCGCGTGCGAGTGGGCATCCGGTGATTGCTTCAGCCGAACCGGGAGAGCGATGGTTATATTGTTATCCTGATGATGCGTTCGCGGAATACTAGGTCCCGGTAATTTGATTGCACACTGACTTGGACAGAGGCATTTATCATCTCTTAGTCACGCATGTTTTGCCTTCCAGTAACTCTCCTGCTTCCGTTTGGCCCACCCCCAGAATCGGCTGTGCTGTATGTTCGCTTCGTCTTCGTTCCAGAGATCCTTATGCACAAAGATTGATTCGTTCCCACCTGCATCAATGACCAGCATCATCTCGTGATCGTAGTTCGCTGCCGGCGCTTTGCCCTGAATCTCTGCCGCAAGATTCTCAGCTGCAACCTCGCCTTGTCGGACTGCCATGTGCCCCATCTTTGGTCCCTTGAAGCTGACGCAGTCGCCCGCCGCGTAAACTCTTTCAGTGTCTTGCGCGCGCATCGTCGGACCAACTCGAACGTAGCCTTCCTCATCCGTCATTCCAGTCGCCACCAATGCACCGGGGCCAACAAAGGGTGGGATAATCATATTGAGGTCGCAACCGAGGGATCGCCCGTCGCTGGCGACTACGGAATTGGGAGTCACTTGAGCGATTGAAAAGTCGGCGATGACGTCAATTCGATGAGACTCAAGAGCACTCTTTAACGCTTCCGACATTGGGATGCCGCCAAACATCTCGTCTGGGCTTTCGCTGCTGACAATTGTGATAGCGCAGTCGTCGCGCTTGCCGCGTTCTTCAAGCAAGCGGGAAAGCGCGAAGGCAGTTTCGAAAACGGGAACTGGCAAGCGTGCACCAGGGCAGTAGCCGATAACCGCATGGCCCCGTTCGAAAGCGCGTGCAGCATCGCCAAAGTTTTTCGCGCCGTGGATGTCCAGGAGATGATGGGCATGTTCGAAGAAACCCGTTACTTGCTCTGTCTTCAACCGCCGACCTAACGCGAGGACTAAGAAGTCGTACGGCATGTTCCCAAAAAAGTCACCGTGAGCAAAAGTAATGAGGCGTTCGGTCGGATGAATTCGAGCCACTTCGCCTTCGACGAAGCGCACCCGGCGATCAACCATCGCCTCTCGTATGTCAAAAGCAATGTCGTCCGGCTCGCATTCGCCAAATGCAAGCCGGACCAGCGCTGGGTAAAAAAGAAACTTCCGACTCCGAGACACTAACGTGATTTCGTGCTCGCTTCCGAGTTTCTTCGCCAACGACTCAGCAGCGACTAACCCACTAAAGCCGCCACCAACGATCAGTACCTTTGCCATCAGGCTGCCCTCACTACCTTCCCGGAATCGCTCGCCTCACTACAACGAACCACTTCCACTGAACACTTAGCATGCGAAACTACTGCCTGTGACACTGAACCGAGTAGAAATCGTTGCCATGGGCCATAGCCGTGCGAGCCAACAACGATTAAGTCAGCCTTCCAGTCTTCGCTCTCTTCAAGGATTGCGGACCGCGGCGAGCCCATGAGCACTCCCGTGGTAACACTGACCGTTTGATCCGGCCCAGCCTCAATTTTCGCCGCCGCCGCGTCAACAATGGCTTGCGCCTGTTCTCGAGCGACGCGCTCCATTTGGTCAAAGTACTCAGACGATATGGCCCAGGCTTCGGGACTAGGCGAGAACGGCACCTCAAACGCGGAGACGATTCTTATCTCGCTGCCGGCTGGCCAGGGTCGCTTGGTCACTTCATTAACCGCTGCTTCGCTGCAGGGTGATCCATCTATTGCCAAGAGAATTTTCATAACGATCCTCGTTTCGATTTTGGAGAACGCAACTACAACGCGACTGCCGCAACTTGAGATTTAGCTTCTGTCCGGCATGACATTGCGGGCTTCAAGAGCCTGGTAACGAGCACCGGACAAGGCGCCTGGCGTAGCACTCGATCCACATTCGACCCGAATAACGCGCGCATTCCGAAACCTGCTCCATGTGCTCCAAGACAAATGAGATCGATTTGATTCTTTTCAGCGTAATTGAGTATTTCGCGATAAGCCTGGCCCTCGCTGACAGCGTGCTTGATGTCGCACCAAAGATGCGCTTCCGGAGGAACTGCTTTCTGCAAACGATGCGCTGCCTTGTGATAGGCTCCCTCCCGCCCGAGTGGATACCATGTGATCTCTGACTCATTTAGCGAAAAGGGCGGCAACACATGAAGCAGATGCAACTCAGATTGATACTCTTGCGCAAATGACAGCGCATAGATGAGCGCTAGTTCAGAGAAATCTGAGAAATCGTAAGCGACGAGAATGCGTTTGAGATCAATCTTCGTGTCGAAGCCGGTCACCCAGTCACGTTCGTCAGTATGCATCACCAGGACAGGGCAAGGAGCAGTGCGAGAAACCGACTCGGCGGTAGATCCCAACAACGCCGCTCGATGCGGCCGGCGGCGGGAGCGCATGACGATCAGATCAACGCCATAGCTGGCGGCTTCTCGCGCAATTGCCTCGCCGGCATCGTTGCCGGTGACAACCAGGCTTTTCCAATCGAGTCCGTCGAGACCGTTAACGCCTGAATGCGCCTCAAGCGCGGCTCTGATGGCTTGAGCTGCGTCATCGTTGTCATTCGCCGGGCCGTGATTTACCAGGTCACAATGCAAAAGGATGAGTTCTGCGTTATACGCCCGCGAGAGCGCGATGGCATATCGCAAAGCCTCGTCAGAATCAGCCGTCAAATCAGTAGGGCAAAGGATGCATTCAATCTTCATAGCTTCGTCAGGTCTTTTGATCCTGCCTCCTGCGGTGCTTTGTGCAACGGCTGTGCCGATAGAATGTTTAGGACTTGCTCCAGGTTCGGGCTGAAATGCCGTCAGGTTTGCGGGCTTTTACGCAAAGCAGTGAGCAACTTTGCGCAAACACCCAATTGATTTTTCCAGGGCTTTTTAAGGCTTGATCGCTACCTTCAAGACTCCATCTTGCCGGCCGCCGAACAGATCGTAAGCATCGATGATCTTTTCCAGGGAGAGAGTGTGCGTCAGCAAAGGTGTGAGATCGACGCGACCGCTTCTAACGACTTCCATCAGCCGGCGCATGCGTTCTTTGCCGCCGGGGCAGAGTGTCGTGACTATGCGGTGATCTCCAATGCCTGCGGCGAATGCTTCATATGGTATTTGCAACTTGCCGGAGTAGACGCCGAGGCTCGAAAGCGTACCGCCAGGCCGCAAGCTGCGGAGGGCGCTCTCGAAAGTCTGCGGCGTGCCGAGCGCCTCGATCGCCACATCCGCCCCACCGCCGGTCAAACGTTGCACTTCCGTGACGACATCCACTTCTCGGTAATCGAGAACGACGTCCGCTCCCATGCGTTTAGCCATCGCCAGCCGACTGTCGTCACCGTCTATGCCGATGATCAAAGTTGCGCCCATCAGCTTTGCGCCGGCGGTGGCGCACAATCCTATTGGTCCCTGCGCGAACACGACGACCGAGTCGCCAATGCGAATATTGCCCGATTCGGCTCCGCCAAAACCGGTTGACGCGATGTCGGCGAGCAGAACTACCTGTTCGTCAGACAACTCGTCAGGAATCTTCGCCAGGTTTGCCTGTGCGTTTGGCACACGAAGATACTCAGCCTGCGCTCCATTGATTGTATTGCCGAAGCGCCAGCCGCCGATTGCTTCGTAGCCTTCGCCGTGTCCGCACTGTGAGAGCTGCCCAGACAGGCACGCGCGACACTGGCCGCAGGGCGTTATTGCACCAACTATGACTCGGTCGCCGACTTTGTAACCACTCACCCCTTCCCCCAGCTCTTCGATTACACCCACTGGTTCATGGCCAATGATCAATCCTGGCTTGACTGGATACTCGCCACGCAAGATGTGCAGGTCAGTACCGCAAATCGTAGTGAGTGTGATACGTATCACCGCGTCGGCGACACCCGCCCGAGGACGCTCAACTTCTTCAACGCGGATATCGTCTTTTCCGCGAAAAACATTTGCTTTCATCTTTTCCATGGAACAGCTCCCTCATCAGAAGTGGTGTTGTCGGTTGGACTCAAGCACCGTTGGCTCCATGTTTGAAGCAGCAGTGACCGCAGTTTTGATGTTCCAGCCGAGGCCCAACATTCTGGCAAGCTCCCGATGCTCATATCCTTCCACATGAACACCGCGATCACACCCTCGCGCTCATGCTCTCATCACTTTTCTGAACGGCGGTCGGATGAGCGCAAACTGCCTTGTAAGTCTTCATAACGTCAGTGAACGATAGATCCGGGGCCTTTCGGTCCGCTTGTTCCTCTGCGTAGAGCGTCAGATCGTTCATCGACAGCACACCCTTTAGCAGGCCTTCGGCATCGACCACGGGTAGTCGGCGTACTTTGTGCTGCTGCATTGTTTCGAGCGCCTGGCGAACATCATCGTCGGGCGTAACCCAATACACGGCGCCAGTCATTACTTCCTCAACCGAGACACCAGACGGATTGCGATCCCTAATCGCGACCCCCATGCAAATGTCGCGGTCTGTAATCAACCCGACGATCTCTTTGCCGTCCTTGAGCACTGGCAACACTCCGCAGTCGTTATCCCACATCATTTTCGCAGCCTCAGCCAGGCTAGCGTTCAAGTCGCAGACCTTGGCGTCGCTCGTCATAATCTCCTTAACTTTCATGACATGCCTCCATCGAACATCGATACCATCTTCTTCTCACTATTCGTCTGAACTTGACTGCTCCTCCAGCTAACGAGTAGCCGCTTCTAAGACACGCTCTCGGACGACCTCTACCGAGCAATGTGCGCGCGCTGACACTGCCGAGGAGACGCTTCCAAGGAGCAGCCGCGCTTTTCAGATCATCGAGAGCGGCATCGGCACACTTGGATCCATCATAGGCGATGAGTATTTTCATTTTGTCGTTCACGAGTGTTGACCTAATGTGGGGTTTGCATCCGCTCCCAGCAGTCAAGACAGAATGCGATGGCCGGATCAAACTCGAGTTTAGTATCTTCAATCCACTTGCCACACTTGCTGCAGTTGCCATACGAACCGGACATCAATCGATCAAGCGCGTCATCGACCTTGCGTAACCGCGTCTGAAGCAGCTCGCGGTGCCAGTTTGCAGCGATCATTGCGCCTTCATTCGACATTGACTCTGCTTGTGCATCATGATCCGGTGCACACTCGTTTAGTAAGGCATCGCAAATGTCTTCTCGTTCGGAATGAAGTCGGTGCCACACGACCCCGCCACCAGTTGCATCGACAAGATTGTCAGCTGTGAGAACGTTCGGATTAATGCTCATTGCTACACCCTCCATTGTTATCGTCATCATATCCAAATCAGAACCGCAAATTTCCAAAATCGCTAATTCACCTTGCAACGAACATTCCGAACGCATAGTGGGCAAAATATTGCCAATGGAACCTCATCGCGAGTGGGACTGGGGAAAGTTTCGCCTTCTATGGGGGAAAGCCCGCAACCCTAACGACCAGATGCTGCTGCGACTGTTCCTGAGTCCGATGACTATGGAATACCCATCAGATTGAGTACGAATGGGCCGGTGGTGCTTACAAGAATGCAACCCAGGATCATCAGAATCAGCCCAGGTACCGCCAAGTCTGAGAAAGTGATCCCACCCTCCCCATAGATCATCGCGTTTGGAGGCGTGCTGATGACGAACGGAATTCCGAGTGAGGCGGCGATCGCAATCAAGATTGCGGTTGAAGGCGCGGGATCGATTCCGGGACTGCAAGGGAGGGCCTGGCATAAGATCTGGCCGATTGCGACATGACTCATTGAAGCGCCAGATGGTTGAGGATCAGTCCGGCTGCGTACGCCAGACCAGCGGCTATGGCGCCTACCGCAAGAGTTGACAACCCTGAGCGCCACCAGACGGCTGTGGACCACCGGCTCTTCACAGATCCAATGGCGAAGAATACGCTTCCGGTCATCATGATTGAAAGAGCGAGAGGATCATTGAAATCAAACAAGTAAGGAAGTAAAGGTACAAGTCCACAAGCCAAGAAGGCGCTGAACGTGGTAACTGCCGCCAGCCAGGGAGAGCGGACTTGCTGCGGCAGCCCATATTCTTCCGTAAGCATTGTTCTTACCCACCGAGCGCGATCGGAAGTAATCAACTCCACCAAGCGTGTCAGGTCCTCTCCGGAGAACCCCTGGCTGCGAAATATCTGCCTTACCTCTTCGCGTTCGCCTTCGGGAGCGAGATCGACGTGGCGATTCTCAATCGCTTCAAGACGTTTCAGGTCTTCGTGTTCGGCTCTGGTCCCCAGAAAATTGCTGGCTGCCATCGAGAAACCATCAGCGACCAGGTTGGCAAAACCCATCACGAGGATTATCCACGGTGAAAGTCTCGCGCCAACCACGCCGCTGACGACCGCGAAAGTAGTTACCGAGCCATCGATCCCGCCGTAGATCCAATCGCGAAGGTAGTTCTGGCGCGGCCCTGCAGAAAGCCGCTCCTGGATCGCCTCAACCGTATGTTCGTGTTCCATCGCGTTCGAGGACCAGCCGCAAAAACCACCCGCGCGCTAAAGAGTTAGCTAAGCATGAGCTGCCATTCTTGCCCGATGTCTGAAGATCAGCAGACTGGCTTCTCCCTGCTTGTCGACAAATTCAATTGCGTCATCGCGTCCATCCGCTCCAATCTGCGGAGTCACGCGCTCAACGTTTGAGATTACATGTGTCAGATGGCGTGGCTCAATCGCATCGTGTCCGCCCAGCATGATCTGGACACTTGGGGCATAAGCGCCTTTCTCGTCGAGGCTAATCTCTACGAGCGGAAGACCCTGTTCCTCCGACTGGGCTCCGCCCTCGCCAAACACTTGAAGCCAAGTCGGCCGCGACTTGTTGCGCTTATTGAATTGACTTAGATAGCAAGCCCACGCTTCTCGTTCGATATTGTCTTTCATTATCCCACCTCGCTAAACCTCGATTATTCCTCCATGACGCCGCTGATGCGGTCGACCACTATACGAAACACAACACTGTCCGGCGCGGCGGCGTCCTGCACTATTCTGGACTCAACCGGAGTCAACTTGGGAAAACGGGAAAGCAATTTACTGAGAATGTCCCGCCGATCTTTGGGGCGATCCATCTCCTCGAACTTGCCGAATGCAATTGCGCTGCGCCAGTGAAAGTCGTCATCAATATGATCCACTTGTAAGCAGGCGCGCGGATGCCCCCTCATTGCATCAATCTTTTTGCCGGGCAATGAATGGCTGTAAATCGATCCCTCATCAAACAGATAATTGATTGGAACCACATACGGCTCGTCGTTATCGATACAGCCTAGCCTTCCGACCTTCCCGGCCTTGATAACTTCAAGTGCTTCCGCATCGTTCAAGACTCTCGTCACCTCGATCCCTCCACTGGGTGCGAGCGCAACGAATGTGCCAGAGAAATTGCGCGCATTTAACGGAGATGGATGTTGAGCCGCACTGGAAAGTTGCGAGCTTTCGCGCACTAGTGCGCGAGCTTGCGCAATGCTGCAGAAGAAGAAGTATCGGGCGTTATTGTTGAGGATTTAGTGGCAGGCGAATGGTGAAGGTGGAGCCTTTGCCTGGGGAAGAACTTACGTCGACACGACCGCCATGAGCCCGCGCAATCCGCCGTACTGCGGGCAGACCGAGTCCGGTGCCGCCCGGCCTCGTTGTGAAGAACGGATTGAAGATTCGAGTGAGATCTTCTTCACTGATGCCACGCCCATCGTCTGAGACTTCGACTGTTGCTTCGCCCTCAAATTCTTCGGCGTGATATTCAGATCGAGCAACACGGATCGTCACTTCACCCTCGCCATTTGTTGCTTCGATTGCGTTAATAATCAAGTTGAGCACGGCGTCCTCAATTTGGGCGGGATCGATGTGAATTGTCACCGGATCGTCAGGAGGGTCGAATTCTATGCTGATTCGACGGTCACGGTTGGTTGCGTTAGTCACTTGGGCGCGTGCCAGGTTTACAGCGCGCCCAACAATTTCAGTGAGGGAACTCGCTCTAACTGACACAAGGCGCGGACGCGCACGGTCAAGCAGCGCGCGTACCGTGCTATCGATCCTCTCGACTTCGTGCCGCATACCTTCTAGAGCCTCGCGCTCGGGATCGTTCTTATCACGGCGGCGAATAAGGATGTCGACCCCACCTTGAATGCCGGCTAGTGGGTTCTTGATTTCATGCGCAAGACCCGCCGCGAGTTCGCCGACAAACGAAAGCTGCGCCGCGCGTTGTAGTTCAGCTGCCTGCCGAAGAACCTGCTCTTCAGCTAGTTTGCGCTGGGTGATATCGTGCCTAATGGCAACGTACTGATAGGGCTTGCCCTCCGAATTAAGAAACGGGACTATCGTTGTGTCTACCCAGTAGATGCTGCCGTCCTTCGCGAGATTCCGAAGCTCGCCCTTCCAGACTCCTCCGGCGGCGATCGTCGTCCACAAGTCCCGTATAAACTCTTTAGGGTGATAACCCGAATTGATAATGCGGTGGTCCTGACCCAGCAACTCTTCACGCGAGAATTTCGAGATACGGCAGAATTCATCGTTGACGTAGTTAATAATTCCGCGCTGGTCGGTGATGGCTACAATCGTGGATTGATCAAGGGCGAACTTGATGTCGGCAAGTTCCTTGAGCGAACGCTCAAGCACATCGCGATCCGGTTGGTCCTTCACTGCTGTTTCACGCATTTCTGAATCGGATTGTTGACTGTTCGCCGGTTTGAATCAGCTGCTGGCGTCTGTCGCAGCGGCAGCGCTCAATTCCTCCAGCTTCTTCATACGGTAACGCAGCTGGTCGCGGGAGATGTGCAGTAATTCGGCTGCCTTAGTTTGGTTTCCGGCGCTTTGCTCCAGGGCTTGACGTACCAAAGCCATTTCAACATCCTCCAGTGATACGCCTTCTGCGGGTAAGCGAATTAGGTTAGTCGCTGAAGAAAGGGTTGCCAATCCAGCACGCGAATCGGAGGCAAGTCCGCGTGGGAGATACTTAGCGGTGATTTCATCGGCGTCTTCGAGAATCATCGCCCGCTCTATGACGTTGCGCAGTTCACGGACATTCCCCGGCCACTGGTACCTCCGAAAGATCGCCAGCGCTTCTGGATCAATACCATCAATCTTCTTACGTAACCTGCTCCTGAAATTTGACATGTAGTGCTCGGCCAAAACTCTGATGTCGTCACCACGCTCACGCAAAGGAGGAATGTCGATCTGTATCACCGATAAACGATAGAAGAGATCAGATCGAAAGCGTCCCGCTTCTCCTTCGGTCTTGAGATCACGATTCGAAGCCGCAATGACTCGAACGTCAAGCGGCAGATCCTTCAGTCCACCGACCCGACGAAAAGAACCTTCTTCAAGCACGCGCAGGAGCTTTGCCTGCAGGCTCAGTTCGAGCTCGCCAATTTCGTCCAGGAAGAGTGTTCCGCCTTCCGCCTGTTCGAACAACCCTTCCTTTCTAGCTTTGGCATCGGTAAATGCCCCTTTCTCGTAGCCGAACAACTCGCTTTCAATCAGGGTGCCTGGCAATGCTGCACAATTGATCGCGACGAAAGGGTTATCAGCACGATCCGAGTGATAGTGAATTGCTTTAGCAACTAAATCTTTTCCGGTGCCTGACTCTCCCTGCAAAAGCACAGATGAGACTTCGCTTTCAGCGACCTTGTGCGCGAGCCCCAACATTTCCCGCATTGCCGGCGACTCGCCAATTATTTGGTCGAAGCTGAATTGCTGCGCGCGCTCGCGACGAAACAGGTTCACTTCTTTCCGCAACCGCCCAGCTTCAATGCCATTGCGAATGGCGACTTGTAACTCTTCGAGGTTAATCGGCTTGCCAATGAAGTCGTATGCGCCGCCCCGCAACGCGGCGATTGTTTCATCCACTAATACATTGGCGGTAATCATGATCACCACAGCATCTGGTTGGAGTTGGCGAATCTTGCGCAGCACGTCCAATCCGGAGCCATCCGGCAAATTGATATCCAACAACACGGCCGTTGGTGTATCCGCTTCGAAAGCAGCCAGTGCTGCACTGACGGTTTCCGCCTCAATCGGTTCAAAGCCCCAACCGCGCAAAGCCTCGCCCAGAGACCAACGGATCATCTTCTCGTCATCAACAACCAGTATTCTTTGTTTCTGATTCTTCAGAGCTGCTTCTCGCTTTTCACTTTATGTTATCTGAGTACCTGAGATTATCGGCAGACTCTTCTTGTAACGCAAACTGTTAGTTTGCGATGACAGAACCGCAAACTAACAGTTTGCGCTACTACGCTGAGGCTGCCTGCGCTTCAGTCTCGGCAGCGCTGGTAGCAGAAACCGCCAGGTGCTGCTTGAAAAGACTCGCGGTTGCCGTCAGAAAATCATAAGAAGTCACAATGCCCACGAGCTGATGGTCATCGACCACAGGAAGACACCCAATCTTGGAACGACGCATGATCTCAATTGCTTCCAGGGTGGGAGTCGTTGAAGACACGCTGGTCGGATTTGGCTTCATAATGTCGCGAACGGTAAGCGCGCCTCCATCGCTCGGGTTTGAGCCCCGGCTCAACAAGCGCAACAGGCCTCGATGTGTTACGAGGCCAACCAAATGACCATGCTCGTCTTCGACGGGAACGTGCCGGATGTGACGCCAATCCATAAGGCTAGCCGCCAGATCAACGAGATCATCAGGCCGTAGCGTAAACAGATCCGTTGCCATGAACTGTCCCACTGTTTGGTAGCTTTGGCTCCAATCCGTTAATTCATCCGACTCGGCCAATTTCCAATCCTTCACTGCCTTGTCCTCCTTTTGCCGCGCGAGAATCGTTGAAGTCAAAGTGCGCAAGCGCATATCAACCGGTTGATGCCTACTTAGAGAAGCCAATGAATTCAGCATCCATTGCGCTCCTGTTTGGCCGCTGCGCACACGTTCCTCAACGAGTCCAAGATACTTATCGATATCTTTTGATTCGACGTTTGACTCTTTAAGTCCCGCGCGGGCCAGTGGCAAGAGACTATTCAGAATCAGGGCTGACGCGCTTAGACTCTTACCGTCAAGCCACCTCAACTGCGCATTCAATCCATGCCGGGCAGCTGCAAAGAAGTTTTCCTTGGCATCGTCGAAATTCAAACGCTTCGAGATCTCACCGAATTCCTGTGGCATTGCAACCATCAATCCGACAAAGAATGCGGCATTTGCAACCTCATCCTGCACCGTCGGTCCGGACGGCAAAGCACGGTTCTCAATTCGCAGGTGGGCAATGCCGTCAGCGACGCCATAGCAGGCACGGTTCCAGCGCCAAACCGTTCCGTTATGCATCCGCAATGCCGAGAGCTGCGGAGTTGCTCCACGAGCCAGGACTTGAAACGGATCTTCATCAGGTTGGGTAATCATAATGGGTCGGAAGCGGGAGATTTGATCATGAAAGAGTTCAAGAACTGAATGTTTAAGCCATCGATCGCCGAAGCTCACGCGCGTGGGATGGCTGCGGGCCAACTGTGTTCGAGAGCGAGCGTCGGTCGAGTGCTGGAACAGCGCGACCCGTGTTTCCTGCCAAAGCCGGTGACCAAACAAAAGCGGGGAATTAACCGCTGCCGCGAGCACCGGAGCTGTAATCGCCTGCGCCAGGTTGTACGCGCCGGCAAACTCTGCGGGACTCGTCTGAAAATGTACTTGGAAACTTGTGTTGCACGATTCCATCATAATGTTGTCGTGCGCGATCTGAAGCTCGTCCAGACCCTTGATATGAATTGAGAAAGGACCGCCTCTCAGAGCAATAACTCCACGGTTAAGCGCGCGGTAACGCGGCATGGGCGCGAGATTTTCGAGCGTTAGATCTGATTTTTTCAACGTGGGCAATATCCCGGAAAGCAGAAGATCCGCGTCAAGGTGTGCGGCGCTGGCACGTACCTTCAACAAGAGTTCGCGCAGTTCCTCTTCCATCTCGCGAAAACACTTATCGGCGAGCAGCCGTGGAGTTAGGTTGGCTTCAAGATTAAACCTTGCGATTTCAGTAGTCAGACGCGGTTCATCCGCGCGGCCCAAAATCTCCAGAGAAATAGGGGCTGGCCGCATATTGCGATCGATGAGGAACATTTCCTGTTCCGCGCCAATTCGGGTAACTCCCGTTTCAAAGCGATCCGTCTCAATCATGAATTCAAGGGCACGAAGATCCTCAAGCAAAGCCTTCATGAAAGCTTGCGATTTCTTCTCGTCGATTTGTTGTTCAACGTTATGTTCGCCCATAGATTCGGACCAAACCAGAAAATAAGTATTGCTAAACGGGTTGAGTCTAAAATTGATCCTCTGGCAAATCACATGCCTATACCAATATGGCGACGAACTGGCGTTATTCGCATCAGCAGCCAACCCGGTTGAGGATTTTTTCGCAGGCCGCGAATTTTTCCATTCCGCGTCAGTTCGAACGGCTGCTCTATTTCTTGACTGGGTGACACTCAACACACTGAAACATTGAGATGTCGCCAAGGTTCACCGGATGCTGAAACGGCTTGTTCGCCTTGTGACACTCCTCGCATTTCTTTACGGCGAGACCACCGAGGTCGACAGGATGCTGGAACGGACCGGTTTTGACACTGCTTTCCATCGACCCGGCGGAGTCGTAGAGAACCTGATGACAAACGTTACACTCGTTGCGGATGACTTTGCCGCTATTGCTGACATGCTCGCCGTCATGACAACGAAAACAACCGGATGAATAGAGATGTCCGATGTTGTTAGGATGCGTTTGCCAGTCTGTCTTCATCTCGGGGAAGAAGTACGTCTTAAAAATGCGCTGAACCTCTTTGATGCCAGACTTGATCGACTCGTTCTTACTTGCATAGAGATCGGCGTAATAGGTCCGATAGAATTGATCCAAACCGGATGAGATCGAGGTCAGAGCCTCATTAGTGGAGGCGTATGGTTTGCTCAGGACAGCGCTGGCTTCTCGCTTTAGATAGGGAAGAGAAGGATCCAACTTGCCCGATGCGAAAGACTGATCGAGTGCGACGTCGGGCGGCAAATAAGCATGTGCCGGACGATTGTGGCAATCGATACAATTCATTCGGCGACTTTCACCTTTTGCCAGCAACTCCGCACTCGGCGGTCTGTTGCGGTCCACATATTCAGTGACGTTGCCTTGCCCGTCTTTCACCCGAATCCAGGGGATGGCTTGGCGATGATCGTCGGACGCGATAAAAGTGATCTCATTGGCCAGGTTCATGTGCCAATGAATCCCCGCCACTGCCCCAGTTGCCGGATCGCCGCCGCCGACATTAATCAACATTCGCGTGCTGCGTAGACTATTTCGCTCGTCATAAGCATAGTGACTGAACGTCTTCAGCTGCTTCCCATAGAATTTCGACGACCAGTGACACTGTTCACAGGTGTCGCGTGTTGAAGGCATGGTATGCACCGGCGTGGTAATTGGCTTCGGGACTTTGTTGAAAATAACGGCGTACAGCTGGTACGAGCCGGTAATTTTCGAGCGCGCGTACCCTTCGGCGCCTGAGCCAACATGACATTCAACGCAACGTACATGCGCGTGTGGCGATACGCCATACGCAACGAATTCGGGCTTCATTGTTTCGTGACAGGTTTGACCGCAGAAAGCCACCGATTCGGTGTGTTCAAACGCGCGATAGCTGCCAAATGCGCTCATGAAGACGAAAACCATGCTGACCCCGATGAAACTAAAAAACGCGCGTCGGCTGTTTGGGCTGTTGAAATCTATTCTGGGGAACTGCGCAATTTCTTCAGGCGAAAGCCGTCGTCTGCTGCGACGCTCCCATAACATTCCGGCGCCAATCACCATTAGTCCAAAAACCAGGACGGCGGGGAGAAGCACGTAGGCGAATATTCCGAGGTAGGCATTGCCAGTGTTTCCCGAGAGTTCGATCAGAACGAGCAACACAATACTGGACAAACTGGCGACCGCGATGGCGGCGCCACTAAAGCTGATGTAGTTGTGGAAGAGGCTGGGGACTTTTTGAGATTTTCCTGTTTCCTCGTTCACCGCGTCCTCCTCAACTTGTTTGTCATAAATAGAAATATCCTATGCCGCCATTCGAACTGGCGGCATAGGGAAATCTTCGAAACAACTGACTCGCCGAACTCTACACCTTCAACGATTTCATATAAGCGGCTAGTGCTTTTGCCTGATCTTCGGTGATGCCCTTTTCCGCATACGCCGGCATGTTGGGTGGCTTTTCCATCTTCTTGCCGGCCAGGATAACTTTGACCATCTCTTCCTGGGCCATCGTGGGGTCAAACTTCTTCTCGGCCGTCGCTCCGTGACAGGCGGCACATTTTGCTTTGTAAGTGGCGGACGCGTCGTCCTGGTTCGCTGACCGCGCCGGCGTCGCCAGCAGGCCAATAGACATAAGCATGCCCGCGGCAAGGGCCGCTATTCCGACTTTCTTGATCTGATTAACTTTCATGATTCCGTTTCCTTCTTCCTGATTCCGGACTGCGGTCTGACTTTCACGACTCCTCAGTCCATACCTCAGCAAGCGCAATGACTGTGCCGCGAAGCATTGCGGGATAATTCCACATTCTTAGCCTGTTTCCCATCCACCCGCAGTGCCCCGCTTGCTGGACCCTGCGGCTTTTTCCGCGGAGTGGGGAAACTTTCGCAAAAACGCGCCCGCGCTTTGCCTGATGCTGGGAGATCTCTCAGGCAGCAGCTTTCTTGTGGCAAACCATGCATTTCTTCGAAGTCGGTGGACTCGCATCGGTTCGGGTTTTGACGATCTCGTCGTGACAACCGCCACAGTTCCGGTGATACGCTTGCTGATTGTTCAGTGTAATCAGCGCAGTGCCTTCCTCCAGTTTGATCTGCGGGAGCTCAGGCAGGAGCTTCGGTTTTGTGTCGGTCCGCGAATGACAATCGCGACAAACCACCATCTCAGGCGCCTTGGGATCTTTTTCAAAGAGATCGGCTGTCAAAGTTGAGGTTCGATCTGCCGGCCACGCGGTTTTGAGCGGTGGATGTTTAAGAACCTCGGAAACGGGTTGGGCTGTATGATGGCACTCGATGCAAGCCATCGGTGCAGTGCCGGCCAGGTTGCGATTCTTCGTGATGTGATCAATGTGACTGAAGGTGACGACGCCGAGCTTTGCTTCCGTGCCAAGCGTGTAAACCTCATGTGGTTTACGGCCACGCGCCGGAGGATCCTGGGCGTACGAGTTGATAACAGACGTTGCAGATCCTGAAATCAGTAGAGCCAACAAACAAGAACCAATAATTATTCTTCGCATCGAAAGCCTCTTTCGTTTCTCTTTGCCCACAGCAAACTGCCCGCTGCCTTTTGCATACTTCCCCACCTCAAAAATGCCACTGCGGTCCCTGGTGACATTTTGTGCACGCCGAAAAATCATCGCCGCCAAAAGCTCGCTTGCCCGTGTGGCAAGTCGCACAACTCTTCGCCCCGGCCGGCGCGTGGTGGTTGAGCGCAAGCGGCGCCGTCACCTGACGGCGCTGAGGCATTCCCGGCCGAACGCTATGACATTCATTACAGCTCAATTTTTCGGCCCCGCTATGCTTCGCGTGACTGAATCCGACCTTGAAAGCTGCCGCTTGAGTGGTCGTTCGTGAGTACCCGCCGAGCTGATGACACGTGCCGCACGAAGAAATATCCCGATCGCCGGATTTCGCTTGCGGACCATGGCATTGGTAGCACGTGACATGCGCGTTGACGCCCGACGGAATGGTCATGGCCGCACCGCCGCGACTTGGTCGATGACAAGTCGAACAACTAGCCCGGCCCATGCTCGAGTGCCGAGCATGATCGAATCGCATGTTGAAACTTCTGAGCGCCGGAAACGCTTTGAGTGCTCCTGATTGACTGTTCGTATGACAGATCACGCAGACCGGGCTGGACGAATTGGCAAACTCCTTCGCGTGACATCCGGTGCAGGGGAGATGACCACCGCCGCCTGGCAACGATGGACGCGCATTGCTGTTCTCGCGACGATGACAAAGCAGACAAGGCAAGCGCGTATGATTGGCGTTGTCGTGACGGAACTTTGAGAAGTCGATGTTCTGACCTTCGTCCTCGGGCTCAGGCGGGTTGCGCAAAACTGCTTCGCCGCGCGCGTGCGGTAGCGCGAAATGATCAATACCAACGAGGCAGCCGGCCGCGATGAACGCAATTAGCGTTATCCAGCCAAGACGTCTGAGCAGAAAATGTCTATAAAGTTCACTCATCAAATCTACTTCGCCACCGCTTCCATATGACTCGTGGGTAAAGCCTGTTTGCCGAACGACAAGTGACACTTCGTGCACTGAAAATCTGTCTTTGCTTTCCGCTGATCGATTTCGTAATTCAAGGCGCCGCCGTCGTCAGTTGTTGCCGTAACGTGACAGCCTTCCGCGCCACCACATGATTTGATTGGCACCTTCAAACTCTTCGCGTTAGCAGTATTCATTGTCGGAACGTTGTGGCAGGTGGTGCAGCTCAACGTTGGATGCAAGCCTCCTTCATGCGGGAAGGTGGCCGAAGATTCGCGTCGCTGCCAGCGAGACAGGATCATCCGATCAGTTGTGCCCATCGTCACCGGTAACTTTGGATCGAAGTCGACCGTCTCCTGCTGCGGCGGCGAGAGTTTGTGGCAGGCGTCACACTGCGAAGGCGCGGGCTCTATGCCGGCTTCCGTGTTGTGACATGACGCACATTGCGCGTGGCTAACGGGAATTGTTTTGAACGTCCCTTTCTTCAACCAGAAGGCGTCGCCAATATTCTTTGGAGGGTTCGTTACATATTCTTCCGGCGAGTCGCCTTGTGGCTGATAAGTCTGATGACAAATCACGCAGAGCTTGGGATCGCTCTCTTCCTTAGATTGTTGCTGGTGAAATGCGGCATTTACAAAACCAGCGCGGCGGCCTCTTCCGGGTTCGGGAGCGTGGCTGCCAATCACATCCATATGCTTGTCGTGCGGAAAACTCACGACAAATTCTGAGACTACGTCACGGCGTTTCTTTGCCGGATCGGCAACATCGCCCAGACTGGGAAACTCAAAGCGCGTGGTGTCGCGTGGGCTACTCGAGACGTGACAATTTGCACAAATGAATGGAGTGGGTCGCTCACGCGCAAAGAATTGTTGACGATGACAGTTCAGACAAGCAAAGTGCTCCGGAAACTCCGCTACGTCAGGAAATGCAACCTCAGCTTTGCGGACTTGCTTCCAGTTTGCTGTAGGAAACTTGTGGCACGAATCGCACGCCAACTTCTGCTGCGTCACGTGGGTATCATGGGAAAAATTTGTGTAATCGATGCGCGGCTTTTTTGTCTTATCAACTTTGGCGCGGGGACCAGCGCCTGCAGCGCGTCGCTGAAAATCGGCTGCAGTCGATCTGTTCGCGTTTAGGCTGAGGCACAGCAACAACAACAGCGCTGCAAAGACGGCTACAGCGAAGACGCGTAAATGCCGATTACGAAGTGGGTCTAAGATAACTGTCATTACGATCCAAGAAAAGACACGAAGAGCCACGAAATCCGCTGACGGATTTCATGAAAGTCCGTGTGATTCCTCGGTCGCTCTTACTCCCTTCGACCAAAATAAAAACGCAACGATGTGTACGGGAGATGCGCGTGATAATTCTGTGGCCGGGGACCGACCAGCGCGCTTTCGTTGTAGTTGTAATACTGATAGCCAAGATTCCAATCCAACCGCCGGTTGATCTTTATCGCCAGTCGTGTTTCGGGCGATTGAAAATTCATCGGATAGGAATTGATCAAAGTGCCGGGTGTTCCGGTTGGATCCGCCAGCCGGCTGCCCTGGCCGTCGTCCTGATTCAAGCGATAAGCGGCAAACAGGGTCACACGCGGAGTGAGCCGGGCGGTCGTATCAACGTAGAAGAAATTGTTTCTCAAGAAGTAGAGACTATGACCGAGCGGATGTCGGACGCTGTTGTAGAAGTAATCGACTACGGCGTCACTATTTGCCCAGTTGTAGTTGTAACCGGCACTAAATGAGACTCTGGAATTCAGGCTCCAGTCGACGGCTGACGTGAACAGGCGCGATTTCGTATCGACGCCAAAATCCTGCAACGAGACACCGGCTATCTCCGAGGGATTAGCGTTGTTTCTGGTAATCAGAGCCACGCTGAAGTTGAGGTTCTTACTCGGCGCATACCGGCTCTTGACTCGGAAATTCGTGTAGTCGTAATTGCCGATACGGGTGAAAACGTTATCTGCCATACCGTGTTCAGCGTCGAAGTAGATGCTCCAGTTTTTTGTCGGCCGGGCTTTGAATCCTCCAAAGAACGCATGAGTGTGGTTTTCCTCTTCCTCACTTTCCGCGGTGCGCACGGCTGGTGGAGTTACTGATCCGTTTGAGCCGAGATTGAAGCCTTCAAAGCTTTCTTCGATGCGGCGTTTTCCATACCGGTACCCAACATGGAACCCATAGCGGGCGTTGAATTGGTAGTCAGCTTCGAGCGTGTTCTGATACTTGCGATACTTCGTGATTCGGTTGCCGTCGAGGTTGTTGAAAGCTACGGTGTCGGTCCTCAGGGTTGGGCCCGAGCCTCGCGTTATTGAGAAGAAATCACTAAACACGGCAGTGCCGTCGATCGTGAAGTCTTCAACGCGAAACGTATCTGAGATTCGCAGCTTGTCCGTGGCCAGAAGGGTTACCCCAATATCGCCGAGCGTGTTTGGTCGCCTGGTATTTCCGACGATGCTGTATTGACCAAGGTTGAGAATGTTGGGAGTAGCGGCGGGCGGAGTGGGAGGCCATCCGGTCACTCTGGGGTTGAAGTTTCTACCAGTGAACCTTTCGATAAAGGAAAAGCTTGAGGTGGCTTTGCTGTAGACGATGCGTCCGGTTATGTCCAGTTTCTTTGCCACCAGGGTGTGCGCGCTGAACCGCGTGTAGTTGACGTTACCGCGCACCGGTTCGTTGCGGTTAAAGCTCGTCAGACTGGCGACCGCAGGGTTCAGGTTTATTCCCGGCGTCACGCCCAGACTAATACGACCGTCGTCGGTGAAACGGCGAAATCCCTGTAGGAAAGAAAAATCAATCGCCCCAACCTGGCCATCGGCGCCGACGCGGTAGTCCGTAGCCCGCGAACTCAGTTGCGAGCGGAGGCTAAACTCGTTTCCACCCAGGTGATAATTGGTAAAGGCAGGGCCGCCATACCTCTCGGGCGAAATGCCGAGACTGAACCTGATGGTTCTGTTCTTTGGCAGTAAGGTGAGATCGAAATCTCCCATCTCCGTGTTTGTGTTGTAACCATGCAGGCCGGTCACCGGATTGGGAGCAACGCTGAAACTCGCCGGCGAAAATACCCAGTTCGGATTTACAAAGTTGTTGAGAAACCTGAAATACTTGAAACGCCGGTAGTTGGCGTCAAAGCGATACAGCTGCGGCTTTTCAATGTTGATTCTCACGCTGCTATACGGATCCGCACCCCAGCCCGTAGAAGTCACCAGCAGCGTGTCGAACACCGTGCCCTTGCCTTCTTTTGCTCGCACCAGAAAGCTGGAATCAAAAAGGCGCGGCCCGGCCTTGTAGTTAAGGTCGCTCCGGTACTTGTTGAGATCGCCATCGACTCTGATACCGCGATAGCCAATCTCTATGCTGGAGGTGATGGTGTAGTTACCAGCATCCTCACCGGCTTCTATCGGAGCATCCAGCGGCTTGGCCTCAGCTTTTTTTGGCGAGGCTGATGGGGATGGTGATGGTTGCTGTGCGACTACGGCTCCCATCAGCAGCGAAAGGCCGAGGGCGAGTTGCGCTAGCCGGCACAGAATTTTTGTAGCGTTGTTCTTCATCGGCACCACTCCTTCATGGGCACGGAACCCGGTTTCCAGGGCCCGTCTCTAACGGAAGAAGACTGGACTCGAATGCGACCCGTGAACCTTGACGTGACAGGCCGTGCAGTTCGCATATTGCGCGTTCTGATTGTGCTGTGGTCCAGCCGGCTCAACGGCTCCGACGTCATGCGCCACGCTGTGACAGGTGAGACAGAGTTGATTGACTGCGCTGAATCTCAACAGCCGTGGATTAGCCGATCCGTGCGGCGTATGGCAGGCCACGCAACCTTCAGTTTTTAACGGTGCGTGTTCATAAGTGAAGGGACCTTGTTTATCTGCGTGACATTTAATGCAAGCTGCATCGCCGCCGGTGGCCAGGCGCGTTTGTTTGAGTTCGAAACCGCCATGCGGGTTATGACAATCGCTGCAACGCATCGCGCCTTCCATGACTTTGTGATGGAAGGGCATTGAGAACGCCGATTTCACTTCGCTGTGGCAGCCTAGACAAAGCTGCGGGTCGCTCACCTTCAGCATTCTTATCGACCCGAATCCTGGTTTTTCAGCATTGGCCGCGGCGATCCGGGTGATCGAGCCTGGCACATTTCTATTGCTTGCAGTTAAGTGTGGCGAGTGACAGTCAGTGCAGCCGACGTCGTTGCGCCAGTGCTCGCCACGACGGAAGTTGTTGTGCTCTTCTTTGCCCGCGTGACAAGCCAAACAGGTCTCAGCGGTTTCTTTTGACGATTTATTCTTAAAGGAGATGATCTTGGCGGGGTCGCCCTCTTCAGTATGGGCCTTGCCGGGTCCGTGACAGGCCTCACAACCGGTCACCTTTGCTTTCCAGTTCTTGATTTTGGAAAGGTCAGCATGCGAAGTATGAGAGAAGGCTTTGAATTGATCTTCGTGGCAATCTTTGCAACTATCGCTGCCGACGTAACCAGCATCCTGAGGCGCTGGCGTTTCCTGGCCGGCGTTCGTTGAGCTTAGAGTGCTCAGCCCGATAGCTTCGGAATTTTTAGCCGAAGTGAACCACAAGACCAGGCCCAACACCGACCCGCAGACGAAGAGCGCCTTAGTCGCTTTAGTCAGTAACACTTTGCAGCCTCCTTACGGGCTTGAAGAGTTCTGTAACTTCCCTTTGATAGATTTGGTTTGAAGAGCGAGGGCGAATGCTCTTCGGGGTACCAGGCCTTCTTCGGCTTGAGTATTGCGGCCGTGTGATCCGGTGGAAGTGCTTGGATTATGGAAGCAAGTTCTTTGTTTGTGTTTGTCAAAGGTCATTTGCTCTCATCCCACGTCTCAAGCTTCGGCCTTATTGTTAACTTCACACTCGGAAAGTTAAGATTTACGTGCGCTGCATAGTAGAGGGAAACCCAACTCCATGGCTGTGACGCGCGTCACACAAACTTAGAAAAAGATCTAAGGGACCCGGCTCGCCACGGCAGCCAATTCCACGCGATTGAGGATCAATATCTCACCCTCCTCTGGACGAATGACTCGTTTTCGCTTGAGCACATTCAGGGATCGAGTAACGGTTTCACGCGAAGCCCCTATCATTTGCGCGATTTCCTCATGTGTCAGCAACGTCTTGAAAGAAATTCCGTCCGTCGTTCGTCTACCGAATTGATCCGCCAAATTTAAGAGCAAGCGCGCGAGCTTTTCAGGCGCGGAGATTGACATCAATAGCCCGCGGGCGTGTTCAAGAAAATCCGTAAAATCTCTGCTGAGGGCTACGGCCACGGTGAGGCCGAATGTCTTCTGCCGTTCAAGCAGTCCTAAAAGGTCTTCGCGCGAGATAATGTCTATCCGGCAAGACGACAGAGTTTCGGCGGTTGCTTCATACGATTGTCCTGTTAACGCAGCGTGTATGCCCAATAAGTCACCCGGCCGAGCGATTCGTACAATAAGTTTTCTACCTTCGGCCGAAGTCATTGAGAGCTTGAGACGACCAGAGCAAACGACGTAAACATCACGCGCAGCGTGGCCTTCGGCGAAAAGCACCGCGCCCTTGTCAAATATCTTTCGCTTGCTTACTCGTTCAAAACCAGAAATCGCGTGTAAAGGAGAAGCAAATGGCAACGTCAGAGCTTGTCCATTCTCGACCACTCGATTCTCGGACTCGATTTGTTTTTTCGCGCCGGGCATCGGCGCTCCTTCCCATCGACCCAGCTAGTGACAACGCTAACCATTCATTGAATGGCACTTGTGGTTCCATGAGTCAGGGGGTTATTAGAGGGATGAAACCATGCTCGCTCATGCTCCCGGTTTTCGTCTGTGCGTTGACGCACTTACGGTCCTCGCAGTTCCCCTTGACGATTTCAAAGATAAATTCCGCTGCTCGAATGGCAAGCAATATGCCAACAATAATTAAGCCAAATTGCGCAGCAGTTCCGATTGACGGCCATTTCATTTGCGAGCTTTCGCGCAAAGGGCTGCGGAAGTTTCCACAAGAGTTGGAGTGCTCAAACTGGAATTCTCGCCTAAGAATTCAGATTCCGATTCGGCATGCGTGTTGCTCCAACACCAATCGGGAACCCAAAGCTCGAGCGAATGGAGCAGCGGCTTGCTGCTCAGAATGCGGAGCCAGGGAGAAACGAGAGGCCGGACAACATGGCTAAAGATGACCGAGACATTCTTGAACTGCTTAAAGAAGAATTGGCTTTTATCGAGCAAGGCGGTTATGGACGCTCGGTTCGAACGCCGTGGTTACCCAAGTCGGCTTTTCAGGACTCCCTGACCTGCATCAACTACGCTGATCCAAATCGGACCCATCCCTGTAATGAGTGCCACCTGGTTGACTTTGTCAGCAGTGAGCACCTATCTGATGAGGTCCCCTGTCACTTCATTCCTCTGAACGAAGCGGGGGAAACCATCGAAGATCTGGAGGCACAAGACAATCAGACGAAACTGGAAGCGACGCTCAAGCAGTGGATGAGAGCGAAGATCAGGCAGATTGAGGATCGAAGATCGAACCTTACGCCGACGCCAACCACAACATAGTCACCATAGCGATCTAACAAAATGCGAAATCTTAGTGCTTGACGCACCAACTCTTCCGGGAATAACTTTGGGGCGTCAAAGAAAAAAGTTTTCCTGCAACGCCAGACTTCAGGTGATGCGATTGTGAGTGCGCGAAGTCGCTCTACTAATCGTCGCTAACATAAAATGGCTGTACGGCTAACTAACCGCCAACCCATTCTGCTTGCTTTAGCGGCTTCCTTCTTACTGACTGTTCTCATCATTGTCGGTTCACGCAATCTTGAACACTACGATGCGGCTCTCTTTGGCTACACCGTCGCCAGCGTAGTTGCGTTCGGTGCGGTTGTCTTTCGCTATGCCCTCTGGCTACAGCGTCCGGCGACACGCGTTTACTGGCGACGCGGCTGGAAGTTATTTCAAGACCGGAAGAATTTGATTGCCAACACCAGCAGTGCAGCTAAGACTATCGTCGGCGGAATGGCTGTGCAGAAGTTCATATTTCGGCGCGGCTTTTCCCGCTGGCTCATGCATCAGCTAATCATGTGGGGCTGCATTATCTCCGCAGTGATTACTTTCCCACTTGTGTTTGGTTGGGTGCATTTTGAGCTGGAAGGCGAGCGTGGGTATCGCGCTTACGTTTTCGGATTTCCCTTAAACGCCGTCGATGGACGAAGCCTACTCGCCTGGGTGACCTTTCATGCTCTCGACTTCACGGCAATCATGGTTCTCGCGGGTTGTGCAATAGCAATTCACCGCCGCTTGCATGATCGAGGCGCGATTGCTTTGCAACAGTTTCTACTCGACTTCGTGCCACATCTGCTTCTCATTGCCATTTGCATCACGGGATTAATGCTGAGTGCATCAAGCTTGTGGCTGCATGGCTACATGTATTCGTTTATCGCGCTGTCGCATCAGGCAGTCGTGATCATGACTTTGTTTTACCTGCCATTCGGCAAACTCTTTCACGTGATTCAACGGCCAGCCTCAATCGGTGTCGAGCTTTATCAAAGACGTGCGCGAGAAATGCCGCAAGCCATTTGTCCGCGCTGCGGGGTTGAGTTTGTAGCCGAGATGTGGCTGGACGATCTCAAAACCGTCGTCGATAAGCTCGGCTTTGACTACAAAATGGGTGATGGCCACGCCTGGCAGGATTACTGCCCGCGCTGCAAGCGAGTAATACGCGGATTGGCCTATGCGAGCTTACCGAACACACCCGAAAAGGTCTTCAAAGGATCGCGAGGTAATGGTTAGTATGAGCTCGCTTCCAGGCTTTGCCGCCCGATGTGCGGAAGGTCTATGACCTTCCGGTAGCGACCAATTCGATTCGGGGCTACGCCCCGAGGATTGCGGGCATAGCCCAAAACAAAAAGATGACGCCTTCCGGAAAGGCATAGCCTTTCCGCACATCAGGCGGCAGAGCCGCAAACGGACCATGAGTAAGGTCGAGCATCTCGAAAAGATCATCGAAGCCTACGGACCGCATCTGCACGACGCGCCGTACGGCGGCTGGCGAGCGGATCGTGTGATAGACAAGGTTGTACCGACACACTGCCCATACTGCGCGGTGCAGTGCGGCATGAATTTGCTGGTCGAGAAGAATCATGTCGTCGGTTTTGAGCCGCGCTACGATTTTCCGGTTAATGAAGGCCGTCTCTGTCCCAAGGGAGTAACCGCCTATTTACAGATTCATCATCCCGATCGTTTGCTGCATCCACTCATCAAGCGTAACGGCGTGTTTGAGCGGGCGAGCTGGGACGAAGCGCTCGATCTCGTAGTTTCGAAGTTCAAGGAGCTGCAAGCCCAGCACGGCAAAGATTCCATCGGCGTTTACTCGGGTTCATCGCTAACCACAGAAAAAACCTATTTGATGGGCAAGTTTGCGCGGGCGGGTCTGGGCACCCGCTACGTTGACTACAACGGACGGCTTTGCATGGTCTCAGCGGCGGCAGGCAACAATAAAGCATTCGGCATCGATCGCGCCGCGAATCCGTGGGATGACATTCCGCTCGCCGAAGTCTTGCTGATTGCGGGATCGAATTGTGCTGAGACATTTCCAGTTCTGAACAAATTCTTATGGCAGCAGCGCGATAACGGCGGACGCTGGATCATTGTAGATCCCCGCGAGACTCCGACTGCTCGACAAGGCGATCTTCATCTCCAACTGAAACCCGGCACTGATGTAGCGCTCGCCAACGGCATGCTGCACGTTCTGGTCGAAGAAAAGCTGATAGATGACGCGTTCATAAACGCGCGCACAAATGGCTGGGAAGAAACGAAGACACTAGTGGCGCGCTACACACCGCAAGTCGCTTCCGAAATGACGGGAGTGCCGGCGGAGAAGATTATGCAAGCAGCCAGGCTCTATGGTCGCGCCAGGACTTCAATGTTGATGCATGCGCGCGGAATCGAGCACCACTCACACGGCGTCAACAACGTTCTCTCCTATATCAATCTCGTGCTGGCAACAGGTAGCATCGGCGCGCCCGGACGAGGTTATGGAACGATCACCGGACAAGGCAACGGTCAGGGTGGTCGCGAGCATGGGCAGAAAGCTGATCAGCTACCAGGCCAACGTTCGATTTCAAATCCAGAACACCGTAAGCACGTCTGTGATGTTTGGGGCCTGCCAGAAGCTGAGCTACCCCAGGCAGGCGTTTCAGTCATCGAGATGTTTGAGAAGATGCGCGAGCGTGAGATTCGCGGTTTGCTCTCGATCTGCAACAACGTAATGGTGAGTCTGCCTGATACCAATGAAGTGCGCCGCTCGCTCGAAGGTCTGGACTTCTACGTATGCATTGACTTCTTCATGTCTGAAAGCTCGCGTTATGCAGATGTTGTTTTGCCGGGCAGCACCTGGAGCGAAGACGAAGGGGTGACAACAAACAGCGAAGGCCGTGTCTTGAAGATCAACAAGGCGGCAGATCCGCCAGGCGAAGCGCGAGCCGACTGGTGGATCATCCAGGAAATCGCGCGTCGGATGGGTCGAGAAGAATATTTTAAGTTTGATGGACCTCTCGGAATCTTCAATGAAATGCGCGTCGCCTCCCGTGGCGGTAACGCCGACTATTACGGCATCACGTGGGAAAAAATCGAGCAGCAGAATGGCGTATTCTGGCCATGCCCTTCGGAAGATCACCCCGGAACCCCGCGACTATTTGAGAAGCGGTTCTATCATCCCGATGGCAAGGCGAAATTTCACGCAGTTGAGTTTGAACCTCCACAAGAAACACCTGATGAAGAGTTTCCGCTGATTCTGACTAGCGGTCGCGTGGTCTACCAGTATCTTTCCGGCAATCAGACGCGCCGGATCGGATTTCTTGTCGAGCAGTGCCCGGAACCGTATGTCGAGATTCATCCAGAGACAGCAATGAAGTTCAAGGTCAATGACGGTGAGCGCGTCAAAGTGGTCTCGCGTCGCGGCGACGGCATTTTTCCAGCTCTAATAGTAAAGACGATTCGCAAGGACACGATATTCATTCCATATCATTGGGGTGAGCAACTTGCAGTGAATCAACTAACCAATCCGGCGCTTGATCCAACTTCCAAGATTCCCGAATTCAAGGCGTGTGCCGCGCGGATTGAGAAGATTCACTCAAGACAACTTCCGATTCTGGGCGAAAAGCGAAAAGGCGTGTCTCGTAGTGAGTTTCGATAAAGACGGTACTTTGATCTTTGAGCTTCGTGCTTTGCACGATCCCTCGAAGCACAGAGTCCAAAGCACGAAGATCTAAGTACAAAGTTCGAAAGCGAAGCTTTTATGGAAGAAACAATGTTCATCGATCCGCAGCGCTGCATTGGATGCCGCGCCTGCGTGGCTGCCTGCCGAGAGTGCGGAACGCACAAAGGCTATTCGATGATCTACGTTGACCACCTTGACCGTTCAGAGACAACTGCCACGATGCCGACGGTATGCATGCATTGTGTCGAACCCACTTGTGCATTGGTTTGCCCTGCTGATGCAATTAAGACTACAGCTGAGGGTGTCGTGCTTTCCGCGTTGAAGCCGCGCTGTCTCGATTGTCGCAACTGCGTGAATGCTTGTCCGTTCGGCGTGCCCAAGTACAACACAGAGATGCACCTCCAGATGAAGTGCGATATGTGTTATGACCGTTCGAGCGAAGGCTTGCAGCCAATGTGCGCCAGCGTTTGTCCGACCGGCGCAATCACCTTTGGCAAGTATGAGGACATTGTGCCGCTGCGACGCACCAAGCCTGTAAACGCCCACGTGTTCGGTAATCAGAAAGTCGAGACGAAAGTCTATTTGATGTTGCCAACCGACGCGGACGAAATTGAAGTTGACGGATGCGGTGTCTTTGAAGGACGGGTGAAGACTGAACAAGAGCCAGCAAGTGAGTCGTGGATCGACTTACAAGTTGAGCAAACGGATAAGGCGAATGAGTTCTGAAGATTAGTGATGAGTACTGAGTACTGAGTGATGAGTAGAGACCTGGGCGAGACAATCAAGAGAGTTCTTGCGGATGAAACCGACGTGCGTTCAGCCACGGCGCCGCATCAGAAGGACTTTCCTTACGACCGCGAAGAGGAAGCGCAAGTTACCCGGCGCGAGTTTTGCAATTTTCTTGGGCTCACTTCCGCCGCCTTGTTTGTGGGCGCGGCGGGCTTCGCCGGCAAGGCAGCTCTTGACGCGCGCAGTACGCCACAATTTCGCTCGTCAAAGATCGCGAGCGCGGAAACCCTTGCCCCCGGATCTTCTCTGAATTTCCAATACCCAACCACGAAGGATTCCGCAATCCTTGTTCGTACGCTCGATGGTGAATTTCATGCTTTCGGACAGAAATGCACACATCTTTCCTGTCCGGTTTACTTCGAGCGCCTACATCAACGACTCGAGTGCCCATGTCACGATGGAGCATTCGATCCAAAAACCGGAAACGTTCTATATGGCCCACCGCCCCGCCCTCTTGATCCGATCAAACTGGAGGTGCGCACGAACGGAGAAGTGTGGGCCATTGGCAGGGAGGCGAGCACCGGCGAACATTCGTCGTGATTTGAGAAGACATGCAGGACTCGACTAATCAAAACAATCCGCGAACTGTTCGCAATCTCGCTGGCGAAGGACGAACTGCGGTAGCTCAGGCGCGGGTGATTCTGCTAGTAATGGTGAACGTTGCCCAGCTTTGGATTCTCGCCGCTACGGTTGAGGCCGCGCTCGCACACCGCTTTTCTGCCTTGCTACCACTCGTCGTCGCCTCCGGCATCTGCTTTGTGGTTACGGTTACGCTGATTTTCTGGTGGCGTCCGGCTTCTCGACGTTTCACAAGCTCCGGTTACGTGAAACGATGAACCAGTCTATTGTGTCTCTGCTGGAAGACGACCACGAGTCGCTCGCGCACCTACTCGCCGAACTCGACGCGGAGTTAGCAAAGCCGAACATCTCTCTCGCCTTTGATTTACTCGATCTGTTCTGGGCACGGTTGGCCGTTCATATTCGCGCCGAGAATCTGCATTTGTTTCCAGCTATCGCCAATGCTCCGGCGTCACTCTTTACTGGCAAAGGCAGTCTGCCCACATCTGAGGAGGCGCACGACTTACTCTTGCGTCTGCGCTCTGATCACGATTTCTTCATGAAGGAACTTGCGCAAACAATCAAAGTTATGCGTGAGATTGCTGACAAACAGCCGGCGGGCGCCAAAGACGTTGAGGACCTGAGGCAGCGCCTGATTATCATCGGGAAACGCCTGGAGATTCACAACCGGCTGGAAGAGAAACGAGCCTACACCTGGCCGGTAATGATCTTCGATGAGCCAACAGTTGCTCGGCTGCATGAGCGCCTTCGGCACGAGCTCAAAAACCTTCCTCCTCGATTCGCTCAGTGAGCATGCGATTGTTTAGCCTGGATCATGCGCAAAATTCCGCGATCGTTATGCCAATTCTCACAACTTTCACGAAAGATCCTGACAAAAGCTAAAGCAATTACAACGGCACAATCGTTGCTCAACCAGCACTGGGCCATTATGCTCCAGAGAAAACAACCAGAAAAAATCAAGAGTATTCTGATTTTAATCCGCCCTCAGTCTGTGAGAAGGTTTTGAAACAGCGAATCATAGGATTTGAAACCGACGATGAAGGCCATTGGCGAGCCGTACTTCAGTGCGGGCATCCTCAACACGTGCGTCATGATCCACCGCTGATGACAAGAGCGTGGGTACTAACTGAAGAAGGCCGCGCCTCACGCATCGGTTTTGAACTCGACTGCAAACGCTGCGATGACGGAGCCGAAAAGGAAGAAGACTGAATGACGCCAGGCAGGATCAGCACAGCAGCAGCCAATTTGTTTCCGGGCTACTTCGCCCTCGTAATGGCTACCGGAATCATTTCCATCGCTGCGTTTCAATTGGCTATGAAACCAGTAGCGTGGGTCCTGCTGGCCGTCAATCTGATCGCTTACTTTACTCTATGGCTGTTGTTGCTAATTCGTTTGTTCCGTTTCTTCCAGCGCGTTAAAGCAGACATTATGGACCATGCTCGCGGACCCGGCTTTTTCACGGTCGTTGCTGGAACATGCGTACTTGGCAGTCAGTTGATAATTATCGTCGGCCAGTACAGAGCTGCGGCGGCTCTCTGGTTCGTTGGAGTATTGCTCTGGCTGCTTATTCTGTACACCTTCTTCACTGCGGTAACGGTGCGCGCGGATAAGCCAGAATTTGAGACCGGAATCAGTGGTACCTGGTTACTCGCAGTGGTCGCGACGCAATCAGTTTCCGTCCTGGGAACCCTGTTGGCTGAGTACTTTACTACCTATCGTGACTCGTTGCTGTTCTTCACGCTTTGCATGTTCTTACTCGGCTGCCTGCTCTATTTGATACTCATCACACTAATCTTTTACCGCTTTACGTTTGTGAAGCTAACGACTGTGACGCTGACTCCGCCTTACTGGATCAATATGGGTGCGGTCGCGATCACAACTCTCGCTGGGGCAAGACTAATTATCGAGGTTCCGAAGTGGAGCCTTCTCGGAGAGATTTCACCGTTCCTCAAAGGCTTCACCCTCTTTTTCTGGGCAGCCGCTACATGGTGGATTCCCCTCCTATTAATACTTGGAGTTTGGCGGCACATCCGAAAGCATTTTCCACTCGCTTATGATCCGCTGTATTGGGGAATGGTATTCCCGCTGGGCATGTACACGGTCTGTACCCTTCAACTATCGAAGGCAATCGGGTTTGAACCGTTAGTAATCATTCCGCGTTACTTCGTGTTCGTGGCGATCGCAGCGTGGCTGGCTGTATTCATTGGGTTAATTCACAGTTTGCTGACGCGCAAAACAACAGCGGCACCCTCTGAACGAAATGCTTAAGAATTACAAAACGTTTAGCTACTACTTTGGGAGAACTAATCATGAACTCAATTGCAAGCAAGACAGTGCGCGACATCGCGTTGGGAATTCCGGGGGCGGCTCGCGTATTTGAGAATCTCGGCATCGACTATTGCTGTGGCGGTGACCGAACACTTGACGATGCATGCGGCCTTGCCCGAGTCAATCTCGACCATGTGATGAACTTGCTTCAGCAGGCGAATGGTTCGCACGCGGAGTTTGATGAGCCCAACTTCCTTACCGCAACGCTTGCCGAACTCATCAATCACATCGTCGAGAAGCATCACGTATTTACGAAGACGGAGATAGCGCGTTTGCGATCACTGATTGACAAGGTTTGTGGAGTTCACGTTGAGAATCATCCGGAACTTAACGAGGTGCGCGAGCTGTTTAGGGATCTTAGCGCTGAGCTTGAACCCCACCTGTTGAAGGAAGAGCATGTTCTTTTTCCATATACGATCCAAATGGAAGACGCGGCTCTCAACCAAAGGGCATTCCCAAGGCCACCGTTTGGCACAGTGGCAAATCCAGTTAGGATGATGATGTTGGAGCATGAAGACGCCGGCGCGCTATTGGGGCAGATGCGCAGAATCACATCAAACTACACAATTCCGCCTGACGCCTGCATCAGTTATCAAACTCTCTACGAGGCGCTGGACGCTTTCGAGAAGGACCTACACCAACACATTCATCTGGAGAACAACATCCTGTTTCCGCGAGCCGTGGAAATGGAAGGCAGCGTGAGTTAGTTCTTGCACGCAAACGCAATAACGAAGTAAGCATCGCAATGGGGCTGCGTGAAACTAGCAACACATTGGAGTTTCATTAACAATTTGAGTGAAAACCCACCGCGCAACGGAGTTAACTCCGTAAAGACGTTTCAGTATCAAACAATGACCGCTTGTGAGTTATTGAAATGATTGGTGCCGAGGGCGGGAGTCGAACCCGCACGACCTTACGGTCAACGGATTTTAAGTCCGGTCGAAGGCATCTTACCTGATCTTACGAAACGAGATGAACCAATATTTACCGGACTGGCAGCCGTCAAAGTCATGCTTCGTCCGGTTACGTCTCGCGACAAAATGTCGTCATCTTAGCGTCATCCCAGGGTTAGATTTTTGCGATGTTCGCTTTTTATCGAGCGCGGACCGCAAGTCAGTAGTCGCTTGAACTTTGACTCAGGCATTGTCCCGCGAATCAACGTGTCATAGAGAGGCGTCAGGAAGTCGTGAGATAGGGCTGGTACGTAAGAATGTTGTCGGTTGTTTCGCGCAGTCCTGGGGGCGCTGCTGTTCAGTCCGATTCACCTCTCGTCGCTTCCTCATTTGTAACCGTTGATATTTGCAGTCGCCGTACGCACATATGAGGGTTTGCCGAATTCGGTCCATGCAAAGTGCACTTCGTCACCGAGCCGGGCCATCCGGGGAAAACCGCTTGAACGCGAGATATCAGTCTTAGCTATTACGGCGGGTGCTCCGAGTGATCCGTCAGGTTCTACACGTCTTACTTTGATCGCCCCACCTTCCGCATTTCCTGAGAGCCAGCAAACGAGTGCAGACCCATCTGGCAGGAGCAATACGTCAACGCGTCCTAAAGTTTCACCATCGTCCACTTGAACAGGTTCACCGAAAGTTGCGCCAGCATCGGTTGAAAATGCTTGGCGCCGACGATCTATTGATCATCTGCATATTGTTTGTGTTTGTCAGCCTAACGGCGATTACCTCTGCACATCATTCCTGGCGCAAGTTTCACTGGGCGCGCCAAAGCAATCCCTTCACGATTAAGCTGGGCAACAATGTGTCGAGCGGCTGGGTTCCCCGCTCAACCAGGCTTCGGCTGACTGGAGCCTTTCAAGTGTTCTGAACACCTCGGTAGTGGCTGGTGGAACGAACTCGAACTGCGACCCTACTCTTGGGCGCGTGGAAGTTTGCAATGGTGCTTACGGCACCAACGGCTGGCTTGGAATCGCCTCTATTTGGACCAACGGGCAACACATCACACAGGGCACTACAAAGCTGAATGACACCTATTTCAGTCAGGCGAAATACAACACTTCCGCCTGGCGAAATTTCGTGATGTGTCAGGAGGTAGGACATACGTTTGGTCTGGACCATCAGGACGAGCGATTTACAAACTTGAATCTCGGCAGTTGCATGGATTACACAAATGATCCGACCGGCACCGCAGGGACAAACGGAACGCTCAATAACGAGCATCCGAATCAACATGATTATGAGCAGTTAGAGTCTATTTATGCGCACCTCGACAGCACAACCACGGTAGGCGCAAGCACCAACTCGATGCCGCCGGCGATGGCTAACGTTAATCTGGATGGTCCGCGTCAATGGGGCACGCCTGTGAAAACTTCTACGAATGGCCGCACCTCGGTCTATGAGCACGACTTTGGAGCCGGACAAAAAGTCGCTACGTTTGTTATTTGGGCAGATCCTGAGGATGAGCGCGGAAACGGAGCGCACTAATCCACGCTAACTTCCAGTAGTGGAGTTTGCAACGGGCGAGACGAAGGCGTCTCGCCCATATTTTTAGCCGTTCCAATAATGTAATTTCGTCTCCTGGTTTAATAAGCAAACGAAGGCGTGCAGCTTGGTCATCGAAAATAATCCCTGCTATAGTGAGTGCTTATAGGGCATTAGAACCATGCGAAAGCGGACTTGTTGGATAATCCTGTTAGTCGTCGCGTTCCTCTTTAGTTCGTGGAGCAACGTGATCGCTGCCGCTTTTTGCCCTCGCTACTCGTCCAACCGCAACTGCCACGTTCAACAGCGGCAAATCAAACAAGTCGAACAAAAGTCCTCCTGTCAGCACGAGATGGCTGAGATGGAAATGGGCGACATGCACATGGACGATACGAACAGGGAAAGCGAGGACGCTTCCGAAACCCTTGGCAACCCGATCCCCGAAAATCCACCGATACAAATCGCAACGGAGGATTCTTCTGAACAGGTTGCTTTTGATTTCCCCACCAAACCGTGTGGACATTGTTGGACGCATTCTCAACCGTCATCAGGGAGCGCTGCAATTGTCGCAGTTGATCCATCGAGGCGGTCGGTCGCGACTAACGCGCCAGCGGCAAGCTTTGTAGTCGCATTGCCTTCTGCTTTTGCAGTTCCCATCATGCCGTTGGAGCATGGCCCACCGGGCAATTCATTCCCCCGCCATGTCCTGATCAACGTTTTCCGAATTTAGTCCCCTTAATCAAGCGTCGCTAAAGTTCAACATTTGCCATGGAATAGATGGACGCGGCGATACCATCATCGGCAAGAATCTTTATCCACAAGTCCCGGACATGAGCCAAGCCGCCACTCAGCAACTTGGCGATGGCGAACTGTACTACATCATCAGCAACGGAATTCGACTTACCGGAATGCCAGCCTGGGGCTCTGAAGATAAGCCGGAAGCGATTTGGGATCTCGTCAGTGTGATTCGTCGTTTGCCAAAACTCTCTCCCGAAGAGCTGCAGCGTTTACAGAACGCGGCGCGCGAAGCTGGAGGCGAACTGAGTGAACAGGCGCCCGAGCTTGAGAAGAAAGAGGGTGAGCCGGCCAAGGAAGGTGAGACCAAGCCAAAACATACGCATACGCATGTCCACAAACATTAACTGCTAGTGAGGAAGAAAATGAGAAAGAAACAAACTTGGTTGATTGTCGGCGCAGTTGCTATTGCTCTGGTTTTGTTTGCGCTGGTCCAGCGACAAGGACAGCCTACGAAATCAAGCCTTACTACGGCGTCACCGTCACCGCAAGCGACTGCGCAGGCCGCGAAGTCGGAGCCATTGTCTTTCGAGCGCCACGCAGATTCCAGCGCACTATGAAAGCGCTCCACCGTCAAGCAAGCTGAACGCGGTACTCGCTCCCGAGCAATTTAGTGGAAAAGCGCGCGAAGCCTATAGAGCAGTGAGAGAGGCCCCACAGTTAATCGCGCAGATGCCTTGTTACTGCCATTGCGATCGCGGCCTAGGCCACAAGAGTTTGCATAGTTGTTTTGAGGACGATCATGCGGCCAACTGCGCTACCTGCATCGACGAAGCATTGATGGCTTATCAACTGCAAAAGCGCGGTATGTCGCCTACACAAATACGTAAACAGATCATCGACCAGTTTGGCGACTAAATCGCTTCGGAATGATGTAACACAGAAAGGTGTGCCGACATGCAGAACCATTACCGCCGCTTCCTTCTAATGATTGGGCTCCATTTCATCGCGATGTACATCTTCATGTACGCAATGGTGAACGCTTTTAGCAACGTATTTAACAGCTTCAATCAGGTCTACATGGCCGCTCTGATGACCGCCTCGATGATCCTCATAGAACTGCCGTTAATGAGTTCCATGTACAAGTCGAAGAGACTTAATGCCGTCATTTTGGTGGTCGGCGCCGCCGTCCTGATCGGTTCTTTCCTGATGATCAGACAGCAGGTCCTGATTTCCGATCGCCAATTTCTGCGTTCGATGCTTCCACATCACGCCGGAGCAATATTGATGTGCCAGCAAGCCTCCCTTGAAGATCGCGAAATTAAGGAGTTATGCAAAACAATCGTCTCGGGCCAGCAGGCGGAGATCGATCAGATGAAAGCGAAACTTGATGCCCTAGCCAAATAATTGGCCCGAGAAACATAGGCTTGAATAAGAGGAGATTGGTCGTGAAAAAACAAATGAGACTTGGTTTGCGAGTCGTTTTGGCAATTGCATTGTTAGCAGTAGTCCTTGGTGTCGCACGTCAAAATGCCATCGCACAAGGATCTGATGAAGCAGCGATTCGTGAAGCATTGCTTAAGAGCGCATCGACCTTTGAGAAAAATGATCTCCCTGGGGCCGCAAGTGTCTGGGCTAACGATGAGTCGCTTACGATTTTCGAAAGCGGCCACGCGAATTACGGTTGGGCCGACTATCGCGATAATCATCTGGTTCCAGAGATGGGTGAGATGAAGAACACGAGGTACGCCTTTAGCGATATGAAGATTCATCTCGCCGGAAACACAGCGTGGGCAACACTGAAGTACACGATAACTGCGGATGTCACGGAAAACGGAAAGCCTCGACATGTCGACGGCGGCGGACTCGGAACCGCGGTACTGGAAAAACGGGAAGGAAAATGGCGCATCGTCCACTGGCATTCAAGCGCGCCAAGGCGGGCAGTGACGCCGCCGAAAAATTAATTGCGAGGTTCGCGGTGCCAGAAGAATTAACTTAATCGAACAAGAAGGAGAGAGATCATGAGAACTGTTTCTCGAATGTTAACGCTTTTCGTAATTGGGCTGATGCTGGTTGCACCTACATCAAGCGTTGCCCAGAAAACTAAGCCCGCAGAGAAAACGCTTATCGGCTATGTAAGCGACAACCATTGTGGCTTGAAGCACATGGCCGGAATGGGTGATGACAAATCCTGCACTCTAATGTGTGTCAAAGACGGCAAGTTCGTACTTGCCGATCGCGACCACAAACGCGTCTACCAATTCGACAAGACAGGCCAGGAGAAGGCGCGCGAGTTTGCGGGTCAGAAAGTGAAAGTGACCGGGCGCTTAAGCGGGAAAACAATTAAGGTTACGGCCATTGAGGCTACAACCTAACTCGGTGACATTGATTTGAGATTTGCTGCTAACAGGAGGAACTGAGATGCGACGAACGATCGGTTTTCTAACGTTGTTGGCTTTAGGTGTTTTCGGGGCAGCTTGTAGTACTGCGGAGAATTCCAACAGCAACGCCAACACTAACTCAACCACGGTGGTTACTGCGTCACCGAGTCCCTCGGCAACGCCGGCTAACGTCAATGCGAACGTGCATGCAAACATGAACGCCAGCGAGCATGCGAATATGAACATGGGAAACATGAATATGGGTAAGAAGAAAGCTAACGCCAACAAGACGCCTTAGTTTCAATTTTGAAACTGAGTATTGGTAGAAGATGACCGCAGACCTGTTTGTGGGCAGTCTTCAATGGCAGTGCCGCGCCCGAGAGTTTCGGACCAGCAAAGATATGGGCCAAAAGTAAAAGAAACAACAGTGATGATGCATCCACAGCCTACGAAGAAAGACCAAAACCACGTTACTGGAGAAGCGCAAGCCATAGATCCAGTCTGCGGGATGACCGTTAATCCAGACTCCGCTGCGGGCTCCTACGGGTATCAGGGACAAACCTATTACTTCTGCAGCACGCACTGCCTGCACAAATTCCGGGAAGATCCTGAAAAGTTTCTTAACAAGCCAACCGGACCGAGGGCTGCATCACCAATCGCACAGACTTACACCTGTCCAATGCATCCTGAAGTGCGACAGGACAAACCCGGCTCCTGTCCGAAGTGCGGGATGGCTCTGGAACCGATTACCGTTACGGCGCCACAGCAAAAGATTGAATACACCTGCCCAATGCATCCGCAGATCGTCCGTGACAAACCCGGCAACTGTCCGATCTGCGGGATGGCTCTGGAACCGCGCACCGTTTCGCTCGAAGATGAAAAGAGTCCCGAGCTAGTGGATATGACACGGCGATTCTGGGTGGGTGTGGTTCTCACCATCCCTCTGCTCTTAATTGCGATGAGCGATTTGGTTCCAGGAAGTCTCCTTGAACGAATTGTCTCGATGCGCACACTCGGCTGGATTCAATTTGTTTTGGCTACGCCAGTGGTGCTTTGGGGTGGGTGGCCATTCTTCGTTCGCGGCTGGCAGTCGATCGTGAATCGCAGCTTGAACATGTTCACGCTGATTGGTCTGGGTGTGGGCGTCGCGTATCTCTTTAGCGTGGTTGCGAAGTTCTTTCCTGAAATCTTTCCTTCTTCCTTTCGCGATCCAATGGGAAACGTCCCGGTTTACTTCGAAGCAGCGGCGGCCATTACAACTCTCGTGTTGTTGGGCCAAGTTCTCGAACTCCGCGCGCGTAGCCAGACTGGCGCGGCAATCAAAGCACTTTTAGGTCTCGCACCTAAAACTGCCCGTCGCATACGCGAAGATGGTACTGAAGAAGACGTGCCTCTCGATCAGGTGCAGCCAGGGGATCGCTTGCGCGTGCGCCCCGGTGAAAAGGTGCCGGTAGACGGTGTTCTCACCGAAGGATCAAGCGCGGTCGATGAATCGATGGTCACTGGTGAGTCGATTCCAGTCGAGAAGCATGCGGGTGACCGGGTGATTGGTGCGACGGTGAATGCTACAGGCTCGTTTGTGATGCAAGCGGAACGCGTGGGCTCAGAAACGTTGTTAGCGCAAATCGTCCAAATGGTTGCGGAAGCACAACGTAGCCGCGCGCCCATTCAAAAACTCGCAGACGTTGTATCCGGCTATTTCGTACCTGCGGTTGTCGCGATTGCACTAATTACTTTCATTGTCTGGAGCATCTGGGGGCCTGAGCCGCAGATGGCCCACGGTTTGGTGAATGCAGTGGCTGTGCTGATCATCGCCTGTCCATGCGCGCTGGGTTTGGCCACGCCAATGTCGATCATGGTGGCTACTGGAAAGGCAGCGCAAAGCGGAGTGCTATTCAAGAATGCCGAAGCTATCGAGACGATGCGCAAAGTTGACACCCTAGTCGTTGATAAAACGGGGACGCTTACCGAAGGCAAACCGAAATTGGTCAGCGTCGTCCCCGTTGGAACACTTGATGAAGGAACGTTGTTGAGGCTGGCTGCCAGTCTTGAGCGAGGCAGCGAGCATCCTTTGGCAGCAGCCATCGTTAACGGTGCGCAAGAACGCGGTGTCCAACTCGCGAACGCAACCGCGTTTGATTCGGTAACAGGCAAAGGTGTGAAAGGCGAGATCGACGGTCGGAAGGTTGCCCTCGGCAATCGTGCGCTTCTCGACGATTTGAAAATCGATCCGGGTGAGCTGGCGGCGAAGGCCGAGAATCTTCGGGCCGACGGTCAGACAGTAATGTTCGTGGTAGTTGACGATAAGGCCGCAGGTCTGGTTGGTGTCGCAGATCCAGTCAAGGAAAGCACTCCCGAAGCGATCAGACAACTACACGAAGAAGGCATTCGCATTGTCATGCTAACCGGTGACAGTCGTACCACGGCAGAGGCCGTTGCTAAGAAGTTGAATATTGATGAAGTGGTTGCGGAGGTGCTTCCTAATCAGAAAGTGGACGCCGTTAAGAAGTTTCAGGCTGAGGGCCGATTCGTGGCGATGGCTGGCGACGGCATCAACGACGCGCCGGCGCTGGCTCAGGCTCAGGTCGGAATAGCGATGGGCACCGGAACTGATGTGGCAATGAAGAGTGCTGGAGTGACCCTGGTTAAAGGAGATCTGCGCGGCATCGTCCGCGCTCGCGTTCTCAGTCGTCTGACCATGGGAAATATCAAACAGAACCTTTTCTTCGCTTTTATCTACAACTCGCTCGGCGTCCCTATCGCGGCCGGAGTTCTGTATCCGTTTTTCGGCATTCTGCTAAGCCCGATGATTGCGGCAGCCGCGATGAGCTTCAGCTCGGTGTCGGTGATCGCCAATGCATTGCGCCTCCGGCGCGCGCAGCTGTGAATAATAGTTTCTAATTGGAGGAGGCCCTATCGTTTCATGCTGAAGAACACCAGTCCGGTTATCCAGAGCAGAGACGGTATGAGGAGCAACCATTTGAATTCGGAGTTGAGCTGAAAGTTCGTTAGGCTCATCGTCCCGACGGTGAATAACCCTGCCAACGCGAGGACGATCCAAGTCGATTGCCTTGGAAGTTCAGATGTATTCCTCGCCACTAAGATCGTTAGCAGGCCCGCGCCCGCCATGAAGCCACCCGTTACAGTGAAAACGAGGTGCAGCCAACGTTCCAGTCCAGGTATAACAGAATGAATCTCCCCTAAGCTGGCTGCCATGTAACGTAAATCCTCAGGGAGCAGGGGAGGGCGCAGGAACATAAAAAATAGGCCTAGCCCAACCAGCCAAATACCATAGCCGATAAAAATAAACACCGAGATGGCTGGACGAGGCTTTCGTATTTCCATCGACTTATCAACCTCGCAGTGGCATGTGCTCCCCTGCAAAATTGGCATCGAGGCCGGATCTCACATCTTCTTCATCTCCATCTTCTTACCTGCTTGGCTTCCACCGTGCATCTTCGCCATCATCCCGAAATGTTTGAGCAGAGCATTTGCATGCGCAGCCACTTGCTTGGAGTCTGGCGTATTGGCCTGCACATCTGCCTCTAGTGCACTGACCTGGTCCTTCACCATTGCGCGGTCCTTGTCCATCTTCTCCATCATCATCTGCATCTTCGATTTCATCTCAGCGCTCATGGTTTCCATGTGTTTTTGGTGGATGGCTTCCATGGCATCGAGGTTATGCCTTAGCTCGGCAACAGCCGCGGGCGCGAATTCAACGTCGAGAGCTCCAGCTTTCATTGCCTGATCGCGAAGTACCCTGGCGAAGTCAGACATACTTTTCATGTGCGCCATCATCAGCACGTGATGCGGCGACTTCATCATCATGGCCATCTCCGACTTCATGCCGGCCATGCCGGGTTTCTTTGGTTCGCCGGGTGTGTGCTTGTGTTGCGACCATGCTGCGGACGGAATTAGCAGAACAAGCATGATGGCTGTAGCTGCCAGCAAGGCGCGTGTGTTCACTCTCATATCGTTATCTACTCCTTTTGATGGTTAACTGGAATTCGGGCAGTCACAACCGCCGAGTATTTGCAAACCTTTGATTCTCTCCCGCTTCGGTTTTCGTGTCTGTGGTGTCTAACGCAAACAGCAAGCTTCGTGCCCCCAAACTACTTTTTATTTCCCTTGTTTCTGTTGAAAAACCGACATTGATTGGGTGACGCCCCACGAAAAAGTCCGCAGCCCCAACTGTGGAATTGTCCCCAGACCTTCGGATTCGTTCGATGAATACTTGTTAAAAAGGTCAAGTTTGCGGCGAAAAGCACGGACCTTGCGATGGCATGTACCTTGCACCCTATATGCACCAGATCCTCTGGGTCTAGGTGTTTACTGTAGCTTGACAACAATTGCGAGGGTTCAATAGAGTGGCCCATTGAAAAATGAAGAAGCGCCTTGCATCCTTGGTCCTATTGCTCGTGCTGGCTGTCGGTACTTTCGCCGGTATGCCACTGCACTTCGGTGAGAGCGAATGCAACATGGACGGCATGATGGACATGGATTGCTGCAAAGCAGCGCTCATGCAAGTAGAAACGCGCGAAGGTGCCGACGCGAAACTGTGTTGCGCGCTCAATTGCGCTCAGAATGGTACGACGCTCCCAACGGGCAGTATTCGTGTCACACCGCCTTACCAGGCGCGCATCACTACTTATCTGGCGATTGCGCGACCGTTAGCGAACTCATCGCTGCGATTCCTGCGCTCAGACCGTTTACACGGACCTCCGGGTGCCGCTCCCACTTACCTTCGCCATCTCGCCCTTTTAATCTGATTCCAACAAGGCCGTAGTGTGCCCGCTTGTAAGCGCGGTCTGCATCGATCGCACCACAGGTTTGGGCAGACGTGTATCTATCGGACCGCGACGGCTGTCAGGCGCCGCTTCGCGTCAACTAACGATTCATCTACGGATGACCTACGTAAATAAGCGTGAGCATCGGAGCTACAAGACAGAAAAGAGGGAACAAGATCATGGAAACGGAAAATCCAATTGATTGGGCTGAGTCTGGCACTGGTTCTCGCTTCAACTGTTATGACGTTGCGCGTGTCAGCCCAACACTCACAGGTCGAGCACGATAAGATGGCATGGAAGAAAGGAATGCTTCGTCTCTCGAAGCCAGCGTGGGCCGGAGATGTCCGTTTGAAGAGCGGCAGTATCACGTGAAGCATGTTGTCGAAGGAGAGAAGCACTGGTTGATTTTCAAAACCGTGAGTCTCGGCGGCGGATATCGTGAAGGCAGCATGTGGGAAGGCAAGGAAATCGCTCGAATGGAGTGCAGCGTCGAGCCAACTAAGAAATCAGTGAACAACACTAAAGTCATTCTTTCCAAAACCAACGCCGGCGAACGGTCGATTCAGGAGATTCAGATCGCAGGGGAGAAGGTCAGGCATATTCTCTTACCAGATAGCGCCCGAGCCGATAAATGAAAAGAATGGTCGGACCTAGTCAGAAAAGTCAGGAGGCTTTATGAAAGACGAACAACCATCGGAAAGCCGCAATTGGCTGAGATCGCGCGGCAACATTCTGCTGCTGCTGGTCCTGGCAATCGTTGGCTTCCTCCTGTTTACAGATCATCGGACGCACGTGTTTGGCATCCTTCCGTATTTACTATTGCTGGCATGTCCATTCCTGCACATGTTCATGCATCGAGGTCACGGCAAACACGGCAATGATAGAAAAGGACATCAGTGAAATCCGCTAGTTGAAGAATCATTCTCATTGAAAGGAGAAGTCATCATGACAAACGTCAAAGCATTAGCAATTACCGGCCTCGTGATGGCCGCAGTTATTTACGTTGTATGCGCCGCTTTTGTCGCGATCTCGCCAGAAGCCGCATCGACACTAGGTACTTACATCACGCACATGGACCTAAACAAAGTTGGAAGGTCTGTTACCTGGGGTGGAGCCGCCATCGGATTTGTCTTCGCCGCGACCTTCGTAGCGATTGTTTCGGCTGCTTCAGGAGCAATCTACAACCGACTTGCGAGATAACCAGTTTTGCATAACAACAATTTGGAGGAATGAAATGATCAAACTACCCATGAACAGACCGTTATTGCTGGTGGCAATTGCGATCTCGGTTGTTGCGGTTCTTGCGGCCTGTGGCTCGAAGACATCGAACACAGTTTCGACCGGCACAGCGATTAAATCCGTTAAAGTCGACAGTTTGACCGCGACTCTTTCAAATAGCACCGGACAATTAAAGCAAGGGGATCAGGAAGTCGTCCTCGCCTTCGCTGACTTAGCGGGCAAGCCCGTCGATGTCGGCGCTGTATCGCTCAACTTTCACATGCCACAGATGGGCAGTATGGCTGCGATGAACGATGCGGTGACGTTCACGACCACCGACACGCCGGGGGTCTATCGTGGCAAGGTGAATATCCAAGTCGCGGGTGAATGGCAGGGACAGCTTGCGTATGAAGGCTCAGCCGGTAAAGGGAAAGCTACGTTTAGCGTGACGGCCCGATGATACATCGACTCATTGAACTGAGCCTGCGCAATCGTGGCTTGGTCATTGCCCTTTATCTTGGCCTCGCGGTTTGGGGCTATTGGGCCCTGCTGCGCACGCCCATCGATGCGATCCCGGATCTCTCCGAGAACCAGGTGATTGTGTTTACGGATTGGGTTGGGCGCTCGCCACAGGAAGTTGAAGATCAAGTCACATATCCGCTAGTCACGAGCCTGCAAGGTTTGCCCGGTGTGCGTGTTGTGCGTGCAAGTTCAGCATTTGGCTTTTCGATGATCAATGTGATCTTCGAAGACAGAGTCGATCTCTACTGGGCGCGCACACGAGTCCTGGAACGATTAAACCTCGTCACCGCCCAACTGCCCCAAGGTGTTACCCCCACGCTTGGTCCCGACGCCACGGGCGTTGGACAAATTTTCTGGTACACACTCGAAAGCGATCAGATGAGCTTGCGCGATCTGCGCACGTTGCAGGATTGGTTCGTTCGTTATCAGTTGAATTCAGTGCCGGGCGTCGCGGAAGTTGCGAGCGTCGGCGGCTACGTGCAGCAGTACCAGGTTGATGTGGATCCAAACAAGCTGCGTTCGTATGCGCTGCCATTGTCCATGGTCGTCGAAGCAGTCGAGCGCTCAAACAATAACGTGGGCGGCAATGTTGTCGAGCAGTCCGGCCAATGGTCCGTAGTGCGCGGCGTCGGATTGATTCAATCAACAGCCGACTTTGAGAACATTGTTCTGACCGCGCAGAACGGCATTCCGATCTATGTGAAGAATGTCGCCACGGTCAAACTTGGTGATGCCTTTAGGGTGGGGGCTCTGGATAAGAACGGCAAAGAGGCTGTCGGTGGCGTGGTCATTGCGCGTTACGGCGTGAACACGCTCGAAGTAATTGGCGCAGTAAAAGAAAAGATCGCCGCGATACAAAGCGGTTTGCCCAACGGCGTGCAGGTCGTCCCGTTTTATGACCGCACCCAACTTATCAATCGAGCAACGCATACTCTCAAGCGTGCGCTCATCGAAGAATTAATCCTGGTCACTCTGGCTCACATCCTCTTCCTGGCGCATTTCCGGTCGATTCTGATCGTCACCATACCGCTCCCACTCGCAGTGCTGTTGGCGTTTCTGTTCATGTACTACATGGGTATCAGCTCGAACCTGATGTCGCTATCGGGTATCGCGATTGCGATCGGGGTCTTGGTGGACGCCGGGATAGTTGTGACAGAGAACGCATTCCGTTTCATCGAGCAACGCAAGGTTGATCCGAAGGATCGTGCCTTGATCTGGCAGACGGTTTTGGAGTCCACGCGGCTCGTAGGGCGTCCCATCTTCTTTTCGATGGCAATTATTATCCTGGCATTTATTCCGGTGTTCTCACTTACAGGAGAAGAGGGAAAACTCTTCCATCCGCTGGCGTTCACGAAGACGTTTGCGATGGTGGGTGCGACGATAATTGCTGTGACGCTAGTGCCCGTGCTCTGTACCTTGCTCTTGCGTGGCAAGTTTCACGCTGAGCAGGCGAACCCAGTAATGCGAGGTTTGCACTTCGTCTATCGTCCTGTCTTGCGCTTTGCACTGACTCATCGTGTGTTGACAGTTGCGTTTGCCGTACTACTTTTCAGCGGCGCAATCCTTCTCGCTTCCGGAATCGGCAAAGAGTTCATGCCGCCTTTGAATGAAGGCGACCTGATGTTCATGCCTGTGACTGATCCGGCAATTTCGATAAATGAAGCAATCAAAATCACTGGCAGGCAGGATGAAATCCTTAAGAGCGTCCCGGAAGTTGAATGGGCAGTAGGCAAAGCCGGACGCGCGGAAACCTCCACGGATCCTTCTCCTACAAACATGACGGAAACGGTGGTTCACCTGAAGCCGGCCGAAGAGTGGCGACCGGGCCTGACACGTGAATCGCTAATCGCCGAACTCGACGAGAAACTCCGGATGCCCGGTGTTACGAACATTTGGACGCAGCCGATCAAGAACCGAATCGACATGCTGTCCACCGGTATTCGCTCGCAGGTCGGCATTAAGATTTTCGGGAATGACCTAAAGAGTCTTGAAGAACTCTCACGTCGCGTAGCTGATGTTGTTCGAAATGTGCCCGGAGCGAAGGATGTTTACCCCGAACAGATTAGCGGAGCGCCTTATATCGATCTTCATATTAATCGTGTTGCGGGTGCTCGGTATGGCATCGATGAGCGAATGATAAACGACGCAATCGAGAAGGGCATCGGCGAGACGAATCTCTCGGTGACTATTGAAGGTCGCCGGCGCTTTCCCGTTCGCGTTCGTTATGCGCCGGAGTTTCGTGGCAGCGTGCATGCAATTGGCGAGATTCCCGTGACTTCAGCGAACGGCGCGCCCATTCCCTTATCGCAGCTCGTTGAGATCACCGAGGTTCAGGGGCCGACGATGATCTCAAGCGAAAACGGGTTACTACGGGGTACGGTACTGCTAAACGTGCGCGGGCGAGATGTAGGCAGCTTTGTGGATGAGGCGAAGAACACTATTGCGCGTCAGATACAAATGCCGGCTGGCTATTACATCGAATGGAGCGGCGAGTACGAGAACCAGCAGCGCGCACGCGGCCGTTTACTACTCGTCGTTCCGATGGTGCTGGTTGTGATCTTTGGTTTGCTCTACATCACCTATCACTCCGCGCTTGAGGCGGCACATGTACTAATGGCAGTGCCTTTCGCTTTAACCGGAGGCATCTATCTGCTTTGGTTCCTGAACTACAACTTCTCCGTTGCGGTCTGGGTTGGATTCATTGCGCTGTTCGGCACTGCCGTACAGACAGCAGTCGTGATGGTCATCTATTTGGAAGAAGCAGTTGCGCGCAAACGCCGCGAGGTCGGCGAACTAACACGGTCGACATTGCTGGAGGCGGTAACTGAAGGCGCATTGCTACGCTTGCGACCGAAAGTCATGACTGTCTCAACCGTAGTTGCCTCATTGTTGCCGATTATGTGGAGCACAAGTGCGGGCGCGGAAGTCATGAAGCCATTAGCAACGCCAGTGCTCGGCGGAATGGTTTCCAGCCTGCTGCATGTGCTGATCGTGACGCCGGTTATCTTCTTCTGGCTGCGTGAGCGAGAGTTGAAGAAAGAGCAAGGCCGGAGTCACAAAACAGCTGCAGCGATTGTGGCACCAATCATTATTGCAGCTCTATTACTTCCTTCTGCCACAGTTTCAGCACAGACGCCCCTAACAAATGAAACCACTCAAACCAACGCGCAGTCGTTGCGCTATCTTGACCAAACAAATGGCACGACAGCCGACGAAGCGGTAGCGCACGCTTTGGCGCACAATGGTGAGCTTGAAGCCGCGCGCAAAGAGCTCGATGCCGCGAGGGCAATGGTTAAACAGGCGCGACTGCGTGCAAACCCGAAACTCGATATCGAAGGCACGCGCCAAATTCCTCCAGGCAAAGACAACAGCGTGATGGCCGGAGCCATGTTACCGCTGGAACTAGGCGGTAGACGCGCGACACGTATTGCAGTAGCTGAACGTGAGCTTGAGGTTCGCGAGCGCGACGTCGCCAATCGTGAACGCTTGCTGGCGAGCGAAGTACGCATGAAGTTTGGAGAAGTGCTAGCCCAGGCATTGAAACTCTCTTTCACAGACGAATCGGTAGCAGCGAATCAGCAAAGCTTCAATCTGATTGGAGCGAAAGTTATGGAGGGCGCAACACCTCCGCTCGAACAGAACATGGCGCTGGTCGAACTCAACCGATTGAAATCAATTCGCGAAAGCGCAGTGGGAAGAGTAGAAATATCCTTGCTTGAGTTGCGGAATCTCATGGGCGTGATGCCAGAAGAACCGCTGCGGCTAAAAGGAGACTTTAATCATCTGATCGACCAATTGCCCTCGATAAGTGAAGTGACAGAACGCGCATTGCGCGAACGACCCGACCTGCAAGCGTTTCGGGCAAATGAAAATCTGGCGACGGCACGGATCGAACAAGCGCGAGCCGAAGGGCGTTTGGACGCGAGTGTTACGGCTGGGTATGAGCGAATGAATTCAAGCTTCCCCGTATTCGGAATAAACGAAAGCGGGACCTTGCAACCAGTACAAGATGTATTTCATTTTTTGAAGTTTGGGGTTTCATTAGATCTTCCAGTGCGCAATAAGAACCAGGGCGCCATTGAAGCAGCATTCGCGGAGTCGGCAGCCGCAAAATCCCGGCGTGAATTCTCCGAACTAACCGTAAGAAGGGAAGTCGCTGCCGGTTACGTACAGTACGATCGGGCTTCGCGTGCAGAAGAGCTCTTTCGCCTGGGTGTGCGCGATCCGGCAAGAGCGAACCTTGACGTCGTTCGGCAAACATACGAGCTGGGAGCAAGAACACTGCTGGACTTTATCGCTGAACAGCGTCGCTTTATTGAGCTGGAGAATGATTTCATTGATGCGCAGCTAGCTGTTTATAACGCACGAGTGGAAATCCAACGCGCCTCGGCTGCGCCGGAGTTGATGAAGCGATGAACGAAGAAACTGAGCAACCAATCCAGAAAGACGTGCATACCGCAGAAGTAGCAACGACGGAGTCATCGGCCAGCTCCGTTACGCGCAAACACGTGCCGTTGATGATCGTTTCTCTCGTCGCGCTCGTCGCCGTTGTAGCCATCGCTGGGTGGCTGCTCTGGCCCAAGCCTGCTGGCAAACCAGTACCCGCGCCACGCTCTGTTTCATTTGAGGAGACTCCAAGCCAACAAGCTGCGATAGCTGGAGAGCAAAAGTTAATTCTCACGCCTGAGCAATTGCGAAGCGCGGGATTGAAAATGGAAACTGTTGGCGAACGGCCAACATCCGAAGCGACGGTGCAAATGGCAACAGGTGTTGTCCAGGCAAACACCTATAAAGAAACACCGGTGGTCTCACTCGTAGCTGGAATCGTCCGAGTAGTTAATGCCGAACTCGGACAAAACGTGAAACGTGGACAAACGCTTGCGGTTGTATTCAGTAATGAACTAGCTGAGGCTCAGTCACGCTACTTAACAGCCGTCGCCGCTCTCGAGGAGCATCATCGTCATCATTTGCGCACGATGAAGCTTGTAGAAATCGGCGCGGCCAGTCGCCAGGACCTTGAAACAGCAACGTCACAGTATCGAGAGGCCGAATCCAATGTTGCCAATCTGCGCCAGAAATTACTCTTGCTTGGCATGTCAGCACAACGCATTAGTGCATTGAATTCAACTTCGCAGATTAGTTCTGAAGTATCAGTGCCATCTCCATCCTCTGGTACGCTCACCAGCCGAACGGCTAATCCCGGCGAAGTGATCGAAGCCAATAAGGAATTGATGCGGGTGACAGATTTGTCGACTGTTTGGGTTGTGGGTCAGGTTTACGAGAAGGATCTGGCGACCATTCGAGTTGGCAGCGGCGCTAACATCACCTCGGATGCCTATGCAGGTCGTATCTTTCGCGGTCGCGTCTCATATGTTGATCCGAGAATTGATCCAGCAACGCGAACGGCGCAGGTGCGTATCGAATTAGCAAATCCCGGACAGGTTCTCAAGATTGGCATGTACGTTAATGTTGCGTTCGGAGCCTTGGGCATTGCCGAAAAGACTGCTCCCATTCTTCCCAAGGATGCAGTACAAACCATCGGCAATCAACAGTACGTCTTTGTCGCTACCGAGAATCCTAACGAATTCATTCTGCGTCCTGTTCGACTTGGCCCAGAGAGCACTGGATTCTATCCCGTGATTGAAGGAATAAACACTGGCGACCGCATTGTCACTCAGGGAAGCTTTTTATTGCGGGCCGAATGGCTTAAGACTCACCCGATTCAATGAAACGCGTGGACGATGACGCTAGTCTAACTTAGCAGCAAACGCGATTTTTCCCAGGAAATCTGCACAAAATTTGACGCTCAACGGACTTTAGTCCGTTCTAGCTCTGCGTACGTTGTGATGAGTATTTGTAAGTTATTGAAATGATTGGTGCCGAGGGGGGGACTCGAACCCCCACGAGGTTACCCTCAACGGATTTTAAGTCCGTAGCGTCTGCCATTCCGCCACCCCGGCACCGTGCCCGCAAAAATACCACGGCACCAAACGGTCGACAAACGAATCACGAAAGTCCAAAGTCTAAAGTCCAAAGTCCAAGGTCTTAAAGAAAGACCTTGGACCAGAGACGTTCAACGTTTTCTGGATGCCCCGAGGTAACCGGAACTCGCCGCGACGTTCAACCTCAAACCGGTTATAGCGTCGCGGTTGTAGTTCGAACTGTCGCTCCGGCTCGACCCTGCTTGTAAACGGCGACAGACTATTCCTGGTGTTGCTGGCGCATCAGATCACGCACCACACCGGTGGTGATCGGTAGGACCAGCCGCCGAACGGGGACGCGCTCCGTGTGGAACGCCTCCACTTCCGTGTGGCCGGCAGTGTATACCGACACGACGTCCAGTTCTGTGAGACTGTAAATCAAGGCAAAGCCTTCCAGGAAGGATCCGGGCGGCGTCTGCGTATGCTTGTAAATGTTGTTACAGTCAATCGTCATCGCCAGGTCTGGGTCGAGTGGGGCACCGAAAACTCCCAGGAGCGGGCCGGGGCGCTCTTCGGGAAAGGCGATCGCGAAGCGTTTGATGTAGACGGTCCTTTTGAACGGGCTAGGGTTGTGAACATTGATGTTGGTGAAATACTGGCCAGGTGACACGAGTTTCTCGTTGCCCTTGCCGCAAACGAATTTCGCCGCGTAGGTGAAGATCGAGCGCTGAGTTTGTGCGCGAGCTGTCAACGGGGTGGTAATCGAGATGAGTAGAACAATTGAAACTAAAAGCGAGAGTTTGAGAAGTGATCTAACCATGATGAGGTCTCCTTGCGGTTTTCCGCGGTTATGGTCGGTAAGAGAAGAGGGACCAAATTCTGTCCGGTTGAGGACTCAAGCACTCCGGAACAGAGTTGAGTTTGTCTTTGCAATCCGCCTTTTAGCACAGAACATGTCGAGAGTCGAGGGTGTGCACGTGAGGACCAGTGACTTCGATTAGTTCAATGGATACAATTGACGTGTCTTCCTAAAATCATTGGTTGCCAGGAGAATACTCGTGTACCGAAATCACCGCTGCGTTTGCCTGTTCAGCGTGTTCTTGTTTGTTATCGGGCTCACTTCGACCGCCATTTTCGGGCAGCAGCTATCCCCGGAGCTGCGGGAAAAGATCGACAAGCTCGCCGCAAGCTCTCTCGCAAAGTCAGGCGTCCCGAGCGCGTCTGTTGCAGTTGTCAAAGATGGTCAGGTCGTTTACCTGAAGGCCTATGGCGATGCTCGACTCGAGCCGAAGACTGCGGCAACGCCTGAAATGCGCTACAGCATCGGTTCGATCAGCAAGCAATTTACCGCTGCAGCAATTCTGCTTTTGCAGGAACAGGGAAAGCTCTCGCTTGACGATAAGGTTTCTAAATTCATTCCCGATCTCACGCGCGCAAACGAAGTGACAATTCGCCAACTGCTCTCGCATACGTCCGGTTATCAGGATTACTGGCCGCAGGATTACGTAATGCCGATGATGCTCCAGCCGGTCACCGCGCAGAGAATCATGGACGGGTGGGCGCGCAAGCCGCTCGACTTTGAGCCGGGCAGCAAGTGGCAGTACAGCAACACGAACTATGTAATCGCCGGAGTCATAATTGAGAGGGCGAGTGGCAAGTCGCTGCTCGAGTTTATGCAGGAAAAGATATTCACGCCGCTAGGGATGAAGAGCGTGGCGAGTATGGATGTGACCAAAGCCACCGCCAGCGATCCGGTTGGATATCTGCGCTACGCGCTTGGCCCCTTGCGCGTGGCGCCGAAAGAAGGCAAGGGATGGCTTTTCGCGGCTGGTGAGCTGGCGATGACGGCGGAAGACCTCGCGAAGTGGGACATCGCGATAATGGATCAGAAAGTTTTGCGTCCAGCTTCGTATCGCGAGTTGGAGCGCGAGGTTCAACTCAGCAATGGCATAGGCACGCGTTACGGCCTTGGCGTCAGCCTCGCCATGGAAGGGGGCCGTCGGGCAGTTTCTCATGGCGGCGAAGTTTCCGGATTCACAGCTGAGAACGTAGTCTTTCCTGATGAGCGCGTCGCCGTTGTTGCGCTGACTAATCAGGATGCAGTCTCGGCATCAGGAGATATAGCGCACGGCATCGTTCCACTGTTGTTTGAAAAGAGCGATCCGGCAACACCGCAAAAGTTAGAACAGGCAAAAAAGATCTTCGATGGACTACAACACGGCACGATCGATCGTTCACTGTTTACTGACAATGCGAATGCTTATTTTAGCGAGACGGCGCTGAAGGATTTCGCGAGCGGCCTCGAGCCGCTAGGGGCGCCGCGATCATTTGTGCAAACACGCCAGGGCCTGCGCGGTGGCATGACCTTGCGTGTCTACCAGATCAAACTTGCGACCAAAACCTTACGCGCATGGACTTATGAAATGCCGGACGGCAAACTCGAACAGTATCAAATTGCTGTTCAGGAATGACTTTGCAAAAAGTAGATAAGGCATGGTGCGAACCTGTTTCATAACCGAAAGCCGTGAAAGGAAAGTCTTTCAGTGGGTCGACAGATACGGAACCGGGAGCGGTAACGACCGGGTCACGGACTCAACGTAAAACACCGAGCAAACTAAAAATTGTGGCAAGATAAAGCCCAGTTGAGTGTTCGACCCGGTCGCTACCGCTCCCGGTTCCGCATTTGTCGACCTACGACTGAACACATATAGCTTCCTGGTGCGACACCACGGACCTTTTTGTGCGCGCGTGCAGGAATAGCCGTTTGATAATTGACCAAGACCGAGGCCGAGGCAGCGTCTTCACGTTGATCCTCTAGAGGTGTAGAATCACTCCTACAAGGCAGATCAAGCGCCGCAGCTGATTCGTCCCAACAAATGACTGAAGAGCAGGAAGTTTTCCTCAATCATATCCAGAAGAAGGGCCTCAAGCGCACGACCCAGCGCGACTTGATTCTCGATATCTTCCTACGGACCGAAGCTCATCTTTCCAGTGAAGATCTCTACCGTCTCGTCAAAGAGGAAGATCCAAGCATCGGCCAAACTACTGTCTACCGGACGTTAAAGTTGCTCGCCGAAGCAGGGCTCGCGCGCGAGGTTCGCTTTGGCGACGGCGTCACCCACTACGAGCATAACTACAAACACCAGCATCACGATCACATGATCTGTTCGGAGTGTGGCCGGATTATCGAATTCTTTTCGGCTGAGCTCGAGGCCATCCAGGATGCAATGGCGGCGAAACATCGCTTCGAAGTGACCCAACACCTGCTGCGGATCATTGGCGTGTGTGCGGAGTGTCGCCGAGCGCTGAAAGAAGCTAACAAAGAGAAAACTGCCTCACGCAGAATTTCCACGCAAGCCACTGCCAAGGCGAGATAGCTATCGGACAACGTCAGCAAGAGCGGTCATAACCACCTGCGTAAGCGGGCGGCCTTTCCGATCGTTCATTGAGTGTCCGTTTATGCAAGCGATTCTGACCTCATGTTTTTGCGTTTTGCCTTGATTACAGTGTAACTTCGGTTTGATGCCTAACACCGGACATGAACGAGGCGGGTTTTGTCTGTGGCTCAATAAGTTGGGGCTTCCGTTGTGCTTGTTGACGCTTTCGTTCCTCTCGACCGCTTGTCCGAAAGAGGATAGGCCACCGAGCGCGCGTATCGGAACTGCTGATCGCTCGCGAGAAGGGAATCCAGCAGTGGTGCCCGGTGCGGTTGCCTTCAACGGCGAGCGTGCCATGGATCATGTCAAGAAGCAGCTTGAAATTGGCCCGCGCATTCCGGGCTCGCCTGAACTGGCCAGAACACGCGAGTACATCATTCGCTCGCTGAAGGGTTCGCGCCTGGCGGTGAAGACTGATGAGTTTGTTGTCACCACTCCCTTTGGTGAAAAGAACATGGTTAACCTGACCGCCGAAGTTCCCGGCGAGTCGCAGGATGTGATTATTGTCGCCAGCCACTACGACACAAAACTCTATAAAGACATGCTGTTCATCGGCGCTAATGATCCGGGAACATCCGTCGCGACCTTGCTGGAGTTAGGGAGAGTGTTGGGCGCTGGCGAGAAGAAGCCAAAACTGACTTACTGGCTGGTGTTCTTCGACGGCGAGGAATCTTTATGTGAAGACTGGGAGCAGTGTCAGAATCCGAACCCCGCCGATCCGAAGAGTCCGCTACCCGACAACACTTACGGTAGTCGTCGTTACGTTGCTCGGCTGCGCGAGAATGACGATGTCAGTCGTGTACGGGCTTTGATACTGCTGGACATGATTGGATCCAAGGACCTCGAGCTGGGCCGGGAGCAGATGAGCAGCAGATGGCTACAGGATATTGTTTGGCAGACGGCCCGGGATTTAGGACATGGAAAGTTTTTCGTTGATCGTCCTGAGAACGTTGGTGGTGATGACCACGAACCATTCCTTAAAGCCGGGATCGATTCGCTTGATCTGATTCAACTTAGCGGTTACCCCTATTGGCACAAGGCTAATGACACCGCGGATAAGGTTTCCGGCGAAAGTATGAAAGTGGTTGGCGAAGTGGTTTTAGCAAGCCTACCCAAAATCGCGGAACATCTTGCGGCCCGCCCGGCAACTTCCGAGAGCATCAGGCCCTGAGACTATTCAGACCATTGCCCGCAACTTCTCATCAACCGCTGCACCTACTTCGCTACACCGTGAAGCTTTCGCTTCGCCGATCAAATCGTAGGTGAGCGTCTTGCCTTCGCTCAAAAGAGAAGCCACCGCAGCTTCAACTTGTTCCGCCGCTCGTTGCAATCGCTCGTCCGCGTTTCGCGTGCCCAGCCACTCAAGCATCATCTGCATCGCCAAGATCGCTGCGAGCGGATTGGCCTTGTCCCTGCCGGCGTGCTTCGGCGCGCTGCCGTGAATAGGCTCAAACATCGCGTGTTCGTCGCCGATGTTGCCGCCAACCGCGAGTCCTAACCCGCCGGCCGTGGTGGCGCCGTTGTCGCTGACAATGTCGCCTACTAAATTAGGACCAACAACTACGTCATACCATTCAGGATTGCGAATCTGCCACTGGCAGAACGCGTCAACGTAAGCGTAGTCGAGTTTGATTTCAGGAAATTCACGCGTGCCAACTTCACGAAACACTTCGCGAAAGAAGCGATGTGCGCCGATGATGTTTGACTTGTCCACACAGGTGACCTTGTGTTGCTTCGCGCGAAGTCGTGCCAGATTGAATGCGTAGCGCGCAACGCGCTCGGTCGCCTGGCGCGTGATTCGAATCGGTGTCACCTTACCGTCTTCGATAGAGTTAGTCTCACCCGTGTAAGCGTCTTCGGTGTTTTCGCGAATTACGACATAGTCGACTTTTCCGGGTTCCCAAACCTGTTTCAGCTCGCCGTGAATCTTGTGCTTGACGCCGGGATACAACTTGACGGGCCGCACATTCGCGTAGAGACCGAGCTTCTGCCGGTTGAGAATTACCTGAGCGAAACCGGCCAATTGCGGTTCGGGATAAGGTTTCCCCGGTTTGGTGAAAACCGTTTTGCCGTCTACCTCGTGTCCCACTGCTCCGAGCAAGACGGCATCCGCCGCTTCGCATTTCTCAAAGGAGCCCTCAGGCCATTCGATTTCGTGTTCGGCATAATAGTGGCCGCCACAGGGAATCTCTTCGACGCGAAAATCGATTTGAAATAATTCGCCCGCTGTGTTTAATACCTTGAGCGCGGAGGCCATGACCTCGGGTCCGATTCCGTCACCGGGGAGGGCTACGATGTAATAGGATTGTTTTGGTGGCATAGTTTGTTTTTGACAAAACATTGACTATAAGCGACGACGTGAGCAATCGACAAGCACGCCGAAAACGTACAAAATAAACTGTAAGGCAAACTGTTAGTTTGCGATGAATGACTAGCGTTTGACGTGGACGCAAACCAACAGTTTGCGTTACAAAGAACTATCATGACGGTCGCGCAAAGAAAATGGACGATGCGGTTGGTTGCCCTGGCGATTGTTGTCGCCATGGCGATCGCTGCGTTTGAAGTCCTGCGAAGGTCGCCGCTCATTCTGGCTGCGCTGGCTGCGATCGGTTTGATCGTTGTGGTCGTGCTTAAGATTCGTGCTAGTCGCAAGACGAAAGTCATCTTCGGTTTCTACGTCGCGGCGAATGAAATACTTGTTGATGGCGACAAGAGCCGTTACCACTTTGAAATTGCCCAGGTCATCAAGACCGGTGAACGAATTGTAGGGTCGATGCCCGATTCTCCGCCTTTGAGTCGCTTCGCGCTGGGCGCCCTCTACTATTCAATCGGCGATCATAATGCAGCGGTCGAGCAACTGGGCTTTGCTGCCGAAGAAGAGGTACTGAAAGAGAGCCGCCACGCCACACCGTCACGACAGTTACGCCGCTACGTCGCAAAACTACGCCGGATCGAACGGCGCCCAAAACTTTACGCAAAAGTAAACGCGGCGATTGCCAGTCTGGAACGAATGCACCAGGAGCGTGCAGCCCGACTGCTTGCGGAAAGTCAGCAACAATTGAAAAGAATGGTTGAGGCCTACGAAGGCGAGATGTCTGAGCAGATCCGTTCGCCGCGGAAAGATCTGCCGATTTCCAACAGCCGCTCGCTCAAGTCCATTACTGCTCCGCCAACAATCTCGGAAGTCCTAAACGAAGTCTACCAGGAAGACCGATAGACTCTCTGAGGAGTCGTAACGCAAACTGTTAGTTTGCGGATTTGATGAGAGCTTACGCACGGTTTGCAAACTAACAGTTTGCATTACAAGTCCGAATGAGGGTATCGACCTATTGCTAGAAACGCTCACAGCAGAGATCATCGCGATAGGTTCGGAGCTGCTTGCTCCCGATCGCAGCGACACCAATAGTCTCTGGCTCACCGAAAAACTCAACAGCATCGGCATTGAAGTAAAACTCAAAACCATAGTTGGCGACGACGACGCCCGACTGGAAGAAGCAATCAAAGATGCAATCAGGCGGTCGAAGGTCGTGATCACAACCGGCGGGCTTGGTCCTACGGAAGACGATGTGACACGCAAGGTTGCAGCCCGTGCGCTGGGCCGCCGACTGATCCTTGACGAGTCAATTCTTGCTGAGTTGCGCGAGAAGTTCCGCAGCTTTGGGCACGTGATGCCCGAGCGAAACTCGCGCCAGGCAATGGTGATTGACGAGTCGGAGGTGTTGCCTAATCCCAACGGCAGTGCGCCTGGTTTGTTTGTCGATCACGAGGGTGTCGCCATTGTGCTACTGCCGGGTCCGCCGCGCGAAATGAAGCCCATGTTTGAAAATCACGTGCTGCCGAAACTGGCAACCAGGGCCGGTTCGATAAAGGTCGTAAGGCGGATGCTGCGCGTTGCCGGCCTGGGCGAGTCAGCGGTTGACGAAAAAATTGCACCCATCTACACGCAATATGAGAATCCGCAGACGACCATTCTTTTCAACCAGAGCGAGATCGAGATTCATCTAACGGCGCGCGGGCGAACCGAAGCCGAAGCAGACACATTGCTTGACCGTTTATCTGAACAACTGGAGGAACGACTGGGCGATGCGGTCTTCTCGTTTGCCGGCGAGAAGATGGAGGAGGTTGTGGGCCTGAAGCTGACAGTTGGTGGCTATACCTTGTCCGTGGCTGAAAGCTGCACCGGCGGACTAATTGCGCAACGATTGACTGATGTTCCGGGTTCGTCGAAATACTTTATCGAGGGGGTTGTCGCCTATTCGAACGACGCGAAAACAAGAACGTTGGGCGTTGAGCCGGTGCTGCTGCTTGAACATGGCGCTGTCAGCGCGCCGGTTGCCGAAGCGATGGCCGAGGGAATCCGCAAGCGCGCGCGGACAGATTTTGGTTTGTCGATAACCGGAATAGCCGGACCGGGCGGCGGCAGCAAAGAGAAACCAGTCGGCCTCGTGTATATCGCTCTCGCCGACGACGCACACACCGAGCATCGCAGGTTCATCGTGCCCGGCGACCGCCAACTAATTCGCTGGCGCGCGTCGCAGGCAGCACTCGATTTATTGAGGCGAAGATTGATTTGATTTGCGTTCACGCAAATGCGTGGCAGGCTTGTGCATATCTAAGACTATGTAGATGGAGTGAGGTTGGCTTGCGATCTACTTCTGTTATCGTCATTGCATACCTGCTGGGCTCGATACCGTTTGGTTATCTCATTGTTCGAGCGACGCAAGGCGCAGACGTACGGGAGACTGGTTCCGGTGGTACGGGAGCGACGAATGTATCCCGACGCGCTGGAAAAACGGCCGGACTAGTTACGTTGTTGCTCGACGCTTTGAAAGGCGCCGCTGCGGTGGCGATTGCGAAAATGGTTTTGGGCTTGCCGGTTTTCGGTGAAGCCACACTGTCGGGCGCGTCTCTTGAGATTGCTTATTGGTGGGTGACGGCGTCGGCGATTGCGGTAATCCTGGGTCACATCTTTCCGGTTTGGCTGCGGTTTCACGGCGGGAAAGGTGTGGCGACGGGAGTAGGGGTCTTTCTCATGTTAACGCCGCTCGCGGTTGCTTTTGCAGGGGTGATTTTTGTGCTGGTTGTTTGGCGTACGCGTTACGTTTCGCTTGGGTCAATCCTGGCCGCGGTTGCTATCCCGCTGTTTGTGTTATTACGAAATGTGTTTGTTCAGCCGGTTGAACACCTGATGCCGATCATGAGTGCGGCGCTGGCGGGCGCGATGCTCATTGTTTTTGCGCATCGGGAAAATATTGGACGGCTGCGGGATGGCACCGAGAACAGATTCAAATAACCGGTTCGCGCTTCGCGCTCATGCGGGCGGGACGCCCGCGGTCCCAGCACTTCGCTTGACGCGTGTGGGCCCCAGTTTTTGTGCCGTTCTTAATTACATGAAACGCATTGCGATCATCGGTGCAGGCAGTTGGGGGACGGCGCTTGGGGTCGTGGCGGCGCGGGCCGGTCATGAGGTTCATCTCTGGTCACACAACCCGGCGGTTGTTGAAACGATCAATAGTGAACACGTCAATCCACGTTACCTGACGGAATTGCAGATTCCCAAAACCGTTCGCGCGACCAACAATATTGTCGATGCAGTTAGCGCGGCAGACATGCTCATACTCGCCGCTCCTTCACACGCAACGCGCGAGCTGCTTGCCGCTATGACGCCGGCACTTCGTGCGGAGATGATCGTTGTCAGCGCGACGAAGGGAATTGAGATCGAGACCGGCAAGCGAATTTCGCAGGTTGTCGCTGAAGTAGTGCCGCAGGCATTACGTCTGCGGTTCGTTAGCTTGTCGGGGCCTTCATTCGCGAAGGAAGTGGCTGCGAATCATCCGACCGCAGTCGTGTCAGCCAGCACGGACCGCGACGCAGGCCGCACGGTTCAGTCAGAGTTGAGTTTTGACAATTTTCGTATTTACACCAACGATGATGTGGTCGGCACTGAACTTGGCGGCTCGGTAAAGAACGTCATGGCAATCGCGGCAGGCATGGTTGGAGGCCTTGGCTACGGCTCTAACAGCATAGCCGCGTTAATCACCCGCGGGCTGGCCGAGATGACGCGGTTGGCGCTGCGTCAGGGCGCGAAACTTGAAACCCTGATGGGCCTCGCGGGCCTGGGTGACCTGGTCCTGACCTGTACTGGCAGTCTCTCGCGCAATCGTTTTGTGGGCGAGCAACTGGGAAAAGGAAGAAGGCTGGACGAGATCACTGCCGGGATGAACGAGGTTGCCGAAGGCGTGAAGACGACGGTCGCCGTCAAGAGACTGTCGACGCGCATCGGAGTCGACATGCCCATAACCAACGAGGTGCATGCGGTGCTCTATGAAGGAAAACTGGCATCGCACGCGGCCAATGAATTGATGACGCGGCCTTTGCGAGGCGAGAGCAATTAGGTAGTGTAGAGAGGCAAGAGCCGTGAAGAACTATGTCTGCTGCAGCTGACGAAAAATTGCTTGCGTCAAATCGTGCCGCGTTTCACGAATACCACATCCTGGACAAATACGAGGCTGGTATTGCATTAACCGGGACAGAAGTGAAGAGCGTGCTGGCGGGCCGTGTGCAGCTAAAGGAAGGATATGTCGCCGTTCGCGGAGGCGAAGTCTGGTTGTTTAATGCGCACATTTCGCCTTATGCTCATGGAAACCGTGAGAACCACGAGCCGCTGCGAACGCGCAAGTTACTGCTCCATAAACGGGAGATCGAGCAGTTGGACGAGGCCGCAGTAAAGCAGGGCATGACGTTGGTGGCCTTGCGGGTCTATCTGAAAAAACGCCGGATCAAAGTTGAAGTAGCAGTAGCGAGAGGAAAGAAAATGTACGATAAGCGGGAGACCGAATTGCGGCGTACGGTTGAAAGAGAAACGCGCGCCCAACTAAAAGAACGCAATAGGTGAAGACTACTAGAACTGGCAGGAGTAATCGTAAAAATGCAAATTGAAAGCACAAATGGATCCTACCGAGACCTCGATGTTCAGGCGATCGCTATTGCGGTGTTCAAAGATGAAAAGGCTGATGACGACGGATTTCTCAAGGAACTCGATTCAGTTACCGGCGGCGTTATCAAGTCAATAATCGATTCCGAGGAGTTGAAAGGCAAAGAGGCCGAGACCGTCTATCTTCATCTGGTCGGCAATAGCAAGATCAAAGCGCAGCGATTGTTACTGGTGGGCATCGGAGAACGCACCGAGTACACCCCCGCGCAGGCGTCACAGATGGCGGGAACTGCGGTACGCGCGCTTCGCGGAAAGAACGTGAAGTCGATTGCAATTGTTTCCAGACTCGAGGGAAATCCGGAAGAGATTGCGTCGGTCCTGGTGGAAGGTGCATTCATGGCGCTGTTTGATCCGGACAAGTATCGCACCGAGGACAAAGAAGCACGGGAGATAAGCAAACTCGTAGTTGTGATGGACGGCGCTGATGAAACCAGTCTGAGGCGTGGCGTCGAACGCGGCAGAATAATCGGCGAATCCGTCAACTTCACGCGCGATCTAGCGAACGAGCCGGGTGCCTATATGACACCGACGAACATGTCCGAACGCGCTCGTGAAATAGCTACGGAATTTGGCCTTAGTATCGATGTGCTTGATGAAGCCCGGATGGAGCAGGAAGGCATGGGCTCGCTGTTGAGTGTCTCGCATGGATCGGAGGAGCCGGCCAAGCTGATCATATTGAAGTACACGCCGCCAAATGCGAGCGAGGATGGTGGCGATCTGCTGGCGTTCGTTGGGAAGGGAATCACCTTTGATTCCGGAGGCATTTCACTCAAACCCGGCGACAATATGGAGCTGATGAAGTATGACATGACTGGTGGCGCCACGGTGATGGGAGCCATGCGTGCAATCGCCCAGATTAAGCCCTCGATTCCCGTGTTGGGCGTGGTTCCGTGTTCGGAAAATCTTCCTTCGGGAAAAGCCACCAAGCCGGGAGACGTAGTGCGCGCGATGACTGGTAAAACTATTGAGGTAATCAACACCGACGCTGAAGGCAGGTTGATTCTCGCCGACGCCATTGCGTACGCCAGGAAGCTCGGAGCCACAACGATAGTAGATATAGCTACTCTAACTGGCGCTGTATCGATCGCACTGGGCGACGTGAATACAGCGGTGATTGGTACTGATCAGGAGCTCATCGGTGAGATAGTGGCGGCGGGAAAAGAGGCGGGCGAAAAGTTTTGGCAGCTGCCGCTCGACAAAGAATATTCCAAGCAGATCAAATCAGACATTGCCGATATTAAGAATGTCGGTGGCAGGAAGGCGGGGACTATTACAGCTGCGGCTTTCCTCAAAGAGTTTGCTGATGGCGTTTCCTGGGCGCACCTGGATATCGCAGGCACCGCGTGGAGCGACGAGGCGAAACCGTATAGGGCGAAAGGGCCAACCGGCGTGGCGGTACGAACATTCATTAGAATTGTGGCGCGAGCGGCGACGAAGCGTAACGGCTCGTAGGAACTGCAAACAGCAGAGGACATCGTCTGTCCTCATTCGTGAACACCAATTTCACTTCACCTCACCTCGAAGCTTAATTTTACTGAGCTTTTTCTACCCTCCGATCGTGGCATCAGAATTGTTAAAGGGGGGGTTAGTTGCCAAAGGAGTGGAATCCCTCAATAGATGTCCTCGCCCCCCTCGACAGCCGTTCGAGGTATTGTAAGCAGCCACTCCTTTGGCCTCACCCTTTCCAGCATTCGTCACTCTTCGGAATTTGTAAGACCCCGCCATTCTTGTCTAAAGGATTAGCAGAAAGTGTTATAATTTTGGCGGTTCGCCCTGGGGTAAACGTCCCTCGGCTCGTCTGTTTACTTTTGAGGAGTGCGCAAGCGCGTGGTGACTAATTATTACAAAGTCCTTGGAATCAAGCGTTCGGCGTCGAGGTCGGAAGTCAAGTCGGCCTACCGAAAGCTCGCAAGGCTACGGCACCCGGACGTAAATGGCGGTTCAGAAGAGGCCGCCCGCGAATTCGCGCTTCTCTCCAGGGCTTATCGCGTCCTAATCGATCCTCAAGAACGGTCTTACCACGATCAGCAATTGACCGCCCAGTCGAGCGGATATTCCATCCTACAGTCAGAAAATCCCCATGCGCGGCGGGCGCGAAATCTTGCGGTGCAGGCGCGCTGGGACAGGGTAGTCAATGAAGTTCTTGAAAGAGACCGGCAGGAAAGCCGGGAACGTCAGCGCGCAGTGTTTACAACGGTCTCATTGTTTCTGTCGACATTCTTTGTCGCCATGATCAAGCCTCACCTGTGGGAAACCTTTGATTTCGCGGGCCGGGCGATCGTTCTCACACTTTTTGTGATTGGCGTCTGGCATCTGGCCACGCGACTCCGTGAATATTTCGCACACTACACATATCGTCCGAAGTCGATTCAGGATTCCATCATGCGGGATGACGAGAAACCTGAACAACCCTTCACCAGATTCTCTGCCTACACCTTTCTTTTGGTTGGATATGTGCTGAGCATTGGAGTGGGATTGATTATCGGTTGGCACGTCCACGGCTTCATGAACGGCTTGAACGTGCTGATCCCGCGCGAAGTCGTCCATTCAAACGTGCTCCTTTACTCGTCCACAGTCTTGCTGATCCCGGACCTCGTAGTTTACCCTCCCATCGCTGTCTTGATTGTAGATTCAATGCAAGCTCTGACTGCCCGGATGGACTAGTTGCGACGGCTCTGCTCGTAGCGCAGAAACAAATGCAAAACAACCGAAGCTTGAACGCGCTGCATGCCACAATACTAATGAGTGTTGTTCTGCTTATCGCAGTTGGTGATCACTTGATGAATGTTCAGGCGGCGCAGGACCTCACAAAACTAACACCGATCCAGCTGGCGATTGAAAAGCAGAGGCAGCGTTTGAGTTCCGCAGAGATCGAAGATCGCCGCGAAGCTTTGATGCAGTTGCGCGCGTTGCAGCGTCCGGAAGCCTCACGAGTGGCGTTGTCGGCACTGAATGATCCGGCGCCTATAGTGCGGGCGACAGCAACTGCTGCAGTCCTGTGGCTACCAGCTGACGAAAGTGTCGCTGGTCTGATGCCGCTGTTAAGCGATAAAGAGGAGTTTGTTCGCCAGCAAGCAGCCTATGCACTTGGTCTCACACATAGTCGTGCCGCTGTCGCTGGACTCATCGAACGCCTTACCGACAAGAAAGATTCAGTTCGAGGTGCGGCGGCAGTTGCTCTTGGTCAAATCGCAGACGCAACCGCGGTAACTGCATTGTCTGCGGTCTTGAATCCGCAGGCCGGATTGGCGCCCTCAAAGAAAAGGCAAAAGGGCAAACGAGAACAGAATCCTTTTGTTTTGAGATCAGCGGCGCGCTCTTTGGGACAGATTGGGAGTCGCGCCGGCGTGCCCGCTCTCATTGGCGTGCTTCAAGATGACAAGGCGGAGAGTGACCTCCGGCGAGAAGCGGCATCTGCCCTTGGAGAGATTGGAGATGCCTCCGCCATTCCAGCGCTTCGAGATGTTACTACCGCACGCGATCCTTACCTTGCAGAAGCGGCTCATCAGGCACTAAAAAGGATTTCAAGATCCCGAACTGCTGGTGGCATTTAGATACAATTGAGGCCCAAGTGAAAAGCGCCGGACACTTCAAGTGAACGGCGCTTTTCCTTTGTTCTGAGAACAATTCCTAGCTTTCAGTCTTTTCTCCACGGCCCTGGCTCTTCTTGGCGGCCTTCGTCGCCTGGGGAATTGGTAAGCCCACGCCACCCGAAAGTGATTCCAAAGCTTCCTGTTCCTCCGCCTTTGGCTCCGGCAAGTCATGGATAAGTGCACCACCGGAACTCTTCGAAAAGATTAGCTTATGTGTGTACTCATCGAGGTCGACGTGCACCAAATCCCCAAGACCAATTTGTCCGGTAGCTACCAGATTTGACAGCGGGTAGACCAGGAAACGCTCGACTGAACGCTTCAGATGCCGAGCGCCGTATTTAAAGTCGAGACCTTCCTTCAGCAATGTATCTTTTGCGGCGTCGGAACATTGGAAAACAAACTTGATTCCGGCTGACTGCATTATGCGATCTTGGACCGCTGCCAATTCCAGTTCAAGAATTTGCCGCAGATGATGTTCCTTCAATGAACGGAACACCACAACCTTATCGATGCGGTTCATGAACTCAGGTGAAAACTTTCGACGCGCTGACTCGACGGCCGTTCTATATATCTTCTGATCGACCTCAGTGTCGTTTGGATTTTTTGAGCCTTTTCCTGGCGCAAACCCGATGCCGCCTGAGATCAACTCTGACATCTCTCTCGCGCCAAGGTTGGAAGTCAACACGACCATGCAGCGGGAGAAGTCGACGCGGCGGTTGTCGCCCAATGTCAATGTAGCTTTGTCGAGAATGCCGAGCAGCAGTTGCCAGAGGCTGTCGGAAGCTTTCTCGATCTCGTCAAACAATATTAGCGAGAGCTTCAAATCCTCCGTGTGCATGCGGTCGAGATTTTCCTGCGTCAGCATCGGAGCAGTCTCGCGATGGCCGAGATATCCCGGAGGCGAGCCAATCAACTTCGCAATTTCGTGCGAGTGCTGAAACTCCGCGCAATCAATCTTCACGATCGCGTTGGAGTCGCCGTACAAAACTTCCGCTGCGGCTTCAATCACGCGAGTTTTTCCAGAGCCGGTTGGGCCCAGAAAGAGCATCGTGCCGATTGGCCGGTTGGGCGGGTTCATACCGGCGAGAAATATCTGGTAAAGGCCACTCATGCGCCGGACTGCGCGCTCTTGTCCTACGATGCGAGCGTAAAGCCGCTCCTCGAAGTCCTGGGCGCGCGGGCTTTTCTGATCAGGATCCAGGAAGACTGTGCCCATGGTTTTGTTTAGTTTTTCTAACTCCATTTCAGAAATCATGCTCGGCCTCCTTGCAGGTGCGAGAGCCTTTCAACTGCCATCCAGGCTCTATTTCCTGGCTCGGCCCCTATTGGCCGGCCTCTATTAATGCAAGGAACGATCCGTTAAGAGTATTGATGCGCCACTCTCTACCTTCGTTTGCCTTTTTCGTCAGGCAGAATGCGAGGCAGCAAAATCGACCGATGCTATATATACGACGTAGCAGCAAATGTCATCACAAAATACTGCGATTGATATGAAATAGAGGTTGCGTGTTGAATGTTTTCAAACATTTCTAAGCCTGACAATTCGTGTCAGAACGCGCGTGCCAATAATTGTTCGGCCTCAATCCGATGGTCAGACCGCACCTTTTAGCGCGGAGATCCACCAAAAGGTCGCATCGAATGCGACCACCGTATATTTGGGAGGATCAGGATGGTGAGGATCCGATTCGTCGTCAGTCGTAATACTCGGTTCCCAGGTGTGTGATCAAATCTTCTCCGCGAAGGTAACGCAAAGTATTTTTGAGCTTCATCAACTGGATGAACACATCGTGCTCAGGATAGAGGCCCGGTGCTGTTTGAGGTGACTTGAAGTAAAACGACAGCCACTCCTGGATACCTTTCATGCCGGAGCGTTGGGCCAGGTCGAGAAACAACGCCAGGTCCAGCACGATCGGAGCTGCGAGTATGGAGTCTCGACAGAGAAAATCGATCTTGATCTGCATGGGATAACCCAGCCAGCCGAAAATATCGATATTGTCCCAGCCCTCTTTGTTGTCGCCCCGCGGCGGGTAGTAGTTGATGCGAACTACGTGCGAAAAATCTTTGTAGAGGTTGGGATAAACTTCAGGCTGAAGGATGTACTCGAGCACCGACAACTTCGATTCTTCTTTCGTTTTGAACGACTCCGGATCGTCAAGCACCTCGCCATCGCGATTACCAAGTATGTTTGTTGAATACCATCCATGCAGGCCCAGCATCCTGGCCTTCAATCCCGGGGCGATGATGGTCTTCATCAAAGTTTGTCCGGTCTTGAAGTCTTTGCCACAAATCGCCAGGTTGTTTTCCTCGGCAAGAGTTCGTAGCGCGGGAATATCAACAGTCAGGTTCGGGGCGCCGTTAGCAAACGGGATTCCTGACTTCAGGGCTGCATACGCGTAAATCATCGACGGCGCGATCGACCGGTGGTTATCTTTCATCGCCCGCTCAAACGATTCCAGCGTCTTGTGAACCGGATGCTGTTTAAGAAAGATTTCAGTAGAGGCTGCCCAGATCATTACGACCCGAGAGCAGCGGTTCTTCCGTTTCCATTCCGCTATTTCGGCGATGAGCTGCTGAGCGAGTTTGAACTTATTTGGACCGGTCTTGACATTGACTCCATTAAGACGCTTTACGTAGTTCTGATCGAAGACCGCCTTCATTGGCTTGACCTTTTGAAGTTGAGGCTTCAGCTGCTTCAGCAGGTCTTTCTCCAGCACCCCGGCGTGCATCGCCGCTTCATAAGCGGAGTCTTCGAAAATGTCCCAGGCGCCGAAGACCAGGTCTTCCAGCTTTGCCAAAGGAACAAAATCTTTAATTAGTGGAACGCGATTATCGGTTCGCTTGCCGAGGCGAATCGTTCCCATCTGCGTCAAACTACCAACTGGCTGCCCAATACCCTTTTTTACGGCCTCCACGCCCGCAATGAAAGTGGTGCTAACTGCGCCGAGACCAACCAGCAGCACTCCCAGTCTGCCTTTAGGCTCAATAATCTCGGCGTCTTTTCGAACTGGCATTAATCTAGTCTCCTAATTTTTTAACGGTTTGTGGTGCGAATGATACAGATGCGCGTGGCTGCTGTCATCTGGAGCCATTTTGAGGGACTGGTTCGGTTTGGAGGAGCCCGGGCAGAATTCCTGAATTTACGATTCAAAGAAACGGAACCGCTTCAATCCGGCTAAGCATGAATCCAGGATCATTTGAGATCAGCGCCTTGATACCCAGCGCTCGAGCACGCTTGATCCAGATCGGGTCTTCGACCGTCCAAACCACTACTTCCAGCCCTGCCTGCCTTGCCTTCTCGACTACTCGATCAGCGGCGAGAGTGTGATGAAGTGCGACCTCGTCAGCCGCAACAGCAAGGGCTGTATCGACGATCTTAAGCCGGCGAATAGTCGAAATCGGGCGTGTTAGCTTGGGTTCGAACAACGCCGCAGTACGAATTCCCGAGTCGATCCTCTTGACCGCGGCGATAGCAGAGTGATCGAAACTTTCAACTACCACGCGATCGACCATATCAGACTCGCGTGTCAGCCTCACCACCTCGGCCGCCAATACGGTCCCTTCGTCCGGCTTGCATTTCATTTCGACGTACAGAAGGCCACTGTGCGCGCTGAAGAGCTCGAACACCTGAGACAGCGTTGGCAGCTTCTCGCCGCTGAACGACTGCTTTGGATTCTGAGCGCGTTCCGCAAACCAACTGCCGACATCAACCTCGCCTAACTCGGCGGCAGTTAGGTCAGATACGGGACGATTGATTAGACCGGTGCGTTTCAGGCTGGCGTCGTGAATAACCACAGCCACGTCATCGCGCGAAAGCCTGACGTCAAACTCGATCCCATCCGCGCCATCGCTAATGGCGCGCGAAAATGCTGCCAGCGTGTTTTCCGGAGCGAGTGCGGAGGCGCCACGATGGCCGAGAATCAAGGGGGGAATGGACATGCCGCCCTCATTATCCATTTTTCATTTCTTCATTGATAATTGCTAGAAGGGATAGAGGACCGCCGGCCCTTGAAGCGCGGCTGAAGAAGCGAAGAATCTCTTCTTACTCAGTTGTCTTCTATGCTGGCCAGGGATCCCTGTGGCGGGTTGCGGATGACTTTTCGCAGTGTGATATCAAAAGTTCCGTACTTCATTTTAATGAGGGCGCTCACCGGAACCCGTCTGTTGTCGTTAGTGATCCAGATTGTGAACCGTCCCTCGCCCGAAATCATCCGATCGGGACCAAAAACTTCCGGCTCGACGCGAAACGCCTCCACTCGCCCCAGCACAGTCTTCTTCCGTTTCTTTTCGATTATCTGCACTGGAACCTGATAGACGACACCCGAATCGCTAATCGTTACTTCAAAACTCTTGCCGACTTCGAGTGGCTGCGTCCTGACGTAGTAGATGGCCGACAACACGTCCTGCATCTGACCGGCAAAAGTTGCCACAGCTTCCCGAGGTGGACGGGAGGGATCATTAGGATCTCTTTCAACCCAGGTTACTTTGCCATCGCCATAAGTTGTCTCGCTAACTCGAGCGCGTTTCCCCTGTTCGTCCACCCGTTTTGTTTTCCTGACTGTGAACGAGGCTGGGTCAACGATTGATTCGATCTGTTCGCGAAAACGCAGATTGAAAAGTTTGGCGAAGAAACCCTTGCTGGAAACGTCCCCGGTAAATTTTAGTAGATAAGGGTCTCCATCCTTGTCCTTCTCACGTCCCGTGGAAACCTTCTGCAGCGATGGCTGTGATGGTTGTTTGCTTGCCGTGAAGCGAAAATCTGCGACGTCAACTTTCTTCAGAAGCGCGCGTGAGAATTCAGCTACATATACAAGCTCCTCGGTGGGCTCGAAGGGGTGGACGCGAGCGACGTTAGATTTAGATGTCGACGCAGGAGCGGCAGGTTTTTTTGCGTTCTGCGCGCTTAGCAGCGCCGGCTGCCAAAATAAAAGCGTCGCGAAAACTAGGGCAATGATTCGACTGGGATTGCCATCCAAATGGTTTTGATTTCTTAGTTTCATTTCAGATAGTAGGTCTTGAACACCAGGAATCCCCACGCGAACATCAGGCCCAGAGCTGCTCGATATTCTCGATACCTCAGATACAAACTTTGATCGAACCTTATCCTTGCCTGCCCGGTTTGATAAGGCGTTACGCGAGGCAAAAAGACCGGCACCGCCCCCGCATATTCTTGAAAACTTTCGCCAAACAGTTGTGCCAGCGTCGCGGATTCGACGCGCATAACCGGCAAATAGATGCCAAGAAATAGCGCGACGAAAAGAACCCCGAGCCACCATCTGCCCGAAGCGACGGTGAATCCCAGACCCATTATGAAGCTGCCGAGGTAGAGTGGATTTCGCGTGTACGCATACGGACCCGAGGTTGCGAGGGCGTCGTTTTTTCTGAGGTGACCAGAGCCCCAAGCCCGGAGCAGGAGTCCCAAAAAGGAGAGTGGCGCACCCGCCGCGAGCGTCGCCGGACGCGGTTGGGAAAACAAAATAAAGAGCGCGGCGCACAAAAAGCCGAGCGGCACGCGCCAACGTTGAATCCAGGTTCCGCCTCTACGCAATGGAAATATGATCCTTTGTTACATTGCTAGCGAGCCTCAACAGTCTCGGTAAGCACCGGCAGGACTGCTTGTCCTACTTTCAACCGCTCGCCTACTGCCTGCAGCACTCGTTCAACTTCGATGTCCATGCAGATCCACTTGGAACAGGCGCGACGATGGCAGTCTGTGCGGCAATCTATGTCAACCCGTTCGACGCAGATATCGTCGGCTCGCAGGCTGCCGTTGCGCCACCATTCGGTGGGACCAAACAAGCCGACTATTGGAGCCCCGGCAGCGATGGCCAGATGGGTAGGTCCGGTATCCCCACCAACGTAAACTTGCGCCCGTTTCGCTAGTTCGTAGAAACCCTTCAATGAAAGACTGACCGCGTGCGCTTTGCCGGATTGACTGGCCTGCAAGACCGTCTCAGCTAATTGCCCTTCGCCGGGCCCATAACTTACCAACGAATACAGACCGTGATGTGACCACAGTTCATCGGCGAGCCGGCCAAAGCGTTCCGCGCTCCAAAGTTTCGTCGGCCAGCCTCCGCCCGGATTCAGGATGGCGTAGCTCCCATTGGTTAGTAGTTCCGCGTTGCCGGCCTCAGCCTTGTGTTCGGGGGTGGTCGCAATTGGAAACTCCAGGTCAACGGGATCTTTAGGAATCGGGATCCGCATAGCACCAGCGGCCAGAGCTAAGTTTTTTCGGATCACATGCAAATTTTTGGATATCCGGATCGACTTTGACAGCAGGAGGCGACTGGCGGGCTCACGGAGGGAATCGGAGGAGAAGCCAAAAACACGACGCGCGCCGGAAAGGCGCGCAATTGAGGCGGATTTAAGTAATCCCTGAAAGTCTAATGCTAACTCGAAGGCTGAGGCGCGAAGTTGACGTAACTGCTGGCGCGGTGCCCGCAGCGTCTCCCCAGACACCAACCCGCGCCTCAAGGCCTTCGTGTCGACTTCGATGAGCCGATCTAAAATCGGGTTGTCTCGTAAAATTTCTGCGGCGCGACGTTCTACGACCCAGGAGATTTCCGCGTTGGGCATTGCCCTGCGAAT
>Ga0070697_100000056_pt1 | contig 86619 bp, 83 predicted proteins | sample KBSK1501metaG_FD_65475 | JGI IMG/M metagenome (GOLD analysis project Ga0070697, IMG submission 65475) | Corn, switchgrass and miscanthus rhizosphere microbial communities from Kellogg Biological Station, Michigan, USA - KBS K1-50-1 metaG | ecosystem: Host-associated > Plants > Roots >...
GCGATCTACCTGGCAGCAGCAGCGATCCGCTATTTCGGAGCAACGGCCACGGAAGAGCGGAGCAAGGCCCGCGCCTGGCTATCCCAGTTGGGCAAAGTGACGCTGGTGTCGGCGCTGGCCACGCTGGCTAATCCGTACGGATACCACCTGCACGTACACATCTACCGCTATTTGTCAGACCGGTTCCTGATGAACCACATTGACGAGTTCCACTCGCCAAACTTTCATGGACTGGCACAACAGTGCTTCGCAGCCATGCTACTGATCACGCTGGTGGCGATGGCGATCGCGCGAGGCAGGCTGCGCACGTCGCATCTGCTGGTGGTTGTGTTCTCAGCGTACAGCGGGCTCTATGCCTCTCGAAACCTGCCCACGTCGTGCATCCTGCCGATGCTGGTGATTGGGCCAATTCTGTCGAAGGCAATTTCGGACCTGCGTAACGACACTTCGGTTGCCCCTCCACTGCGCCGCTGGGCCGAGCGGTTGTATACATTCGATGCCAGGATGCACAACATGGAGTTCCGTTTCCGCGGACATCTGTGGCCAGCCGTGGTGGTGATTCTAGGATTGGCAGTTTGCATTCATGGCGGCAGAATCGGGTCCCGGCAATTCATGCAGGCGCATTTCGACGGCAAGCGTTTTCCCGTGCAAGCAGCCGACGCGATTGCTCAGCGAGACATTCGCGAGCCCATCTTCGCTCCAGATTATTGGGGTGGATATCTCATCTACCGTTTCTATCCTCAAATCAAAGTCGTCGTAGACGACCGCCACGACCTCTACGGCGATCAATTCTTAAAGGATTACTTGAAGGCAAGCAACATTCAATCCGGATGGGATGACGTCCTTACTCGACAGCAGGTGAACTGGGTGCTCATGCCCGCTGGATCATCCTTGGCGAATCTGCTCAAAGAAACCCGACAATGGACGATTCGCTATGAGGATGGAGTTGCGGTACTGTTTCAGAAAACTGGGTAGAAGATCGTCAATGGTCAATCGAAAATCGTAAATCGTAAATCGTAAATTCCTACCGCGTGTCGATGGCAAACCCCAAAATTGCGTTTACCTCGACCGGCTCATCCCCATGCAAAGCCGGACGGAATTTCCAATTCGGCAATGCCGCCATAACTTTCGCGGTCAGCTCGCGAGCGCCCGGCTCGAGAACCTGCGCATTCTTAACGGCTCCCGAGCGGTCAAGAATGCAGGCAATCACCAAACGCGAAGCCCGCAGTCCGGCGGGCAGATCGGCGCGCATGGGCTCAGGCGCGGTCAGATCTTCGGTGTAAGGATGGGTCGCTGAAGCCGGGTCCGCGTACTGCAAAACCGCCGTTCCCAGAGACGTATCGAAGTAGATGGTGTAAACACGATCGCCTTTGAGCTGGCCATAGATGTTCATGGCGCCGCCGGAGCGAGGCGTGGCCACGATCGTAATTCCCGGCCCGTGCCGGTCCGTTCCCAGCGAAGAGTGTCCTGGAGCGGTCGGATCATTGGCACCGGAACCGAAGCTCGGCAGCGTGATGATGTTGCTGCCTCCGCGCACAGCGACTCCCGGCAAGGCAGGCTTGCCGAGAGTTCCACTGCCCGCGCCGCCCGGACCAGGGTAAGGAGAAATCCCGCCGCGAGCCAGAGTGTCAGAACCCCGGCCGGAGCCTTCTTTCGCGGTGCCGGATCCTTCACCGGAAAACCCGCTACCCGGACCATTGCCCTTGCCAATGCCGGCACCACCACCCGATCCGCCAACCCCAGCTTTGCCAGTGCCTGATGGAGACATTGCCAGCGAGCCAGCCCCGCCATTTCCGGGCAAGCCGAGCTTGGAGCCGGGCTGACTCGATACCACGACGCCCGATCCTCCCGGAGTGCCGCCGCCATTCGGAGGAGCAGAAACCAGGCCGGTCTCGAAAGGCCCGCCCAGACCAGCGCCGCGATTTCCGTGGCCGGATCCAGCGGCTGCGCCTGGGATCGAGGGGGGAGGCGCCAATGCAATCTCGCCGCCTCCAAGTACGCCGGATGGCTGATGACGTCCTGAGCCAATGCCGCTGACTTCAGTCGGGGGTGCCACGACACCGGAGTTTCCAAGATCCCCGAGTAATGAAGAGCGTGATCCCACGACGCCGCTAACCTGTGCCGGAGGGGCTACCACGCCAGCGTCACCGATGCCGGAGACGGCGCGACGCTGCGTGCCTGTCCCACTCAACTGAGCCGGCGGAGGCACGACCTGCTTCTGGATTTGGCCCGATCCGAATCCTGGTCCGAGTGAAGCGACGTCTCTGGATACCTGCGGTGGAGGCGCAACTACCAAGGCGGTAGGCAGAGTGAGTTTGGGATTCAAATTCGTCAACTGCTCCGGCGCCGAGACTGGAGGCGGAACCACTTGTACGGTGCGATTGCCGGGGATGTGCAGCGCGCCCAGGTTGTTCTGCGGCGCTGCGGGTGGAGGCGCCACCACGGCTGTTTCCAGGCCTCGCGCAGGCTGCATCTTATCGCGCCGTACCTGTGGAACCGGAGGAACAACGCTTTGCCCAAAAGACGGGAGCTGACGGGAAGCGCGAAAGCCTTCGGCCGGCGGCGGACCCGGAATGGGTTTGTAGGCGAGCAAATTTGCTACCGCCGCGTTCGACTGCGGCAGGTTAACATTGGGAGCGTCCACCACCGTCTCGCGGACGGCGTTCCCACGCGCCACGCGAATGGCCTGCGTGTTGTGATGTGCCTCTTGTCCGCCGGCGCGTCCGGAACGTCCGGCCTGTGCCCCGCCACTATCTTCCGTTTTCGGCAGTTCATCACCTGAGTAATAGATCACGTCGTACTTAGGCATCGGCGGCGGAATGTAAGGACGCATACTGGCCAGGTGCGAGGGAATGACAATCACCGCTGTCAACAGCACAGCTTCAACCAACCATGCAGCCAGCAGACCGCGATAGGGCCACAGTCCGGTGTGCGCTTCGCCGGCAAGTTCTTTTTGGGAGCGCGCGAGTGCCGGCCGAATAGCAGTGCGAAATTCCTGCCATCGCGAGGGCCACTCCACAAGAAATTTGGGTACATCGTTCACGAACGCTTGGCCTCCTCCGGCCCAGTCACAATTTCAATCTCATCTCCCACCAGAGTTCCCGTCGCCTGCAAGGTCTGGCTGGGTAACTCGAGCACTGAAGTTGCGCGCATCCGTACCGCGGCGATCCTCCAGGGTTTCAGGTCGCTCTCGACGTGAACCACGACTCTACGCGAGTCGAGATAGATCACATCGATCGGAAACCGCATGGCCAGAGTATGCACGCCGCGCGAAGGGACAATCCACAGACCATCTCCCGAACGGAACGAGCTTCTATCGGTACACATCAAGCCTCGGAAACGCGACCAGTGGGTGCCGGCAACGCTGAGGTGGGTGGCCAAATAGGCATTGCGGGTACGGTTGAACGCGTAAGCCCTGGCTCCCTTTGCAGACATCACAACTCCCCTGGTTCATGCTAAATCCACGCTCAGTACAACTATCGCGCCACCGGCGATAGAGTCCGAATTAACTCGATCACCGCGGGACCCAGCGTCACAAACACGATGGATGGAAGAACGAAAACAACCAGGGGGATAACCATTTTGATGGTGGTCTTGGCAGCTTGTTCTTCTGCGCGCTGGCGGCGTTCCGTGCGCAGTGAGTCGGAGTGCACGCGCAATGCCTGCGCCACGCTGGTGCCGAAACGATCAGTCTGCACCAGAGTGGCGACCAGGGCGCGAATGTCGTCGACGCCCGTGCGCAGCGCAAGATTTCGTAGTGCGTCCGCGCGAGGCTTACCGGCACGCATCTCGAGATTCACAATATGAAATTCATCGCTTAGTTCCGGATGCGCATGATGAAGGTCTTCGCCCACGCGCATCATAGCGGCATCCAACGCTAATCCGGCCTCTACGCAAATCACGGTAAGATCGAGGGCATCCGGAAGTCCCAAGCGAATCCGCTGCTGGCGATCGCGGATCAGCCGCTTCAAGAAGAAACGGGGTAGGAAAAACCCCAGGCCGGTCACGCCAATCAAGAGAAATGGCGACCTCCCACCCGTGGCGGCGATCACCAGCACCAGCCCAAACAGAGCCGCCAGTGCGCGGCTTCCGACGTACATCGTCAGATGCCGAGGTTCCCGATAGCCGGCTTGAATCAGCCAGGCGCGAGTGCGCGACACATCGGCAGGCGAAAGCGGGATGGCCTTGCTCAAGGGATCAAGAGCCTGTTCCAGGCGCTCTTTAAACGCGGGCTTCTGCGACAACTGGACGCGCTGCGAACCCAACGCGCGCAGTCGGGTTCCCAATACCGAAGATGGCGCGTACACTGCCGCACCAAATGAGAACACCACCAGCACGACGGTTAAGCCAACGATAATGACCAGCGCGAGTTCCATTCCCTACACCTGAATCTGAATGATCTTGCGAATTACAAAATAGCCCACGGTCTGCAAAGTGATGCCGACAACAACCAGAGTGTGTCCAATCGGATCGACGAACAGTGGCCGGATAAATGCCGGATTCATCAGCAGCATGGTGACTACGATAATGGGAGGAAGTCCCATCAGCAGCAACATGGTCAGGCGACCTTGTGCGGTGTAAACCCGCACCTGACGCTGAATCTTGAAGCGTTCTCGAATCACGTAGGAAAGATTGTCGAGTATCTCAGCCAAATTGCCGCCGGTTTCGCGCTGCAACATGACAGCGGTCACGAAGAACTTGACGTCCACCAGCGGCATGCGTTCCGTAAGGTTGATCAGAGCGTCGCGCACCGGCAAGCCGAACTTCTGCTCTTCAAAAAGCTTGCGGAACTCCGACGCAATGGGTTCGTTGATTTCGCTGGCGATCAGTTCGAGGGCGGTGGTAAACGCATGTCCAGCCCGCACTGCCCGCGCTAAGGTGTCAATGGCCTCAGGGAATATCTCTTCAAAATTTCGGAACCGACGCGAACGGCGGTAGGTGATGAACGAATAGGGCAGAATCGCTCCAATCAGAACGCCGAACCATGCAAAGAGCGGATTCTTGCTGGCAATCAGCACCGCAACTCCAGCCGCCAGTCCAGTTAAAAGGCAAATTCCCAAAAAGTTTCCTGCACGGATATCCAGATCAGCCTGTTCCAGCAGCAATTGCAGGTTGGACACTCTGGCCGAGCGGCGCAACAGGGAATCGAGCGCCGGTATTTCACTCAGGGTCTGGTCACGCAGTAGGGCGAGTTCCTCTTCCGGCTTGCGCTCTGCGGGCTTTTCCGCGGTGGCGAGTCTCTCTTTGATCAATCGCGCACGGGCGCTTCGCTGATCGAGCAGCGATGCAACGACAAATATGCCGACAGCAACCACCACGAACACTCCGAATGCGATCAAGCCTGCCATCGTGCCGCCCTATACCTCCATCCGAGATTCGAATAACGCCGGCCGCAAACGGCAACCACCCGTTGCCAACCGGTCAGCAAATTGCGGCCGAATACCGGTCGCCCGAAATGCTCCCCGGACTTTTCCGCTTTCGTCGATGCCTACACGGTCAAACACGAAAATATCTTGCATGGCGATTAGGTCGACTTCCATGCCGGTCACTTCGGAGATGGCAATCACTTTCCTGGTTCCGTCGGAGAGCCGCGCGACCTGTACCACGGCGTGAATGGCGGAAGCGATCTGGTGCCGCATGGCGCGCTCCGGAATATTCAGGTTGGCCATGGAAAACATGCTTTCGACACGGGCCAATGCGTCGCGCTGCGAGTTGGCGTGGACCGTAGTCAGCGAGCCCTCGTGGCCGGTGTTCATGGCCTGCAACATGTCGAAGGCTTCTTCGCCGCGCACCTCACCCACCACGATACGGTCCGGCCGCATACGCAGACTATTGATCACCAGTTGCCGTTGGCGTACCGCTCCCTTGCCCTCGATGTTGGGAGGGCGAGTTTCCAGGCGAACCACGTGTTCCTGTTTGAGCTGTAGTTCGGCTGCGTCTTCGATGGTAACGATGCGATCGGAATTCGGAATGTATCCCGAAAGGACATTGAGCAGAGTGGTCTTGCCGGCGCCCGTTCCGCCTGAGATCAAGAGGTTCAGCCGACCTTTCACCATGGCAGAGAGTAACTCCAGCATGGGCTCGGTCAGCGTCTTGTTTTCGATCATATTGCGGGCGGTAATGGGATCGTGCCCAAATCGCCGGATCGAAAGGCAGGGTCCATCGATTGCCAAAGGAGGAATAATGGCGTTCACACGAGAGCCATCGGTCAGGCGCGCGTCCACCATGGGCGACGATTCGTCCACCCGGCGGCCCACGCGGGAAACGATGCGATCGATGATCTGCATCAAGTGTTGGTCGTCTTTGAAGCTGAGTCCGGTTGGTTCCAGCTTGCCCGCGCGCTCCACATAGACCTTATCGAAGCGGTTCACCAAAATGTCGGAAATGCTTGGGTCTTTGAGCAGGGGTTCCAGAGGACCCAAACCGAAGATTTCGTCGAGAATTTCGCGCGACAGCCGCTCGCGTTCGGCGAAACTGAGAGGCACCGCCTCGCTGTTCACCGTATTGCGAATGACGACCAGGACTTCTTCGCGCGCACTATCGCTCTGCGTGCGCCCGAGCTTTTCCAGGTCCAGCCGGTCAAGGATCTTGCGATGCAGGTCGGCCTTTACCTGCTGGTATTCGGTCCTCTCGAAGGTTTGCAGATTGGCCATGATTTACCTAAACCGTCTTGAACAACGACCAGGTCTTGCGCTTCACGTCCTCGTCATTCTCGGTTAAGTGTGCCGCCAGTCCCGTAAAACTGCGCGCAATTTCCGTATGGTTCTGCGACATCACGGGTACACCACGATCGATTGCCGTGGAAACTGCGAAATACTGGTTGGGAATCTTCCACAGCAGTTTCACGCCGGCCGCCGCTTCGGCATCGGCCTCGCTGAATCCGGGAATCTTGCGGAACCGGTTCAGCACCAGCCCCACGCGCTCCCGACCGCCAGTTTCTCCGAGATATTGTTGCACCCGGGCAGCGCTCCAAAGGGAAGCGACATCGGCATGCGCTACCAGCAAGACGGACTTTGCCAGGTTGCAGACCAGCCGGGTTGTGCCATCCAGGCGGCTGGATGCATCTATGACCACGTAGGTGAAATGGCTCACCAGCATGTCGAACAGCCGCGCGAACTCGGCAGTGGAAGGTTCCAGTCCCGTGGGACTATTGGCTCCGGCAAGCAATTGCATGCCACCGCTATGGCGCGTCATGAAGCTTTCCAGCAGGGAACTGTCCAGACGATGCAGGTTGCGAATCGCGTCCGCGATGGTAAATAGGGGCTTCAGATTCATGTGCAAGGCGGCGTGGCCCAGAGGCGCAACATCCACCAGCGCCACCCCACCATGTGCGGATTGCAGAGCCAGAGCCAGGTTGACCGCGATTGTAGTGGCACCGCTGCCACCCTTCGCGTTCACCACAGGGAAGACTCTGCCGCGGGATCCTTCGTGGGGTACTTTGCGCTGCGCCGTAGTGAGCCGGACAAAAGCTTCCAGAAGGTCGGTGGTCGTGGTCGGCCGTTCAATAAATTCGCGCGCGCCGCTTCGCATTGCATGGACGATCATTTGCGGCTGCGCCATGCTCCCGATCGCGAATACGGCGGAATCCGGCAGTTCCTGACGCAGGAGTTCCATGCTGTGCATGGCAATGGAGGAATTGTCGGCGGGAATATCGACCAGGACTACGTCGGGAGCCGCATTCTGGATCCTGCGCACCACAGGATCTGTAGCCGTCACGGGAAACGTGGCAGAGCTGTGCACGGTCCGGGCTACGCTGGTTCCGTCCACCAGGACCTGCAGCACGGCCCGCTGTTCCCCATCTGCGGCAACAATTACTACTGACAGTTCGGGCATGTCCCTGCTAGGCCCCCACTACCAATTCCATCCAGCGAAAACAGCCTCCCAAGACAATGTCGACTACTGTTCATCGCGAAGCCTATTGCCCCGGCTTTCCGCTTCCCGACGGCTTGACCTGATCAAACTTATCCTTGTCCATAAACGGCTTCGGATACTTCGGCGTCGGCGGCGGTTGCAGGTTCGGCGCAATGCGGCGCGCGGTGCATAGAACCATCAGCTCGGTTTTGCTCTTTTGCGCGCTCTTGCTCTTGAAAAAGTTGCCCAGGATTGGAATGTCCCCCAGCCCCGGAATCTTGTTGATGATGTTGGTGACCCGATTGTCCATCAGGCCAGCAATCACGAAGCTTTGCCCGTCCTGCAACTCAAATTCGGTGTCGGCGCGGCGCGTGCTCAGCGCAGGCACGGTGAAGCCGGAAATGGTGAGGGCATTGGCAAAATCCAGCGTGCTCACCTCGGGCACGACTTTCAAATGAATATTGCCGTTCGGCATGATTACTGGCGTGAAGTCCAGCTTCACTCCGAAGTCCTTGAAGGCGATGGTGACCGCCGTAAAGCCATTACCCGGCTGCACGATGGGAAAAGGAAACTGTCCGCCTGCCAGAAAGCTGGCTTCTTTCCCGTTTACCGCAATCAGGTTGGGCTCGGCCAGAATCTGTAACAGGTTCTTGGTCTCCAATGCGCGGATCACAGTGCCCAGGTGAATGTCAGGCCGGAACACGAACAGATTGAGTACGTCGTTAATGGCCTCGTTGGACGTGAATGGTGGTGTGCTGCCAGTGGTGTCCGTAATGCGTTGTGGGCCGAAGCCCCCGAACTGTCCGGTGGTGACGGTGCCGATCGTATTGGTGGCGCCGGTTGAAAGGAAGTTTACTCCCAACTGCGCCAACGCAGAGCGATCCACTTCGGCAAACTTGACCTCGAGCAGCACCTCCTGCGCGCCGACGGGTCCGAAGGTCAGAACATTTACGACGTTCTTGGTGTAAGCCTCCGCGATCATTCCTGCGCGTTTGGCGACGTCCTCCGTGGAAACATGGCCGGAGAGCACGATGGCGGACCGCGACGGCGAGACGGTAATCTGCTCATCCGGGAAAATACGTTTTTCCTCTTCCGCAGCGGCACTGACATCGACATCCACGCGCAGATCGAAACTACGGGAGCGCTCTAGTTCATCCCAGATCAAGAGCGAAACCTCGCCCGGGGAGCGGCCGTGTACCAGAATCTGAGTGGGCGTAACCGGCTGCGCGTCAGCCACGGTTGGATCGGTCACCGAAACTCGCTTGAGCCGCTCGGTCGTGTTAATAAGCAGGGACTTGCCTACCATCACGCGCAAAGGAGCGGAGCCGGACGGTTCCGGTTCCTGAGTCTGAGAGGTGGCGTTCGGCGCGGCGGCCGGAGCTTGCGTTGTTGCAGGTGCCGCTGAGGTTTGTGCCGGAGATGAAGCGGGCGGGGAGGCCGGTTCTTGCGAACTCCCCCAAGCGGCCGCGCCCAATAACAGCAGGCTTAAGGCTCGCAAGACCATCTTGCCGAGATTCAATTCGTGTTCCTCCACGCTGTGGAAACGAAAAACTTACTGTGGTTCGAACTTTGTGTAGTCTTTCTTGTCGCCGCGGATGACTTCAATCTGATACGGCGGCGGTGGCACTGAGGAAATCACGGTTTTCTTGACCTTACCATGCGAAATCACCGGCACAGGGGCTGCCACGTTCTTGTACAACGCACTCGATCGCATCGCTGCCAAGTCCGACTCCCGGGTATCAAGAGGATTTCGCAGCGCCAACTGGATGTGGCCCTGGGCGCTGGCAAGTGAAAGCTTCTGTGCGTCATCAGGAGAAACCAGGAGAGTAATTACTGCTGCCGAGGGTGCATCGCCGGTGGTATTGCGTTCCAGTTTCTGGCCCGTCGCAATTACCGCGACGTTCTCCAGCACGGTCGTGGTCTGTTGCTCATTGTTTCCCGCGCCATTTCCACTTCCGGTCCATAAAACGTCAACCCGTGTCCCAGGCTGCACAAAACCGGCAACACCCACAACTTCATTCACGCGCACCGAAACCGCCCGCATTCCGGGTGGAATGAGCGAAGGCATCCCGTAGCCTCCATTTTCGCCAGCAAGCTTCGTCCCCAGGATGAACTCTCCCTTATAAATCGTCGACACTACGCCGCGTCCCAGTACCGATGACTTGAGGTGCGCAGTGGCGGCGGGCAAGTCGCTCGACGGAAAGCGCACCACCTTCAGATCCTTATCCTCAATCTTGGAGCCCACCGGAATATCATTGGCGGCGATGAGGACTTCAGCAAGATTTCCTAGGTCGGCGTTCGGCGGCTTCAAATTACGGTATACGACAAAGCCGGCAAATGCCCCAAAGGACAGGGCCAAAGCTCCAATCAACAACAAACGGTTGCGATTCATCACTGCTCCTCAGGGGATGGATCTCGCCGATACTCGGCGTAGCGGCCGGACCTGATGGTAAGCGGCCCGCTACTGAACCGAGCTCGCGACTGAGGAGAAAACATTGTTGGCATTGGTGCCAATCAGCCGGATCGTGCCCACCACGATCACCAGAATCACCGCCAGCATCACGGCATATTCTGCAATGTCTTGTCCGTCTTCCTCGTGCCAAAATTTGCGGAGAATGTCCTTCATAATCACTGCCTCCCTCGAAATCGGGCCTGAGAGCAAACACCCCATCCCCACGCTGTGCAATTTTGTGCGCACTTGTCGAAGCAGCGCCAAAACGCATAGATCATGTGAATCAATTCGTGGCGAACGGGAAAGGAGACGCTCTCAAGTCCCCGTTCATCATACCCTGTTGGAAGCTGGCCGGAACGACAATTTCTTGCACATTCTGTCCAGTATTGTGCTCTGGCTTCCAGATAGTCTCTCAGATGATGTAGGGGCGCGGTCAAGGCCTAAGACAAGGTTTCCTGCAGAAAGGAAATGCGGCTGCAACAGCGGCTTTAGCCTGATTGTTGCCGAAGAAAGGTTGTTTTCAGATAAGGAATCGGGCTGCGCAAACCCTGACCCCAACACACACACACAACGACTCTTACGCCGCGCTATTGAATCGAGCTCGCTATCGAGGAGAAGACGTTGTTGGCGCCGGAACCAACCAGTTGTATGGTCGCCACTACGATGGCCAAGACCACGCCTAGCATGATTGCGTATTCCGCAACATCTTGCCCATCCTCATCCCGCAGACAACGGCGGAAAACTCCCATCATCACGACCTCGCAATGACTTTCGGATGTGGGGAGGGCACTTCGAACCATACGCCAGGATCTGGTCCTGGTGACGGCTCTGTCCAGCTGCTTACCAACTATACATCAGGACGACCACAAAAACCTTGCAATTTCTGGCAGATGACCTTTGTCACGGCTGTATATACAGCAATTTCAAGGAGTTGCAGCTGGGCCTTGAGGGCGGGCGAGGATTGCTGCCTGGGAATCCGCGTATACCTGCTGCCACTCGCCTTTGACTCGCAAGCCAGTGATCAAGGGAGCATCCGGTGGAAGCAGGATGGTTTGAATCTGCCAGTCGCGCAGCGGCTTTTGCCAATCGTCCTTCAGGTAGTACATCGCGGCGAACTCGTCCATCATGGCATCGCCGTAGAGATCTGCCCGGCCATCCAGAAAAACGCGGTATTCCGGATACACCTTCCAGATCAGATAGCCGCCCCAGTTGTAGTGGTTCATGATCGGTGCTGGCGGCCTTGTCGCGGAAAGAAAAGCAGCTGCCTTGGTGGGAAAGTGCGTGCTCTCGACCTCAGCTTGATGCGAGGTCACGGAATTTATACGTATCCCCGTGAAGCCCATGAACGCTAACAACATGATCGCATTGAACGCGAGCTTGCCTCTCTGGAAATCACCGGGTGGTCGATTCAGCCGTGAATACCAGGAAGTGGTCTCCAACCAGCCATACATGAGACGACTGAGGATGGGGACAGCAATCAACGCAAAAATCGGGATATGGCGAACAGAACGTAACGCTGCCCAGGTCGTGACAGCCAGAAGAAGCAGTTCACGCGGAGGCACTCGCGTTTTCGACAGGGCCAGCGCGACCAGAAGGACCAATAGCATCGACACAAGCGGAAGATACTTCGCCTGGTGGAAGTCCGGGGAAAACCATTCCGCGATGTACGCCTGCATGGCGCGCGAACGCAGCGTTTCAAAAGGATAGGAGTACATACGCAGCCCATTCGGATTCAGGGGGACGATTGCCAGGCACATCACCAGGACCGCAATCAGTGTCCTGATTCGTGCGGCTTGTGCCTTCCAGGTCGCGAAACCGAAGGTTACGTCCAACAACGTTCCTAGCAAATACAAGAGCAGCAGACCGATTCCAATCGCATACCCGGCGTGCAGATTCACCCAGAGTAGCGTCAGCGGAACTGTCCACCATAGGATTCGGGGCCGATCAGCTGAGCGATCAAGAATCCAAAGAAAAATACTGGCTAGCAGCAGTGACAGCATCTGCGGACGCACTCCCCACGACGGTGCAGACGCGGCTGCGCCCCAAATCGTCATCAGCGCGGCCAGGTAGGGGCGTCCCGGAGAACGGAAGAAAACCAGCAGAAAGGCGGCTGCGGTAACCCCCGCAAACCCGACAATCAATCCTGCCCAGTTCGTCATCCGGTATACGCCGTAGATCAAAACGTCGGAGAGCCACTCATGGTTGACCCATGGCTGCCCGGCGCGAGTGAAGGAGAAGGGATCAACATGCGGAATGCTGTGGGTCTGCAGAATCAACTGTCCGGTTCGAAGATGCCACCATACATCGGGGTCGGTCATCGGGCGCGCCGCCATGGTGACTAGACCCATCGCAAGAATCGCGACCAAAAGACGAGGCGCATGGAGCAGGTTTCGCATCGCTTGATAATATCTAAACCTGATTCAAGTCTTGTACCTGACCACTCCTCAGAACCATTGGTGTGCACAAGATCAGTAGGAAGGTTGCGGTCAGCGGAACCAGCAGAAGAGTGCTTACTGGGACAATCCAGAATTTGCGAATGAAGGGCAAGAACAAGCTGACTAGGATGAGTGCGAACGCCGCTAACCACGGCCACCCGAGCAGACTCCACAAAGCGACGTAGGCCAAGCGGGTGGCCCGCCCAGCCACCCATATTCGTGGGAAGTTCTTCAATAGCCAGTACAAGGCGGGCAGGAGCACCACTTGCCCGGTTGGATAGACGGTTGGAATCACAACAACCGTCACAGCGAGGATCAAAACAAAAGCGAACCGAAAACGGTCGGATTGCGCCGCTTCGTGTCGCAGGGGCCAAACGATCGTTGCTAGTGCCACCAACAAAGTGATTGCCGCAGCTGTCCCACCCCAATGCGTTAGGAGCGTGCTCAGAATCGACGTGTTTCCGGTGTAATGCTGATAAGCTCTCACCCCCTTGACCCATTCGCCGAACCAGCCTGGCAACAGCAGTTCGGAAAATCCAAGAAGAACAAGCATGGTGATTCCAAAACCCAACACCAGGCGTTTTCTACTTCTCCACTCCGAGAACGCCCACACCAGCAACCACGCAGTGAGTAGAGCCACTAATTGCGGCTTAATGCTGGCCAACCCAAACAGAGCGCCGGCAAGCCCCAAGCGCCGGCGCGTCAGGGCTGCGCCCGCTCCGGCCAGAAACAGGACCGCCAGAAGTCCTGGTTGTTGCAGGTAAATGCTCTCCAGCACCGGGAAGCTGGCGAAGCTCAACAGCAGCACCGCACCCCAAATCGGCCGGCTACTTCGCCATCCCAACATATCGAGCCAAAGACAAATACCAGCCAATGCCAGCAGCGGGTCAAGCGTCCAGAAGAATTTTTGCACTGTGGCAAATGGCAGGCGAACGGTTGGCGCCAGCAAAAAAGCTATATAGAGGGGGTACGCGAATCGGTTCTCGTCTCGCGGGCCCGTACCGTTGATGGTGTCCACCGGACGTCCATAGGCCCAGAGTTGAATTTCGTGAGTGACCTCGGGACCGTACGGGTCTCTGCCATGCAGGAGCAGTTCCCGCGATCCATACCAGCGGGGATACAGGTCGGAGTAATGCATTTCCGGAGGAGGCGCCCAAATACGGTCGACATAGAACCACATGCTGATTGCGAGGAGCGCGGATATGAGGAGAATTGCCTTATCCTTCCACGCAGCGCCGAAGTGGCCTACTGTTGTGTTCGCAATTGGAGAGGCTAGTGGCATCAGGTACACACCGGCGGGGCCGACCTTTGCTGGCGGCCTGCAGTGATCGCGCCAAAACTACCCCCAACATCGGCAAGTAAAATGAATACCACCGTCCATCTCCCACCTCGGCAAAACTGTGCGGAATGTGATACCAGTGCCAGATGCCGCCGCCCGAATTCAACAACACTGTAAACAAGATTTCGCGGCGAGTCACATGGGTTCTGCGGTTGCGCTACGGTCTGATGTCTCTGGTCGCGCTCGTATTATTGCTGTGGTGATCGGCCATCGCCCGCGAGGTAGGTGCTGTAGAATCCTGCACGGCGTAATGACAGTTATTCTGCAATGAACGCAGCCGATTTCCGTCGGATTGCCCTGAGCCTCGAAGGGGCGGAGGAAAGCTCGCACATGGGAGCGCCCGACTTCCGTGTTGAAGGCAGGATCTTTGCCACCCTCGCCTCGCAAGCCCAGGGCTATGGGAACTTGATGCTCACACCGGAACAGCAGGCGGACTTCGTTCAGGAGTTGCCGGAAGTTTTCCTGCCCATCGCTGGCGGATGGGGAAGGATGGGGATGACCCATATTCGACTGGCGCAAGCCAGCGAAGATGTGCTGGCCGGCGCTCTCCGCACGGCATGGAAGCTCAGCGTAGAAAAGAATGCAGGCACGAAGAGGAAAAAGAAAAAGCGCGGGTTGTGGGTGTTAATCGCCTGATTTCGTCAATCGGAGAGGCGACGACAAAAAACTCGATGGACAGATCTTAACTTGGGCAAGGTAAAGACTCGACTGGACTGCGCTGCGCTGGCGCTGGGGGCGGCTGGAGTCTTTGGTCTCCTTGACGATCTAATACCACGCGTCGTAGCCTTCGCCCGCGTCCTTTCCCGGCCCTCCTCTGAGCAAAGCACTACTCTAGACCATTGCGTATGGCGATTCCTTACCACCGGCGCTGGGTGGCTCTGTTCATATACCTGAGTGCGCTTGTGCTCGTTCTGCACCTGACTGATCGCTTCCTGCAACCGACCTCAGTCAGCGGTACGACGGTCAGTTGCAAATGCCCTCGGGAGGGATGGCAGCGCTTAGTACCCGATGCCCTCCACTGGACAGCACCGACGCGAAAGGTTGTCTCGCTCGCGCAGCTCGCCGTAGCTTCGTTTGTCGAGAGAGTGCCATTGCCTCCCATTCTGTTGGGCGAGAGTCTCTTCAGTCGCCCACCGCCTTCCTGCTGAACCTACTTCCAATCGATGTCTGTTTTCATTTGATCGCCTAGCAGTGTGCTCGCCAACGGACGGCATCGGGCGTCCAATATCGGGAATGCTCATCCCTTCCGTCGTTACGCGCAGGCGGAGAGGTGTGCCAATACATCGTGACACGATATGGATAAGCACTTGCCCCCGCACGGAGATAAGAACACTTTAGTTCCTTTCTATCGCAGGGTTCTGCACATCGCAGGACAGCATTCGCAGACGCCGCGGCAATTCGCCGCAAAGCTGTGAAGTCGCGAAGTGGTTCAAGTCAGAGGGTGATGCGCGGATTGTATCGTTTCGCGACCTATGGGTGATCGCTGTGGACAAATACGTGCAAAGACAGCCCTAAGGCCCCGAATTTACCCCGGGTGCATTCTGCTCAAACCAAAACAAGGAGACTACCAATGGATAGGACCCCCCGCAAAAGCAAGACACTAGACTCTTCTGAAATTCAATCCACAACCAAACAGTCCCCCAGATCAGTTCCACCAGTCGCCGCAGTTTTCTCGGTAAGGTGGGCATGGCGTCGGTCGCCGCCGGAGTCCTTGGCAGCGTTCCCAGCGCACTTGCCGAGACCAAGAACGTCACTCTCAGCGGCGTCTCGGGGCCGTCCAGCAAGTCTGACCCGCGTATTCGACAAGCCTTCAACCTTCGCCACACAGCAGCCCTCGCAGATTCCAAGGTTCCTGCCGCTCCCCATACAACGAATGGAGAGGAGCAACTCTATTCTGACCACTCGGGCAGCTACAGTAAGCCTCTGCTGCAGGACGATATTTGTTTGGTGAATCAGGCGGCCTGGACGTCATTCAAGAAGGCGCTCAACAGCGGCAAGATGAGCGACTTCGGGGCGATCATCCTTGGCGGCACGCGCACGCTGAACGGTCCGCAGGCGTCCTACGCCTTCGATCTGGAAGCACTCGACTCCACGCAGTTTGGCAATGCCCCAGCCATCGGTGATCCGAGTGGTCCCGCGATTGTCCCTCCCTTCGACACAGTGGTTAGCTCGGCTTATGGTACGCAGCTAATTGAGATGTACTGGGCATCGTTATTGCGCGACGTGGCCTTTACCGATTACGCGAGCAATGCCACTGCCGCGGCAGCGGCGGCAGAGCTTGGCGCTCAGCCCGACTATCGCGGCCCAAGAGACAGCAGTGGAAACGTGACCCCGGATCTGCTGGTTCCGCGGCGCTTTCCAGGGTGAAACCGTTGGCCCGAACGTGTCGCAGCTGATGATTACACCCACCGCGTTTGGCCAGCAGCCGATGGACCAGTTGATGACCACGTATCTGCCGGGCATTGACTACATGACCGACACGACGACGTTCCAGCAGGTTCAGAACGGCATCAGTACTGGGCTTACCAATCAGGCCGATCCGGTTCGTCGCTACCTGCATGACGAGCGTGGACTGGCGGCGTGGACACACACTGACGTGCTGTACCAGGGGTATTTCGTTGCACTGCTGGTGCTGGGCACGCTGAAAGCACCCTTGAATCCAGGCAACCCCTATGTCGGATCCAAAACGGAGAATGGCTTCTCCACTTTTGGTGGACCGGATTTTGCGGCCACGGTGGGAGAAGTTGCTGCTCGCGCTCTTGACAAAGTGTGGTATCAGAAGTGGCTGGTTCATCTGACCCATCGTCCCGAGTGGGGCGGAGGTCTAGTCCACCAGGCGCTGATCGGAAGCCCACGTCAGGCTGTCCCGAACGCCAACGTTCTGAACTCGCAAGCGGTGGCGCAGAGCTTCAGCAAGTACGGCACCTATCTGCTGTCGCAGACATTCCCGGAAGGGTCGCCGGCCCATCCGTCGTACCCGACCGGTCACGGAACAGTAGGCGGCGCCTGCATCACCATTTTGAAGTTCTTCTTCGACGGCAATTTCGTGATTCCCAATCCGTTGGTGCCCTCAAGCGATGGTCTCTCGCTCCTGCCGTATACCGGGCCGGATGCGGGCCAGATCACGGTCAACACCGAGCTGAACAAGCTTGCGCGTAACATCAGCTTCGGTCATGGTGTGGGCGCAGGCATCCACTGGAGGACGGATAGCGACACGTCCCTGCTCCTGGGAGAGGCTATGGCGATCAGCTATCTTCAGGACAGAGCCAAGACGTACAACGAGAAGTTCACGGTGAACCTAACCCGGCTGGACGGGAGCATCGCGACCATCTCAAATGAATAACAGTTGCTTGCGGATGAGGAGTGACGGCACCCCACGGGCCGCTACTCCTTGCATCCTTTCATTTTCGAGAAGAGAGTCATGCAGCAGTCTTGACTAGGAGGGGTCCTTTTCACCTGTTTGGATGACTCTCTCTCGAATCTGGGACGGTGAGCGAAACTCTTGGCCAGCCCAGCTGATCGCAGGAAGCACTCTACTCGGAAAGCGGCGAAGAGATGCCGAGGCCCGATAGACGGCGTTACAGATCCCCTCCCATTTTCGATCGCCGTTGTCCCGCACGTAGCCAGAGTTTCGTCAATAAGCGCTCGTCTTAGGAAGAAAGGTCCTCGCACAGCACGGGCGGTCAAATCAGCCCAATGAACGAAATTTGGGATTCGCTTCGGGTGTGGAAAACCACCACTCGGCCATAGCTGTTGCAACATCGCGATTACTCCAACAATCAGATCGTGAGTGTAATTCCGTGTTATCGGCCGGGTGCCCGACCTTTCGTGGTTTTCGAAAGGTGGGATTCCACGGACCCATACTACTTGGGACTCGTTCCTTCATCTGGTTTATTTCTTCAAGTTGTGACCTACTTAGCAACACCAAGATCCGCCTTCATCCACGGGAGAGTCGTGGCTTCGAGCCGGGTCCCACCTTTGCCAACCCCGGGCAAAGATGGGGCACCCTAAGATGGGAAAATGTGTGCTCTTCTAGAAGGTGTAACTGCCTGCGAATGCCGGGGCACCTGGCCGCGGAATCGAAACCTTGGACGCTTTATCTTGCTGTTTTCCGCTCAAGCCCAGCCGCATCCTCTCGCTTTGCAGGCCACTGCCGCCGCAAAATTACCCCCAGCATCGGCAAGTAAATGAACACCACCGTCCATCTCCCCACCTCGGCAAAACTATGGGGAATGTGATACCAACGCCAGATGCCCGCGCCCAAGCTGAACAAAACCGTGAACAAGATTTCACGGCGAGTCTTGGGGATGAGCCAAAGGATCAGAGTATCGAAGAACCAGCGTTGCGGCATGAGCGCGGTAATCACCAAAAAAATCGCGTCCGGGTCGCGATAACGCCACAACGCAAGCGCGATCAGGGGGCCGGGTAGAACGAGCAGGGGGACGAAATGTTCATAGTTGCCGAGTTGGCGAAACCACCACACTGGCCAGCGCGGCATCCACAGCAGGGTCGCCAACAAAACCACCAGGCACGCCACTACGCCGCGCCGCGTAAGATGAGTGACGGCGACCGGAAATCCAATCTGTGGCTTCGCCATCGTCACCGGCAACAGGAGAGGGAAGAAGGCGCTGGCCAGAATCAAAGGTGACCATTGCGCCGTCAAGATTCCTGCCCAATAGGGATAGGCCAAAAATACCAGCAAGCGATGAAATCCATGGCGCGACAAGGCAAACGCCATCAGGGCAGAGCTCAGTCCATAAAACGCAGCAGCCGCTACTTCCGGACGCAACCATAAGAAAGGCAATCCGAACAAAGCAGCGGTTAGGGGATACTGCTGAAGCGGAGTGTCGTAGGGGTTCTTTCCGGCAAGCAGATAGCGCGCAGCGCGGATCGTCCAGGTGAAGTCAGCCGCGCCCTGATGAAAGTGGACAAGAAGAAACCAGCAAAAAAGCCCGCTGGCTGCGCCGATGAGCATGGCTACGAAGATTCGCCAACGCAGGCAATTCGATCGAGCTTGCGCACTCGGGGTGAGCACTTTCTCGCGCAGCATGTTACCGCAGCCGCTTAGGGCAGTTTAGCCATTACGGCGACTGCTCGCGCTGTTTTTTGAGTCGCTGTTCCTTTTCTCCCAACAAGCGGTTTATTTCTTCGGCAAGTTCAAGCAGCTTTTTAGGATCCTGTTCTTTCTCTGCCAGCTCACACAACGTGCGCCAGCGCTCGCCATCTGCACCAATCATGCCTTACTCCGAAACGATTTTGGTCATGGTACAAAATCGAGAATAGCGCGTCTGTCTGATGACAAACAGCAGCACTGTAGGGGATTGGGTCACTATCGGTGCCAGTGATTGTTTATTGTTCGTTGTTCATTGCGAAGCCTCGGCGCTGGGCTTTGCAGCGGGACATGAACCACCTCGGGTCTGGTCCAATGCCTGAGCCAATCGCTTCAACCCTTGCGCGGTCAATTCCGGATCTCCGCCAATCCCGATTCTGAGGTGCTGCGGCATTTCAAAAAAGCGTCCTGGAACAACGCTGGTGTCATACTCGCGCTGGAGCAACTCGCAGAAACTGTCGACATCCCCGGAACGCAGTCTCGGAAATACGGTCGTGCCGTAGCGGGGGATAAAACACTCCAAGTCGGTGCGCGAATAGAGAAAACTTCTGAGCTCTCTCCAATTCGTTTCCAGCAACTTGTTTGACCGGGCTGCGATTCGATCCAAGTTATCCAGCGCGATGACGCTGATCAATTCGCCAACGTGGACAGGAGTGGCGCCATAGAGGTCGTTAATCCTCCACATCCGTTGCGCCAACTCAGGCTCGGCGAGCACCCAGCCGCAACGGATGCCGCTCAGGCCATAAGCCTTGGTGAGGCTGCTGGTCACGACAAAATGCTTACCCAGATGGAAGGCCGAGCGCACCGGCTGGTCGAAGATCGTCTCCAGATAAACCTCATCCACCAGGACGCGAGCGTTGACCTGGCGTGCGATCTCGCCGATTGCCTGCATGGAACCGTTGTCTGCAAATGCCCCGCTCGGGTTGTGAAGATTGGTGATCACGATTAGACGGGTTCGCGGAGTAATATGCGTGGCCACCTCTTGCGGGTTAAGCGAGAATCCCTCTTCAAAACGCCGTGGAAGTCGGCGGATGACGGCCCCGAGATAATTGGCAGCGCTCAGCAACAACTCGTAGGTTGGCTGCTCGATCAGCACCTCGTCACCCGGTTCGAAAGTTGCCGCCATTGCGAGATGATTGGCCATTGACGTTCCAGTGGCTGCCACGACGCAATCGGGCGAGACGCCGTTTTTCTTCGCAAGACGCTCCAGCAGCGGCGCGTATCCGTAAATAGTGGGGCCATTGATTTCCAAGTCCTCAAGCCGCACTGGCAGGTCTGCCAGCGGATAGTTCATCACTCCGCTCGCGGCAAGGTTGTACTTCGCACCAGAATGGAGTTTGGCGAACTCCATATATGGGGACCGCGCGGTTATGCGGGAATAATTCATGCCTGACTTCTCGATCTCGCTTTCCGGTGCCAGATAAAGTACACGGGCAATCCCAGCACCAGGATCAGCATGCCCAACAGGGAGTTCGCAGGATATTGGTAAATAGTGTTTGCTACCACCAGCCATGATGCCAGAACAAAAATTATGGTGGTGATCGGATGTCCCGGTACCCGGTAGCCGGGATTGTTTGAACTTGCAGATTCGGGCGGCGACAAGATTCGCTCGCGCCTGCGAAACACAAACAGGCAGGTGGCCGTGAGCCCGAAGAACAGAAAGTCCATCGAGACGACGTAGTTCAGAATCTGTTCGTAACGCCCCGACAGAGCAACAACCGCGGTCCAGATGCTCTGCAGAATGATGGCAATTACCGGCACCTGGGTGCGAGCATTAACCGACCCCACACTGCGGAAGAATAGGCCATCGTTTGCCATGGCGAAATACACGCGCGGCGCGGTTAGCACCGATTGGCTCAAGAAACCCACAGTGGAAGCCGCGATTCCCGCCGCGATCAGGGTTGCGCCGCGTCCATCCCATATAAGTCGCATGGCTGCGGTGGCTGGAGCAGTCGTGTTTGCCAGCTCTGCCGCTCCAAGTGCGCGCAGGTACACCATGTTGACGGTCACATAAAGCGCGATCACACCGGCGACGCCGATGATCAAGGCACGCGGCAGACTTATCCGCGGCTGTTTGATTTCACCGGCAATAAAATTCGCGGTCTGCCATCCACCGTAAGCAAACAGCACGGGTATCATGGCCGCTCCAAAGGACGTCAGCAGGCCGGATGAGAATGTGTGATCAAGCACCGGATGCGTCACCGGGTGAGGTGCGCGCAGGAATAGAAATCCGGCAACGACCAATGCCGCGATGGCTGCAATCCGCAGCAGCATCAGCCCGCTCTGGACGCGGCTACCCAGCTTTACTCCCAGACAGTTGATGATTGTCAGCACTGCCAGCGTAACCACCGCAATGACGCGCTCGGAAATCTCCGTTCCGCTTAGTTCCAGGAGGTAGCGCGCAAAGGTGATGGTGACGGCTGCCATGCCTCCGGTCTGAATGACCAGCAGCAATACCCATCCGTACAGGAATCCCAGCACGGGATGGTAAGCCTCGCGTAAGTAGGCGTATTGGCCACCAACCGCGGGCATGCGGTCCGCCAATTCGGCATAAATGAACGCCCCCAACATGGCCAGCAACCCACCCGCGACCCACGCTCCCAGGATGAGCACCGGCGTGTGTACCCGTCGCGCGACGACGTAGGCATTGATGAATATGCCGGAGCCGACGATGCCGCCCATGACCACCATGGTGGCGTCGAACAGACCGATACGCCGCGCCAGCTTTCTCGGTTTCGGGGCGGCATCTCTCGTTTCCAATGTGCTGTGTAGATTTGCAGGAAATTTCATTAAAGAGAAGTGCCGCTGGGAAATCTACCACGAGTTTTAGATCAGCGAGGCAGGGGACGGCTCGAGTCGTCCCCGATCGCCGCATCTATCATGTCGGCTTTAGCTGTTCCCGCACGGCGCGGTAAGCTTCGTCAATGGCAGCGTCGGTGTATGCCCGCCCGGCAGCATCGGAGTTGGCAATTGAAATTCGGCCGAACTGCTTGCGACCTACCACCTTCGGACGCTCGTTTTCCGCCCAGTCCGGCTCGGATAGAGACTCGTACTCATAAGCGTAGCCGTGCGCCCAGCGGTTAACGGTTATTCCCGCGATGTCCTTTGCCGCGTCAAAACCGGCGGCACCGAGCATACGCTGCAACTGGTCGCGAATGCTGCGCTCGAACTCTTCAAAGGTCGTCGTCATCAGCTCATAACGCCCAATGCGGAACTGATCCTTTCTGGGGAGGCCGGGTTTGCAAGGCACGCGGAGCATAAAGAGCACCATTGGCTCTTCGGGCTTGCTGGGAAATTTGTACTCTCCGATGTTCACCGGAAAATCCAGCTTGGTGAGCGAATGATATCCGCAGGGTGCCACAATCTGCTGAATGCCGAGTTTCTCAAAGGCCGTCCAGTTGCGGAGCGCGACGTGGGTGTAGATGAACGGCTCTTTGACGTTGTAGGCCAGCGCTTCTTTTTGTTTGTCCGGGATTTCCGGGCAGAGATACGGAATCATGCAGTTGTAACAAGCCAGAACGCACGTTTTCCCGGCCACGGTGTACAAGCGGTCACCACGCATATAGGCAACTTCTACGTTGTTGGCCGACCTCGGATCCCCCACATGCCGTGCGCGCACCACGGTGGCGTTCAACCGCAGACGCACCGCCGATCCCGGTTGATCGAGCCGCCCGTAATCTGCACGTGCCGTGACCACGTCCTCCATCGTGTTTCCCTGAACTGATCCGGGAATGAGCGACCGCACGAGTAGCCGCGCAATCGACGCATTGCCATCAGGGAAGTGAAAAATGTACGGCTCTTCCTTTTCCACTTCGCCTAGATCCATGCCGTCAAACCCGGCGTAGGTGAACGATCCATAATCGTCGGGATTGCGATAGCAGGAGAGCGCCGAAACTGCATCAATCCCGGTGGCGAAAAGATCGTGCGTATAGGCCTGGAAGAAGGGCAGCACGTCAGGATGCGCTTTGCAGATTTTGGTCAGAAAATCGGCATAGCTGATCTTCGCCAGCCGTTTGTACTTTTCTTCTCGCGACAAATCAGGCAGATGGTCGACTTTGTCCGCGTACAGACGGGCAATATCGCGGCGAGCGACTTCGGAAAGCGGAGTCTTGCTGAGAAATTCGGGCCATGGGACCGAGCCCATGCCCACCACCAGGCGATCTTCTCCGAACGTCTCACGGTCGAAAAAGCATGCATTCTTTAAATGCGCGTACAGCCTCTGGTCGTAGTCTTTGTAGAAGCGCTGCGTTTGGATACCGAGTTCCGTCAGCAAGTTTTTGGCGACCTTGCTATAGGCGGATGGACTCTCGATGGACTGGCTCCCGCCGTTGCTCAACAAAAGCCTGCCATTGACCTGAAATTCGTTGCGCTTGGCATGTCCGCCGAAGTCGTCGTGATTGTCGAGAATCAGAATGCGCGCCTTGGAACCAGTTTGCTGGCGGAAAAAATAAGCCGCAGCCAGACCACTGATGCCGCCGCCGACTACCACCAGATCGAATTGCTCACCCAAACTCTGGGCCTTCCCGGCTGTATCCCAGAACGCGCCGTCGCGCAGCTTGTGAGCGTAGGTGTAAGTCCCTTCATGATTGCCGCGCATGCCGGTCAGCGCCGGCGGATAGTACTTGGGATCTTTCTCCGGAGCGAATACCGCGTTGGGTGTATCGAGCGCGTCCAGCCAACGGGAGCTCGAAGCCAAAATCGATCCACCGACAGCAAGACTCACGCCATTGAGAAAGTCACGCCGCGTGATCGGGCGGTCCATTCCCAGATCGCGGTCGCGGGATTTGTCGCTCATGAGCCTCCCGACAGTTTTTCAATTGCAGACTATTTCTTTTTGCCAAGCTGCCGCACGTAACGAATCAATTGCGCAATCTGCTCGGAAGTTAGCTTTTCCTTAAAAGCCGGCATGTTGTTTTTCCCGCTGCTTACTGCTGCCACCAACTGCGCGTCAGATTGTTTTTGCACAGCGCGGGAACGAAGATCAGCTACTCCCAAACTCCTGCCCAACGCTGAGCCTGCTCCATCCTGTCCGTGGCACATCGCACAGTGCGCGTTGAATGCAGTCTTCGCGGCACTGGCGGATGAGGATTTCGGAGGTGTGGCACCGGCAATGCTGATCGCTAGCAGCGCAGGGATCAAAGACAAGCACCTCAATTCGCTTAGAATTTGCTTTCGCTTCATCTGACCTCGCACCTAAAGCCGTGCGGCAGCGCCAAAGGCGGATTCTACAAGCTTACTGTGAGTATGCAAAATTGTTCGGCGACGTTACGGCTGGGCAGCAGTGGATGTTGACGGCTAATCGGTTTGTGGCGAATTTTAGTGGAGGATAGAAATTTTCGGCTCGTTCACAATTCGGAGCGCTGCAGCAATTCGGTTTCGAGATGATCTTTCACGTTCATAGGCAAATTCGATGTCGGCAAGATCTCCCGCACCAGCGAAACGGGTAACGAGCGCGCCAATTCGATGGCTTGCGCCAGCGGTGTTTTCGCATTCCGCAAAAGCGCAATCTGCACCTCACGGCGCTGACACCAGTCCGCGTGCTGGCCGACGCATTCCAAAAATGACGCCGGTGTATGCGGTCGCATGATGGCCTGAATGATCTGAGCTTCGGTAAGCCTTGAGTTTTCAAAAGCGGCGTCGACCACTTTAGGTTCGCTGTCGAGCAACAACTCGCCCGCAATACGTCCCGAAGCCTGCCGTGCCAAAGAAATCTTTTCTCCCAGCGACACCGATTCCAGCCGATGGATCAACGCCTGCTCCGCCGCTATTTTGATGTCGGCGAGTACCGTTGGCGTTAGGGCGACCCGCATCAGGTCGAAGGTGAACAACTGCCGCAGCATGGGCAATGCAACATGCCTCGGAGTTTTGGGATGGGCTAACGCCGCCAGCTTCACCTTGCGGCTCTTCAGCAAGGATGAATTCTTGCAGATTCGTTCGATCACATCAGGCGACAGGTCCGCACGTTGTAACAGGCTTAATGCCAGATCTTCTGTGAGTTCGGGATTGCCGGCAGGCGGTTCAGGCGTTTCGTCCACTTGAGGCGAATCGAAGGAAGCAGCCGTCATCGCTTCATCGTCGGTGGATCGTTCTCTATTCAGTCGCAGCCCCTTTGCGCGCGAGCTCTAATGCGCCCCGCACGGGATCGATCACCGTCGGCGTAAAGAGCAAATTCGGATATTGCGACATCAAACTATTGTGAAAAACCTGCCGCACCAGAGCGCAATTGGCGAAAACACCACCGGACATGGCCACCGGTACGGATTCGCTCCCACCGGAAATCCGGTCAATAACCAACCGGGCAAGCCGGGCCAACTCGCCCGCAGCACGCGTTAACACCTCACGAGCTATCGGATCGCCCGTGTCGGCAGCAGCGACAATCAGTGGCAACAATGCAGCAAAATCCGGTCCTGGCGCTGCGTTCGCAGCGACCACCAATTCTCCGTTTGTGCTCAAACCCCAGAACTGCATAACAGCTTGCAGCAAGGAAACGTCTTCACCTTCATCTTCCGCTCGCAACGCCGCCGTGATCGCACTGCGTCCGATCCAGTGGGCTGAACCTTCGTCGGAGATGTTGCACCCCCAACCACCGACGCGGATAATCTTGCCATCATGAGCACGCCCGTAGGCAACCGAGCCGGTTCCTGCGATCACAATCGCGCCTGGACCGTCCCTGAAAGCGGCTTGCAGCGTGATCACGGTATCGCCGACCACTTCGATTTCGCCAGCAACCATTTCAGATAAGAGACGCCGCAGCACAGTGCTTATCTCCTGCCGTGCCGCTCCGGCTACGCCGACGCAAGTCCTTTGGATTTCTTTGGGCGATAGGTTTGCCGAGACACATGCGTGCTTGATCGCCGCCTGCAACGATTCACGTGCGCGCGCTTCTCCAACCCGCACCACGTTGCTCGGACCGCCGCTTCCAGTGCCCAACAATTCCGTCTCATTGCCTATCAGGCACGAAGTCTTGCTGCCGCCACCGTCAATGCCGAGGAAAATCGCCACCGAGCTACTTCTACCACAAGCCGGGAGCATGAGCAGGTATGCGAAATGATGCCCATCGGTGAAGGGATCAAGCCTGTGCGACATCTCCCAACCCTGAAGGGAGGAAGAAAGTCACAACTCTGTACATCCGCAGTTGTCAGGTTTGATTCTGCAGGCGCGAAGAGAAGCACAACTGTCGTTCATAATGGATCAAGTCCCGCGATCCGGAGATCATGAATACCCTGCCAGCTCTCGCGAAATTCCGCGGAGCCCCACATCCATGGGCCTGAATCACCTCGATTTCGCGATCATCGGCATTTATCTCGCGGGCATCACGCTGTTCGGACTGCGCTTCCGTAAAAAGCAGCGCACTTTGCGCGACTACTTCCTGGCCGACCGCAACATTCCGTGGTGGGCCATCGCTTTGTCCATTGTGGCCGCCGAAACCAGCACCTTTACCATCATCAGCATTCCAGGTCTGGCCTACGACACCGACCTTACCTTCTTGCAGGTTGTTCTCGGATATCTGGTGGGGCGCGTCATCATCAGCTTCATCCTGCTGCCCCATTATTTTCGCGGAGATCTGTATACCGCCTACGCCTTGATCGAACGCCGCTTCGGCAGCAAGTTACGTTCGCTCACCGCAGGTTTGTTTCTTTTGACTCGAGCGGCGGCCGAAGGCGTACGGGTATATGCAGTTTCTATCGTTGTGGCAATCGCGCTGGGGACGGGCGAGGTCGCGTCCATCGCCATCATCACCGTACTTACGCTGATTTACACCTTTGAAGGCGGTCTGGCGGCGGTGATTTGGACCGATGTGGTGCAGACGGCGATTTACCTGGGCGGAACTCTGGTCGGACTGTACACAATTCTCCATCTCGTCCCTGGAGGATGGGCCAGCGTCCATCAGATCGCGGCCAGCGCGGGCAAATTGCGCGTGTTCGATTTCACCCCCAATTTCTGGATTCCATATACCTTCTGGGCAGGCGTGATCGGCGGAGGCTTCTTTACCTTGGCCAGCCATGGCACGGACCAGCTCATCGTGCAGCGGTTGCTGGCGGCACGGAATCAGAAACAGTCGGCCAGGGCACTGGTATCGAGCGGCGTCGCTATTCTATTTCAGTTCGCGATTTTTCTCTTCATCGGCGTCATGCTGTTCGCGTTCTATCGCGTGCCGTCGTCGCACTTCGGCAAGCCCGACAGAATTTATCCCACATTCATCGTGACCCACATGCCGCACGGAATTTCCGGCTTGCTGATCGCGGCCGTCCTGGCCGCCGCCATGTCGAACCTAAGCGCCGCACTGAATTCGCTTTCTTCCAGTTCCATGGTGGATTTTTACCTACGACTAAAACCCCAGCCTGACGATCGTCGCCGCCTGCTGCTTTCGCGACTTATGACATTCGTCTGGGCGCTGATCCTGTTTGGACTCGCGGTGCTGTCGCTGCACAAAGTAGGGAGGGTGGTCGAAGTAGGATTGCAGATTGCGTCGGTTGCCTACGGGGCGCTGCTGGGAGTGTTCTTGCTGGGGGTGCTGACGCGACGCGCGAATCAGGCGGGAGCGATGGTCGGGATGCTCTGCGGATTCGTCTTAGAAGTCTATATCTGGCTGAAGACGCCGGTGCCGTGGACCTGGTACGTCATGATTGGAACCGTGGTGACGTTTGTGGTGGGCTATGCGGCGAGCTTTGTACTTGCAAACGAGCGCAGGCGGGCTGCTCCGGGTCGGTAGGTGGTGCAATCCGATTGTGCCTGAGAGTTTCGTCCGCATAGAATCAGTCATGACATGAGTGCGAGAACATGGAGAATCGTTCTATGGGCGGTCGGCATGGCCCTAGCCGGGGCGATCATCGGGTCCAAAGCTAGCTACGCTCAGACGTGGCAAGGCCTGCTCCAAGCGAATCCGGGGCGCCCCACGGTCTCAACCCCAGCAACAATTACTCCAGTCGGCTATTTGCAGTTCGAATCAGGTTTCTTGGCTGCACGGCACTCACCGGAATTTTCGTCCCGTCAAGGCGTCAACGAAGTCTTTAAATTCTCAGTGTCGCCTCGGATTGAGTTTTTGGCCGCTGTTGAACCATTTGTGCACTACCGTAAAGAAAACGCCACCGCCAACGGTACAGGGGAACTATTTCTTGGGCTGCAGGGCGTTCCGTATCACGGCGAAGGGGCAAAGCCTACGGTTGCAGTCAGCTATTTTCGCCGCATCTATTACGGTGGGGTTCCGGAGCTTGACTTGGGAAGTGCCAGAAATGCAGTACTCCTGCTCGCCAGTGAGGATATTAAGGGATTCCACTACGACGCCAATGCCTTTTTCAACGAAGTGATCGACTCGGGTGTGCACCGAGCGCAGTTTGCCCAAACCCTCTCGATTTCACATCCTCTCGGATACCGCTTAACTCTATCGGGGGAAATATGGCGCTTCACGCAGCCATTCCTGAAGAGCAATGCTGTTGGAAATCTCTGGGCATTGAGCTATGCTCCTCGGAAGAATGTTGTTTTCGATGGTGGTTTCAATCGTGGGTTGACTGCGACATCGACCCGCTGGGAAGTTTTCGTAGGTTTCACCTATCTGCTCCCACACAAGCTACTACGCTGAGCCATCGTGGGCGGCCCGTCGCCACAGCAAGTTAGCGATTAGATCAGCGACTGCGCTTCCGCGGTGGCTTCCTTCAATACGTCGGAAGGCACTTCCTTCAGCCTGACGTGAAACTCGAACATGGGGATTTCCGTGCCGCGTCCCCAGCGATTGACTTCCCAATGCGCGCGCAAAAACTTGACATCAGGGTGCTGCGATAGATCAAGCAGCAGCGGATGCTCGGCGCGGTAGAACTTCTGCGGAAATGCCGCCAGCGATTTCGCTCCCCACGCTGCGCCGTCTGCCGAGCCGTGCACGCTTAGATCGAGCGACTCCTGCTCAACGACGTTGGTGATATTCAAACTCAGCAGAAACACACGGTGCGCCGCACCGCTCACATCGACGGCAGGCCCATCTCCCTTGGCAGTGATAACGGTCTTATCGGGAACCAGAAAGATATCAATCATGACGGCAGAATTGTAGCAAACCGCGCAGCCCGCTATGACATTGCATCCACGAATTGCCGCACCAGCTTGCCCACTTCTTCGGATTGCTCCCAGGGAGAATAGTGGCCGGCTCTTGGGATCACCTTCATCGCGCTTCCGGGAATGGTTTGGCGGATCAATTCCGCGTCCGGCACGCCAGTAAGAGTGTCTTCATCGCCGGTAATGATGAGGGTGGGAACATCGATGGTCTTCAACGTGGGCACGGAGTCCGGACGCTCCGCCATACCCTTCTGGACCATGGCAATGTCTTGGGGGGACATCTTCAGCATCATCTTGCGCGCGCCTTCCACCAGGTCAGGGCGTGCGTGCCGAGTGGTCTCGCCGAGTAGCTTGGGAAGCATGCTGTCGATAAATGGTTCGGTGCCGCGCTCCAGCACATCGGCAGCCGATTGCAATCGAGCAGCGCGCGCCTCCGGTGTGTCCGCTTGAGCCTTGGTGTTGCATAGAATCAATCCCGCCACCCGATCGCGAGATTGCCGCCAGAACTCAAACAGCGCATACCCGCCGATGGAGTTGCCGGCAAACACGGTGCGGTTGATTTCTTCGGCATCAAGGAGTCTGGCCAGGTCCGCTGCATGCTTCTCCATTGTGGCGGGACCTTCACCAATATCGGAGTCTCCGTGCCCGCGCAAATCCGGCAGAATGACCCGGTGATGCGAAAGCAAGGCTTGGGCTGCGGGTTTCCACAAGTCATGATGGGCAGGGAAGGGATGCAATAGAACTACCGGCGAACCGTCGCCCAGGACTTCATAGTTGATTTCGGCATCACCGCTGCGGACGCGGGGCATGGGGGGATTCTACCCGCGAAACTTGAAATTAATATCTGTCAGAGGGAAAAAGAGTAATGCAATAGGGCAAATGGGACCGTAAACTCGAGTGCGCGCAATTAAGTATTGGTATAGTTACTCGTTCTATGATCACTTGGAAATCAATCTGCCGCCTTATCGGAGTGATGTTTGTCGTTATCTCGTTGGCCCGAAGTGACGACGGAAGCGGCGCCGATGCATTCTGCGAGCGGGCTCGGTCCGACTTCAACAGTCTCCTTCGCCTTTGCAAGAGCGAACGCCTGGGCTACTGGAAGCAAAGGTCAAGCGATGTGCTCGAGAGGTACGTAGCAAAATCGAAGGAACTGCAAGCAACCTCTGAGCTGCTCGGTAAGCAGCCCAATGCGAAAGAACTCCAGGAGGTTTTCGCTTTTGACTACCTCAATGAGATTCACGAACTGCAGCTGCACGAAACGACGCAACTAGTTGAAGATCTTGGCCGGGAACTGCTAAATGATCGATTTGCCATTCAGCTAATGCCGAAGATGAAGAATGTTGAGGCACAGTTCATATTGTTGCAAGGAAAGCCTCAAACGGAAAGTGTGGCAAATTCTTACCGCCATTTCTTAGAGTTGCAGCGAAGCGTGACAACCTTGGAATCTGATGCACCTGTAAAGGAGAGTTTCACCTTTGAGCCCAAGCCAAACGCATACGCATCAGAACCGCTTAAGACGGTGGTCTACACGGTCCACGATTGGAACGCAGCTTTGGCGAGGGTGGACGATCTAAGACAACAGCTGCAGCCAATCCAGGACAGCATCTTCACCGCCCGGTTCTTCTCACCAAAGGATCCAGTTCCTTGGCTGCCACTCATCACCCAACTCACTTTCCTGATGGCGACAATGGCCGCTTGCATTAAGAGCTACCTCAGTGAAACAGCCTTTAGGAGCATGGGTATACTAGTATTGTCCTCAATGGCGCTTTCTGTCTTCCTTGTGTTCTACAGTCAGGAGACGCTGCTGAATATCCTAAGGCAATCTGTGCTTCCCGGCCTGTTCATTCTGTACTGGATCGCGAAGAAGAAGTGGTTTCGTCGGAATGTGCCAATCACCGATTCGCCGCGCAACCAACCACCAGCAACTCCCTAGCCTTCGGCAAGTTCGTTTAGTTACGCCAAGAATCCTAACTGCTGGTTACCTGCTGTCCCGAAGGGGCGGGAAGCAAAGGCGGTTCCTCCGGCATCACGATCCAGGCAATCGGATACGACAACAACCCAGGGACAATCCCCGTCATCACCGAAGCAATCAGCCACACCAGGCGCACCACCGTGACATCGATGTCGAAGTATTCCGCGAAGCCGGCGCATACTCCGGCAATCTTCCGGCCCTGCCGAGGCCGCATCAGTCGTTTGCGCGCGGGCGCGGCGCAAACTCGGGTGCCGCAATAGCCACAGACGTTGGCATCGTCCTGAATCACCTTGCCACAATAATTGCAGTACATGACTGCTCTCCCTTTTAAAGATACGCCGCTGACCGGGAAAAAGTTCCGTCAGTCCATGCGATAGGCTTCTTTCATCCGTTTGCGAGCGGTTTCTGCTGGTGCGGAATCACCATTCACGGCCACCACTGCCTGATATTTCTTCAAGGCCAGTTCCCGTTTCTGCAGCAGGTCGTACATCTCGCCAGCGGCCAAGTCAGCCTTCTGCAGCACTTCGGGATCGGGATCTGCCACTTGTGTGACCTGTTCGTACGCTGCTGCTGCGCCGGTGTAATCCTGCCGACTGCGCAGCAAATTTCCCAGGTTTAATGCGGCAAATTCATAATGCAATCCCGAATAGCGCCCTTCGCGCCCAGCCTGCCAGATCCTGCGATAGACGGCGGCCGCCTGCGCATCGTTTCCCTGGGCCCGCAGCAGATTGCCTTCTTCCAGCGCCAGTAAAACATCCCGGGGATAGCGAGGCACCAATTCGCGCACAATCTGCAGCGCCTCCGCGTACTCACGCTCGCGCCGCAGGAACAGCGCCAGCAGGATTTTGGCATCGACGCTGGTTTCGCCGGTACCCGCCGCCGCGGCGCGCAGATACTGCAGCCCCTTTTCTTTGCTGCCACTCAGGCGAGCGATAGCTACCGCCACTTTTACTGCCCAGGAAAGGCTGCCCATCACGTAGTTATGCGCGCCAACCACCAGCTTCGCATCGGTATATCCCGGAGAAAGCTCAAGCACGCGCTCATGGTCATGCCGCGCACCCACCGCATTTCGCAATGCCGAGAACCAGGCTCGCTCCATCAGCGCGGTGTAGGTAGAGAACTGGGCCCGAGTGACGCCGCGAGCGTAGAGCGCATCCACGTCATTGGGATTCGTCTGCAGCCGTTTTTCCTCCAACTGTGTTGCCCGTTCCACCAGTTGCTTGACGCGCTCTTTCGCTTTCCGGTCAGCCGGACGGTGCGGCGCCGCCACAAAACTGTCGTTCGCATAGTCTCCAGTGTTAAGAGAGCCCATGCGATAGAGCTCTTTGAACAGCACGGCCGTCAGAAGATGATTCACCGCGAATGGATCGTCCGGATGCTTCTGCAGCACCTGGTCGAATTCCTGGACTGCTCGGTCGTAGTCGAGATTGTAGAAGTGATCGAAGGCCGAGGCATTCAGCGGGTCAGCCGGGCGGAACGATAGAGTGCCGCTGCGGGGAGCCGTGGCTTCGGTTGCGGCACATGCCGCGTGCGAAAGACAGGCTAGAAGCGCGACGAGCAATAGGGCGAAAAAAGCGAGTCTTGACCGGGCAAACAAGAGCACGTACCTGAGATTTCTGAGTTTACCTGATGACGCTCCCTGCGGCTGAACCAGAAGGGTTACTCATTTCAGCAGCTCTGCCCGGCGTAATCGCACCTATAATCGCGCAGCGACGATCTTTCCGGGTATGGGGTAATTCTTGCTGCAGAAGTCTCCGATTAGGCGTTGCGCTGCTCGGCAAAGCTATAGGAATCAGTAGCTTGAAACGGGTTCTATTTTGGCCACCGGCTTGCGGTCAATTCTTTTGCCAAGGTAGGTTCTAATGTCACAAGTTGCCCACAACACGCAGCATGAATTCTGGCGGCCTCCCGCCGTCCAGGCAAGTGCTCCCGCTCCCGGACTCGTGGAAGCCTGCGATAGCTGTGGGACCGAGTTCATGATTGGCTCACGCTTTTGCCACATCTGCGGCACCGGCCGACAACCGCAAGCCGCCCCGGTCATGACAAACAGTTGGACCAGCCACCTGGAATTTCAGAACATCCAGCAGTCACTGGGTTTATCGACTGCATCATTGGTAGCTTTTCTCATGGGTGTGGCCTGCGTGCTCGGCGCGCTGTTTTGTGGATTGATCTACAGCGAGCGCAACGTGCTGGAATGGGAAGCTGTCCAGATGTTTCGCATCCAGTGGCTTCTGGGATCCAGCGCCGCCTTTGTTGCCGGCATTCTGCTGAAAAAAGCTTCGAAATAGTCTTTTTGCTGATGAACGCCCCGGCGTACGTGCCTGTGGTGTGGTCGGCGCGCCTCCGGCGGCGTGTCAGTGCACTGGCTCGGGTTCGGCCAGCGCAACCGTCCTGCGCTGCTGCTGATGCATCCGGTACAGATGATGCACCGGACCGATTCCTCTCCCAAGAGGATGGGCGTTCGCAATAGCCGCTGTGACGTAAGCCTTTGCCAGTAGCACCGCCTCCGGCAAACCACGTCCGAGTGCTAGGTGACACGCCATAGCCGTCGCAAAGGCGCAGCCCGTGCCATGAGTAGAGCTTGAGCGCTGGCGTTGCGATTTGAAGAGCTCCTGCTCCACGCCGCGGCGAGTCGTGAAGCTCAGCAGGTCGATAGCCTTCTCCAGATCACCGCCGGTCACCACCACAGCGGGCGAGCCCAGCTCATGCAATTTTCGCGCCGCTTCACGCATTTGGTCAGGATTCGTTACTGCAAGTCCGGTTAGCGCGGAAGCTTCATCCACATTGGGAGTGACAACATCTGCCAAAGGCAGCAACTTCTCACTGAGTAGCCGCGCTCCTATGGTGTCGACGAGGCTGGCGCCGGAAGACGACACCAGGATCGGGTCCAAAACTATGTTGGGGAGTTTTTCCTCGGCCAGGAAATCCACCACCGCTCGAACCACTTTACCAGTTCCCAGCATGCCGATGTGCACCGCCGCGATCTCGACGTCTGAGGTCAGTTCCTGCAGCGTCTCCGACACCAGGTCCGCATTCACCGGTTCCACCCGCCGTACCCCGGCGGTAGATTGGACGGTCAGCGCCGTAATGCATGACACCCCATAGCATCCATGGGCGGCTATTGTCTTAATGTCAGCGGTAATGCCCGCCCCCGAGGAAGGGTCAAAGCCGCCGATCGTCACAACCACAGGAGGCGTTTGAGCCATAAGGCAATCTGCCGGACTGATGCTACCGCAAATCGGTTACGAATGGAGAAACCAAGGTAAGCGAACGTCCGCCAGCCGAGATTGTTGGATGATCTGGATTCAGCGCATAGCCGACCCGCCCAGCGATCCGCTCGTCGTTGGCACGGGCTGGAGAGTCAGCTCTGGCGAGCTAAGCCTCTGAAATGATTGATGTACGTTCCTGCGCGCCTAAGCTGTTGATTCCACGAGTCGACGTAAAAAGTTCCAGTAACCTTGGGTCGGCTTTAGTTATCAATAGATAAACAGATAAGCTACTGAATTCATTGCGATCTACCCGTGGTTACTCAAGACCTACACGAAGTTACGTAAGCTAACTATTACTAAATGATTATCTTGCTACAGGAAGTATTGCATTGACAGGTTCCTCCCTCCCCTTTAGCATCGCGGAATCCTTGGCGACCGGTGGTAGGGGAGGAAAAACGACTTTGAACATACGAGGTGACTGAATGCGACGACGTATTGCTTACGGACTGACGCTCGTTTTGTCGATCGTCAGCTTCGGAGCGGCGCAGGGGCCACAGAGATCAGAGTCGGGAGAGACCCGAATAGCCGCCGGAAGACCGGCCAAGCCGCCGTCTCAGAAAAAACATAAGCCTTACCAGGTTGGCACCGCCTCCTGGTACGGAAGCTATTTCCACGGCAAAGACACCGCCAGCGGCGAGCCCTACAACATGTACGACATGACCGCCGCCCATCCCACCCTGCCCCTCGGTAGCTGGGTGCGGGTGACGAACCTTCACAACGGACGGGCTGTCACGGTCCGCATTAATGATCGTGGTCCGATTGTCCCCGGCCGCATCATCGATGTCTCCTACGGCGCCGCCCTCGCCCTGCAGTTCAGAGAAAGGGGCCTGCAGCGGGTGCGCCTTGATATAGTTCAGCAGCATCCAGTCCTATTGGCTCGCGCCGCTCTAGCCGACTAAACCGAAACCTTGTAAACTGCGACTCGGTGAACGATCCGCGCCAGCGTTTGATCGTTGCGTTGGATGTATCGTCCTCGGCCGCCGCCCAAAAGATCGTTGCGGCCGTGGGCGAATCGGCGTTGACCTACAAAGTCGGCATGCAGCTTTACACCGCCGAGGGACCACGGGTCGTCCGCGAGCTGGTCGCTTCCGGCCGCAGAGTTTTCCTTGATCTCAAGTACCACGACATTCCGAACACCGTGGCACGGGCCGTGTCTGAAGCGGCTCAACTCGGGGCGAGCATGCTCACGGTTCATGCCAGCGGTGGAGGCAGAATGTTGCGTGCGGCCGTGGAAGCGGCAGCTGCGGCAAATCCCACGCTGATGGTGCTCGGAGTAACCGTCCTCACCAGCATGGATGACAGCGATCTCGACAAGATCGGGGTTCGTGGACGCGTTGTCGACCAGGTGCTCCGCTTGGCTGCGCTCTCATTGGCGAACGGATGTCACGGAGTGGTCGCTTCGGCACGCGAAGCTTCCGAGTTGCGCAGCGAACTGGATCATGATTTCGCGATTGTCACGCCAGGAGTGCGTCCTGCGGGAGGCGCGGGGGCTGACGACCAGGTTCGCACCGTTACGCCGGCGGAAGCCATCGCCGCTGGAGCAAGTCATATTGTGGTGGGACGGCCCATTACCTCAGCCGCCGACCCCGCTGCGGAAGCACGCGCCATTCTGGGTCAGATTAGTTTCTAGGATTACATAAAGAATTCACGACTCTTTGGTGAGGAGGTTCTGTCCGCGGCTACAACTTCTCGCAAAACTCGCAAGCCGAACAGGAAATGAAAATCCCACCTGGGACGCCGCGCTCGCGGTCTTTCACCCGCTTGACGATACGGGTCGGCTTGCCGCACTTGGGACAATCGGTGCTCTTGGAGGTGTCCATTACCTTCTTGCGATCCGCTGTTTTTGCAATCTTGGCCATTGTTCTCTCCTGGTCGACTCGCACACATTTCCCGGTGCGCAGCAGCAAGCCGGAACATGTAAACGGAGGCGGTACGGTAAACCGCTAGAAATTAGCTTTGAAGACGCTGAGTCGGCTCAACTCTCTTCCGCCGGATTTAATTTTACAGTAAGGTTATGGCGATTGTCTTGTTGGGCGCAGTTCGTAAGGACTATGTTGCGGCCCGGGCTGGATCTGCTTTCGCGGCCCGATCCAATTCAATTCCCCAACCCTGCCGGGCCAGGTTCTTGTACAGCGCAATCGCGCATGCCACCGCCCCAATCCACAACACGAGCCCTTTCCACGCCGGCCCTAGAAGCAAACACCCGGTGCCGAACAACGCGAGATACACCATGGCGCAACCCGAGGCCCAAGAGAGCAGGTTTGTTCCCAGATCGTGGGTCGCCGGGACCTCGGGAGCGAGGCGCGCTACTGGCCCCCACCCGCCGACGTGGGGCCTCACCGCGCGATAGAACTTCAGCAACACATCTTCCCGCTCAGGCTGCGTGACCAGTGTAACGATGACCCACACCACGGTCGTCACCACGGTCGTGGTTAAAGCAGTCTTTGCGAAAACGACTGTGCTGTTGCCGGTGAACGGAGCTTCGAACCACAATAAGGCCGTCATGAACATGGCAGTGGCCATGGCTGAGATTTCGCTCCAGGCATTGATGCGCCACCAGTACCATCGCAGCAGGTAAACGCCGCCGGTGCCAGCACCCACTTCCAAAACGGCTTGCCATCCCGAGCGAATGTCGGCCAGCAAAACCGAAACCCCCGCAGAGAGTAGGACCAGCAGGACTGTCGCCAAGCGCGACATCAGCACGTAATGTTTATTGTCAGCAGCGGGCTTGATGAAGCGCCGGTAAAAGTCAGACACCAGGTACGAGGCGCCCCAGTTGAGTTGTGTCGCAATCGTGGACATGAAGGCGGCCATGAATCCCGCCACCACCACGCCGCGCAACGCAGGAGGCACGTGATGGGTCACAATCAGCATGTAGCCGGTCTCGGGATGCTGCAGATTGGGATAAAGCACAATTGCAGCCAGGGCGGTAAGGATCCAGGGCCAGGGCCGCACAGCGTAGTGCGCGATGTTGAACCAGAGCACAGACAATAGCCCATTACGCTCATCGCGCGCACTGAAAATGCGTTGCGCAATGTAGCCACCACCTCCAGGCTCCGCGCCCGGATACCAGAATGCCCACCATTGCAATCCAATGTTCACCAGGAAGGTCAGCACCGGCAAAGTCCACAGCGCCTCTTGCGACAGGGGACGCGAAAAATCCGGAAAAAATGAAGTCGGATCTCCGGCATTGCTTCCGGCAGCGAGGCGCATGGAACTGAGTTTCGCGAGCAGGCCTCCCATTCCGCCACTCGCAGAAACAGCGAACCAGGCGACTGCAACCACAATCGCCATCTTCAAGGCGAACTGGAATAGATCGGTCCACAGCACGCCCCATAATCCGCCCAGCGCAACATAGAGACCGGTAAACGGAATGAGGAAGAGTACGCAGATAGCCAGCGCGCGATTGTCGCTGACCCCAAGCGTCGTGGCCACGATGCTGGTCATAGCCTTGGTCACCCATCCCAGAATCAGGCAGTTCATCAGCACGCCAAGATACACGGCGCGAAAGCCACGCAAAAATGCCGCAGGCTTGCCGGAATAGCGCATCTCGGCGAACTGAACGTCGGTGAGCAGGCCGGAGCGCCGCCACAGGCGTGCGAACAGGAACACCGTCATCATTCCTGACAAGAGGAATGCCCACCAGAGCCAGTTGCCGGCAATGCCTTGTGTGTACACCAGGCCGGTGACGACCAACGGCGTGTCTGCGGCGAAGGTGGTGGCGACCATCGACGTCCCCGCCAGCCACCAGGAGACATTCCGCCCCGATACGAAGTAATCGTCAACGCTTTGTCCGGAACGGCGGCGGAAGTAAAGCCCCAATACCAGCGTGATCGCCAGGTAGGCGACGATGGCAGTCCAATCAAGGAAGGAGAAGTTCATGGTGAGAGTAAGAGTACAACGAAAGCCGCTTTCGGATGGATTGGCAAATGCGGCTCCGCTGGGTTCGGAAGCTATCGCTGCGCAGAAGCCCGCGCGTGTCTATAGCTTAAAGCATATTACTGGCACAGAGGCGCTCTGGCGAGTTTTGCCAAGCCCGACCCCCACCAAAGTACTACCGCCTGCCCAAAGGTCGCTCTACGGCTCGCCAAGCAGCTATTAAACGGCATTCTGGGAGACACTCCGACCGCACCTTGAACGAAAAAAGCGCTCCTACCGCGAATCAACGACTTAGCTGTAAGTGAATGAGCATAGCAGAACACACCTAGCCGGTGTATAGCAACTCGACGACGGTGCAGTCATCGCTCAGGGGAGTGCCACTGCAGAAATCGGAAATCGCGGTGAAGATGTCTTCCATTGAGCGGCTCGCGGCGGCCACGGATTCCAGGCGAGAGTCCTCGAAGAAATCGCCGTTTGCATTCTCCGCCTCGGTAACACCGTCGGTGACCATCACGAAGCGGTCGCCGGGTTTCAGATGACAATGATCGCTCTCGTAGATGGCGTCCTTGAGTAATCCTACAGGTACATTGCCAAGCGACGGCCGCACCACGCTGTGGCCTGATACAAGCAGCGGCGGCACATGCCCACAGTTCACGTATTCCAATTTCCCATCGGGGCACACACGGGCGATGATTACGGTGGCATATTTCTCGCCAATGTGCTTCTGAGTGAAGAATCGATTTACAGCGCTCACAATGTCTACCAGCGGCATGCGCGCGGTGAGTTGTGAATAAATCATGCCTTGCAAAGTTGAGGCTAGAAGCGCCGCTGACACTCCCTTTCCGCTCACATCCGCCAGCACGATGGCGAGCCCGTCTTCGGTGTTCACCGCGTCGAAAAAGTCGCCGCCAATTTCTTTGCAGGAAAGATTGCGCCCGCTCAATCGGGCAAAAGGAACCTCGGGGATAGTGACCGCCATGAGCCCCTGCTGAATGGAAGCCGCGATCGCGAGTTCCTGCTGGTAGCGCCGCGCGGCTTCTTCCGCTTGCACAAGGCGGGCATTCTCGATCAACGAGGCTGCCTCCGTCGCGATGGCGCGCAGAATATCGTTGCTCACGCTAGTAATGTCACGCGAGGCAAACCGCGAATCCACGTACAGCGCGCCCATCGCTTCCGCTGCCAGCATCTGCGCGGTTCCCGTGCCTTCGGAGCGGGTCGATTGGACCTGGGGTTTGCGCAGAGGGATGCAAATCACGGTCCGCAGATCGAAGGCGACAATGCTTTGGCGACCGGCGAGGTCAAGGGAACGACTGGTGTCGGTGACGACGAACTCGGAATTCGATTTCAGAGCTTCATCGACAATCGAACGGGACATCGTCTTATCGTCGAGCAGCGGCTCGCCTTTCGCGTTTCGCCCCGCGGCGAGCCGCAAGGCGCCGTCTTCATTCTTCAGAAAGATGTAGCCGCGTTCGGCGCGGGTGAGCTTTAGGGTTGCATCGAGCAGCGTGACCAAAATTTCGTCCAGAACGCCCACCGTGTTCAACTTGCGCGCGGCCTCCAGAAACAGAGTGAGTTTTTCCAGATCGGTCGTTTCCGTGGAAATATGGATGCCGGAAATCTGGCTAAGAAATTCGCGCGCGGTGTTGGAGCCGCTGACGTGCTGGGGATTGAAGATGACGTAGGCGATGTCGCGAACCCCGAACTCCAGACGGTCATTGCGCTCCAGAATCCGGTTCTGCACGCGTTCGCCGTTGACGAATGTTCCGTGCTTGCTGCCCTGGTCCATGACGGAAAACTTGCCATTTTCCGAGACGATCACGGCGTGGTCGCGGGAGACACGTGGGTCGGCGATGACCAGGTCTTTGTCAACTTTGCGTCCAACCGTGAAGGGACTGTGGTCGAGATTGATGGTGTGCTGATCGTTGCCCTGGACGAAGATCAGCGCGGGAAAGACGCCGGAGCCCGGCTCGGATTTCGGTCCGGTTATAGTTTGGAAGCCCATGGTCTACAGCTGGAACTCCTTGCAGCACAACCTGTCCGACGATTGCAGGCGACGACAGCTAATTAGTGGCTATGACTTCGCTTCTATCAGTCAATGCCGGCGAAAGGCGGCGATTGCTTCCTGCTCGGTGTCATAGACCTCAAACACGGTGACCAATTTCGTAATCTGCAGGACATCCCGCAGCCTTTGTCCCAATCCGGTGAGCTTGATATCGGCGCCTGAGGAACGCGCAGAAGAATACACGCCGACCAGAGTTCCCAAGCCGCCGCTATCGATGTAGGTCACACCGGAAAGGTTGAGCACGATCTGCCGCGTCGTCTCCAGCAGGCGCTTAAGCGTCTCCCGCAGTTCTGTCGCTTCTTCGCCAAACACAATGCGTCCCTGACATGACACCACCGTGATTCCTTCGGTGACATGGGTATCCATTTTCAAGGTCATTCGCTTCCTCCCGCACCGCCGGACAGAGCCCAAGGGTGCGAGAAGCCTAATCCCTGTTCCTGTCCTAATGCAAGCAGGAGCACTCGTTACGAAGAACCACGGCGGGTATCCCGGACACGCACTTCTGGCCCGGAATTCAGGCCGATCAAAGCCGAGCGTTCGTCGCGCAACGCAGACACCAATAGCATAGACAGCAATGGCAAAATTAAGATCGGGACTCCGATGCTGCTCCACAACGGGACTGCCCACGCCTTTTGAATAGACTGCGCAGGCACCAGGAACGAGGCGGGCGCCAGCACCATCGACGCCGCCCATGGCCACAAGACGAATATTGCCGCCACGGTAAACGCCACCCGCCTCAACCGGTGTTTCTCCCAAAATTCCCTGTGCTGCCGCATGATCAACAACACCGTAGGCAGCAGCAGGACCTGATTGTAGGGCGCAAGGATGGAAAACAGAATCACTGTGACCGCCAGCGCGAGTGCGAGCGCCAGCATGAACGGCGGCGATTCTGCGGGCGCAAGACGTGCCCGCCAACACACCGCGGCCAGGGCCAACAAGGCCCCGAGGGTAATCGCGGCTGCGCCGGCAGGGGCGAACAGTTCGGTAAGCGATCCGCCCGCGTAATGCCGGTACGCAATGATCGCGTCCACAAAGCGGGGCAGCCATCCCGGTAAGACGTACTCCGAGGCTGCAAACAGCGCCGTCATTCCGGCTAAGAATCCCCAGAAGAAATTCTGCCGCTCACGCCAATTGCTGAAGGTCCACAGCAGGAGCCACAGAGCCGGCAGGAGCGCTACTTGCGGCTTCACCGTGGCCAGGGCAAGCAAGATTCCCGCCAGCACCAGATGTTGCTCCACAAGCAACGCCGCGCAGCCCGCGAGCAGCGCCGCAACCACAAGGCTCAATTGCTGCAGCTTGATTCCCTGTACTGCCGCCACGCTGCTCAGAACGAGTAATAGCCAGATTGCGATTCCGCTACGTGAAATTCTCCAATATATTGCGCGCAGCCATAGCAGCAGGCTGATTCCCGTGAGGACTCCCAGCGCCCACGCGCTAATCTGGCGCACCGTGGAAAACGGCAGCTTTGCGATAGGCGCGAGATAGAAGACCACGTACACGGGATAGGCAAATCGCTGTTCATCCCTTGGATCATCGGGGCGGCTCGGATCAAGAGGGCGGCCATAGTAGCCGGTTTGGATCTGGCGCGTGACTTCGCTGCTGTAAGGGTCCTTGCCGTGGAAAAGCAATTCCCGCGTTCCCACCCAACGGGGATAGAGATCGGAGAGAACCCCGCGCGGGCGGCCGTGCGCGACAGCGTCGGCTACCTGGTAGGGTATGAGCACCCGCTGTACATAGACCCAAACGCTCGCCGCCATGATCGCAGTGAGCAGCAGAGCGAATTTTGGATTTCTCGGCAGAGAATCGCACCGGGAGCGCAAAAGGTCTCGTCAGCCATGTTACAACGCAGCCTGACGGGGCGGCGGTCGCGGCCCAGGTTCGCGGTGGATACTGAAAGATCAGACTACTGGATGCTGATTGCTGAAAGCTGAGTGCACTTCTCCCGTTAAAATAGCGCAGTGACGAAACTGTCTTTCTTTATTGGCAAGGGCGGGGTGGGGAAGACGACAGTTTCGGCGGCGTACGCCGTGCATCAGGCGCTCCGTCATAAGAACGATTCTGTTCTGCTGCTTTCCAGCGATCCGGCCCATTCTTTGGCCGACATCTTTGAACAGCGTCTCGGAGATAAACCGAAGCCCATCCGGCTGCCGGGCGGTCACAAGCTTCACGCCCTGCAAGTGGACGCGGAGAAGCGCTTTCGAGCATTCGTCGAGCAGCACAAGCAGGAGATGCTCTCGATCATTGAGAGCGGGTCCATCTTCTCGCGCCGTGATGTGGAGCCGTTGCTGAATGCGACTTTGCCGGGAATGGCGGAGATGTCGGCAGTCCTGGCGATTCATGACGCGCTGCAGAGCGGCCGCTACGATCACATCGTGGTCGACACAGCCCCCTTCGGGCACACGCTCAGGCTTTTTTCGTTGCCGGAGCAGTTTCTGCGATTCGTCGATTTCCTAGAGCTGGCTGCCAGTCGGGATCGGGTCTTGGCCGCACATTTCGGAGGCACTGGCAGAATGGTCGGTGGGGAACTGATCGCGCAATGGCGGGTGATGGGTGATGATCTCGCCCAGAGCATCGGACAAGATGCCGCCCTGTTCCTGGTTACGACGCCTGAGAAGTTTGCGCTCAACGAGTCTCTGCGGGTGATTGCTGAGCTGCACGAGCGATCGCCGGGAATGAAGATCACGTCCGTGGTCTTGAACCGTGCGGTCTTGCGGCCCGGTGCCTGTAAAGTGTGCCGCAAACGAGCCGCGGCTACCAGGACTGCGAGTGCATTGCTGCGGCGCGAGTTTCGGGGCAGGGAACTGCGAATCGGGGAAGATTCGGGAGCGCCGATTATTGGCATTGCCGGTTTGCAAACATTCGCCAACCACGTATTCGCAGGCAAGCGACTAGCTTGGAGTCCCACGCCGCCGAAAATGTCGGACATCAAGCTGAAGCGGGTGAAATGGCCCGGGGTGCGGAACCCGCTGACCATGGTTCTGGGAAAGGGCGGGGTGGGCAAAACAACAATTTCCGCGGGGCTGGGGTTCGTCACGCGCAGGCAGACGGATGCCGCGGTAGAAATTTGCTCAGTCGATCCCGCGCCGTCGCTGGACGATGTTTTTCAAACCAAGGTGGATGACGAACCCAGGCCAGTTCTCGGCGACAAGAAATTCCGCGCTTCGGAGATGGACTCAGTTGCGATGTTTCGAGACTGGGCGCAGGGGATGAAGGACCTTGTCGACCGCGCGACCACGTCGGAGCGGTCTTCAGTTCACGTGGATCTGTGGTTTGAGCGGCAATTATTTGTACGATTGCTCGACAGTGTCCCGCCGGGACTGGATGAGATTCTGGGAGTGTTCCGTATATTCGATCTACTGGGGGCGAAGTCGCGGCGCGTGATCATCGACATGGCGCCCACCGGGCACGCGCTTGAGCTATTGCAAACCCCGGAACGCATGCTGATATGGACGCGCCTGTTGTTGAAAACTCTGGCGGCGCACCGTACACTGGCTGTCGTTCAGGATGCCGGGCTGAAGATCGCGCAACTGGGACAGCGCACTCGCGAGTTGGTCAAGGTACTGAAGCAACCGCAGCAGACCAGAATTCATACTGTCGTGCTCCCGGAATTTCTGCCGGACCGCGAAACCGAACGTCTGCTGAGCCAGTTGCGGAGTTTGGGGCTAGCTTCAAAATCGATGTTCGTGAACCGAGTTTTGTTTCGCGAAGATGCCGGTTCTTGCCGCCGCTGCCAGCGTGCCATCCGGTGGCAGGCCGTAACGCTATCCAGATTTCTGCAGCGGTATCGCGCATACCAGATTTTCGTGGTGCGGAATTTTCCCACTGAGATTGCCGGGAAAAAGTTGCTGCAGTCGTTTACGGGTGAGCTATGGCAGCTCGCGTGAAAAAGAACAATTCCACAACCGTTCTGTACCTTTACGGCGTCACCCAGGCGCCTGCTCAATCCGTTCCCGAATTGCACGGCGTAGATGGCAGTTCGGCTATGGAAATCGTCGAGTGTGCGGGCATGGTGTGCTGGATCAGCCGGGTGTCGGCTAATGAATATGCGGAAGAGTTGGCTAAGAATATTGAGAACCTGGACTGGCTGGCTGACAGGTCAACGCAACATCAACGGGTAGTCTCGGCAATAGCGGAAACCTATGACATTTTGCCGGCTCGTTTCGGGACTGTTTTCCTGAGTGAAGCATCACTATGCGCCGACGTTGAATCAAGAAAGAAGATATTGAAGACCGACTTCCAACGCGTTACCGGCAGCGAAGAATGGGGCATCAAAGTTTTCGTTCTACCTCCGAAGCTGGAGCGATCTGTTTCTGGTCGAAGCGGCAAAGAATATTTGCAGGCTAAATCCGCGCTACTGCAGAGTCGCAAGCCGGCAGGTCCCGACGAGGAAATCGGACGCTTTGCACAGGAACTGGAAAAGCTTTCCGTGGCAACTGCGGAAGGCGGGAAGATCAGCGGCGGCAGACGGAACCTGCAGTATCAGATATCGCTCTTGCTGAAGCGCAGCGACCGCAAGAGGCTGGAAGGTTTGTTGCAGCGATACTCGAATCATTGGAAAGAGCAGCGCAAAATTGAAGCTACGGGGCCTTGGGCACCCTATTCGTTCGTCTCCCGCAGCAGGGAAGGGTCGAGCTAGAAATGTCTGAGTCTTCCTCCAACATCGTTTTTACCAGCAATGAGCCCTCGGATGATCTTAGCGTGCTCGACCTGCTCGATCATGTGCTGAATGCGGGCGTGGTCGTCCGCGGTAATCTGGTGATCTCGCTTGCCGGAGTTGACCTAATCTACGTGGGATTGGACGTGTTGCTGACTTCCATCGAAACCGCTTTGCGCCACATGAAAGCCGCACCGGGTCCGGCTCTTGAGATCCAGCGTAAGGCGCAATGATTCATGCCTCTTCTGGCCTATTGCATAACTGAACCTCAGCTTGGACATCAAACGCTCCCCGCCGGAGTGCAGGCAAAACCGGTGGTGGCGATCAACGAAGCGGAACTTTGCTGTTTCGTATCGCAGTACGACCCGGATGATCCGCAAAGCAAAGTGCCTGTCCGCGAGGCAGCATTAGCCTTCAGCCGGCTGCTGCAAAGTTTACTGCCGCAGGGGACCATTATTCCTTTCCGCTTTCCCACCTTGCTGGCGGACGAAGATGAGGTTGCCCACTATCTGCGCGAACATGCTTCAGAATACCGGGAAGCACTGGCACGTTTGCGCGGGACCGCACAGATGGAAATCACGTTATCGACAACCGATGCCGAGACCCAGAGGCGAAACGACAAACCTTCAGGCCGGAAGTATCTGGAGTCGCGGCGCGCGTCACATCGTCTTCTGGAAGCGGCGGCACAACAACTCCATGAAGCTGCCGGCGCAGCCGTCATTGAGTGGCGGACGCGGGATCTGCCGGCAGGGACTCGCGCTTTCGCTTTGATCAGATATTCTGCTGTTCAAGCTTTCGTGAGACAACTTGAATCGGAGAAAGTTCCTCGCGAGATCAAAATCCGGATTTCCGGGCCCTGGCCACCAACGGAGTTCGTCAAGGAGAATTGATGGCGGACGAGAAACACGCTCAGTCCACGCGCCCTCGACCGCGCGACGGGGGGCTTACCAACTCGGTCAGCCTGGCCGAGGCGGTGGAGGGAGTCGCCGGGCGAATCGATTGTTCGCCGGAGAACATAGAACAAGGTATGGCCAAGCTGGTTCTGAGCATTCTTGAGTTACTGCGCCAACTTCTGGAGCGACAGGCGATTCGCCGCATGGAAGGTCAGTCGCTCAGCGAGGAACAAGTCGAGCAGATGGGAGAAGCATTGATGAAGCTGGAGGCAAAAATCCATGAACTTTCCTCCCAGTTTGGCCTAAGTCCCGCTGATTTGAACTTGGATCTCGGCCCCCTGGGAAATCTGCTGGAATAGTGGATAGATGTTCAGACTCTTCGGCAGGCTGCGGGACAAAGATTGGCAGGCAACCCCTTCCGGCAGCTCTGAATCAAACCCGCACTTGTCCTCCCCTCAGTCGCAGTCTTTACGCACAATTGACATCGTGTGACCGAAGCCAGTAGCATCTGTTGGTCTCGGCGGAGGACTCGAGTCTCACATCCGCTTCCTGGCCTTCGGAAAGACCCAGACTATGGAAAGAGTACCGACCGTATCGGGCACCACCAATCTTGTCGACATTCTAGATCGCATTCTGGATAAAGGGCTGGTGATTGCTGGCGACGTACGCATCTCGTTGGCGAATGTGGAGCTTCTTACAATCCGCATCCGTTTGCTGGTGTGTTCCGTAGACAAGGCAGAGCAGATCGGGTTGAACTGGTGGAAGTATGATCCGCACCTCACCATGGCCGGTCCGGCGCCACAAGCGGCGCTTCCGCCAGCCAGACGTGGTGTACCGCGGGGCAGGGCGCCGATAGCGCCCAAGAGCAAACGTAAAGTTTGAGATTCTTAGGAGGGATTTTCAATGGCAGTCGAACGCATATCGGGTGGATCGAGCTTAATCGATGTGCTCGATCGCGTATTAGACAAGGGCATTGTCATCGACGCCTGGGTTCGCATTTCACTCGTCGGCATCGATTTGATCACGGTGGAAGCCCGCGTGGTGGTGGCCTCAATTGATACTTACCTGAAGTACGCCGATGCGGTGGGCCTGACCGGCCTGGTTTCCCGTCCGCAACTGGCGGGAGTAGAAGAGCCGGAGGTCGCGGTGGAAACGACGCGTCGGGTGACGCGTGCTCCAGCAAAACGGGCTCGCGCCGCACGACGTGGTTAGTAGAGGCGGTTGAAGAGGCTCAGCGAGATGGCGACCGCACGGGTGCAGCAGAAAGTCGGCCCCAGACTGCAGCAGAAGCCGCAAGTGTTAGTCCCGAAGGGACCGGCACGCGAGGCTGCTCTGCGCCTGCTTTCCGCTGAAAGATCGGAAGAAATCTTTCCGATTCTGCTCGAGGAAATCGTCAACCTGGGATTTCCTCGAGCCGCCGTCCTGGAAGTGGATTACGACACCGGCGAAGTCAAGCCCACAGCCTCTCTCAATACCGATAAGGCGTCCCTGGAAAAATTCAGGGCTTCGCTTTGGGCCAGTGAGAATCCCCTGGTCTCGGTCTTACAGAACGTCACACCTGCGGTTCTACCTCCCACCCCGCGCGGCGAGTCTTTTTATGCATACCCAATGATTTATCGCAGCCGTACCCGCTGTTGGGAGGCGGAGAGGGAGCGCCGGCGTGACTGCCTGGCGATGCAGAACTTCCATCTTGCGCGCAAGCTGCCGCTGGAAGAGCAAGTATGTTCGGCTTGCGGCATGCGGGCGTATGCCAATGTCATTCTGGCGCAGGTAACGCGCAATACTGGGGAAGATCATCTGCGGGAATTGCGTTTGCTGGTGGAGCGCGCCAACGGCTATCTCGCGCGGCTGTTCAAGGTTGAACACTATTACAACCGCATGCGTGACATGGAGACCACCATTTCGCGCTTGCGGGCGGTCATGCAGAGCATGGCCGATCCTGTGATCCTCACCGATACCCAGCACCGCGTCATTATCCAGAACAAGGCTGCGGAGCGATTCTTTCGCGTGCCGGAAGGCGTCAGCGAAGGCGGCAAGCGGGCTGTGGGATACAACAATCTGCTGTTTTCGGCGGCGCTCTCGTCAATGGTGGTGAGCGCCAGTGAGGCCTCGCGCGACCTCACCCTGGTCGACGTAATGGAAGGTGAGGAGGTGCTGTTCGAGGCGGTCTGCGCTCCGACCTACAGCAACGATGGTGTGCGTACCGGCATGGTCACTGTGATGCGCGACGTGACGGATCTGCGCAAGGCCGATGAGGAAGTGCGTGCCAACCTCGACAAGCTGCGCGCGGCGGAAGAAGTCGTCCGTCAGGACCGCGACCGGTTGAACCTGGTCATCGAGAACGTGGGCGATCCCATCATTGTGGCCGACAACTCGGCAAAGATCGTGTTGTTTGATCCTCTGGCCAAAGAGTTGTTCGGTGCTGCCGATACAACCAAGGATCCTCACATCGTGAAGAACCAGGCAAAGCTGGATGCTTATCTGACTTCATTTACCTTTTCATTTGCCGATAAAGAAAACAAGTCGCTGCATTTGTACAATCCGACTTCACGCCTGGAAGTGGAATACGCGGCGCGTTCGGGGAAAATTTATGACGCGCGGGGACAGGTAGCCTATACCGTCACGGTATTACGTGATTTCTCGGCGTGGAAGAAGCTGGAGCAGCTCCAGATGGAGCGCCGGATGCTCGAGATGGAGAAGTTTGCCGCCACCGGTCGACTGGCGGGCACGATTGCGCACGAGATTAACAATCCGCTGGAGTCGATCAAGAATGCCATTCACCTGCTCGGCGGCAAGCTCGACGACAATTCGCAGCCGCTTTATGACGTTCTGAAGAGTGAAACCGACCGGGTGACGCGCATTGTCCGGCAGATGCTTGGTCTCTACCGCAACGTCGTCCAGTTGACCAACTTCGACCTGAACACTGTGATCGAAGATACTGTGACGCTGTTCTCCCGGCCGTTGGTGAAGGCTGGAGTCACTCTGGAAAAACGCTTGGGCAACATCCCCGCGCTGAAAGGTTCGGCGGATCAGTTCCGGCAACTGCTCTCGAACCTGGTAGTGAATTCCCGCGACAGCATGCCTTCCGGCGGAACGCTGGTGATTCGTACGAAAGAGATTCGAAGCACGGATGGAATACGCAGTTGGGTGACGATCACAATCGCGGACAGTGGCATAGGAATTCCGCCGGAGCTGCGCAAGACTATTTTCGAGCCTTTCGTCAGCACCAAGGGGGAGAAGGGCACAGGGCTGGGACTCTGGATCGTGAAAGGGATTGTGGAAAACCACAACGGCCGGATCAGATTGCGCAGCACCGTGGGCAAAGGGACAATCATGAAATTGGCTTTCCCGATTTCACGTTAAGGATGGCGCTCAATAGACAAGTACGTGATTTCAAGATAGAAGGTGATAAGAAACATTGGCGAAGAAAGGAAAGGGTATGGCAACAACAACGGTGCGCCCCTCCCGCAAGAACGGGGGGAGAGCGAAAGACGACCTGCACGTCAGGATTGCCGATACGCCGAACGTACCCGATACAACTCCCGGGGAAGGTGGTCGATACGTCTACGGAATTGTGCAGGCTAAAGACCACATGAATTTCGGCAAGATCGGCATCGGTGGGGCCGGTGAGATGGTCTACACGGTGAATTATCTCGATATCGCTGCTGTGGTGAGCAAGACGGCGGTGCCCATTTTTGATCCCACTCGAGAGAACGCCCTTGCTCATGAGCACGTGATTGAGACGGTAATGAAGAATTACACCATCATCCCCATGAGCTTCGGCACCGTCTTTCGCACGGATAACGATATCCGCGAGGTTCTGAAGAGCATTTACTCCTCTCTGAAAGACGTATTGAACCAGATGGCGGGTAAGCTGGAGTTTGGTCTGAAAGTGAATTGGGACCGCGACCAGATTATTGAAGAATTGAACAAGCAGGATGAGGAGATCCGGCAATTCCACCGCGAGATCGTGCGCAAGCAACTGCAATCGACGTACTTCGCCCGTATGCAACTGGGGCGCATGATCGATAAAGCGCTGGCCGAGCGGTCGACGGCATATGTCCGCGAGATTTATGAGGCGTTGCGTGGAGTCTGCGTCGCCTCGCGGGATAATCAGCCCATCGGCGACAAGATGATCATGAATGCGGCATTTCTGGTGGAGCGGGAACGCGAGTCCGAGTTCGACAATGTAATTAACAAGATCGCGAAGAAGTACGGGAAGCGGCTGAAATTCAAGTACACCGGACCCTGGCCTCCCTACAACTTTGTGAATATACGGTTGAAGTTGGAACGGGTTTCGGCAACGTAACCTCAAATCGGGTGGACTGCATGTTGTTTCTGGATGATTTGCTGCTGCTGCCGGTGACCGGATTCAAGTTTGTCCTGAATACGTTGCGGCAGGTAGCGGAGGAACAATATACCGATACTGGTCCAGCCAAGACGCGGTTGCTGGAGCTGCAAGTGCAACTTGAAGATGGAGAAATTACCGAGCAAGAATACGTAGCCGCGGAGGCTGACGTCTTCCGCGAAATTCGCGAGATCGAGCAGCGCCGGCGGGAACTCGCCGGTAGCAGCGTGGAGGAGCAGCAGGACCGGTAAACTGCATGGTAACCATGAAAGGGCGAAAGCCAAACACCGGCTCCAGGAAGCGGAATCGGAGCAATGGCTCGTCTCGCGTCAGGCGCCTGCCCCCCAGCGCAGATGCGGCCAGAGATGAAGGGCCGCGTCTTCTTCCGTTAGGAGACCGCGTCAGCGAACCATCAAAGCTGGAGCACTATCTGGATTTGGCGGACGCCGCTCTGGGTTTGAAGAAAGACTCGGGTGAAGCTGGCGAGAAGCGCAAGATTTACAGAGCTGCTAAGACCCCGTGACGACTGCGGTCAACCCCCACTTTGCGCATCGATCCGCACAATCTCGCTACTAGGCTGCGCGCTTCTTCGCTGTTTTCTTCCTGGTGTGTGGGCGAGCAGTTTTCCGTCTGTTGATGCCATCCTCTGAAGTGCCGAATAATTGCTCCAGGTATTTATCTTTGCAGCTTGCAGAGCAGAAATGAACCGCCAGCGCATGAAGAGCGCGGTCGTGGTCCCAACCTGAAAGGATGGTAACTTCCCTGCGTGCAGCAGTGACGCCCCGAGCTTCCGCTGCCAGGCCTAATATCCAGGCATCTTGCGGACGCCTTACCCGAAGGCAAGAGTCGCAAATAAATTCAATCATTGAAGTTGTCCTCCTGCAATCGTGTCTTTCCTTGAAAACCGCCGGTTGGATGTGCAAAGTTCTTGCCAGGTTGCGCAATTCGGAGCAGCCGCAGACAAGAAAGCCGGCCCGAGCAGGCGAGCTCTCTCGTAAAATCACGGGAATGGACGAGTTATTAAGCGGATCGTCTGCGTGGAGCAGGACGATGTTCTTCAGCAGGATCTCTGCCAGCAGCCTCTTGCTCGGTCCGCTTCGGCTTGATGGCGTCCTTGACCTTACCCACGGTATTCTGCAGCTTACCTTCTACCTGCTTTGCAGCCCCGCGCACCTGACTCTTTTCGTCGCCGGTCCACTCACCAGCCTGGCGCTGGACACGGCCAGCTATGTCTTTCGCTTTGCCTTTTATACGGTCTTTGTCCATCTCTAACCCTCCAAATGGATGTTCAGAATTCGCCACAATCTAACGGTAGCGAGCAACGGACGCATTTCACTATCCGTCATACCGTGTAAACGCGGTGTGAAACTCCCTTAGCAGTGGAGCAAGCTTGGGAACTGTCCTGATTGGGAATTTGCGTATTTTAATAGTTGGACCGCCTTGTGCTGCGCGATGTATTGCCTGATACAATGCCTGCCGAAGGGGGGACAATGGCAGATCTTTCACAGCTGTTAAGTGACTTACAGCAGGAACGGCAAAGAAAACACCAGGAGGTGCGGCGGTTAGACGATGCGATCGACGCACTCAAAGGGGTAGTCCGCGGGAAAGGGGCTAAATTTTCCGCGGGCCGTCCTCGGCGCCGGTTGTCGGTAGCGGCACGGCGAAGAATAGCGGCAGCACAACGGGCCAGATGGGCCAAAGTGAGGGCCCAGAAAAAGGCAGTATAGGTTGATTGCAATTGCAATGGTCAGCCCGCCGATTGGGGTAACAGGCGGGCTTATTTATTTTTGGCTGAGTTAGTGAGGTGTTTTTCCAAGTTGATCGCGCTGGCGACCTTCGGCGGTGGTATTCGTTAGGTAGTTGAGAGATGGCGTAGCCCGGCCTGACATCGTTCGGCTCCGGCCGCGCTTAAGACAGGAAAACGATAAAAGCCTGTGCCGCCATCCCTCAAGGCTGCTCATTGTAGGCTAGAGCGACCGGACTGCAACATATTTTTTAATCCCTGGGTCCGAGCAAAAATTCATTCAGTCCATGCAACTCACGCATCAGATTAGGCCGCTTTCGTCTTCCCAGCTTTGGGAGTGTTATCCCCTTCTAAGTGCGAGTTCAACACCTTCCCTACCTCAAACATGGTGATTTTGTCTTTGCCGAACAGAGGCCTCAAGTTGTCGTCAGCCATAATTTCGCGGCGGTTCTCTGGATTCTGCAGGTCATGTTGCTTGATGTAGTCCCAGAGGCCCTTCACCGCCTCGGCACGGCTTACCGGTTGTGAGCTGCCGAGTACCTCCGCCAGTTGGCTGGAAGGTTTCAGTTTCCGGTTCAAAGCTGAATTTGCCATCGTTTTGCTCCTCGGGGAAATCGGATGCGAGTAACCTTCCTCGGTTTGCAGGTAGGGTGGAGTTTTTGGGCCTAAAATTAAGAACGCAGCTTAGATTGCAGGCTGCTGCTGGGTCATACAGTGCATCGCGCCAAAGCCCCAGATCAGGTCTCCAGAGTAGATGCCCACTACCTCGCGATCAGGGAAGAGGTCGGCCAGGATGTCGAGCCCGAAGCGGTCGTTGGGATCATTGAAGACCGGCACCAGCACGATTCCATTGGCGATGTAGAAATTAACGTAGGTGGCGGGAAGCCGGCGTCCTTCGAAATACACTGGGCTGGGCATGGGAAGTTCGATAATAGCGAGCGGCTTGCCATGCTGATCGGTCGCGTTACGCAGGCGGCGGATGTTCTCTCGCAGCGGCTCGTCATTAGGATCGTTTGGATTCGATTCGACCGCTGAGACAACTGTGTCGGGAGCGACGAAGCGGGTGATGTCGTCGACGTGGCCGTGGGTATCATCACCCACGATTCCGGAGTTGAGCCAGATCACGTTGGTGATTCCCAGACAGTCCGCAAATATCTTTTCGTAGTCTTTGCGAGTCATCCCGGGATTGCGTTGCTGGGTCTCGCCGAGAAGGCACTCTTCGGTGGTGAGCAGGGTGCCTTGGCCATTGACTTCGATCGAGCCGCCCTCCAGCACTACGCGCTTCTCACAGAACGTGGGCCGAATTTCCTTTGCTTTAGTGGATTTGGCCATCAAGCTGCCGATTTTTTCGTCGTGCTTCCAATTGGGATATTTAGCCCAGGCGTTGAAGCGCCACTTGATGGCGTGAAGGGCTGCAACAACTGAGGAAGGCGCAAGGTCCCTCGATTTCGCTCGGGATGACAGCGGGGAATGGGTGACAAATGTGCAACCCGAATCGCGGGTCCAGACTCGATCGGTGGGCCAGCGGTGGAAGCGTACGTTGTCGCTTAATGCGTTCGCGCATTCCAGGATCTTGCGGGCTCGTTTCTCGGATGCGAAGTCATTCACAATCAGCTCGACCCGTTCATGCCGAGCAAGGTTGCGGATGATTTCGGCGTACACCCAAGGAATGGTCTCGAATTTTCCCGGCCAGTCGTGTTTGTAGTGGGGCCAGGCGAGCCACGTGGCTGCGTGGGGCTCCCACTCGGCGGGCATACGAAGGAATGGTCTAGAGAGAGTCAGTGCCTAACGCCCTTAAGCCAATTGAGAATTCGGATCATGACAAACCATAGCACCGAGTAGAAGAGGACCAGGCTTGAGACAGCGACATAGGCCCATCCAATACTTCCATGTCCAGCGTGTATTCCTTGTGGATAAAACAGGCCGGCAATAACGTAGCCCGGGAACTCCAGAGCATCAGAGAGGCGAACCCAGGTCGGGCTGTATGGCAATCGATCAATTCGTGAAATCGCAAATATAGTGAGGCCGCTCAGGAGAAAGCTGACAAAAGCCTGCTTCAACACCTTGCTAGCTCTGGGCCAGTGTGTCATTTCTTAATCGATCATCCGATTGGTGATCGGCGCATAACTATCAATTCGGCGGTCCCGCAGAAACGGCCAATTGCGGCGGATGTCTTCCAGGGCGCGAAGGTCAACCACGCCGGTGAGGATTTCTTCTTTGTCAGGCGAAGCCTCGGCGATGACGCGGCCGAAAGGATCACAAATGAATGAACCGCCCCAGAATTCCAGGCCTTGGCCAGGAGCGCGGTTGCCGCGGATATCCCCGGTTTCGAACCCGACGCGGTTGACCACGGCAACATAAACCCCGTTGGCGATCGCATGGGCACGCTGAATGGTGCGCCAGGCGTCGTGCTGGGCCGTGCCGAATGGCTCCTTCTCGGCGGGATGCCAACCAATCGCAGTCGGGTAGAACAGCACCTGCGCGCCCTGCAGCGCAGTGAGGCGCGCTCCTTCCGGATACCACTGGTCCCAACACACAAGGGTGCCGAGTTTTCCGTATCCTGTGTCGAACGCCCTGAAGCCAAGATCGCCCGGCGTGAAATAAAACTTTTCGTAATAGAGAGGATCGTCGGGGATGTGCATCTTGCGATAGAGGCCGCACTGGGCGCCATTGGCGTCGAAAGTCACCGCTGTATTGTGATAGACGCCCGGAGCGCGTTTTTCGAATAGCGACGCGATCAGCACGATGCGGAGCTGCTTGGCTAATTCCGAGAGCATAGCCGTGGTTGGGCCTGGGATAGGTTCGGCCAGATCGAATAAAGCCGCGTCTTCCCGCTGGCAAAAATATTGCGTCTGAAAAAGTTCGGGCAGGCAAATCACTTGTGAGCCGCGGCCGGCGGCATCGCGAACCATGTCAATCGCATGTTGCAGGTTTTTGCCCGGGTCGGGGCTTGTAGACATCTGGATCAGACCGACCTGAAATTTTTCCGGCGGCAACGCAAGGCTCCTTGTAATTTCGACGGTTTAGGATAACAGAGTAAATTCGTTTGCAGGGGAGGGCCGGGAGTTCGTGTTGCCCGCGCGGCGTGAGACTGTGACGTTCGTGGGAGAACTCATGGCGGGTGTTCGCTGCCTTCTAGTAAAGTAATGCTTCGGACTCTTAGAGGAAGCTGGGAGGATCATTGTGAAACACGGCAATCATGATGGCGCGGGAATCGAGCGCAAGCTGCACAACCCGATCGAGGATCGGCTAATCCCGCTCGAGCCTCTGGATCTGAGTCGCATTCGATCCATCGACGATCTTGTCCGCGCCATGTCGAAGACCGCGTTTACCGGGCGGCAAGTGGGCGAAGCCGCCGATGTCCTTGAAGCCATGGCTCGCGACCAGGACTGCTTTCGTGTGATGACTCTCGCCGGCGCAATGACGGTTGCCAAACAGGGACTGGTGATAACTGAGTTCATCGACCGCGGCATTGTGAATGCGATCGTATCTACCGGTGCCCTGATGGCGCATGGACTGGTGGAGGCTACGGGTCGCGCGCATTTCCGTTACAACCCCGACGTTCCCGACGAGGAGCTGTACCAGCGGGGATATAACCGGGTGTATGACACGCTGGAGCCGGAGCAGAATCTCGACGACGTTGAAGAAGTTATGTCCGAGATCCTGGAGAGTTGGGACCACAACGAGGTAATGTGCTCTTACAAACTCAATCACAAAGTTGGTGAGTATCTAGCCAAGCATGCTCAGGGGCAGCGAGGAATTCTGAAGTCGGCCTATGAGAAGGGCGTGCCGGTGTTTGTTCCGGCGTTTACGGATTCGGAATTAGGCTTGGACGTCGCCTTGAGCAATCGCTTGCGGGAATCGACCGGCCGCCACAAGGTGCGCTTCGATCCCTTTGAAGACCTGGAGCATTTTGCCGCGACCTTGCTGCGCCAGAAACGGCTAGGCATCATCACCATTGGCGGCGGCGTGCCCCGAAACTGGTCGCAGCAGTTTGGGCCGTTTATTGAACTGCGGCATCGGAGACTCGGGGAAAACGTTCCTTTGAAGCGATATCACTATGGGGTGCGAATTTGTCCGGAGCCGGTGTACTGGGGCGGGCTGTCGGGCAGCCCTTATAGCGAGGCGATTTCGTGGGGAAAGTTTGTGCCTCCGGCGGAGGGCGGTCGTTTTGGCGAAGTTTTTGTGGACGCTACCGTCGGCTTGCCTCTAATTGCCGCGGCAGTTTTGGAACGGCTGGACAAAGACAAAGGCAGGGAAAATTCGCACAAGAGCAAGAAAGAGAAGGCGAGGAAGTAAGCAGAGTCGGACCTCGGACTTCAGACCTCAGACCGTGGCTCAGGATTTCAGAGGCTCTGCGGAGACGCGGCTTTGCTGTGGTTCGTGCGAGAAAGCTGTCCTAACCCGCCCTTTTGAAATACTGCACCGCGCGTTCCCGAACTTCTGCTTGCTTGCGCGTGCTGAACATTCCCAGATTGCGGCGCTTGCCTGTCTTGGCATCTTTCTTGCGCGAATAAAGGCGGAACTTTCCAGATGTGAGTTTGCGAATCATCGTGGCTGCTCCTCTGGGCCGCGGTCGGCCCTCCTGAAGATGGTTGTGTCGGAAGAGCAGTTGCCCGTTAGCGGGTGCCCCGTCCTTATCTCTCCCGCTTTTTGAAGAGACAGGGCGGGCTGCTAACGCAGAGTCTAATCGAAGATGAAGATCGCAGCCGCAATCACCGTGGTCCAGAGCCCTCTCTTGTCCCCTACCGCAGACTGCGTGACATTGGCGGTGCGAACGATCTTGTTGGAGATTCGGTAAATTTCTTTTTTCTCGTCCCATGAACGGTCGGAATCGAATTCCACATTCAGCGTGGTGGCCAGCATTTCCGCCGCCAATTCTTCCGCGTAGTCCCCGGCGGCATCTTCAGTCTCGCCGAAGGAATGGTGCTCGCTCAAATAGCCGTAGGTATTGCGATCGGCAGGAATGGCCACGCCAATGCTCGCGGCCAGCAGGCGATGAGGTTCATGGGTGGAGTTTTCCGCCACCACCGCAAACACGACCTCACCGGGGTTGAGGTACTTCAATCCTTGGGAACGCGCGATCAGCTTGCATTGCGGCGGGAAGATGGAGGAGACGCGTACCAGATTCTGCGCGGCGATGCCGGCGTCGCGCAGCGCCAATTCGAAAGAAGTGAGACGTTCCCGGTGTTTGCCGACCCCCTTGGTAAAAAAGATCCGCTTCGGGACCATGTCCTTGCCCAATTCGCGTGTCCTCCGAGGAATACTGATTAGTTAGGCCGGGTCAAATCTAACATAGCGAAATATGAACGCGATATGAAAATTGAGTGTGAATTAAGAAAAGCGGAAACGATTCCGTTTCCGCCTCTCTGGTTCAGAACTTCCCTTTCAGTAAGAATGCGCGAGCAAAAATGCGGCGCAATCGTCTACTTCGCCTCGGCTACCGATTCGACGGCAATGGTGTCGCCGTTGGCCTCTCCCTTAACCGACGCTTTCTTCCCAGCCAGCTTGTCCAGTTCGGCCTGTGCGGACTGATCCTTGACGTCCAGCGTATACACCTTGTCACCCACCACCAGCGCGTAATTAGAGCCTTTCTTTACGCACTCGCGGGTGCAGCCGGCGGCGTCGCCGGGCATCATGTGCTTGGCGCCACACATGGTGTCGCTTACCTCACCGGTGAAGGTCTGAGCCTTTCCGGCAGCTGGAGAAGGAGTGGCGGCTAAACTGAGTCCGAGTAGCAGCGTTGCTAACGAAACGGCCAATTTCTGAAGACCCGATGTCATGAAAACTGTCTCCTTTTTGTCGTACTTGCTCTTGGATGTGAGTTTCGGGGACGAAGCTTCATACAAAAGATTGCTTGTCGAAACAAAAGTTACAGTCCTTGCGATGCCAAAATTCAATGTCCCGTCGGGTCGAAACGGATAGTGACGTCGACCGTCTTCTCCTTTTGATCGAGGGACTCGTGCATGCTGATCTTCCACGGGCCCATGGGTTCGAAATCTTCAGCCGCATCTTTCAGAAAGCGCTTGGGGTAGCTGGAGTCGTAAGCATCGCCGCCGCGCAGCTTCCAGTCGTTCACCAGGCGTGCCGTGGTGCGCGTGTCGAGACCGCGAATGTCCAGATCGCCCATCTTGTAGATATCCCCTTCATCAACGTGCAGAACATATTTGACCCTGGCCTGCGCATCGTCCATCTCAGGTTGCGGCTCGATTTTCGCGGCCATGTAACCGCGAGTTCCGTACAAGGCCCGCATTGACTCTATATCCTTCTCGAGTTGAACGCTGTTAGCTACTTGTCCGGGTGCAAGGTGGAGCAGTTCGCGAAGCTTGGCGCTGTCGAAAGTCTTATTGCCGCTAAGTTGCATCTCGACAATTTTGTACTGAAGGCCGGGTGTGACTGGCAGAGTCACGTCGACTGTGGTTTCGGTTGCTTCCTGAATCACTTTCGTTACAGGGTCCCCGAAAACTGCTTTGAGATAACCGTGCTCCTGATAAATGTGCAGAAAGTTTCCTTCAGCGCGTTGGCGAATGAACGAGCCCGTGTATTCCTTGCCTTGCAACTTCTGAGCCGCAACATGCAGCTGCGTAAGCTCGGGCGCAGAGGCGCCGGAGAATTCGAACTTGCCAATTTGGATCGGGTGCCCGGTTACGCTGAACTCAAAGGCGACGATGGGTCCACCGGGGACGTCGGACGCACGCAGATAATCGGCACGGCCTTCGATCTTGTGTTCGAGCAGTAACGCCTGCAGTGCGTCGGAAAGCTGGTCTACGAGGGTGCCGGCGAGGGGTACTTCGCCTTTGAACAGCGGCACGCGCTCGCGCAGTTGATCGCGTAATTCCTGATCCGAGAACCAGACGAAGTTTTCAAAGCGAGCGGGAATGAGCTTGGTGCTGTCGGTAAGCTGGAATTCGAGTTTGGTGCCCTCGGGCGAGTACTGATAGCTGAACACCACGTCGGAGAAGACCCCCGTATCTCCCAGTAGCTGCGCGGCTTTCTTGAAATCGTCGTCGCTGACGGTCTGCCCGAGCTGCAGGCCGCTGGCAGGAAGAATTTCATTTTGCGTGTAGTGGCTGGTGCCAGCCACCTTGAGGGCGATCAGCTTGAAAGCCGAGGGCGGCAGCTGCTTGGTCGTGAGTTTACGGGTCTGAGCGGGAACAAGGGACAGCAGGAGGACAACAGGAAAAAATGCTTTCAGAATTCTTGGGAGGATCACGTCAGGAAGATTCTAACTCAAAGTGCGTACGGGTTGGCGATTGGGATACTCGGGGCGAATGACACTACAGCTACAGAGCTCAGCGTTTTCCCGCCACAGCATCGGCGTTCTTAATCTTTACGGTCGTGTCGATGAACGCCAGCGCGGCCCGACTGAGGGCTTTATCCTTGCGGAAGACGAGAGCGAGGTCGCGGCGGATCTGAGCATCGGAGATAGGGACCGCCGCCAGCACGTTGGCACGCACGTCTTCCTGCACGTTGGAGCGGGCGATGAATCCGACGCCTACGTCGGCGGCCACAAACCGTTTCAGCAATTCGCTGGAGTCCAGTTCCATAGCGCAGTGTGGCTTGAGCTTGCGTTCGTAGAAGAGATCCTCCAGGGCATCACGGGTGTGGCCTGCCTTGGGAATCACCAGCGGAAATTTTGCGACTTCCGCCACGGTTACGCTCTTCATCTTGGCCAGCGGATGGTGAGGCGGCGCGATCACGATCAAATCGTCGCGGTGGATCAGCACCACCGTCAGACGATTGTCGTTGACGGGAAGGGAAACGACGCCGAAGTCCACCGAGTTGTCGATGACCGATTCGAGGATTTTCGCGTAGTCGGAGCGCTTGATGTTAACGGCGACATCGGGATACTGCTTCTTAAACTGAGAGAACACTTCCGGCAGAATGTGCAGGCAGGTCCCTTCGTTGGCGCCGACAATGATTTCGCCTCGCGGCACGCGCTCCGTCTCCGCAATCGCGGTCAGGATGGCTTTGCGGGAGTCGAGCGTATCCTCGACGTATTTCTGAAAAAGCTTGCCGGAGGCGGTGAGTGAAACTTTGCCTCCTGAACGGTCCAGCAGCTTCGCGCCGACTTCTTCTTCCAGGGCACGGATCTGCGACGAGATCGCCGGCTGGGTGCGAAAGCGCTTCTCCGCCGCCCGCGAGAAGCTCGAGAGCCGTGCGACTTCGAGGAAAGTTTCTAGTTGATCGAAATCCATAAAGCTGCCGTTGGCAATTAGCAGTTAGCAATTAGCCGTTTGACAATTGCGGGAGCATGTAGGAAATTCTGTTCGACAGATTCCGAGCGTCAAATGCTGAGCTCTGAACGATCACATCATAAATGGTTCTTGTCTCAGGCCTAAGAACAATCGAGTTCGCCGCGCATGCAGAGTGTGCCTGTGGCTGCGGGAACCGGGAGGTCTCATTGTGCGCATTCAGGGCGTGTTTTCCACTGTCCAATGCTTTGATATCTCACAGCTTGCATCCGGATAAGCGCCGGTTATCGCATCCATAAAAACAATCAATTTCCCCGCTCGAGTAGGCAGTTCTAGACTCGGCCTGACTTGCGCGGGCGAGAGCGGGACATGCAATCTCCGACACCATTTTCCTTCGATCTCAAAGCGCGTTGACGTCGCGGCGCAGGTGTGGCGCGGACACTCATGTCCGCGAGAGGCCGCGTCACCCAAGAGGGAGCTGGCGAGGGGTGGTTGGTACTGGTCGCTCCTCGCTGGCAACCCCATAGGTTTTCTAAGTCGCTGATGGCGATCATCAACAATCAATGACCAACGACGAATAGTAAAAGGAGCTTTTCATGGCTGATCCAAAAACAGTAATGGAATTCGTAAAGAAGAATGGGGTCAAGCTGCTTGACCTGCGCTTCACCGACTTGCCTGGACTGTGGCATCACGTTTCTTATCCGATCGATCAACTGTCGGAAGCCTCGTTTGAAGAAGGCTTCGGCATGGATGGCTCGTCCATTCGCGGCTGGGCGGCCATTCACGAGAGCGATATGCTGCTCATCCCTGACCCGAACACCTACATGCTCGATCCGTTCACAGAGCTGCCCACGCTGGTGATGACCTGCGACGTAATCGATCCCGTGACCAAGCAGCGCTATGACCGCGATCCCCGCTACATTGCCCGCAAGGCCGAGATGTATCTGGGCTCGACCGGTCTGGCCGATACGGCGTATTTCGGGGCCGAGGCCGAATTCTTTATCTTCGACAACGTGCGCTTCGATCAGCGCGAGCAGCACGGGTTTTACTTCATCGATGCGGAAGAGGGCCGCTGGAATTCGGGCCGGACTGAAAATAATCTTGGTTATCGCCCGCGATATAAGGAAGGGTATTTCCCGGTGCCTCCCACGGATCATTACCAGGACCTGCGCTCTGAGATGGTCATCACCATGCAGAACTGCGGACTCGAGGTGGAGTGTCATCATCACGAGGTCGCGACCGGCGGCCAAACCGAGATTGACCTGAAATTCGATTCGCTGGTGCGCTCCGCCGACCACATGATGCTCTACAAGTACATCGTGAAGAATGTCGCGAATCAGTATGGAAAGACAGTGACTTTCATGCCCAAGCCGATCTTCCAGGACAATGGCAGCGGCATGCATACCCACCAGTCTTTATGGAAGAACGGCAAGCCGCTTTTCGCCGGCGATGGCTATGCCGGGATGTCGCAATTGGCGTTGTGGTACATCGGCGGACTGATCAAGCACGGGCCGGCCTTGTCGGCGATCATTGCCCCAACCACGAATTCTTATAAGCGGCTGGTGCCGGGATTTGAGGCTCCGGTGAATTTGGCCTATTCGCGGCGGAATCGCTCAGCGGCATGCCGGATTCCGATGTATTCCGCGTCTCCGAAGTCGAAACGTGTCGAATTCCGTCCGCCCGACCCAAGCTGCAATCCCTACATGGCCTTTGCCGCCATGATGATGGCCGGACTGGACGGCATTGAGAACAAGATGGATCCCGGTCAGCCGTTGGATAAAGACATCTACGATCTGGGTCCGGAAGAGTTGGCCAAAGTGCCGTCTATGCCAGGCTCGCTCGAAGATGCGCTGGATGAACTCGAAAAGGACCACGCTTTCCTGCTGAAGGGGGACGTGTTCACCGAGCCGCTGCTGGCTACTTACGTGGATTACAAGCGTTCCAAGGAGGTAGATGCAGTGCGGTTGCGTCCGCATCCGTTTGAATTTGCTTTGTATTACGACATTTAGAGGCAGTTCCCGGTTGTCGATTCTCAGTTTTTAGATGGCCCGGTGAAATGCCGGGCCTTTCTTATCCAAGTGAGCCGAAAAAGGGAATGGTCTCAGGCCCGAAATGGGCGTGTGGCTTCTGGACGATCGGGAACGGCATGTAGTTTGGGCTGTTTCTCCGGATAGACCTCCACCGACGCCTCAAACTCTTTGAAGGCCAGCAGCCCTTCCATCATGGCCGCCAGGCTGGCATTGGATTTGTGCAGCACCGTAAGCAAGTATTTGTGGGCGACTGCGCGGTCGGCTGGGTGAATTAATCCCCACCAGCGCTGAATCGAGAGTTGCACCTCTGCCGGGGTCTTGGAGCCCTCGACCAAGGCGTCAATGAGCTTGTACACCTTACTTTTCACAGCCTGATACGAGACGGAGATTTCCTGCCCCATTGAGTGTCACTCCCAGTGTTTGCATCCTGAGCAATATGCTGGCCAAAGCTTTCCCTAGTGGTTACCGCGAGTTAACAAGCGTGTAACAGAATGTTGATCCAAGTTGTTGGAGGATTTCGGCCCCGGCATTATGGTTTTCCGTAGATGTCGGGCAAGTTGATCGCTCGGAGTACAATGCGCCGTCGTCAAAATCGGTCGCTCGCGAGCGACAAGTTCACGTTGGGGGAGGATGAATGAAGCCACTGCTGGGAGTGTGCTTGCTGGTGGTAGCAGTTGCAGTTGCAGCTCATGCGCAGTCGAGTCCGGCGCCGGGATACGGCAGCCAAGAACGATTGTTGTTCCCTACAGATATGTTCTGGGGATACGGCCAGTTTGATCTGGCGCCTCCGCACAATGAAATCGACCCCAATCTCTGCCGGGCTGATGCGCGCAACTTTGGCGGCGCCAGCGCACCCTGCAATGCGTTCGCGCGATACATGATTTCCGGCTACGTGGAGATACGCCCGTTCGGCCGAACCCAGTTGAGCCGCTTCTTTCTGTTTGCAGAGCCGCGGTTCCTGTTCGGTAGGAATGTTCCGCAGGCTTTGTACACCTGGTCATTCGACGCAATAGGGGTAGAGCGATCGTGGGGCGCGGGCATCTACCTGGGCAAAGGCTTCGAAATGCGGGTAACCCAGCACTTTCTCTTCGATCGTTTCGGCGCCAGGGACAGGAACTTAGGTCCGGCGGATCTGGGACCGAATGGACCGTGGGGGCGGTATAACTCCATTGCTGTGCGTAAATATTTTGGGCAGCGAAGGTATTGAAAGGCTGACCTCGGACGTCGGACTTCAGGCCTCGGACATTGGGACCTCGGACCTCGGATTTATCGAGGTCACTGTTCGCGTATTTCCTGACACCGTTTTCCAGACGCCGTGCAGCCTCACCGAGTCGCCGGGCGGCGGCGTGCCAGGTCAGTCTAAAGCCGCTATGCGGTTGTGACGGATTATCGCTCTGCATCCGCATGCTATTCTGACTTGCCGCGAAATGCGCAGTTCCATTTTTAGCAAGAATCTTGAGTCGAATCCTTGTCTGATGCGCGACCGCCCACCGATCTCCGGCAACCGCCCAAAACTGCTGCGGCGGAGGATATTCCTTTCCACGACCCGGAAGGCGCCAAGCGCAACCTCGATCATGCTACGCAGCGCATCTCTCCGCCCCTAGCCTCTACGCTCCCGGCGCTTCTCGCCGAATCTCCTGATCCCGATTCTGCTCTGATCCTTTTCGACCGCCTGGTGAGCGAAGCGTCTCAGGAAGTCGTGCGCCTGCTCGACCGCCACAACTTTCTCGCGCACTACGCAATCGTGATATTTGGACACAGCAGGTGGCTGGGCGAAACTCTGATCCGCAACACCGATGTGCTGCAGTCATTCCTGCGAGAGAAAAGTCTCGACCGCAGCTTCTCGCGGGAGGAGTTCCACGAAACCTGGGCCCGCTTCCGCTCGCGTTCTTTGGAAAGCGACGTGTCACTCCTGCTGGCGCGTTTCAAGCGTCGGGAGTATGTCCACATCATGCTGCGCGATGTTCTACAGATCGCACCGTTGGCCGAGACCACGGCGGAGATATCGGCACTGGCGGATGTGTTGATCGAAGAGGCTCTGCGTGAGGCCGAAAATCACCTGCAGCGTAGCTACGAAGCCCCTCAGCACCTGGATGCTGAGGGCCGGCTCGTGAACACGCGGTTCTGCATATTGTCACTTGGCAAGCTTGGCGGCAACGAACTGAATTACAGCTCGGATCTGGATCTGATGTTTATTTTTGGCGACGGCGAAGAAGCGCCCAATGTGGCGATGTCCAGTCGTGAGTACTTTATCCGGCTGTCGCAGGAAGTGACAGATATTCTCTCGCGCCCGACGCGCGAAGGCGCGGTGTTCCGAATCGATATGCGCCTGCGTCCGCAGGGCGGGGAAGGCGAGTTGGCCACTAGCTTGTCGCATGCGCTGCGCTACTACGCTTCTACGGCACACGACTGGGAACAGCAGGCGCTGATCAAAGTGCGCCATTCCGCGGGAGATGCTGCGCTGGCACGCGAGTTCGTCCGCGGAGTGCAATCGCATGTCTATACGAAAGACGTAAATTTCGAGGCCATCGAAACGGCGCTTGCGGCATTGGATAAAATGCGCAGCCGCCGATCTCACCGCGGCGGGCTCGAATCATCCGCTCAGAATGTGAATGTGAAGCTCGATCGCGGAGGTATTCGGGACATTGAGTTTCTGGTGCAATGTCTGCAGCGCGTCTACGGCGGCGCGGAGCCCTGGTTACATTCCGGCGGGACGCTCTTCTCCTTGCAAAAACTGCACGACAAGGGGCACATCAGCGGCAAGGAATTTCATGAGCTGACGAATGTTTACGAATTCTTGCGGCATTTGGAGCATCGCTTGCAACTGCGGCAAGGGCAGCAGACTTACCGCTTGCCGGCTGACTCGCGCGAGCTTAGCGCCGTCGAACGCTCGATGGAACCTTACAGCGGGGCGGGATTAATGCCACAACTGCTCACGGACGCGGTGCGGGAACGCATGTCTGCGGTCGCCGAGATCTACGACCGCATCATTCACCACCAGCAAAGCCGAAAAGAGAGTGGCGCTGCGGTATTCGAACTGCGCAGCCGGGTACAGCCTGGAGCGGTGCAATCGAACCAACAGATTGTTGAGCGGCTGGCCGAGGATGCGCCTGCCATCCGCCGCCTGGCCACAAGCCAGGATCTGGATCCCTATGCTCGCAGGAATTTATTCCGGTTTCTCTCCGCGGCATTCACCACTTCCGAGCGCTATTCCGCACTGCTTCGGCATGCGGAAGCAGTCTGCCGGGCATTGCCCCTGTTCGAGAGCAGCGAATTCTTAACCGATATTCTGATTCGCCATCCTGAAGAGATTGCGACTTTGGCGGAGTTGCAGGAAGTGCGTGCGCGAGCCGGCAGTTTACATCTGTTTGCAAGTCCACTGGGACAAGCTCGCGGCCCGAGCGATCCGGTATTTGCCTACGTCGCCAATGCCTCCACTTCGTATGGAGATCGGCTGTCCGTTTTGCGGCGGCATTACCGTCATCGAACTTTTGCTGCTGGCGCAAGGGACATTACGGAACTCAGAAATATTTACGAGTCGCTGGCAATCACCACCGCTGCAGCGGAAGATGCGATTGTGGCTGCATTTGGCATTGCTGGCGAACCGGAAGGCATGGCGGTGCTGGCGTTGGGGAGACTGGGGAGTGCTGAATTCGATGTGCTCTCTGATGCTGACGTGCTTTTCGTCTGCGATGAACGTGCCGACTGTCAGATGCTGACCAAGTCTGCGGAGCAGATGATGCAGGCATTGTCCGCTTACACTCGCGATGGCACGGTCTTCCCGGTGGACGCGCGGCTGCGTCCGCGAGGCGGAGAAGGCGAACTGCTGGTCAGTCCTACCCAGTTGACGGCGTACTTTGAGCGTGAGGCGCAAGCCTGGGAAGCGCTCATGTACACCAAGCGGCGCTTCCTGGCGGGCTCGCGGTCGGTTGCTGATCGCACGTTGCCCGCGCAGCGAGTTCTGTTCGAGCGCTTTTCGATAAGCCCAACCTTCGCAGATGAAGTCCGAGACATGCGGAAGAAGCTGGAGACTCCGGCAGAGACCAATCTTAAAACTTCGGTCGGAATGACTTACGATATCGATTTCCTATCCAGCTTTCTTCTGGTGAAGCACGATATCAGCGACAAGAGCGGAACAGTTCGTGACCGGCTCTGGCGCTGCGTGGCGGCGGGCGTACTCAACAAGGCTGATGCGGCCGTTCTCGATCATGCAGCAGAGCTTTTTCGAACTACTGAGCATGTTGTGCGCTTGACGGTGGGACGCGCGCTGAAGTGGCTGCCCCCAACCGAGCGTGCCCGAAGAGTAACCGAGCGACTGACTGCGGAAATGTTAGGGCGGAGTCTCCCGGAGGGCTTGGAAGAAGAACTTCTTTCGACGGCGAAGCGGGTCCGTGAAGTTTATGAGCGGGTGATGGGATGAGTAACTGATGGAGTGCCACTGCTCGTGCTTACTGTGATGCCGTCGATCTCGACACACCCAGCGCTTCCAGCACATCAACGGCGGAGGCATAACGTCCCATGGGAGCGCTGATCTGCGCGCCTTGCACCAGGCCGCGGGCGGCGATCAACATTTCGCGGGCGATGGCGACCCCTTCCTCGCGTGCGGCTTCCGGCGTAGCGGCACGTGACATGCGATCGACGATAGCGTCGGGAATCGAAACCCGCAATTCGTTTTTCATGAATTCCGCGTTACGTACACTCACCAGCGGCCAGATTCCGGCGACCACTGGAATGCGGCAATGTTCAATACGCCGCAAAAAGGCTTCCAGCAAGCCGAGATCAAATACCGGCTGTGTCACCGCATACTCCGCACCGGCCTCAACTTTGTATTCGAAGCGGCGAATTTCTTCGTCTAGATTGGGCACGCCGGGATTAGCGCCCACGCCGATCGCGAAAGCAGTGCCTGTGCCGATCGGGTTACCACCGATATCCATCCCGCAATTCAGATTGCGGACGATATTGACCAATCCAATTGCGTCCACATCGAACACCGCAGTCGCGTCGGGATAGCTGCCCATCTTCGGGGGATCGCCGGTAATGCAGATCAAGTTGCGGATTCCGGTGGCGGCTGCGCCCAGCAGATCGGATTGAATGCAGAGCACGTTACGGTCGCGGCAGGTGTAATGCAGAACCGCCTCAATGCCAGTTTCTCGCTGCATCAACAACGACAACGCCTGATTGCTTATGCGGGCAGAGGCCCGAGGACTGTCGGGAATGTTGATCGCGTCTACGCCAACTGATTTCAGGAAACGGCCACCGTCGAGTTCTTTGCGAATATCGGTTCCCTTGGGCGGAACGATTTCCACCATGGTGACGAATTCGCCCGAAGCGATCTTTGCTCCCAGCCGCGAACGCTCCTCCAAAGGAAGACTCGGCACTGCGGCCGCCGTCTTGGTTTCGCTGTGAACGGCGGCAGGGGAAGTCTTGATACGCGCTTCACCAGCCCGCAGAGCGGACTTCATCGTTCGAATGTGCTCGGGAGTGGTTCCGCAGCATCCGCCAACCAGGCGCACGCCCGCGGCAACAAATTTGCGTGCATAGCTCGCCATGTACTCGGGCGAGCAGAGATAAATATTGCGGCCTTCCACCGAGCGCGGAATGCCGGCATTTGGTTGCGCTGAGAGGGGCAGGGAGGTCACGGTGCGCACCCGCTCAATGGCCTCGAGCATCGCCACTGGGCCGATACTACAATTGCAGCCGATCACATCTGCTCCCCATTCCTCAAGTCGCGGGACGAAGTTCTCGGGAGTCGAACCGTCGAGGCAATTGCCATCCTCGTCGATGGTCACCTGGGCGACCACGGGAAGTTTAGGATTCAGATCGCGTGCCGCCAATATTGCCTGATGCAGTTCCTCAACGTAGCCGAAGGTTTCCAGGATCAGCAGGTCAACGCCTCCTTCAAGCAAGGCGGCAATTTGAGCGCGGAAAGCATCGCGGGCTTCCTGGTAGGAAGTTTTGCCCAATGGCTCGATGCGGATGCCCAGCGGCCCCACGGATCCCGCCACCCAGGCATCGAACTTGTGTGCTGCCTCGCGTGCGAGTTGAGCCCCGGCAAGATTGATATCGCGAACTCTGCCGGCGAGCGTGTGTCGACCCAGGCGGAAGGGATTGCCACCAAAAGTATTGGTTTCGATTACCTCCGCGCCGGCTTGCAGATATTCCTGATGAACTGCACGAATTAGGTCGGGTTGCGAGACGTTGAGCTCGTCGTAGCAGCGATTAATGAAAACCCCTTTCGCGTAGAGGAGGGTTCCCATCGCTCCGTCGCAGAGAATGGGAGATTTTTTCAGGCGATCTAGAAACCCACCGGGCATGGTCTTTTGAGAATACAAGATGAGTAGCAGTTTTGCATCCGGCACGGATCGCCGCCGCGGAACATGCGCTCAAAGTACCCTCTGTTATAATCCCGACTTCTTGCATCTAAATCTTTGTCCCTCAACACCCTTCGGAGTTTCGGGTTTGAAACGAACCTTCATTGATCTTGCCATGCTTGTGGCCACCGCCCTGTGTATGGTTTCATGCGGAGCCTCCGCCCCGGCCAACAATCAGACGGTCACCAGCGGGCTGAAATTTCGCGCCTTTGTCTCCAACCCTCTGCATCCGGCGGCAGGCGGTGGCGGTACCCCGGTAATCAACATTGTCGATGCGGCAAAGGACGCAATTAGCCGGGCTCTCATCCCGCTGGCGACCGCCGGTTTGCAGGATGCCGGACCGATGGCCCTTTCTCCCAATAAGCTGTTTACCCTGATCTATAGCCCGGCGAACAATACCATGGCCGTGATCACCAACCAGCAGGAATCGATTGCTGGCGGGCCCACTGGTACAACCCTTCCAGCGATTACTCTGCCGGCTGCGACCGAGAGCTTCTTCATCTGGATCGACAATGCGACTGCCTTTGTCGCCATGCCCACCGCGCCCGTCACCGGTATGCAGCCTGGTTTAGTGGACAGACTATCGCTGGGCACGGCGTCGATTTCCGCGAGAATTCCGATCGCCGGGGCGCGCTACCTCGCCGAGAGTCATAACGGTAATCGAATTCTGGCGCTTAGTGACAATACTGGAGTTGTGACCATAATCTCTCCCAGCTTGATTGGCGATCCCACAGGCAACCCCTTGACGCCGATGTGTTGCTTCGATCATCCGGCAGGAGCGGTGTTCAGTGCGGATGACAATACCGCGTACATCTTCGAGTGCGGAGCCGAATGTGGCGGGGTTCGGGCGGCAGTTACGCCATTAGACCTCACTACGAATACCATCGGCACGCCCATTCCGGTAGACGGCGCCACCACTGGATTCATCAGCGGCAATCTTCTTTACGTCGCGGGTACTCCGCCGACCCAGCCTGGAACGAATACTTGTACGGGAACCATGACTGCCGCGATGACGTGTGGAAGATTGGATGTCGTAGATCTGACTCAGATGACGGTGACCAGTTCGACAATCATCACCGACGGGTATCACACGAACATGCAGCTAGGTGCCGACAATCAGCTCTTTATCGGGGCAAACAAGTGCACGGAGATCATGTCGCTATCCGGTGGTACTGGCGAGGTTCGCGGCTGTCTGTCAATTTACGACACCGTTAAAGCAAACGTCGTAATTCCGGCGGAGAACGGCGACGTGACTGGCATCGCTCCTATTACAGGCCGCAGCATTGTGTATGTCTGCCAGAATGGCGAGTTGCGAATTTTCGATACCACCACCGATCAGTTCAAAATCTTTCCTGCCGGAACCACCCCGCCCGACGTCGTTGGACGAGCAGTGGACGTGAAGCTGGTGGACAATGGGCCCCCGCCTGGCAACTAAGATCATGTGTTCTTAACGCGCAGGTTGTAGAACCAACCTGTGTGTAGCCGCCCTTTCTACCGCCGCCTCTGAGAAGGGAAGCGTGAACGTGGAACCCTCATACCATGCCTTCCACTGATCCATGTAGTAGGGGCTGAGAAAGTTTCCTGACTCGCCGGTGACCACGTTCAGCGTGGACTGGTCGAGATTGGAAAGATCGACGGTTAGGCGTTCCGACGGGCCGTGATGCCGCGTCACCGCTTTTACCGTGTATCCACTTCCCGATTGTTCCCGCAGTCCCGGCGCGGCCCACCGCTGGGGGACTGGAATTCTGCTGAATATTGGATGCTGGATTTCCGCGGGATTGACTGGCCCCCATTTCCACGAACTGAGGTCTTTGGGAGCATCCGAAGCGGTGACCGCATCTTGAACCGCGGCGGCCAGCAAATCGTCAAAATTCGCATAGCTCTCCGGCAGCCAGCGCTTTGGCTGATGCAGAAGTACGTTTTCCAGCCAAATCGACTGCATCGCCCAGCGATAACTTTTCCAGCTCAGAGTAATTTGAGCCTGCTTTGCATCCTTCGGCGCAGGACCCAGCTTCGGCTCCAACAGCAGGCGTACTAACTCCGTTCGAGCCCGCGAGACGATGACCGGAGCAGCGGAGTCCGCACTCATGCGGCCGTCCCAGTTCCTCAGAATGTCGGCAGCCTGCTTGGCGGGCGCAGAGACCGTGCCGGCATGATCGACCGCATAAACGAAACGATCTGCGCAGAAGCGGTCCCACTCGGAGTAGATGTCGTTTTGTAGGGCGAGCATGTCAGCCGGAGAAAATTTCTTACCCGATTGCAGCACGCGGTAAATGCGATCCGACCGCCACGGAGCCTCCCATTGGGTGCTGATGGAGTAGGGATAACCATCAGGAGTGATGCGGCTGTTTGCCGTGGCCACAGCGCCCGAGGCCGGATTGAAAACGCTGGGCAGCCTCTCAAAGGGAATGTAACGCACCCATTCATGGAGATTGTCGCTGCCGTTTTCCAGCAGGCTGCCATCTCCCGATTCGCGGATCGGGATTTTTCCCGTGGCTTGATAACCAATGTTTCCGTCCACGTCGGCATACACGACGTTTTGTCCCGGGGCATCGAATTCAGAGAACGCGGCACGAAACTCGTCCCAGTTTTGAGCGGCATCTACTTTGAAGAACGGATTTCGAATGCCATCGTACAGCGTCCATCTGAGCGCCAGCTTGCGGCTTTCTCCGGGAAGTAGTTCGCTGACAATGGGGCCGTGGCGGGTCACCGTCACTTCCTCGACCACGTCCCGCTTGCCTTTCACGTGGATGATTTCGCGACGATGTTCCGGCGTCTTCCAACCTTCTCGTGTGAGGTACTGGTTGACATCATTGAAAGTCTCGATGTAGAGATCCTCGACCGTCGGACCAATATTGGTGAATCCCCAAGCGACCCGTTGGTTGTGCCCGACGACCACATATGGAAGTCCAGGCAGGGTCACGCCCGCAACGTCGAAATCGCCGCTATGAAGGTGGGCTTCGTACCACAAATTTGGCATCTGATGGGCAAGGTGTATGTCGTTGGAGAGCAGCGGCTTTCCAGAAACGGTGTGGGATCCGGAAATTACCCAGTTGTTAGATCCCAGGGCAATGTGCACCTCCGCATCGACACCTGTTCCGGCGACGAGATCACGAACAGGTGACGTAACTGGGCCTGAGATCAAATTGGAAGATTCGCTTTCTTCGTCTTGGTCCTGCTCATCGCCCGTGGGGCCGTGCAGGCTGGGCCGGGTAGCCGAGGGCGGATGATCGTGCCAGGAAGAGTTCACGTATAAATCGGCGGTCAATTCTGGCCCCAACTTCGCAAGTATTTTTTCATGCGTGAGTTGATGTGGATCGTGATTCAGATCCTTCACCATCTGCATGGCGATAAGAGAGGAATCTTCCGGGCTCCATCGTTTCGGCGAATAGCGCAAGATGCGGAATTCGAGGGACAGACGATCGCGATGCGAGTCGATATAAGCGTTCACCCCACGTGCGTAGTCTTGAAAATTTGCGCGATCCTGGGGCGCGGAGACCTGGGTCTGCTTCATTGCCGCAGACCGCAAGCCAAGTATCCTTTGCTCCCGGTCGATATCGAGCGCGTCTTCCCCGAAGATCTCGGATAACTCTCCCGCTGCCGCTCGCCGCATGATGTCCATTTGCCACAGGCGATCCTGCGCGGTCACGTAGCCCTGTGCAAAAAAGAGGTCCGAAAGATTCGCGGCAAGAATTGTCGGAACGCCATGAGCGTCGCGAATTACGGTTACGGGAGCTGATAATCCGGTTACCTGAATCGTACCCGCGAGCTGAGGCAATGCTGAGCGAGCAACCGAGTAAAGCCACCCTGAAACAAGAACTCCCCCCAACAACACGATTGCAAACAAGGTGATGAATGCGTGCCAGACACGAAAACGCCGTCGCGAAGACAAGGAAACAGGGGACGTAGCAGTGGCCATGTTGAAGCCTGATTCTAGGGGCTGATGGCAGTGGAAAACAATGGCCGGAATTTGGCGGTTTTGGTGAAAGCCCAGTATTATTCCTGAGACTGCTTCGACGCCACAAACTCAGTAATCAGCGGCTTCTCACGAATGTTGCAGAAACGCATTGACGACCAGCCCAGCATCTCGCGTGAGATGGTGCTCGAAGCTCAAGACATCTTGCATCGCCATCTGAAGAAGGTGGGCCTGAAGCATACGGCCCAACGTGACGTGATTCTTCAAGCCTTCCTTGACACACGTGAGCACCTTTCGACCGATGAGCTGCACCGTTTCGTGAAACGGAAGGATCCACGAATCGGCTTCACCACCGTATACCGGACGCTGAAGTTGCTGGCGGAATGCGGGCTGGCCAGCGCAGTTGCTTTCCATGACGGTATTGCGCGTTACGAGCATCAATACAATCGCCGGAGCCATCACCACATGGTCTGCACCGAGTGCGGCAGTTCTGTGGAATTCTTCTCGCCCGAGGTGGATCGGCTGGAACAGGAAATTGGACGCAAACATCATTACGTGACTACACGGCATACCTTCCAGATCTACGGCATCTGCGAAGACTGCCGGCGGAAGAAAATCCACTCCGGGCAGGTAGCGTAGGGACCATGACCCTTTCCTGCGCTGCCTGTGGCACCACCATGCCGGACATCAGCGTTTTCTGCCCCAGGTGCGGCCGCCCGGTGGTCGACGCTCAGCTGCCAGCACTCGCAGACGTCGCGCCGCTGGATTTCAAAACTCGACTGGCTGGCGCCGCAGCCTACCTTGCGGTCATCCCCGCGGCGGTTCTGCTGCTTATCGATCCCTACAAACGCACGCCTTTCGTGCGCTTTCATGCATTTCAATCGATTGTCTTTGCTGTGACCGGGTTGCTGATTGCCGGTGTGCTACGGCTGATGTGGATCCCACTATTTATGCTTCCCATGGGCCTGCTCTTGGCTCTGTTGACCACAATGCTGGTCGCTATCGGCTGGTTCATCTTGTGGATGGTCATCACGGTCAAGGCCTTTCAGGGCGAGAGCTTCAGGATTCCTGTTCTAGCCGGACTGGCCGATGTTCTGGCGCTTCGAGTTCCGGGATCAAGGTAAAAGGACAGCCTCGAGGCAAGCTTCAGGGATTTTCGTTTGCTTTGCGCATGCGGTTCTGGTAACGTGCGCGCGAACGGCGTTTACGTTCGTACGGTTCAGACCATCCGCTTGGGGGGAGAACGTATGGCATTTTGCAGCTCATGTGGAACGCAGATCACGACAGGGACAATGTGTCCAACTTGCGCCAGCGCAGCGGGCAAGGGAGCGGCATCGACACAGGCCGTCGGCGGCCTGACTGACAATGTTGCAGGAATGCTGGCCTATGTCACCATCATTCCCGCGATCATTTTTCTGGTACTCGCACCTTACAACCAGAACCGCTTTATTCGGTTCCACGCTTTCCAAAGCATTTTTTTCGCCATTGCCTGGACTGTGCTCTGGATCGCGCTGGGAATGTTTGGTCACATACCCGTGCTGGGCTGGCTGAGTATATTGATTTGGCCTCTGATCGGCCTGGGTGGGCTCATTGTGTGGATCATTCTCTTGATGAAAGCTTACCAGGGTCAGATGTTCAAGCTTCCCGTTATCGGAGATATGGCCGAGAAGCAGGCCAACGCCGCCTAAGTCGACGATCCGTCGGCAGCCTTTCAGTCAGGATTCCGGGCCTTTGCGTCATGTTTCTGCAAAGGCCCTATTTGCCTGCTTGACAGAACCCTCGCGGAATGTCATTCCTATTTACTTTTAACTAATTCGCGTCTGCGGAAGCAGTGCGCTCAGGTGAGCAAGCTCTAAAAGGGGGCAAGTTGAGAATACGGGTTTTTTACCATGACAAGTGCTTTGATGGCGCTTCCTCGGCAGCATTGTTCTCGAGGTTTTATCGTGAACGCATCCGCAATGATGTGGAGTTTGTCTTTTCCGGATTGCTGCACCGTGCAGGGGCTCTATTCGATGAGAAAGATTTCACCGGCGACGAGAATGCGATTGTAGATTTCAAGTATTCCAGCTCGCCGAAGATTACCTGGTGGTTCGATCATCACGAGAGCGCATTCTTAACTCCGGAAGACGCCGCTCACTTCGAGCAGGATCAGAGCAACAAGAAGTTTTACGATCCCGATTTCAAGTCCTGCACCAGCTTTATAGCCACGGTGGCAGAGCAACATTTTGGATTCAATCCCTCGCCGGTCGCGGAACTTGTCCACTGGACCGACATCATCGACGGCGCTATGTATGCCGATGCCAAAACCGCGGTCGAGATGGCAGCTCCGGCCATGAAGCTGACCATGGTGATCGAATCCGCGCCTGACGCGAATTTTGTGCCCCGGCTGATCCCCCTGCTCGCAAGCAAGCCATTGGATGAGATATTAAAGGAGCCGTTTGTCGCACCTTTATTGCCGCCGCTTTTGGAACGCCATGAGCGCTCAATCGGAATCCTAAAGCAACGCACCGAATCGAAAGACGGGACTATTTTCTTCGACGTTACAGACCAGGATCTCGAGGGATACAACAAGTTCGTCCCATACTACCTGCACCCGGAATGCATCTACAGCGTTGGATTGAGCAAGAGCAGCTTTAGGGTGAAGGTTGCTGTGGGATCGAATCCCTGGGCGAGGCCTGCAAACATGGTCAATCTGGCGAAGATTTGCGAACGCTACGGCGGCGGCGGACATGCGCGCGTGGGCGCGATCTCGTTCGACGTTACCCAGCACGCTGCCGCAACCAAGGCTGCGCAGGAGATCGTTGCCGAACTTCGAGCCAGCATCCGCCAACAAAGCTGAAGTTGGCCGTCCGGGTCCGTTAACAACTCGGACTGTCGTTCTTCAGCTGCCCATTTTCAGAAAATTAGCCGGCAACATGGTACTCGCTGCTCACCAAGCCGCTGGGATAGTGCCGAGTCGCGACGTGGCGGAGTCGAATGTCGCCTGGCAGGGTGCCGAAGAGAGGAACTCCGTCTCCAATGAGCACGGGTACGCGAGTGATGATGAGACGCTGAATGAGCCCCGCGCGCAGGAACCCTTGAATGGTAATCCCACCGTCGACGTAGAGGTGGCGGGCACCACTGGCAGCGAGTTGCGAAACGATCTGAGCGGGAGACCCGGCCATCTGTTCGACAACTCCGCCGCTGGCCGCGGACAAGTCGACCGGGCGACTACTCAGGACCACTACGCGCTTGGCACCATAGGGCCAGGGCCCAAGCGCCAGAACCGTCTCGAAGGTCTTGCGACCGATCACAATCGCATCCACGCTTGCGATGAATTCGTCATAGCCGTGGGGTTCGCCGCCGCCTGGCGGCAGAAAGTCTAGATCGCCGTTCGGTCGCGCAATGAAGCCGTCGAGGCTGGTGCCGACAAAAACAGATACCATCATCGAAGACTCGGCTCCTGAGGTCCCCTAAAGCCGGTCGGCAGACGCAACCGTCGTGGGGCGGTCAGCCTTTCGGCTCACCCGTGTACTCTGAAGCGGAATGCACTCGCCTGCTTACGGCACGAACTTGTAAATCGCACCTTCGTTCGCAGTGCCGCCGTGCACGGTAGCACCGTAGAAGTTGCCCGCGGAATCCACCACCATGCCGTTATAGACGAACGCTCCGTCCGGCGGGCCGGTGAAGCGATGGGCAACGCTCTCCGTCCAGGTTCCACCGCTGCCGGGGGTCAGTTTGAAGATGGTGCCACAGAGGCATCTCGCGGAACCGCCTTCGCTCGTAGTCCCGTATAAATTACCCGCCGAGTCGAAGACCAGATTGCTGATGGGACTGTTCCCGTCGCTTCCGCCCTTGAAGCTGTAGAGCACGCTTTCGGTCCACGTCCCATTAGTGTTGGTCAGCTTGTACACCGCGCCGAGGTCGTTCGCTCCGTCGTAGTAACTGGTTCCGTAGAGGTTCCCGGATTTGTCGAGCAGCAGGCCGCCATAAGGAAATCCCGCGTCGGGCATGCCTTTGAAGGGATAGAGCGGCTTCAGCCTCCAGCTTCCATTCGTGCCCGGCGAGAGCTGGAACACCACGCCGTTTCCATTCAGCCCTCCCGCTGTGCACGCACCGTAGAAACCTCCGGCGCCATCAGGAAGCAACCGGCCGGCCGATCCGCCCAAGCCATCCTTACCGCCGGTGAAACTGTGGATGATCTTCTCCCTCCAGTTGCCGCTAGAGTCGCTTTTGAGCTGATAGATCACGCCGGCATTATTACTACCTCCCACGGGAGTCATGCCAAAGACCCTGCCTTGGCTGTCAACGGTCACGCCCGCCCCTGGACCCCAACCGTCGCTGCCGCCGGTGAAGCTGTGAATCACCGCGAAGTTCCAGGTTCCGCCGGAGTTCGTCAGCTTGAACACAGTGCCGCAGCCGGTGTCGACGCATGGGCCCACATACATACCTCCCACCCCTGCCGTGCCGTAGATATTTCCCTGCGCGTCGAGGGTGACGCCCTTGTAGGGCTCGCCACCGTCTTTGCCACCAGTAAAGCTATAAATCACGGTGTGGACTCCGGAAGGGGTCACCTGAAACACAGTGCCGGAGCTAGAGGTGCCGCCTTGCACCGTGGTGCCATAGATGTTTCCGGCACTATCAGTCACCAGGTCCGTGTCGGCGTACTCGCCGTCCGTGTCGCCGAGGAAACTATAGATTACGGTGGTTGTGCTGGCGGCTCGGGCACCGCTTACCAGAATCGTGATCGCTGCGAAGATGGCTAGAACGCTGACCGTGGAATGCGAGACTCGTCTCCTGCCCATTTCTCCTCCACCCCGAAACCCCTTTGCGTGAAGATAGGGATTACGGCGACCCCTCGCCGGGTAGGAACTATAGCATTGAAACTCGCCCAAAAGCACGCGGATAGGCTCAAGTGAGGGTAATAATATAGTTGGCAAAATGGAGATTGCAGCGGTAGGCTGATCCTGCCGTGACAGGTCAGTTGGTTTTGTCAGCCTTTCTTCGCCCGTTTCTTACGGGTGCGTGCCCGCTTCCACTTCACCTCTCGTTTCAGCAGTTCTTCTTTAGAGACGCTGAATATCTTGCGGACGGCGTTGTCAAACCTCTCAGATTCCGTCTTGCCAGAAACGTGCGGCGCTGGTAATGGTTTCATGTTTCCTCTGCTTCCTCGCTTGCCCGTGTTAATGCTAAAAAGTAAACACGGTCGCCGTCGAACGTGTAGTACAAATTGACGGATTTCCCCTCGGCGGGTCGCCACATTGGAAGGAACCAGACATCCCTCGCTATTTTTGTTCCGTATTCTGGATTGCGAGACAAGACAAACTCAGCGCCCTCTGTAAACTCGTCAGCGCGCACTGCATCAAATTCGAGTTGTGCGAGGTCTTGTTCGAAGCGAGGATTTTTGACGATTTCGCGTAGTTTATCCAAGTTCGGCGGCGTTCTCCGCCAAACATGATACCGCGAGAGTTTCTAGCGTGGCTCCAAACTTGACTTCATCACTGGTCGGTTTTCTGTTCCCGACAAGCGCAACCGAGTACGGAATCGTCTCTTTGTCCCCGGCCAGTCTCCATCCAGCGAACCTATGAGTAATTTCCGTCAGTTCGGTTCCAGTGTGCCTCCAGCAGTTTTGGAGCACGCTGGTAACGAGAGCAATCTCTTGGGGTGTGAATTGGCTTAGATCGGGTTCGCGCAGTGCGAACACACGATTCGTGTACAGACCGCTGGAGCTTCCTTCGCGCCTGATAGCAATGTCACCCTTCTTCTTCATTTCGTCACGAATGCGAACAAGGTAACGAGGGGCTGGCCCTTGCGAGAGAGCAAAATATTCCTGCCCGGTAATTGGCCGACCCAAGCCCACGTATGCCGAGAAGTCGGATAAAAAAAGCAGCTTGTTTAGCTTGATCGCACCAAAAAGAGGATCTCCCTCGGAGTGTCGAGCAATGAAAAGCAAGAGTTCGCGGAACTTTTCGTCGTTCGCTTTGATACGCTGCGATGCAGCTTTACGTCGAATTCTTTTGTTCTTCGCAGCCGTCATGATGTTCACCTACCGTTACAACTTTAGACGCATACACTAGCACAAAGTGCTGTGTGCATTCTGTGATTTCATCGTCAATTTTCGGGTTTTCTCCCGCAGGTGAGAAAAAAATTGCATCTTCCTGTTAACTCTATAGTAACATATTTTGGTTACCAAAGTGTATTCTACGCTTACCCCGCCTTGGCTTGCGAGTACCGACAGTTCATGCACTCTTTCCTGTCAATTCCGTGTACGTAAGCCGCTTGCCGACAATACCCTCTACCGCGATGCTGAATCGTTCAGCATCCGTGAGCTTGCGATTGTTGTAGCGATATGCTTGTTCGTCCAGATAGCGAAATAGATGAAACGGTTCAACGCTCACGTAGGTTCCGCTGATCCCGCGCTTTAAGAGTGACCAGAAATTCTCAAGACTGTTCGTGTGCACGCGGCCATCAACGTATTGCACGGCATGATCTACGACCTGATGCGCGTATTGGCTCGCTAGACCCTCATACGATAGCAGCGCGTCGGTGTAGAGCGCCGCACCCGCCTCGACGTGCTTCTTAACTTCCTCTTGCAGCGCCTTTTTCTTGCGGTTCGCGATTACGACGGTACGAACCTTCCCACCGCGTTGCATGATGCCCATGACCGCTGTTTTGTCTTTCCCGCCAGTGCCGGTAATGCGGCGCTGGCGCTTGTTCACGTGCATGTTTCGCGCTTTCCCGCCGATAAAGGTTTCGTCTGCTTCCACTTCGCCAGTCAGTTTCTCGAAAGAACCGCTCATCAAAGCGAGTCGGATGCGGTGATCCATAAACCAAGCGGACTTCTGGGTAACGCCAATCGCCTTGGCAACTTCGTAGGAACTGATGCCGTTCTTGCAGTTCACGATCTGCCACATCGCTGCGAGCCATTTGTCCAAGCCGATGGGGGATTCTTCCATGATCGTGCCAGTCTTCAAGGTGAACTGCGGAGCGTCATGCTTCGCACGGCAGTGCCAGCGGTTATACTTCTCTAGGAACAGAACGTCCTTGCTGCCACAACGCGGGCAAATGACGCCGTTCGACCAGCGCCGCGCTACCAGATATTCGCGGCAGTTTACAGGATCAGAGAAGTACAGGATTGCTTCTTGGAGGGTTTTCGGTTCGCTTGCCATGAACAAATATTAAGCGAAACCCCTCATTTTGTCAACTATATTATCGCCCAAGTGAGAGGGTTTGAGCAGGGGAACGGCTGTCTACGACGCGACGGCCCAAACCAGGCCGCGGGTTATAAAACCAGAATTCTCCCGGAGCCTTCGCCCGCGGGTGTAGACTTCTCCGGCACCGGATTCCTTGGTTGCCGTTACCGGTGAACGGAACAACGGAAATAAGAAAAGGGAGACTCGCATGAGACGTTCGCTCTTACTTTGCGTGATCGCTGTGACTGCATTATCGCTTGTGGCATCCTTCTCGCCCTGCTTTGGTCAGGGATTTGTCGGCTCAACCTTGGATGGGCGCAAGATGATTGTGCCGGAATCCAGCATCCCGCGACCGGGCCGGATAAATACGAACTACTTCATTGTGGGTTCGACGGTGCCAAGCTCCGGGCCACCTCCCGGTGCCGAGACGCCAGGTTCGATAGCGTGTGTCTACAAACTGGTTCCCGGACCTGCAGGCTGTCCCATCCTCACCAGCACGACCGTGCCGACCGGCGGCGTGGGCGCGATAGCGATCGTAGATGCCGGTGATTACCCGACCGCAGCGGCGGATCTGCAAGCGTTCTCCACTCAATTCGGATTGCCAGCGGCTGACTTCACTGTGGTTTACGCCGACGGCACGAAGCCTCCCGTCTATTCCGAATGGTTAGTGGAAGAAGCCCTGGACATAGAGTGGGCTCATGCCATGGCCCCGAACGCCAAACTCTTCCTGGTCGAGTCGGTGCAGATCCACACCGACCCTACGTTTCAAGCGGTAGCGGTCGCGGGCAAGCTAGTCGCGCAAAATGGCGGTGGTGTTGTCAGCATGAGCTGGGGCATCCCGGAATGGTCTGGAGAAATCAACTATGACAAGTACTTCACCACTCCCGGAGTTGTGTATTTTGCCGCCAGCGGCGACTTCGGCCTGAACTTTCCCTTTCATCCGGCTGCGTCTCCCAACGTAGTCTCTGTGGGCGGCACGTTTTTCAACCGGGATTCCCAGGGCAATTTCATGAGCGAACAGTACTACACGGGCGGCGGAGGCGGCGCCATCAGTCCATATGAGCCGATCCCGAGCTACCAAGCCATTATTGCGCCGATCGTCGGAACCCATCGCGGATTCCCCGACGTCGCATCAAATTACTGTTGTGGCGCGGTCTATTTTCAGGGCGGCTGGATTTCGGTGGGCGGCACGAGTTGGTCTTCCCCGACCTTTGCCGGCATTGTGAATGCCGCTGGCCTGTTAAAACAGTCGACCAACGACGAACTCACCATGATTTACAGCGAGTACGGCATTCCCAACCAGTACAAAACCGCTTTTAATGACATCAAGACTGGCGATGCGAGTTGCGTGACCGGTTGGGATCTTTGCGCGGGAGTGGGGTCCGCGCGGACGTACAAAGGAAAATGATTCGAAGCTGAGATCTAACCGCAGGAAGATCACACTCGTAATTAGCGGTTCCTTTCGTCATGCTTAGTGACGGCCGGGTGCCCCACCTTTCGCGGTTTTCGAAAGGTGGGATTCCGCGGACCTATACTGCTTGGGACTTGCTCGGCGCTAACCACGAATGTGACTGTCTCGTTTTTACCGGGTACCCCCTCCCCCCATTTGCTTGCAAAATCTTGAAAACAAAGATCTGCTTTTTGCGAGTGTGTTCAAAATCTAACATTCCAAACGAGTTAGAGGCAAAATCTTGAGCGCGTAGTACTTGTGTCACGAATTGTGACCACGAACAGTTCCAATCTGGAACTCGAAGTCGTGCGGAACCTCCACATTCAGTTTTCAAAGAGCGCTTGGAGCGACAATTTGCCAATTTAATTATGGACGGGTCAGAGCTCCCTGGCTGTGACGGGCGTCACATAAGACGTCCGTGGAATCCCTTTTCGAAAACCGCTGTTCAGTCTCATGACATCCTTTACAAAATGTCCCAGGACATCCTTTACACTCCCGCGCGAGCGTAGCGAACGCGGGAGTGTAAGCCAGCGATGCCATGGAAGACGATGGATGTCCAGGAACAGCGCGTGAAGTTCGTGTTAGCAGCGGCGCGGGAGGAGAAGCCGTTTGGAAGGTTGTGCCAGGAATTTGGCATTACTCGTCCCACCGGGTATCTGTGGCGTGAGCGCTATCGGCGAGCGGGTCTAGTCGGGATCGCAGAGATGAGTCGGCGTCCGCATTACAGCCCGCAACGGACTGAGGCCGAGGTAGAGCAGCGCGTGGTGGAGATACGGCGACGTTATCCCGACTGGGGTGCGCGCAAGTTGCAAGTGCTGCTAGCGCGGGAAGGCTTGGATCTGAGGCGGAGTACGATTCACCGCATCCTGTTACGTCACGACCTGGTGCGGGCATCGGAGCGGCATGAGCACGCGGTCGAGCGCTTTGAGCGTGAGGCGCCAAACCAACTTTGGCAGATGGACTTTAAGAGTCCAAAGGGATGGAATGCGCCGATCGGGCCATTGTCGGTGCTGGACGATCACAGCCGCTACCTGCTGGTGCTGCAGGCGACCTGGAGCACGAAGGCTGAACTGGTACGGGAACAACTAGAAGGCGCGTTTTTTAGCTGCGGCGTACCGGATGCCATGTTGATGGATCACGGCATTCCGTGGTGGAGCACGATGGCAGCTGGAGGTACGACAGGATTAACGCTGTGGCTGATGAAGCAAGGCATCGAGCTGCACTGGAGTGGACGGCGCCATCCGCAGACCCAGGGCAAGATAGAACGCTTCCATGGCGAGTTAGAACGAGCGCTGCAAGTCCGAGGAGGGCCGCGAAAGGAACCGCAAGCCTGGCTGGACGCTTTCCGCTGGGAACACAATCACGTCCGTCCGCATGAGGCGTTGAGCATGCAAACCCCGGCGAGTCGTTGGCGCCCAAGTCAGCGCCGCTACGAGCCGCACCCGCGGCCCTGGGAGTATCCGACAGGAGCGAAGGTCCGCAAAATCGATAGCTGGGGAAAGCTGCATGTCTTCGGTGTGACTTGGAATATCAGTAAGGGGTTGTGTGGCGAGCGCGTGCAGTTGGAAAGGGTCGGAGAGCGGGTGCTGGTGTTCTACTGCCGCACCCTGGTCCGTGAACTTGATCTTGCGCGCCATCGCTCGACGATCGTCGAGCGATGGCTCAGCGAAGCTGACCGCCCCTGAACACTGTAAAGGATGTCGCGGGACAAACTGTAAAGCATGTCGTGAGACTAGACAGAAAACCGCGAAAGGTGGGCCACCCGCCAGCCAACCTGTAATCTAATCTGATGGTAAAATGTTCCTTCGTCCGTCGAGACGATTGCGGGAGGAAGCCTTGGCCAACATTGTGCGGCGTCACCAAAACGACACGAAAACGTTTGAGGAATTAACAGGTAAGGAGCAAGCGCTAGCAATCAATGCGCATACTGTCTGGTACCTGAAAGCAACACGCGCGCATGGCCGCAGAATCGGGAAGGCAAGAGCCAGTGAGAAAATTGCCCGCCAGCTTGACCGAATGGCGGCACAGGTTCGAAATCTACAGTAGGAGGGTTTCTCAATGGAGCCACTAGAAATTGTGGAAGACAACAACGGCCACAGCTACATCACTGTGGAGAATGTACGCATTTCCCTCGTGGACGAAGATAACGCTGACAAGGATTTTGCGGGCACAGGCCAATATCTTAGCTTTAGGGCGTTGACAGGCGTCGGTGCGGGAATAAATATGGGACCACGCTTGCCCCTTACTGACAGGAATGTCCTAAACCTCATTAGGGCAGTGCTTGAACTTGCCGGAAGGGCTACACCCAACCGGCAAGCCACGGCTGCCTGATGTCTGGCTGGAATTGGCAACGGGCTGGATTCCACATCCAGCCCGTTTGCTTATGGGGATCAGCGGCGGGTGCGCTTCCTCTTCTTCTTCGCGGACTTGAATCTGCGCCGCAGCCACCTGAATGCCTCGTCCCGCAGCTTTTCACCTAACGGCTTGAGTATTGGCGTTGCAAGGGCAATGGCAATGCTTATTTCCCATTGCGTAAGGTGGGCCGGATTCCGCAGCAATAGCGTTACGTCTTGGATGGGCCAGCTTTTCGAAAGTTCACGTCTTAGCTCAGGAAGTGCGGCCTGAATCGAATCAAGTTCGTGTGCGGCGCGGGAAAGCTCGATGGAGACGTAGACCACGTCCGGTTTGTCCGGGTCCAGCGTCCTTATCGTGGGGCACATGGTTTCAACGAGTGTAGTACGTCAAGACCATGTTTTCCTGCACGGCTTTCGGGGTCAGCAGCGAAAACCTGTTGTTGAAAACCAAGTAATATGTGCCCGCATCATTTGGCAGTGCGGCGTTCACGTCGCCCACAGTGACCTTGCCGCTGTTGTAAAAGGCGGCCGTTGAATGACCGTTTTGCCAATTTGTGTATTCATCCTCGCTGAGCAGGTAAACCTCAATGTCATTTCCACTGCCGCCTGTTGCACTGAAATGGCCCTGCAAGCGCGCGTTGATGGCCCCCGCTGGAACAGGCAAGGTGTAGTACGCGTAATTGGAAGCATTGACGGTTAGCACACCCGTACCGATTGTGACCCGATGTAGCTGGGGCTGGGGCTGCGCGGGCGTCGTCTGTGAATCTGGCTTCGCGCCATAGTAGCTGTGCTGATTTGATTGCTGCACCGCCCACGCAACAATCAGCAGTAGTACCACTGCCAGAATCCAAATTGCAGTTCTGCGTCGTGGCTTTGCCGCTGCGATTGGAGCAGGAGCAACGGCTGCCGCTGTGCTTCCCGTGGTAGGAACAGTTTGCGCCTGCCCGCACTTCCGGCAGAATTGAGAATCGTCAGGTAACTCAGTACCGCATTTCAGACAGAACACGTCAGAACCTCCACAAAGAAATTTGGCCCTGAACCCTGAAAGAATAAACCCCAATGCCGACTTCCTCGATACCTTCGGTAGCCAAGGAAAGCAACCGGCAAAGACTGGCCTTTGGGGTACAGGGAACAAGAAAGCCGGGCGCACGGCCCGGCAGAATGACCACAACCGAATCAATCTTTAAAGGGACGGTGGCCCACTCAAGCCCGGTTTTGGCTTGAGTGGGATGTCACACGTCGCGGACTTAGTCCGACTGACAAACTACATTGTCCTCCATGCAATGGGGACTGAAGCGTTTTCGCCACTCCACAACAGGCTGTGAGGGACGGTGGAGATCGACTCGGAATAGACGACACGAAAACACGAAAGAGCGGCAGGAAGACTCTGTCCAGCTATAGAACTGCCCCACTCAAGCCAAAACCGGGCTTGAGTGGGCCACCCATCGCCTTCTGGCCAAAAGCTACAATCGACGAGTACCCCGGCCATCACTTGTAGGCTTACGGCCTGGGATTTCATAGACACTCCATTCTGACGCTTGACCGGACAAGCGCCTCACCGATGGCGAAAGTGAATGAGTCTGCGCAGGAAGTACCGACGCGTAAAACGGTGAAGCACATGTTCGACCCACGGCTCATAGAAAACATGCACGAGAATGCCAGCGAACACAACTAGCCACACCAGGAGCAGCAAAAGCAGGGGGAGGGAAATCACGGGAAGAGATTACAGGAAATTTGCGATTCCGCACCTGTGATTTTCTCGGCACGGAACTCTCACTAGGCTTTGGGGGCGCACAAATCTTCCTCAATAGGCTGGAACCCATCTCGCAAATAGCCTGGCCCCACAGTGGTCAAAAGTGCACAGATTAGTGTGCAACAAGGAAATACTATACCGCTGTCCGAAACGTTGTTCGCAGTGGAGTGGTCATGGACACGAGCCAAAGACAAATCGCGCTATCCGTGCTCGAAAGCCTCAGAGCAGACTTGATGTATGCACACCTGAACAATGGAAGTCGCGTTCTTGACGTAGCCGATCTTCGCCAGTACATCTATGAACAGATGGGTCGAATAAGGACAAACGCCCTTGTAATGGATGGACTGTGCGGCAACAACAATGGCCACGGGCAAGACATCAGCACGACTGATGGTCACAACGGGAAAGCGCATCCATAAAAAGGAAAAATCTGGCCAGACAGTCTGTCCCTTTTATGCCGCGTTCCGGAACACTTTCAGTTCTGACATGATTTGGACAAGACGCTCTCGACGGTGTTCATTCGCTTCCCGCGCCACGTTTGTGGGGTATTTCGCTAGCAGGTAGCGATCATTCCATCCCCGAATCAGCGATATTTCCCGCCTCAGTTCCTCAACTTTGCCGTGGTCATTCATGCGAACCTCCATCTCCGGCGATCAGGCGGCGGTCACGATGCGGCTCTGTACGAGGCTGTCCCGTGCTGAGTTCGCACTTCTCTCCCGGCTCCGCGCCGCAAGTCGGGCAGCGGACAGCCTGGATCTGTTTGGGGGTAGGCTTCTTGGCCTTCATGGCTGTTGATGATGCAGCAATCCCAAAAAGAAAAACGGTCAATCTTGCACATTTTGGAGGATTTCAAACTACCCAGCTACGCTTTTAGCAACAGCCCTTTATGGTTTCGGAACAAATTGTATGCGCTATTCCCGCTACTCCATCACTGCAGAAAAAGGCTGAGAGAAGGGAGTGCACATTGGGACGCCGATAGCAGGAGCGCCAGCTGCGAGTCGCAAAAATGGAAAGGCGGTTCCGACTAAACCTTCTTGAGCCACGGTTGACGGAGTCTCATACGACCGTCATCATCCCATTTGACGACAGCGTCGTCTTCGTTAGCTTGCTCAACTGTGCCGAATTGTCCAAGTGGCTTTCCGAAATTGCCCAAACCCTCGACGCGATCTCCGGGATTCAGTTCCTGGTCGGTGGCAGAGGGCTCGGCAAGGCGTGGCTTCCTGGCACGGTCAGAGTCAGGCGTTGCGCCGGGGTATGACAGTGGCGGTTGGGGAGCTTCATGCAGTTTGGGTATCGGCTTATTGGTGACATGGGTCATATTCCATT
>Ga0070697_100000057_pt1 | contig 86318 bp, 78 predicted proteins | sample KBSK1501metaG_FD_65475 | JGI IMG/M metagenome (GOLD analysis project Ga0070697, IMG submission 65475) | Corn, switchgrass and miscanthus rhizosphere microbial communities from Kellogg Biological Station, Michigan, USA - KBS K1-50-1 metaG | ecosystem: Host-associated > Plants > Roots >...
ACGCCGTTACGCCGCGGCAGCCTGCCCTCGTCCATGGCGTGGTAGACGATCTCGGTCAGGGCGTCGGCGCGGCGCTGCCTGGGCGTCCGGCCATCGTCCTGGCCGAGGCGCTTAGCGAGCGCGTCGACCGCTGTCTTGAGGGCGGCGCCGCCTTCGGGATCGATGACCCCGCTGAGGTGGTACATCCCGTTCATCTCGCTGATGTGGAGGAAGCGCTCTTCGTAGTTCTCTTCGCTGTCGCGCTCGAACCCAGTCGGATCCAAGGCATAGCGCGTGTGATCGGCGATCCAGTTCAAGTCTTTGATCGAATGCTGTCGGGCAAACCCGATCCACTGCTCTTCATCCAGACAGTCGCCCTTGTCGCCGAGCTTGTCACGCAGGTGGCAGATCACCGACGCCGACTGGTAGCCGATCTCGCCTCTGGAAAGGGCAGCGGCCACCCTGGGCAGCGACTCCAGCTGCTCGCCGGCACAAACCCGGTCGGCGGCGGAAGGTACGGACATGCCGCAGATCTGACTGATCCAGGAGCCGGCGGTGATGCTGCCATTGACCAAATGGTCGCCGGACTTCTTGGCCTCCCGAGCCTCGACTGCGAACTCGCCTTCCAGTGCATCGATGAGGGCCCGGAAACACCTCAGGTCTACTCGTACCGCACGAGCCTGGAACTCGCGAACTGCCGCCTCTAGTTTCGAGAGTGCGCCACCCCCTTTCCCCGGCATGCGATCAGTATACCAAACATTTGTTTGGAGTCAATACGTTAACAGCAAATCGTGCTTGAAGAACCACCAGGCCCCACCGCCACTCCCTCTTCCCAGTCCTTCCTCCCAGTCCTTACATTTCGTGGGGACGTGCACGATCACAACAGGCTCGGCCTGCCCGCGACCATCTCGGCCTGCCTGTTCGACCTCGACGGCGTGCTCACCCAGACGGCGAAGGTCCACGCCCAGGCCTGGAAGCAAATGTTCGACGCGTATCTCGAGAAACACAGTGAAGCGACAGGCACACCGGCGCAGCCCTTCGACGCCGTCGACGATTACGATCTCTACGTCGACGGCAAGCCCCGCCAGGACGGGGTGCGCTCATTCCTCGAGGCCCGCCACATCACCGTCCCCGAAGGCTCCCCCACCGACCCACCCACCGCGGAGACCGTGTACGGCCTCGGCAATCGCAAGGACCAAATCTTCCTGGAGCTGATCCACACTCACGGGGTGGCCGCGTATGAGGGCTCGGTGCGATTCATCCACGCCGCCCGCGAGGCGCGCCTGAAGCTGGCCGTCGTCTCGGCCAGCAAGAACTGCAGCGAGGTGCTGCGCGCGGCCAGGCTCGACGGGTTGTTCGACGCCCAGGTCGACGGCAATGTCGCCGAGCAGAGGGGCTTGAAGGGCAAGCCCGCCCCCGACACCTACCTGGAGGCAGCCAGGATGCTGGCCACAACACCGCCCGCGGCGGCCGTGTTCGAGGACGCCCTGGCCGGCGTCGAGGCCGGCCGGGCGGGCGGCTTTGGAATCGTCATCGGGATCGACCGCGCCGGCCAGGCGGCCGCCCTCCGCCGGCACGGAGCGGACGTGGTGGTCTCCGATCTCGCCGACCTTCTGGACCCTCGATGATCGCCCGCAATTTCATCTGCGACCCCTGGAACATCCGCGAGGACCACCTCGACTTGAATCTCCTCGGCCATGCGGAGTCGATCTTCGCCCTGTCGAACGGTCATATCGGATGGCGCGCCAACCTCGACGAGGGCGAGCCGCATGTGATCTCCGGCTCCTACCTCAACGCCTTCTACGAAGAGACCCAGCTTCCCTATGCCGAGGCGGCCTACGGCTATCCCGAGGCCGGGCAGACGATCGTCAACGTCACCAACGGCAAGATCATCCGGCTGCTGGTAGGCGACGAGCCGTTCGATGTGCGCTACGGAAATCTGGTCTCGCACGAAAGGGCCCTCGACCTCAAGGCGGGGGTCTTGCGCCGGACGGTCGAATGGGAGTCGCCCGCGCACCGGACGGTCAGGGTCCGCTCGACCAGGCTGGTCTCGCTGGTGCACCGCGCCCTCGCTGCGATCGAGTTCGAGGTCGAGCCCGTCGACGGCGACGCCGAGGTCGTCCTGCAGTCCGAGCTGGTCGCCAACGAGCCGGTCGTCGGCATCGACAGAAGGGATCCGAGAGTGGCGGAGGTCATCCAGGCGCCGCTGGCCGCGGAATTCTCGTGGCACAGCCACGAACGGGCGGTGCTCATCCATTCCACCAAGCGCAGCAAGCTCCGCATGGCAGCAGGCATGGACCACGTGGTGGAGGGGCCGCGCGGCGCCAGGGTGACGGCCGAAAGCGGCGACGACAGCGCCCGCGTGACCATCACCGCGAGCCTCAGGCGAGGCGAGCGGCTCCGCCTCGTCAAGTTCGTCGCCTACGCGTGGTCGAGCCTGCGTTCGGAGCCCGCCCTTCGATCCCAGGTCGAGGGCGCGCTCACCACGGCGCGCGAGCATGGGTGGGCCGGCCTGCTGGCGGCGCAGCGCAGGTACCTCGCCGAGTACTGGGCGGGGGCGGACATCGAGATCAAGGGCGACCATGAGGTCCAGTCGGCGATTCGGTTCTCCATCTTCCACGTGCTGCAATCAGCCGCTCGCGCGGAGCAGCGGGCCATCCCGGCCAAGGGCCTCACCGGCCCCGGCTACAACGGCCACACGTTCTGGGACGCGGAGATGTTCGTCCTGCCGGTGCTGATCTACACCGCGCCAGGCGCTGCGGCGGACGCCCTGCGCTGGCGGCACACCATCCTCGATCTCGCACGCGGCCGGGCGAGGGACCTGGGGCACAACGGCGCGGCGTTTCCGTGGCGAACGATCCACGGGGAGGAGTGCTCCGGGTACTGGCCGGCATCGACCGCCGCCGTCCACATCAATGCCGACATCGCCGACGCCGTGCTTCGTTACGTGAGCGCCACTGGCGATATGCGGTTCGAGGAGACGATGGGGACCGAGCTGCTTGTCGAGACGGCGCGGTTCTGGCAATCGGTGGGGCATTACGAGCGAAGCGGGAGCTTTCGCATCGACGGAGTGACCGGGCCCGACGAATACAGCGCATTGATGGACAACAACCTCTACACCAACCTCATGGCGCAGCGGAACTTCCGCGCCGCGGCTGATGCCGTCGCCCGGCATCCGGCGGTGGCACGGCGGCTGAACGTCAAGGACTCGGAGCCGAAGGCCTGGCGCAAGGCGGCGGACAACATCTACATCCCGTACGACCCGGAGCTTCGGGTGCACAAGCAGGCCAGCCAGTTCACCGACCACGAGCACTGGGACTTCGGCCACACCAGGCCTGACCAGTACCCGCTCTTTCTCCACTTTCCGTACTTCGACCTCTACCGGAAGCAGGTGGTCAAGCAGGCCGACGTGGTCCTGGCGATGCACCTGCGAGGAGATGCCTTCACGGCCGAGCAAAAGGCGCGCAACTTTGATTACTACGAGGCGATCACGGTGAGGGATTCGTCGCTGTCGTCCACGACGCAGTCGGTGATCGCGGCCGAAGTCGGCCACATGCAGCTCGCCCATGACTACCTGGCCGAGGCCGCATTGATGGACCTGCACGACCTGGAGCACAACGTCCGAGACGGCGTGCACATGGCGTCGCTCGCGGGGAGCTGGTCAGCCGTGGTCGCGGGGTTGGGCGGCATGCGCCACAACGGCGATTCCCTCAGCTTCGCTCCCCGCCTTCCGCCTACGATCCAGCAGCTGACCTTTCGCATGTGCTTCCTCGGCCGCCGGATCAAGGTGAAGATCAACCGCAGCCGAGTGACCTACTCGCTGGTTCGCGGCAGGGCGCTGTCGTTCGTCCACTACGGCGAAGAGGTGAGGGTGGCGCCCCGACGACCGGTGGCCCGCGCGATCCCGAAGCTCATCACGCCCGAGCCACCGCACCAGCCGCCCGGCCGGACTCCCGGTCGCGGTGGCGTCGAGAAGCCGAAGCCGCTGCGGCCGCAGCCGGCCGGAAACAGAAGGAGCCGGGCCATACGCGCCCGGCTCAGGGAGAGCGACTCGCTTACTTGATCTCGGCGGTCGCCCCGGCTTCCTTCAACCTCGCCGCCGCCTTCTCCGCGTCAGCCTTGCTGACGTTCTCGAGCACGGCCTTCGGCGCGGCGTCGACCAGGTCCTTGGCCTCCTTGAGGCCGAGCTGGGTCAGCTCGCGGACCGCCTTGATGACGTTGATCTTGCTCTCGCCCACGGCGGCGAGGTTGACTGTGAACTCGGTCTTCTCCTCTTCGGCCGGAGCGCCGTCCGCCGCGCCCGCGGCCGGTGCCGCGGCCGCCGCGACCGGAGCCGCTGCCTTGATGCCGAACTCGTCCTCGATGGCCTTGACGGCCTCGACCACGTCGAGGATGGTCCAGTCCTTGAGCGCCTCTACGAAATCCTTCGGGGTGAGCTTGGTCGCCATGACTGTTTACGCTGCCTCCAATTTCGATTTGTACGCTTCGAGCACGCCCAACAGCTGCTGAAGCGGGGTTTGCATGATGCCGACGAGCTGGCCGACCGGCGATTGAAGCGTGCCTAACAGCTGGGCGATCAGGACCTCGCGGGAGGGAAGGTCCGCCAGCTGCCTGATCTGGTCCCGGTTGAACACGCGACCTTCGACGAGACCGCCCATCACGTCGACCTTCAGGCGGGTGGTCCGGACGAACTCGTTGATGAGCCGCGGCGGCAGGCTCAGGTCGTCGTAGCCGAACGCGATCGCGACCGGTCCTTTGAGCTCGGACTCCAGGGCCCTGTAGCCGGCGGCGTCAGCGGCTCGGCGCGCGAGCGTGTTCTTCACCACGCGGTACTCGACGCCGCCCGTGCGGAGCCTCCCGCGCAGGTCCTGGATCTGGCTGACCTTGAGCCCGCGGTAGTCGGTGAGCACCGCCACCTTGGCCTTCTTCAGCTTCTCGGTCAGCTGTTGGACCTGCTCGGCCTTCTGTTCTTTCCTGGCTCTCGGCAAAAGAAAAAATCCTCCCCGCCCCACACGTCAAGGCAGGAAGGATTCAAACGTCCTTCACACTTTTCGCCTCGGTAGGGAATTAAGCTCGCCTCGATAGCGCGGGCGCCTACGGTCTAGGGCAGGCCCGCGATTATACCGGGTTCGCTTTCTCCCAGTCCTCGCGCAGCACCTCCGTCAGGATCGCATCGACCCATCTGCCGCCGATGAACGCCTCCTGGCGCCGGCGACCGACGACTTCATAGCCCGCCGCCGCCTGGGCGCGACCGCTCGCCTCGTTGCCGTCGAAGTACATGGATTTCAGCTTGCGCAGCGGGAGCTCGGTGAACGCGTAGCGGGCACGCAGCTGCATGAGCTCGCGAGCCAGGCCCTTGCCCCACATCTTCTTGTCGCCGATGACCGTTCCGGTCGTGCCGTAGCCGTACTTCCAGTTGATCTCGTGGATGCCGGTCGTCCCGACAGGACGGCCCTCGTGCTCGATGACCCAGATCACAGAATTGGGGTCTCGCGCCACTTTCTCCACCCACTCCTTTTCGTCTTCGATGCTCATCGAATGTCGGAGCGAGAGGAACTTCGTGACCTCCATGTCTTCGAACCACGTGATCATCACCGGGGCGTCATCTGCCGACGGCGGACGCAGCCGGACCAGCTTGCCGACGATGACCGGCCCATACATGGCCGGAGAGCTTACTGGTTGGGGGCCGCCTCGACGGATTGCTTGAGTCGCTCCACCGACTTCCTCATCTCAGCCTTTCGAATCGCAACCGCGTTGGGGAGCTCGAAGTACAGTCCGGCGGCAGCATCTCGCAGCGTCAGCATTCCTCTCGACCACGACCGCACTCGCGTCCGGCCTGCGGCATCAACCAGGTCGACACCGGCGGTGGCGGTGGGGCTGCCCATCAGCTCAACCGTATAGCCCCGGTCGGGCTCCACGGACGTGACGACCGACCAGGATTCGAGAAATCCCGCCATCTTGGGATTGGGTTCCAGCAGCGGCAGCTGCTGCCGTCGCACGATCCTGCTCCCGACCTTCAGGCTTCCAGGCGGCTCGACGACGACCGAGCCATCCCGCACGTCGTTCCACCGGCTCGTGTCGATCGAGGCCGCGAAAACAGCCGGCAACGGCGCCTGTATGTCGTCGGTCACCTCGAAATCGACACGGCGCCATCGGCGCGGAATCCACAGCGCCAGCCACGCGGCATTCAGGAGCAGGTTGGCGACCGCGAATCCAGGCGCGAATGTGAACAGGAAGCCACTGATCATCACGACGACGAGGAGCCGCGAAACCATGGCGGCAAGGTGCTGCCTGTTCACGACCGCGATCGGCACCAAAGGCCGCCTCATCAGCCGGCGCTGGTACAGGCTCCACCCCATGGCCCCAAAGGCGGCCCCTCCGCCTACCGCGACCACCGCCAGGAGCCTGTTCGCGTCCGGGATGGGTCCGGGATGCAGTACCGCGACGACCAGCGCCGCCTCGGGAACCAGGATGATCTGCGCGAGCAGGACCACGATGTTCCACCGCGGCCTGCGCACCAGCCTCAGGGCGGCTCCCAGCGCGAAAGCGATCGCCATGAAGGCGCTGGCGATCTGCCAGAACGCAGCCATGGTCACGACGAGGGTTAGCTCGCTACGTGCAGCTTGGCGGCTTCCTTCACATCCACCGGGACCGACGGCCCCTGCGTGGCGGCGAGATAGAACGTGCGGAGGTACTGGCCCTTCGACGTAGACGGTTTGTTGCGGATGAGCGCGTCCACCAGCGCCGTGAGGTTCTGGTGCAGCTGCGTCTGGTCGAACGAAACCTTGCCGATGGGGGCGTGGACGATGCCGAACTTGTCGGTCCGAAACTCGACCTTGCCGCCCTTCACCTCGCGCACCGCGCGGGCGACGTCCTGGGTGACCGTGCCCGACTTGGGGTTGGGCATGAGGCCGCGCGGGCCCAGGATCTTGCCCAGCGGACCGACGCGCGACATCATGTCGGGCGTCGCGACCGCGGCGTCGAAGTCGGTCCAGCCCTCGGACACCCTCTTGACGAGGTCCTCGCCGCCCACGAACTCCGCGCCCGCCTCCTGCGCCTCGCGAGCCTTGTCGCCGACGGCGAAGACCGCGACCCGAACCTTCTTGCCCGTCCCGTTGGGCAGGACGACGGATCCCCGTACCATCTGCTCGGCGTGCCGCGGGTCCACACCCAGCCGGATGTGCGCCTCGACCGTCGCGTCGAAACTGGAGATCGACGTGTCCTTCGCCAGCGCGACGGCCTGCTCGGTGGTCAGCCCGCCGTTGCCGTTGGCCGCCACCGCGGCCTCGACCTTCTTGGCCGCCTCGACGTACTTCTTCCCGTGTCGCTTGCTCATCGCTACTCGATGACCTCCAGGCCCATCGACCGCGCCGTGCCTTCGATCATCTTCATCGCCGCCTCGGTCTCGTAAGCGTTGAGGTCCTTGCGCTTGGTCTCGACGATGGTTCGGAGCTGCTGCCTGGTCACGCGGCCGATCTTCTCGCGGTTCGGCTTCGGCGACCCCTTGTCGACGCCGGCGGCGCGCTTGAGCAGGTTCACGGTCGGAGGGGTCTTGAGGACGAACGTGAAAGAGCGGTCCTCGAAGATCGTGATCTCGGCGGGGACGACGTCGCCCACCTGGGCGGACGTGCGCTCGTTGTACGCCTTGGTGAACTCCATGATGTTGATGCCGTGCGGGCCCAGCGCCGTGCCCACCGGCGGCGCGGGCGTGGCCCGTCCCGCCTGCAGCTCGAGCTTGAGGATCGCGCGCACCTTCTTCTTGCTCATCGGGCCTAGTGGACCTTCTCGACCTGCAGCAGGTCGAGCTCGACCGGCGTCTCCCGGCCGAACATGTTGACCAGCACTTTGAGCTTGCCCTTCTCAGGGTTGATCTCGTCGACCTTGCCGTGGAAGTCCGTGAACGGCCCGTCGACCACGCGCACCGACTCGCCGACCTGGAACTCGACCCGGATCTTCGGCGCTTCCTGCTTCATCTGCTTCTGGATGGCCCGGACCTCTTTCTCCTGGAGCGGCACCGGGCTGTTGGCCGAGCCGACGAAGCTCGTGACACCGGGAGTGTTGCGAACCACGAACCACGAGTCGTTCGACATCACCATGCGAACCAGGATGTAGCCGGGGAAGATGCGCTTCTGGACGTGGCGGCGCTTGCCGTCCTTGATCTCGATCTCGTCCTCCATGGGCACGAGCACCTGCAGGATCTTGTCCTGCATGTCCATGGACTCGATCCTCTTCTCGAGGTTCTTCTTGACCTTCTCCTCGTGGCCCGAGTAGGCGTGGACCACGTACCACTGCGCGTCCGGCTCGGGGGAGGTCCTCTCGACTGCCATCAGTGGGCCGCTCCGTTGTAGATCACGCGGCGCGCAAGCTCACCGAGCAGGTAGTCGGTGCCGCCGATGAAGACGCCGAGCACGATGACCGTGAAGATCACGACCAGTGTGTAGCGGTAGAGCTCACCCCACGTCGGCCAGACGACCTTGCGAAGCTCGTCGAAGACCTCGCGCAGAAAACGACCAATGCCACCTTCGGCTGTCGGTTCGGTGCGCTTCCGAGCGGTTACGGCCATTTACTTGGTCTCCCGGTGGAGTGTGTGCTTGTGGTCCCACTTGCAGTACTTGCTGAGCTCCAGGCGGTCTGGGTCGTTCTTCTTGTTCTTCACGGTGGTGTAGTTGCGCCTTTTGCAGACGGTGCATGCGAGGGTGATGATGTCTTCCATAGTTGACTCTTCTGGGTGGGGCTGAAAATAAAAAAGCCTAGGATTCCCAGGCGGTGTCAATAGTACCAGAGGTACTGGCCCGCGCCGGTCAGGCCAGCAAAGTTCGCGTCAGGGTCGCCTCCAGCCAGTCCCGGTAGCGCTCGGGCGCCCACCCCCGGCTCGCCCTGAGGAGCCCATGCATCTCAGGGCTGGCCACCGCCCAGACGATGTCCGCGGCGTCATCCTCGGTCAGGCCCTTGCGCAGGGGGCCGTTGGCGGCGAGCCAGCCCACGAACTGGCGCATGTTGTCGTGCCGGCCCTCCTGCATCCGGGTGCGCAGGGCGGCGATCTCCGGGTCGACCGCGGCTGCGCCTCGCATGATGTCGTCGACCGGCCTGGCGCGCTCGAGGATCTCGGCCACCCCGGTCGCAAAGCCCTTCACCTGGCGCCTCTGGCTCCGCTCCCGCCGCACCGCCTGCGGTCCCTCACGCGCGGTGATGCCGATCGGAGCCTCATCGCCCGCCACGCGAATGTCGAGGAGCGCGTGCAGCACGCCCGGTTTGCTGCGGAAGCTCGCATAGACCGTGTCCGTGGCGACCCCGGCCCCGCCGGCGATGGCCTCCATGGTCGTGCCGCCGTACCCGCGCTCCGAGAAGAGACGCTGGGCGGCGTCGAGGATGCGGGCGCGCGTCTGCCGCGCCTGCTCGCTGCGGAGCGTCGATGCATAGGCGCGCCGTAAGGGCTTGACATTCGCCACGATTTGATCCTACCATCCCACTAGTCATCCGAGTTGACCTCGGATGAATTAAGGGAGGAGTCGGGAATGACCAACGAAGCGATCTACCGCCGTCTCATCGAGGAAGGCTTCAACCGCGGCGACCTGGCGGTCGTCGACGAAGTGGTGGCGGCCGGCGCGGTCGAGCACCAGCGCGGCCTCGCCAACGGGCCGGATGGGGCCAAGGGCGCAATCAAGTACCTGCGCCGGGCGTTTCCCGACTTCACGCTGACGATCGACGAGGTGGTCAGCGTCGGGGACAAGGTCTGGGCCAGGCAGCGCGGCGGCGGGACCAACACGGGGAGCTTCGCCGGCCGGCCGCCAACCGGCAAGAAGGCCTTCATCGACGTCATCGACGTCTGCCGCTTCGAGGACGGGAAGATGGTCGAGCACTGGGGCGTTCCCGACCAGCTGGGCATGATGGTTGCCCTCGGCCTGATTCAATAGCCATGTGACGCCCCCGACAATCGCCGTCCTTCATGGTGACCAGACGGGCGAAGAGCTCCTGCGCGAAGCCATCCGGCTGCTGGCGCCCGGGGTCATCGGCTTCGAGGTGGGGCTTCGCGACTTCGACCTCTCCATCGAGCGGCGGCGTGAGACACGCAACCAGGTCGTGCTGGACGCCGCCGCCGCGCTCCGCGAATCCGGCTACGGGCTGAAGGCGGCGACGATCACACCTGAGGGCGCGGGCGACGTGGGCAGCCCGAACGCCATCCTGCGCAAGCAGATCGACGGTCGAGTGATCGTCCGCACCGGCAGGCGCATCCCCGGCGTGAGGCCCCTGGCCGGCGTGCACGCCCCGATCTCCGTGATCCGCATGGCCGTCGACGACGCCTATGGCGCCAGGGAGTGGCGTGAGGGCCACGGCCTGGACGAATGGGCTTATCGCACCGAGAAGATCAGCAGGCGCACGTGCCGCATCGTGGCGGAGTACGCGTTCACGCACGCCAGGCGCATCGAGGCGAAGGTGTTCGGTGGCCCGAAGTTCACGGTGAGCCCGGTGTACGAAGGCATGTTCAAAGAAGAGCTCGACGAGGCTGCGAAGCGCCACCCGGATGTGCGCTACGAGCCCCAGCTCATCGACGCCACGTACGCGCTCCTTCTGACCACGACCGGCGAGTCGCTCGTGATCCCGGCTCTCAACCGCGACGGCGACACGATGTCGGACCTCGTCATGCAGATGTTCGGCACCATCGCCGGGGCCGAGTCGGTGCTGCTTGCCTTCGACGGCGAGGGCGAAGTCGCCGTCGCGATGACCGAAGCGCCGCACGGAACCGCGCCCCTGCTCCAGGGGAAGAATGTCGCCAACCCGATGGCCATGATCCTGGCCGTGGCATCGCTCCTCGGCTACATGAAGGGCGAGCCGTCCCGCCAGGCATCGCGCTCGATCTACGAGGCCGCGCTCGAGACGGTGTCCGACGGCATCCGCACTGCCGACCTGGGCGGGCAGGCTTCCACCACGGAGTTCACCGACGAGGTCATCCGCCGGGTGCGCACAAAAATCGAAGTGTGGAGCGCCCTCGCCGACGTCGAACGGTGAATCGAAACCTCGGCGGTTTCATCAGCTACCTGGCCCTCGGCGACTCGTACACCATCGGCACCGGCGCCACCGACGAATCCCGCAACTACCCCTCGATCATCGCCCGCCGCCTGGAAGACGCGACTGGCCGCAAGGTCGAGCTCACCAACCCCGCCGTCAACGGCTTCACGACGCAGGACCTGATCAACGAGGAGCTCCCCTACCTGCGCAGCGCCGAGCCGCAGCTGGTCAGCATCCTCATCGGGGTCAACGACCTGGTGCAGGGCCGCGCGCCCGAGGCATACCGCGCCCTGCTGAGCCGGATCTACGACGAGGTCGCGATCCTCGAGCTGGCAGCCGGCCGGGTGGTCGCGATCTCGATCCCCAACTGGTCGGTCGTCCCGGCCGCCCGCGACTTCGGCGCGCCCGACCACCTGCGCCGCCTGACCCGTAAGTTCAACTCCATCGCCAGGAGCGAGGCGGAGAGCCACCGGTTCAGGTGGATCGACATCACGGCCGCGAGCACTGACGCTGAAGACACCCCGGGCTGGATATCCCCGGACCGCCTCCATCCCGGCGACCCGCAGTACAGGGCGTGGGCGGACGTCATCTGGGCCGAGGTCAAGCGCGCCTGGGTTAAACCGTGATTCGCTTGAAGGACTCGGCGTAGCGGTAGCCGGCCTTCTTCCCCATCTCGCGGTGCCGCTTGCGCATGAACTTCTCGAAGTCCCATTCGCGCCCCGGCTTGGAAACCTGGCTCTTGTGCTTCTTCAAGGCCTCGATCTTGAGGTCGAGCGTGGGGGTGATGTCGACCAGGTAGTCGCCCGAAGTCCAGAACGGAATCCAGACCTCCTTGACGACGTGCGGCTCATAGCCCTCCTTGAGCAGGCTCCGGAAGGCGCGCGGGTTGCGAGAGTCCGGGTACACGGCGGCGAGCGTCGCCTCGCCGACCGCCAGGTGGTCGGGGTGCGACCCTCCCATCGGCATGTCGATGGCGCGGCCGGGCAGGTGCGTGATGACCAGCTCCGGCTTGTGCTTGCGGATCATGCGCACGATGTCGTGGCGCAGCTTCAAATCGGGCGAGAGATGGCCGTCCTTGTAACCGAGGAACTCGACCTTCTTCACGCCCAGCACCTTCGCCGCGGCCAGCTGCTCCTTTTGGCGGATCGCCGCCAGCTCCGAATCCTTCTGCTTGGGATCCTCACCACCCTGGGAGCCGTCGGTGACGATCACGTACGTGACCCTGGCGCCGTTCTTCACGAGCTTCGCGACCGAGCCGCCCGCGCTGAACTCCGGATCGTCCGGGTGAGCTGACACGACGAGAACGCGATCGAACGTCGGACCCGCGCCGTCCTTCTGGTTCGAGCGACTGCGAACGGCCTTCTTCTTTTTCGCCACCTCGTTGAGGTTAGTTGATCTATCGCCGTGACTTCGCGACCCCGCCCAGCGACGCGAGCGGGATGGCCGTCTCGATCGGCTGCCACAACACCTCCAGCTGCTCGAGGCTGAGCCGGGCTCTCGATCCGATCACCCGCCCGCCGAAAGTCGCCGTTTTCGCGGCCGCCCAGCCCTCGCTGCCGCTCACGCGCATCGGCACCGTCACCACTGCCGCGAGCGCGGCCGCCTCTTCGGCGGTCCGCGAGCCGCCGTCCGCGACGGCCTTCGACAGCACGCTCGAAAGATCGTCCGCCATCTGCCACGGCTTGGCCAGCAGTGCGCACTGGTTCGCGGTCAAGCGGCCGATCGCGCTTATGTACCGAAGGACCGGCGCGCCAAGAGTCCTGGGATTGGTCACCGGGATCGCCGACGCGAAGGGCGCGTACGAGGCGGCGAACTTGATCGGCGCCAGTTGCTGCCGTCGCACGAGCGCAGAGGCGGCCTCCCACGCGGCCACCGCCTCGTCGTCCGATTTGCGTTCCAGGAACTCGTAAAGCGAGGCGCCGGCGTTGACGAGCGGCGCGACGACGTCCTGGTTGACCGCCGGGATGGACGCGGCGACCTTGACCCAGTCGCCGGTGTTGAGAGCCGCGACGAGCTGGGCGAACCCGTCGACGTCCACGTAGTCGATCTGCACGATCTCGCCAAAGGCTCCATACCCCTGCATCGATTCCTCGTAGGTCAGCTCCGCCTTGGCGGCCACCGCGCCGCCGGCCCGCTCGACGGCGGCGAAGGCGCGGCACCGGCTGAAGGTGTCCAGGTCCTTCGTGCCCTTGATCGCGGCGAGCAAGGAGCGCACCACGCCCGCCGGCTCGCCGCCGTCGTGGCGCGTCACGCTCGCGACCAGCTTGCGCCGGTCGAGGACGCGCAGCCACTGGATCGGCGTGAGCTCGACCACGCCCTTGATGAAGGTGGTGACCTCCAGGCTGTTGGGTCCGTATTGCGCCGCGGCCCTGGGAGGCGCGGTCTTCCGCGGGGTCGCCATCGCCACCGCCGCCGCTGTCGCGCGTGGGGCCGGCGGTTTCGTGATGGCCGTCGTCGCTCGCGCCACCGCCGCCCGCACACGCGAGCGCACCGGCTTGGCGACCGGTTCCTCGATCGTGGCCAGGGGGATCGCCGGCTCCAGCGGCGCCCAGAGCTCGGCCACCTGCTCCTTGCTGAGCGCGACCCGAGCGCCGACCACCCTGCCCCCATGAACGACGGTCTTCACGGCCGCCCAGCCCCGGTCGCCGGTCAGCTGGGACGGGACCGTCCGCAGGGCCACCAGGGCGGCGGCCTCCTCCGCCTTCAGGTAGCCGCTCTTGGCCACCTCCTGCAGCAGCGCTCGTGAGGAATCAGCGTCGAGGCGCCAGCGGCGAGCGAGCACCTCGCATTTCTCTCGCGTGAGCCTCTGGACAGCCGTGAGAAATCGCATGGTGGCGGGGTCCAGCGCGTCGAATCCCGATACCGGGATCAGCGTGATGAACGGCGCGTAGTGGGCGGCGAACTTCAGGGGCGAATGCTTCTGGCGCATGACCAGCGCCGACAGCGCCTGCCAGGCGATCGCCACCTTGTCGTCGCTGCGCTTGTCCAACGCTTCGAACAGGGCTTCGGCGGCCTTCGACATCGGCTCCGATACCCCCGCCTCGGTGCTGTGCATCGTGGCCTGGATCGACTGCAGCGACTCGGTGGCTTGCCCCAGGTCCTCCTTCGTCACGCTCGACACGATCCGCCGGGCCGTGAGCACCTGCCGCCACTGCCAGGGCGTCAGCTGGGAGGCCGCGTGGATGAACGCGTCGACCTCGGCCGTGTTCTGGCCGAACCGCCGCGCGAAGTCGTCGTTGGCACGCAGGATGCGGCCGAGGAGGCCTTGAGTGGCGGGCACCATCGTTCGAGGACAGCTTAGTCGGGGCAACCGCCCGATCAGCCCGCCTTATGGCTTACACGATCTCGACTTTGAGCAGGTTGGTCTGCCCGGGCCGGCCCACGGGGACCCCCGCCACCACCACGACCCGATCGCCCGTGCGTACGAGGCCGCTGCGCAGCGCGGCTTGCGTGGCGTTGGCGACCATCTGGTCGGTGTCTCCACCTGGGCTGACCAACAGCGGGATGACCCCCGCGTAGAGCGCGGTCTTGCGGAGGACCTCTGGGTGCGGGCTCGCCGCGATGACCGGCACCCTCGGGCGGGCCTTGCTGCAGCGCAGCGCGGTGGTGCCTGACTCCGTGAACGCGATGATCACCCGGGCGTGCAGCTCGTCGGCGCTGGCCGCCGCGGCGTGGGCGATGGCGCTGCCCACCTCCCCGGGCTCGCGCCACATCTGCCGCTCCCGACCGAACGACGGATGGCGCTGGGTCGAAAGGCAGATGCGCGCCATGGCCCGAAGGGCCTCCACCGGGTGGGCGCCCACCGACGTCTCCTGCGACAGCATCACGGCGTCCGTCCCATCCCAGATGGCGTTGGCCACGTCCGAGGTCTCGGCCCGGGTCGGGCGGTTGGACGTCACCATCGACTCGAGCATCTCGGTGGCGGTGATGACCGGGACGCCGGCGCGGTTGGCGCGATCGATCACCTCCTTCTGGACCGCGGGCAGCTCGCCGAGCTTGAGCTCGACGCCGAGGTCGCCGCGCGCGACCATGACGGCGTCGGCGACCTCCAGGATCTTGCCCAGGTTGCGGATCGCCTCGAGCTTCTCGAGCTTTGCGATCACGGGAGCGGCGCAGCCCAGCCCGGACAGCTGTTTCTGGCACGTGAGCACGTCCTCGGGATGCCGCACGAACGAGAGCGCGACGTAGTCGACCCCCAGGTCGACCGCGAACTTCAGGTCCTCGATGTCCTTCTCCGTCAACGCCGGCAGCGGCAGCGGGCGACCCGGCACGCTCACGCCCTTTCGCTCGCCCAGAAGGCCGCCGCGAACCACCGAGCACTCCGCCTGCCCTTTCGACGTCGCGCGGACCACGAGCTCGATGCGCCCGTCGTCGAGAAGCACACGGTCGCCTGGCCGCAGCGCGTCCACCAGCTCGGGGTGGCTCACCTCGATCTCGTTGGCCGCGCGCCGTGGCCGGCCCACCAGCAGGACGCGCCGTCCACGCGCCAGGCGCATGAATGCCGAGTCGAGTGGTCCCGTGCGGATCTTGGGCCCCTGGAGATCGCCCAGGATCGCCACGGGGGTGCCGACCGCCTCTGCGGCGGCGCGTATGTCGTGCGCGGCCTGACGGTGGGTGGCGTGGTCGCCGTGTGAGAAGTTGAGGCGGGCGACGTCCATGCCCGACTGCACCATCGTCCGCAGGATCGTGGGTGACGAGCTCGAGGGCCCGATGGTGCAGACGATGCGGGTGCGGCGGATCACCACGAGCTCAGCGCGAGTATTTCTTGACGCGCCGCCCGAGCTCCGCCTCGGCCTCGACGACCCTGCGCTCCAGCTCCGGGGCGCTGATCACGGCGCCGCCCATGCCGCGCACGAGGTCGCTCTGGAAGCGATCGGAGGTCGCGACCGTGACCACATCGCCGGTGCCGGTGGCGCCGTAGGCGATGCGCTCGATCGCGTGGTCGGCCGAGTGCCCTTTGCGCGTGAAGACGACGCGCACGCCCTCCACCATCTCTTCGGCGTTGGCGAGCGACGACGAGTGATGCGCGTCGAACACCACCGTCACCTCCTCTCCGGTCACGAGCCCATAGACGGACAACCGCTGCATCAACTCATCGCGCGCCGCTTCCAGCGACACACCGAGAAGCCTCTTGAGAGACGGCCAGGCATGGATGACGTTGTAGCCGTCAACGATGAGCTTCACAGACTCATTGAAACCGCATCGACAGCTGGCCCGCGATGATCAGCAGCTCGTCGATGCCGAGCCTGCCGCTGAGCGTCAAAGCGGCTGAGAAGAACGCATCGCGTGCCGGCGCGACGTTCCACAGGACGATGAACACACCGATGATCCCGATCTGCGAGAAGCGGGTCGAGAGAACCTGGAGCGAGAAGGGAAGCCACGGACGAAGGATGCCGAACCCGTCGAGTCCGGGAACCGGCAGCAGGTTGAGCAGCACAGCCACGACCTCGATGAAACCGAGGAACGCGAGCGCCGCGAAGAACCCCACGTTCGTCGGCGTGATCCACCCAAAGTGGCCGGGCACGAGGAATGGAATCGCGATGAGCAGCGCGCAGAGCGCATTGCCCGCGGGCCCCGCCACGGACACCAGCGAATCCCAGGTCCTGCTGCGCAGGGCCGAATGGTCGATGTACACGGCCCCGCCCGGTAGGCCGATTCCGCCAAGCAGCAGAAAAACGACCGGGAGGATGACGCTCATCAGCAGGTTTGTGTAGAGCAAAGGATTCAGCGTCAGGTAACCGGAGGCCCTGACCGAGCGGTCGCCGCCGAGGTAGGCGACCACCGCATGGCCGAACTCGTGGATGCAGAGCGAGGTGATCCACCCTGACGTGACGAAGATGATCGTCATCGGCACCGACGCCGCGGGCAGGATGTCGAACCAAAGCAGGATGCCGCTGATCGCGGTGATGGCGACCAGGCCGCTGAAGACCGGGCTGACGCCCAGCGCGCCGCGGAGCGACACCAGTGGCTTCCGGCGCAGCGCGCGATCCTGGCGTGTGTGTTGGGCGGCGCCCGGCACTACGTGGAGGTCGGGGCGGGCGCCCGTCTGCAGGTACTGCCTGAGGTCGTAGAGGGTCAGCCCGGCCTTCTGCAGCACCGCCGAGGTTTCGCGCGAATCGCTGTACAGCAGGGCGACGAGGAGATGGATCGAGTCCACCTGGTAGTGACCGAGCACCTGCGCCTCGCGATTGGCATTGACCAGGAGCTGCCGCAGCGGCAGGCCGGCTCCGTTCCCGCCCGCCGCGTCGGCGTCGCCGTCCTTGAGGTCGCCGGCCAGGCTGCGGAGCGCCTTGAACGCCGACGAGCCGTGATCGGCAAGGATCGCCTTGAGCACATCGACCGGCGTCGCCTGCTGAGCGCCGCGCTGGGCGGCCAGCGCGGTGGCGCCCTCCAGCACGTCGCGCGCGTCGCGGTTGAGGGGAATGTCGGCCGAGGCCCTCTCGAGCTCGGCGGTCGCGTCGCTCACAGTCGAAAGTCTAGGGGCGAGTGCGGCCAGACCCCTCCCTTTGCCGCAGCACCTCATAAAGCAGGGCGGCGGCGGCGGCCGAAGCGTTGAAGCTCGAAACATGGCCGGCCACGGGCAGGCGCAAGCGCACGTCGCATCGCTCGCGGACGAGCCGGTGCACTCCCTCGCCCTCGCTGCCGACCACGATGCAGACGGGCTGGGTGAGATCGAAATCCCACGGCGCGGTCTCACCGCGCACGTCCAGCGCCGCGCACCAGATGCCCGCCCGCTTCACCTCCGCGATCGCGGAGGGGATGCCCGAGACGTGAGCGATGCGAAGGAGCTCGCTCGCGCCGGAGCTCGCCTTCACCGCCGAGGGCGACAATGGGGCGCTGCGGTGCTCGGGGAGGATGGCGCCGTCGGCGCCCGCCACCTCAGCGCTGCGAAGGATGGCGCCGAGGTTCTGCGGATCCATGATCCCGTCGAGCGCCACCAGCAGGTTGGGATTGGTGGCGAGGAGCTCCTTCAACGTCCACTCGCGCCTTGGTTTGAGCTCCGCCGCCACGCCCTGGTGCACCCCGGCCGCGATGGCTTCGAGCCTTTCCGGGGGTACGACCTCGATCGGTGCGAGTCGGGCCAGCTCGTCGAGGCGCGGGTCGTGGCCCAGGCCCGCGGCCTGGAAGACTTTGACCACCTTGCCCGCGCGCGCGGCCTCCAGCACCGCGTTGCGACCGTGGATCAACGCGGCGGCTGTGGCCGGCTCACGACGAGGACGTGCCGGACGCCGCTGGCCGTGTTGGGGTCTCACGTTTGGTAAGGGTGACATCTCAGCGCCGTCCGCTACCCTCCTGCAATGAACACCCGGCTGATCCGCATCGCGGCCGCGGTTGCGTTGTTCGAGCTGTCTGTGTTCGTCGCGGGCTATCTCGTCTACTGGATCATCGCTCGCCCCGGTGATCGCGACTTTGGCCCGCAGTACTCGGCGGCATTTGTCGGCATCCACGACGGCTGGAGCCACATCTACGACGCACGGTTCCTTTGGCCTGTCGAGTCGGCGATCCACCTGGACGGGTTTGGTGTGTTCCAGCATCCGCCCCCGATCGCGTGGCTCGCCGCCCCGCTCACTTTTCTGCCTTTTCAGTGGGCGGCATTTGTCTGGGAGGCGTTGATGCTGGCCGCGTTGGTGGCGGCCGCCCTGCTGGTGTCACCCGCCCATCGCTGGGATCGGGCCCTCATCCTGCTTTCGGTCGCAGCTTTTCAGCCCGTGCTGTTTGCCCTCGGCTATGCCAGCGCGAGTCCGCTGGTGCTTCTCCTTGTCGTGGGAACGCTGCTCGCCATGGAGCGCGGGGCGCCGGTCGCCGCGGGGGTGTTTCTCGGCCTGACCGCTATCAAGCCGCAGCTCACGCTGCTGGTCATACCGGTCATGCTCGCCGCCGGTTACTGGAAGACCGCGTTGACGGCCGTCGGGGTCACCGCACTGCTGGCCGTCGCGTCAGCAGCCGTGATCGGTACGAGCGGGACGAGAGACTACTTGTCGTTCATCACCTCTCCGGACGTCCTCAATCACCAGGTGCCGTGGAGCGTCAAGGGCCTGGTCGGCGTCGGCTTGCCTTCATTCATCGCCACAGCGGTAGTGCTCGTAGTCACGGTCGCCGCGGCGATCCGGTTCCGTCCGCCGCCCGACCTGACGCTGTCACTGGGGATCCTTGCTTCGCTTTTTGTTGCGCAGCACCTCAACTACGGAGACTTCGTGATCTGGCTGCTGCCCATCTGGCTGGCTTTTCGGGCGGGACGGCCCTGGTGGTTACGGGCCACCGCAGCCATCACCTGGATCACAGCCTGGTTCGTCGTCGTGGTGCCCCTCGCGACCCTGGCTGGCGAAGTCGCCCTTGCGGTTGCGATCGTTGTCTTCGCTGCCAGGCTTCGCCCGATCGTCGCTCTGGCAACGAACGCCGAGCTCGCCTCATAGGCAAAGAGCTGACGGCGGCTCTTCTCAACTTATTCGGTGAGAGACAGGCTAGAGTTCATGGCGGCCGTGCCCGCAGCCCGCCCTCCCTTCCTGGTCCGGCTGCGCCTGGCCGCCGCCCAGCCCTGGATCCTTCGCCTCTCTGCCGGCGCCATCACCGCTGCTTGCGCCTGGACCTACGCTCGAAGCACCCTCCTTCTGTCCCCCATCTTGCAGCCCATGGGCGACTTCGACGCCTACTACCGCGCTGCAGCCGACCTCAACTCCAACCTCGACCCCTACCTGCGCTACAACCATTCGATCCCTTTCTCGCTCTCCGTGGGGTACATCTACCCGCCGTTCCTGGCCCGACTCCTCCAGCCGCTTGCCCTCCTCCCGTTGAACCAGGCCCACCTGGTCGCGTTGGCCGTCCTCCAGCTCTCGGTGCTCACCTCGGTGCTGCTCACCTGGCACCTGCTTGGATTGCGCTCCTGGATCACCCGAATATTCGTGCTCGACGCCTTCCTGGTCTCATCAGGCCTGGTGGCGAACGTTGAGGTTGGAAACCTCAACGTCCTCCTCGTTCCCACCTCTTTGGCGTGGATACGCGCTTATCGCCGAGCTGCCAGCTGGGGCTGGATCCTCATCGGCCTGAATGTCGGCCTCAAGCTTCAACAGGCACCGCTGTTTGTTCTCGCCCTCTTCCGGCGGGACTGGCGCGGCCTCATCCTGGGCTTGACAACGCTGCTGGCGACCCTCATTGCAGGCGGTCTCGCCCTCAACTTCGAGTTCTTCACCACCGTCTTGCCGCGCCTTACCAACACCGTGCCGACCGGCGCCCAGAACACTTCCCTGCTCGCCGACGTCGAGCGATTTCTCCACCCTGGTGCGGACAATCTCACGTATGACCCCACCTACCCCGAAGCCCGCTTCTTGCTGGTTCCGATCATCCTGGTCATCCTCTTCTTCACGGCCCGTGCGCTCTACGGCCTTGCCGACCGCCAGCTCGAAGCTTTGATCGCCCTTGCCGCCGTGCCCTCGCTCAGCAATTACCTCGGCGCTCCCCATGTGCTCCTTCTTCTGCCGGTCGGCCTCCTGCTCGCCGAACGGGCGCTGCGTTTTCACGCATATCGTCTACTTGCGCCGCTCGCCCTTTGCCTTCTTCTCGTCGCCGACTACGCGTTGTTCTACACGCTGGTCACGGCAATCAACTACTTCGTCGCCCGAGCCGTCTTCTACGAGATAGGGCCCGGCCTGGCCGCCCTCGGCATCTGGCTCATCAGTATTCGGCTGGCCGTCTACGCCAAAGCCGGCGGCGATCAGGGTCCAACTCGAGACCCGCGTCGAGCGCCTGTTTGGTTTCATGTGCGGAGCTCTCGACCTTGAAGGCGATAAGGCTCGCGATCCAAATCAGAACGACGCCGATCACACCGAGCTCGGCCATCAGCCGCAGAACCAGCAAGTTCGAGTAACCGGACGCGAGCAGCACGCCGAGAAAGTGGTGACCCGGGCTGATCAATAAATCGCCCGTCGCGACCAGGGCGAGCACCGTCCAGTTGCGCCGGCGCACACCCCAGGCGGTGAGCACCAGCATCGGAAGCAGCAGCAGGACCAGGTGCGTACCCCACGAATAGCTGGTCACCAGCGGCGTCACCGCCACAATCGCCGCCGCTTCGAGTGAACGGCCGGTCGGGCCGGCCGCTGCCGTACGCAGCACCCACAGCGTCAGGGCAAGGGCGGCAAGCGCGATGACCAACGTTATGATCCGTGCGGCCGGCGAGCTGCCTCGCACGGCGCCAAAGAACGTGTCGGGCTGGAGCAGGCGTGTGACAGTCCCGCCCGGCGAATGGTTTTCATACAAGCCAGTCCCGGCGCCGATCGCCGGCAGGACTTTGAACAGGTACTCCAGCAGGTACCGTGGCGCCGCCAGTAACGACAGCGCCAAACCAGTGACTGCAGCCGCGGCCAGCATCGACCATCGCCTCCGAACGACGATCAGGAGCCCGGCGGGCGCCTGGATCAGCTTCAGAGCCACCGCCGCGCCGAGCGGGACTCCGCCCCACCAGGCGTCTTTCACCCATGCCCAGAGCCAGAGCCCGGAGAGCGCAAGCAGCACGAGGTTCACCTGACCCTCGTCGACGTTGCCGCTCACCGGTTCGAAGCTGACTGCCACCAGGATGAGCAGCACAGCAAGCTGCCAGTCCACCACTTTCAACGCCCGCAGCGTCGACCATAGGAAGACGGCCAGCGCCGCGTTGAGGACGATGACGACAACGATGCCGAGCACGTGGCTGTCGACCCCGACGGCAGGCTGCAGGAGCCACGCCAGCAATGGGGGCGTGACGTACTGAGGCCCTGTCGGTTCGAGGCAACCCATGGTCTGGCAGAGGTCATAAGGATCGAGTCCTGCGGCAACATGGGCGGCAGCCCTCATGTAGCTCTCCTGGAAGTCGCCCCGATAGGTTTCGAACAGCAGTGGCTGAACCACGCCCCGCCACAGGTAGAAAACCCCGATTGGAAGCCCGACCCAAACCACGAGCAGCCCCCTGAATCGTCGGTTGCCCAAAGCCTTCGGCCTGAACGCCGCCGGGGCACTCATCGACGGCAGATTATCCAGATGACCAGCCGTCTTCTTCCCTAGTCCCTGGTCTGACCAGCCACCCGGCGCCACCGGACGCCTTCCCGCGAATCCTCCAGCGCGATGCCGCGCTGCTTCAGCGCCTCACGGATGCGATCGGCCCTGGCGAAGTCTTTCGCGCGGCGCGCGTCCTCACGCTCGGAGATCAGGCGCTCGACCTCATCCGCGAGGCCGGGCTCCTCCACTGCGAGCACATCGAGGTGCCCGTCGACCTCCTCGATGAGCTCCATGAGCGCGCGCCGCCCTGCCTCCCCCACCCTCATCTCGTCGAGCGCAGCGTTGGCCTCCCGGATGAGCTCGAAAACCAGGCCGACGCCCTGCGGCAGGTTGAGATCGTCATCGAGCGCCTCCCTGTACGCGGCGCGGACCTGACCGATCCTTGCCACCAACGCCGTGTCGTCACCACTCGCCCGGTCCCACCGCAGCACCCTGTCCGCGAACTCGCGCAGGCGCCGGACCTGCTCGGCCGCGGCGTGCAGGGCCTCGCGGGTCAAGCGCAGGCGTGCGCGGTAATGCGCATTGGCGATCAGGAAGAAGCGGACCGCCACCGGATCGTGGCCGGCGTCGACGAGGTCGCGCAGCGTGGTGAAGCCGCCGGCGCTCTTCGACATCTTTTCGCCGGTCGCATCGGACAGGAACTCCGAGTGAAGCCACACGCGCACGAACGGCTTGCCGTTCGCCGCCTCCGACTGCGCGATCTCGTTCTCATGGTGCGGGAACATGAGGTCGATACCGCCGCAGTGGATGTCGAACGTGACGCCCAGGTAGCGCTTGGTCATCGCCGAGCACTCGATGTGCCAGCCGGGCCGTCCGCGTCCGAACGGCGACTCCCAGGCCGCGCCCAGCTTCTCGTCTCCAGGCTGGGCCCTCTTCCACAGCGCGAAGTCGCTCACCGACTCCTTGTCATATTTGTCCGCTGCCACACGAGCACCGGCCCGGAGGCCGCTCCGGTCCAGGTGCGAAAGCGCCCCGTAGCGCGGGAAGCTGTCGATGCGGAAATAGACGTCTCCGTCGGCGGCATAAGCATTCCCGCGCTGGATCAGCGTGCTGATCATCGCCACCATCTCCGGGATGTGATCGGTCGGCTTCGGGTAGTGCTCGGCAGGCTGGGCGCGAAGTGCATGCATGTCCTCGAAGAAGGCCTCGACGTAAGGCTTGACGTAATCGGTGATCGTCGTCCCGGCATGCATAGCCTGGTCGAGGATGCGGTCGTCGATGTCGGTGACGTTCATCACGTGCGTGATTCGATACCCGCAAGCCTTGAGCTGCCGGCGCAGGAGGTCGTAGAAGATGAAGGCTCGCAGGTTGCCGACATGGGCGAAGTTCCACACCGTGGGACCGCACGTGTACATACCGACGTGTCCCGGCTCCAGCGGTTCGAAGACGTCCTTGGTGCCGGTGAGAGTGTTGTGCAGCCGAAGCGTCAGGGTTGGATGCCCCCGTCGATCAGCGCCACAGCTTGCGCGGCGATGCCGGCTCGATGGCCGAGCGCCCCGAGCCCCTCGGGCGAGGTGGCTTTCACGCTCACGGCCTCGCGAACGATGCCGATTCGCTGAGCGATGTTCGTCTGCATGGCGCGCAGGTGCGGCTGGAGGCGTGGGTCCTCGGCGACCACCGTGCTGTCGATGTTGATCACCCGGTACCCGGCCTTCTTCACGACGGCAGCGGCGGCACTCAGCAGCTCGAGGCTCGAGATGTCCTTGTACCTCGCATCGTCCGGAGGAAAGTGCTCGCCAAGGTTGCCGAGGGCGGCCGCGCCGAGCAATGCATCGATGACGGCGTGCGTGAGCACGTCGGCGTCGGAGTGGCCGTCCAGGCCCACCGCGTGCTCGATCTTCACGCCGCCGATCACCAGCTCGCGACCCGCCTTGAGGGGATGGATGTCGTAACCGGCGCCGATCCTCACGTGGCGGCGGCTTCCTGCTCTTTGATCAGCGCCTCGACCACGCCGAAATCTTCAGGGGTCGTCAGCTTGATGTTCGCGGGCTCGCCTTCAACCACGGTGACCGCGTGGCCGGTGGCCGCCACGAGCTGCGCGTCGTCGTCGCCGACCAGGCCCGCGTCGGCGGCCTCGCGATGGGCGCGCGCCAACAGGTCGTAGGCGAAAGCCTGTGGCGTCTGGGCGAGGACGATGCGCGTACGGTCGAGGCTCTCGACGAGCCGGTTGCCTTCCACACGCTTGACCGCGTCCCGGGGCGCAATCGCCGGAAACGCCGCGCCCGATTCCATCGCGGCGGCCAGCACGCGGCGTACGAGCGTCGCCGTGGCGAGCGGCCGGGCCGCGTCGTGAACCAGGACGAAATCGCACTCGCCGAGCGCCGCCAGCCCGGCGCGCACCGACTCCTGGCGGCTCTCGCCGCCGGCGAGCACCGACACGGGCTTGCGAGGCGAAAGGGCCTGCACCTCGCGTTCCGCGTTCCCGAGCCGGCTCGGCGGTCCGACGACCACGATCCGATCGACCTCGTCCAGGGCGAGGAACAGCTGGAGCACTCTGGCGAGCGTGGTCCGTCCGTTCAGGCGCACGAGCGCCTTGCTGCCCAGGCCGAGGCGCGAGCCCGAGCCAGCCGCGGCGACGATGGCCCCGACCGTGGGCATCAGTTGCCGACCCCGGCCGGACGGGTCGCAGACCACGGCAGGCGACCGCCAGGTCGCCGGTCCGGGCGCCGAGACGAAGGAAGGGGTGGCCCCACAAGGAGCGCATCTGAAGATGCGCGACGAAGGGGGGCCGGGCCCCCTGACGCACGTATCGGCGTTCGGAGCCGATGAGATGCGGCCTGGCTGGTCGGGGTCGGCAACCTCACTATCCGGCCTCCTCCGCTTCGCGCTTGGGGGGTCTGCTGCCGCGCCGGCTGTCCTGGCCGGAGGGCTCGGCGAAGATCATCCGGCCCGCCGAGGTCTGGATCACGGACGTGACGACCGCGGTGATGGTCTGGTTCATCAGGCGCCGCCCGTTCTGGACGACGACCATCGTACCGTCGTCGAGGCTGCCCACCCCCTGCCCGGGCTCCTTGCCTTCGCGGGCGATCATGACCACGATCTCCTCGCCGGGGATCGCGACGGGCCGCATCGCCTGAGCCAGCTCGTTGAGGTTGAGGACCGAAACGCCTTCGAGTCGCGCGATCCGGTTGAGATTGAAGTCGTTGGTCATGATCCCCCAGCCCTTGCGCTTGGCCGTCCGCACCAGGTGCCCATCGATCTCGGTGCTCGGGGAGACATCGTCTTCTTCCACCTGCAGGCCGATGGAAGGATCCTTCTGCATCTCGGTCAGGACGTCGAGGCCGCGACGGCCGCGGCGCCGGCGTGTGGCGTCGGCGGAGTCGGCGACGAGCTGCAGCTCCCGCAGGACCGAGCTCAAGACCACGAGCGGAAGGTCGACGAAGCCCGTCTTGGCGATGTCGAGGATGCGGCCGTCGATGATGACCGACGTGTCCAGGAGGACGGCGTCGAGACGGTGGCCTGTCCTCTCCTGCGCGCCGCCGAAGAACAGGGCCGTGAGCTCCTCGCGTCGCGTGATGCCCACCGAGGCGCCGAGCACCGCGAGCAGGACCCCGAGCACGAACGAGAGGGCGATGCCGTACGGGTTGATGATGTCGCGCACGAAGACGCCGATGAGCACGGCGATGACGAGCCCGACGATCATGCCCAGCAGGCCGCTGAGCAGGTCCGGCAGCGGAGTCGACGCCAGGCGCCGGTTGAACCCTCGCCACCCCCCGAGCACGTACGGCGTGCCCAGGTAGGCGAAGATCAGGCCCTCGATCGTGGTCAGGCTGATGAGCACCCAACCCTGGTGGCTGATCCCCGACAGGCGGACGAGCGCGTAACCAAGAAAGAACCCGCCGACGACTCCGATCCCCACTCCGATGCGACGGGCGAGGGTATCGGAACGCTTCACCGATTACCTCCTCAGGTGACCGATACCTCGGCCTCCTTTATGAATGCGCCGGACGGGATGGGTGGAAGAAATGCGGCGGAGATGGCCTCCGCCAGGGACCGGACCTCGACCACTTCGAGGCCGGCCGGCCGGCCGGCTTTGGCGCCGGCCGGAATCAATGCGCGCGTCAGGCCGTGGCGAGCCGCCTCGTGAAGGCGGCGCTCCAGCTGGCCCACGCGGCGCACCTCGCCCGCCAGCCCCAGCTCACCGATGACGACCAGGCCGTCCGGCAGGGGCCTGTCGCTCGTGTTGCTGTGGATGGACAGGGCAAGACCAAGGTCGGCGGCAGGCTCCGTGATGTGGATGCCCCCCGCCACGTTGACGAAGATGTCGGACTGCCCGAGGGCGATCGACGCGCGCTTCTCGAGCACCGCGATGATCATGTGCAGGCGGTTGATGTCCATGCCGCTGGCGATCCGTCGCGGCGGGTAGTTGTTGTTCACCTTGTTGACCAGGCTCTGGATCTCGATGAGCAGAGGGCGCGTCCCCTCCAGCACGACGACCACCGCCGTGCCGGGTGACGACACGCCTGCGCTGCCGAGCAGCGCCGACGACGGGTCGGGGACCTCTTCCAGCCCCGCCTCGCCCATGGCGAACACGCCGATCTCCTCGGCCGATCCGAACCGGTTCTTCATCGCGCGCAGGATGCGAAGCTCCTGGCGCCGGTCGCCCTCGAGGTACAGCACGGTGTCAACGATATGCTCGAGGACCCTCGGCCCGGCGATCGACCCGTCCTTGGTGACGTGGCCGACCAGGAAGATCGGCACCCCGATCTCCTTGGCGAGTCGCATGAGGCGCGCGGCCGATTCGCGAACCTGGGTGACGCTGCCGGCGCTGCCTTCGAAGCCGGCGTCGCTGACGGTCTGGATGGAGTCGACGATGGCCAGCTGCGGCGACTCGGCTCGGATCGCCTCGCAGATCGTATCCAGGTCGTTTTCGGCCAGGAGCAGGATCTCCGCCGAGACGGAACCGAGTCTGGCCGCGCGCATCCTCACCTGCTGGGGCGATTCCTCACCCGAGGCGTAGATGACCCTGCCGCCGCCGGCGGCGACCTGCTGGGCGGCATGCATGAGCAGCGTCGACTTGCCCACGCCGGGCTCGCCTCCGACCAGGACGACGCTGCCCGGGACGACGCCGCCTCCCAGCACCCGGTTGAGCTCGCCCCACGCCAGGCGGCGCCGGGGGGCGGCTTCGGACTCGATGTCGCTCAGGCGCACAGGCCGGCTGGGAGCGAAAACGGGCGCTTCGGGCGGCCGGCGCCCAGGGGTCGCCTTGCGGACCTGGAACTCCTGCAGCGTGTTCCACGCGTGGCAGTGCGGGCACTGGCCGGCCCAGCGCAGGCTCTCGCCCCCGCATTCGGAGCACATGAAGGTGACGGTCGACTTCGGCATCAGGTTGACTCTCCTCACATGATCGGGTTTTTACAAGTGGACACGTAGCCTTTTACAGGCTCGCGCGTTTGATTGAGTAGAGAGCGCCGGGTCCCCACCCCGCCTCTTGGAACGAAAAGGCGCCGCCCTGACTACCCCCGGGGCGGCGTCCGCGTGTTCTTAGACTCGTGTGGTGGACGCCTCGATTTCCGTCGACCGCATCGAAGAGGCGGCGCGGGTGATCGACCCGGTGTTCCGCGACACGCCGCAGTTCGTCTGCGAGCCCCTGAGCGATCGCCTCGGCGTGACCACGGTGCTCAAGGTCGAGTGCGTGAACCCGATTCGCTCCTTCAAGGGACGCGGCACGGACTACCTCCTGCACTCGCTCGGCCCCCAGCCGAAGGGCCTGGTCTGCGCATCGGCCGGAAATTTCGGCCAGGGCATGGCTTACGCGGCTCGCAAGCGAGGCTTGCCGATGACGGTCTTCGCGGCCCTCGGCGCAAACCCGCTCAAGGTGGAGCGCATGCGTGCGCTCGGCGCCACGGTCGTCCTCGAGGGCCAGGATTTCGACGACGCCAAGGAAGCGGCGGTGCGGCACGCCGACGAGACCGGCGCGTTCTATGTCGAGGATGGGCTGCTGGGCCCCATCGCCGAGGGCGCAGGCACGGTCGCGTACGAGCTCGGCCGCATGCCCGAACCGCTGGACGCTTGCATCGTCCCGCTCGGTAACGGCTCACTCGTCAACGGTATGGGCACATGGCTCAAGCGCCGCTCGCCGGCGACCAGGGTCATCGCCGTCTGCCCATCGGGCGCGCCCTCGATGTTCCTGTCGTGGCGACACGGCAAGCCGATGACCACGCCGGCGATCGACACCATCGCCGACGGCATCGCCGTTCGCGTGCCAGTCCCCGAAGCGCTCGAGATCATGTTCGCCACCGTGGACGAGGTGATGCTCGTCACCGACACGGAGATCATCGAGTCCATGCGCTGGCTGCACAGCGACGCCGGCCTCGTCGTCGAGCCGGCCGGGGCGGCCGGCATCGCCGCCGTCGCCAGGCTTCGGGTCGAGCTCGCCGGCAAGCGTGTCGCCGTGCCATTGACCGGCGGGAACATGACCGAGGAGCAGCTCCGGCTCTGGCTGTAGCGGTGCTATTGAATGGACAGGTCCGCGAGCTGGTCGAGCGCCGCCAGCGGCCCGCGCTGGGCGAACACGTCCGGGAGCGCGGTGCGCAGGTTGCCCTGCACCGTGCTCGCTAGCTGGACCCGCACGTCGAGAGGCAGCTGCGGGCGGCGCCGGGCGTATGAGCTCACGAAACGCCGCAGCTCCGGGTCGAGGCGGCGGAGCATGAGCTCGGCCTGCGAAGCCGGGGCATAAGGGACGGGCGCCGGGGCGAAACCCGGCGGCGGGGGCGGCGGTGGCGCTGGAGCCGGCGGGTTCTGGGAGACGCCGCCGGTCTGCGGAGACGGTGGTGGCGGTGGCGGCGGAGGCGGCATCCGGAAGGCCGGCCTTCCGAGCTGCCACAGCCACACGTGGTCCGAGTCCTTGACCACGACCGTTCCCGCGGCCAGGTCGCCCAGCCGCTTGCCGCGCCCGTTGGCGAACAGCACCACCACGCCCACCCCGTAGCCGTAAGGCAGGAAGTCGATGATCCGGATCACGTTGCGGATGCCGGCCTGGAACCAGGTCACGGGCTCGCCGCGATCGCCCACCACGCGGAGCCGAAACGCCCTCTTGCCGAGCGTCTGGCCGGAGAACAGAGCTTCGCTGATCCAGAAGTACCCGAATATGACCACGAAGCTGCCGAACAGCTCGATCAGGGTCGCGATGACGTCGGAATTGGTGGCGGCGGCGGCGAACGCGGCGAAGAAGAACACGACGATCAGGAAGCCCGTGACGATGAGGAGGTCGAGGATCTGCGCGATGCCGCGTGTGCCCAGCCCCGCCACCTGGTAGTCGAAGGAGACTCGTTCAGGCGTCGAGACGATGAGGTCGGTGTCGGGGACGGGCTGCGCCATTCGGTTATTTTGGGCGTCTGATGCGCGCGGAAGACTTCATAGCGCGACGGCGCGACGACTGGAACCGCCTGGAGGACCTGATCGCGCGAGCCGGCTCCGGCAACCTCAACGGCCTCGCACCCGCGCAGGTCATGACCATGGCGGCGCTGTACCGGCGGGCCACGGCCGATCTCGCGCTCGCCCAGCGCGACTGGCCGGACGAGCCCGTGCACCGCTACCTGAACGGCCTGGTCGCACGTGGGCATGGCGTCGTCTACAGGCGAGGAGGCCGCGTATGGAGCAGGGTCCGCGCCTTCTACGCCGAGACGCTGCCCCGCACCTACCGCGGGGCGTGGCCTTACGTCGTCGCCTCGGCCGCGCTCCTGTTCGTGCCCGCGATCATCGCCTTCTTCGTGGTGCTGGCGAATCCCAACGCCGCTTACGGCATCGCTTCCCCGGAGCTGATCGATCGGGTGCACCACCACCAGCTCTGGACCAACATCCCGCCCGAGATTCGGGTCGAAGCCGCCGGGCTGATCATGGTCAACAACATCTACGTCTCGATGCTGGCGTTTGCGTTCGGCGTCATCTTCGGCCTCCCCGTGATCTACGTCCTCATCAACAACGGCATCAGCCTCGGCGGGCTGTTCGGGCTCACGCAGGCCTACGGCCTGAGCGGCGGGCTGTTCGATTTCGTCATCGGCCATGGGGTCCTGGAGCTGTCGATCGTCGTCGCGCAGGGCGCGGGCGGGCTGATGATGGGCTGGGCGCTGATCTCGCCCGGCAACCTCAAACGCACCGATGCGCTGGTGATCGCGACCCGCCGGGCCTTCACCCTCCTGCTCGGGCTGGCGCCCCTGCTGGTCGTGGCGGGCACGATCGAAGGGAACATCTCTCCCTCCGACGCGCCGTTCGCCGTCAAGCTCACGATCGGCCTGACGACCGGCGTCCTCCTCTACACGTACCTGCTGTTCACCGGGCTCCAGCCACGCCGCCGGGCATCGGACCACGCCGCGCCGGCGCCGGGGCCGTCTACAGCAGCGCGCGCTCCTTCAGCTCCAGGTAGCGCTCGACCAGCGCGGGGCTGAGATTCCCCGCGACGACGTCGAGCCCCAGCACACCGCCGCGGCGAAGCAGCTCGAAGCTCTCCCGCCTGCTCCCCATGAGCTCCTCGGCGGCGGCCCATTCATATGCGCGGGAGGAGCTCGTGATGGGTGCCTGGCGCGCGTCCAGCACCGCGGGGTCTGACATCGCCACGACGAGGACGAGGTGGCGAGCGGCCAGCCGCAGGCAGTGGGCGACGAGCTCTTTCGACGCCTCTGGATCCTGGAGGTCCGTGAGCACGACCACCATCGACCGCCGGCCCAGGCGCAGCGAGAGGTGCGTGAGAGCATGGCCGAAGTCGGGCTCCACGTACTCCGGCCTGATCGCGTACAGCGCCTCGGTGATGCGGCGCAGCTGTGAGCTGCCGCGCTCCGGCTTGATGAAGCTCGTGACACGATCGTCGAAGGTCATCAGCCCGACCCTGTCGCCGTAAGCCTGCGCGACCCAGGCGAGCATGAGCGCCGCATTGACGGCGTGGTCCAGCTTGTCGAGCTCACCGGCGGGCGCGGTCATGAGCCGCCCGCAGTCGATGGCGATCATCACCTGCTGCCCGCGTTCGGCCTCGACCTCGACCACCACAGGGTGGTCCCGCCGAGCGGTGGCGGTCCAGCTCACCCGCCTGATGTCGTCGCCGCGCACGTAGTCCCGAAGGCCGGCGAACGCGGTCGATGCTCCTGGCGGCCGCGCCCGGCGCAGGCCGGCCATCGCTCGCAGGCCGCGCCGCAGCGTGAGCTGGATCCGCTTGATGGCCACGACGTTCGGGAACACGGCCACCTCGTCGGGATGCTGCAGCCGCACCTGGCGGCGCCACCAGCCGTCGCGCCGGGAAACCTGCAGGTCGACCGGGCCGAATCGGTAAGCGCCGCGTCGCGGTGAGGAGGTGGAGTACCTGAGCTCGAGCCGGCCGCCCGCATCGAAGGTTCCCTCGAGCTCGCGAGGCTGCGGTTTGAGGCCGGCGGGCGCGTGGTCGGCGACCCTGGCCACCAACCCGGCGGCGGCGGCGTTCTCGACCACGACCCGCACCTCCTCGTGCTCACCCAGCGAGAAGGGTTCGGGCATCAGCCGGCGCACGCGATAGCCCGAGCGGCCCGGCAGCAGGGCGAGGTCGCGCGCGAGGATCAGGACGAGGCCCGTGTGGTACGCGATCGCCACCACCACGAGCACCGGCGACACGATGCTCAGCGCGATCAGCGCCGCGCCGATGGCGACCGCCCACAGCAGCCGCGGCTGGGGCGCCAGCCCGCGCAGGAAGCTCAATAGGGAATCAACGCGGCGGGACGACGCGGCTCGCCACGGCCTCCAGCACGCTGTCGGGCGTCTGGCCCCCGACCTCGGCCTCCGGCCGCAGGATGAGGCGGTGCCGGAACGCCGGCGCGAGCAGGGCTTTGACGTGGTCGGGGGTCACGAACTCAGAGCCTTCGAACGCGGCCGCGGCCCGCGCCGCCAGCATCAGGAGGACCTCGGCTCGCGTGCTGGCGCCCAACGCGATCTCGGGCGCGGTGCGGGTGGCCGAGGCCAGCTCCACGATGTAGCGGCGGATCTTCTCGTCCAGGACCACCCTGGCCACCTGTTCGCGGCAGGCCTCGATGTCGGCGGCGCCGAGCGCAGGCTCGACCCCGGCCTTGACCGGGTCGCGAAGCTCGATTCCGGACTCCCATCGCTTCAGGACCTCGAGCTCGTCGGCGGGGAGCGGGTAGTCGAGGCGGACTTTGAACAGGAAGCGGTCCTGCTGCGCCTCAGGGAGCGGATAGGTGCCCTCGTACTCGACAGGGTTCTGGGTGGCGAGGACGAAGAACGGCGCGGGCAGCGGCATCTGCGTCCCTTCGAGGGTCACGCCTCGCTCCTCCATCGCCTCGAGCAGCGCGGACTGCACCTTGGCGGGTGCGCGGTTGACCTCGTCGGCAAGGAGGATGTTGGTGAAGATCGGTCCCTTCCTGAGCGTGAACGTTCGGTTGACCAGGTCGTAGATCGCGGTCCCGACGATGTCCGCCGGCATGAGGTCGGGAGTGAACTGCACGCGACCGTAGTCCAGCGCGAGCGCACGCGCGATGGCCTTGGCGAGAAGGGTTTTGCCGGTCCCCGGGACTCCTTCGAGAAGGATGTGACCCTGCGCTACGAGGGCCACCGCGCACAGCCGGATCGCCTCCTCCTGCCCGACCACCGCCTTGACCAGCTGTTCACGGAAGCGGGCATAGAAATCCGGGGCGGTCATCGTGGGCGATCCGGTCATCGAGCCTCCTTCAATCATTGACGGCGGCGCTCGCGCGCCGGCGGGTATGCGATTTGATGCAGTCTCTGCGCGGCGCTCATCAGCTCGACGTCATCGCCGGTTGATCCGTACAGCGCATGCTCGGCCGCGGCCAGCTCGGCGTGCAGCTCGGGCGCGCGGGCATACAGAGCATTCCAGAACCGGTCGCGCGGCTGGGCGGGCAGGCCTGTCCGGGCCGCGACCGCGCGCTCGCTGGCGTTCGCGAGCATGCCCAGCGTGAGGGCGCGCGCACCCGAGCGTCGCAGCAGCTCGCCGACCGCGACGGCCCACTCGGCGTCGGCACGAGCCGCCTCCGAGGGACGCGGAACCAGCGGGCCGAAGCGACGGCCGCGGAGCAGCAGGCCGGCGAACACGGCGACCAGGAACCACAGGATGGCGGCGCCCCATGGAGTGGTCACCCAGGCTTGCGGCGCAAAGTCGGTGAGGATGAGGCCGTGATGGTATTCGTCAAAGGCCACGGGAGCGCCACCGCCGGCAAGCCCGAGGAGGTCGGCGAGCAGCCGGCCGTTGTCCGCTTTGTCGAGGTAGCCGTTGCAGAGCACCAGCGGGTCGGAAAGGACGACCACGGTCCCCTGGCCGAGCTTCTCGACGTAACCGAGCGGATAGCCGCTGCTGCGCAGGATCGGGACCTGTGAAGACGATGCGTCCAGGGGAACGGCCAGATCAGCGCCGGACACGCTCCTCACGCCGGCCAGCACGGGGCTGGCAAGCTCGGTCTGGCTGGAAACCTGGCCATTGAGCCTGGTCACCGAGAACGCATGATCCAGCTCCGCGTCCCCCTGCTCGGAGGCGTAGACGAGCACGCCGCCTGACCGCACCCAGGCGGCCGTCCGGCCGGCATCGTCGGACGTGTACGGGCTGGTCGGGGTGAAGACGAACATGAGGCCGTCCTGCGACGGCATCGAGAAGGTGCCTTCGATCTGGCTCGTCGGATGACCCATGGCCTGGGCGAAAAGCAGCACGGCGGAGGCGCCGTTGGCCGCATCGCTGTTGGAGCTGTGCTCCGGCGAGTCCTGTCGCGGCTCGCCGAGGTAGGCCGCCGCTCCGATGAGCAGCGCGATCACCAGCGCTATGACCCAACCCCTCAGCCCCTTCATGCCGCCGCCTCCGCCGGCGGCTTCCTGAGGGGCGCCGCCGCGATCTCTGCTTGCGAATAGCTGGCCGGGTCGACATCGCGACCCCCGTACACCGCGGCCTCGAACGGTCGCAGTAGCGGACGCAGGCGATCGGGTTCGGGCGCGCGCTGGAAGATCTCACGCACGGTGAGGGGGCTCCCCGTCCACGATTGCTCCCCGGCGAGGGAGGCCGCGACTCCCGCGCAGAGCGAGCGGATCGCACCGACGCGGTCTCCGGCGGCGGCGAGGCGATCGGCCTCCGCGAAGAAGTCGGCCGGCGAGTGCGGCCCCATGGGCGCGCGCGAGAGCGCGACCTCGGCCATTCGCCCGCGGGCGGCGCGAAAGATCACGACCGCGGCCACGGCGACGGCGACGATGCCGACGATGTAGAAGTACACGGGCGGGACAACCGGCCCGCCCCTGCCGCCGAAGAGGAATCCGAGCAGGTCGTTGATGCGATCGCGGACCCACTGGCCCAGGCGGTCGAGGAGCGTCGGCGGCTGGTGCAGCGGGCGGTAGCGGCTCATCGACAGCACGTCCTGGAGCCGCTGCGACGCCTGCGCCGGGTCGGCGGTGGTGAGAGGAGCGTTCAGCGCGTCGAGCAGCGCGCGCAGGCGCGTATACGCATCGACGAAATCGGGCGGACGCATCTGCAGGTCGGCGACGATCTCAGGCTGGCTGTGGCCGGTGCCCGCAACCAGCGCGCCGACCGCCCGCTGCGCCGCGTCGACGTCTCCGTCGTGCGCAGCGCCGACGATGTCGATGGTGCTCTGCACAGCCTCGACGTAGGTCGGTGGCGGCGGAGGATCGGCATACGCGGCGATCGGCCAGGCGAGGCCGATGGCGAGCAGCAGCAGTGTCAGCGCCCTGATGGCGACGTGGGTTTTCAGCTGGGTCTCACGCCGGTTGCGATGCGGAAACGTGCTGGGCGAGCTGGAAGAGGTCGATCGCCTCGCGCCGAACGCGCAGGTCGAAATAGATGAGCACGATGGCGATCTGCAGCACGGGATTCACCAGCGCGGCGACGATCACCCCAGCGCCCTGGGCCACCGCCTGCACGACGTAGCTGGACACCACCACCCCGATCAGGGCATTGGCTATGCCGATGAAGGCCTCGAGGGCCAGCCCGGCGAAGTACCAGACCAGGACGATCAGGAAGAGGATCAGGGCGGTGCGCCACCACCGGCCCTCGACCAGGCGCCAGCTACGCCCCATCGCCGCCACGAGCCCGGCGTTCTCCACGAACATCACCGGGATCACGGCCACCCAGCCCACCGCGATCCAGATCCACAGCGGGAAGAGGCAGAACAGCACCGCCATCAAGTCGAGGATGAACAGGTACCCGAGGATCGGGAAATACCGCCGCAGGACGCCGCCCATCGCGCCCCACACGGTCACCGGCCGCCCCAGGGCCGATTGACACGCCGCGTAGATCACGGTCGCCGAGGTGAAGGGCGCCAGGAGAAAGTTGACGAGATATCCGATGGCGAACACGGCCAGCGCCGGCAGCAGGCTGTTGAAGTCGGGGGTCGTGGTGCCGTTCACGGCCTGCAGGAACGTCGAGAAGAGGGCGAAGAAGCTGTAGCCCTGCAGCCCGGTGGCGGGAATCGCGAGCACCACCGAGATGCCGGCGAAGAGCAGGAAATGGCGGCGGTAGATGCGAAATGTCTCGTCGAGCAGGTCGCCGATCTCCAGCGGGCGCAAACGTAGGGGTGCCGGGGCGCTCACTGCGGTTTCCATTTTGGCGCGGCGCACCTTCGATTGCGTCTAGGCGTACGCTCAAGCCGGGAACTTGATCGACGAAACTCGCGCGGGCCGCGACCGCGTACGCGTGCTGTTCGTGGAAGACGACCCGTCGGTCGCCCAGATGTACAGGTTGAAGCTGGAGCTCGACGGTTATGACGTCGAGGTGGCGACCGACGGAGAGAAGGCGCTCGAGATCGCCCGAAGCAACGAGCCCGACATCATCTTTCTCGACATCCGCCTGCCCAAGCTGGACGGGTTCGGCGTCCTGGAAGCGCTGAGGAAGGATCCCAGGACCGAGCGACTGCCCGTCGTGATCCTGTCCAACTACAGCGAGAAGCAGCTCATCGAACGCGGCCTGCGCATGGGAGCGCGCGACTACCTGATCAAGACGCAGACCACCCCCGCCCGCCTTTCGCTCGGCCTGGAGACCTGGCTCAAGGACGAGTAGGCGCGCCGCCGGCGTCAGGGCTTGGCTGCGGCCCCGGTCCCGGCGGGCTCCTTGTGGCGGTGCTTGACCGGCGTGAACTTCAGGCCGTCCTCGCCTTCGACGTCGATCTGCACGGTGTCGCCGCGCGCGATCTTGCCGCGGAGCAGATGCTCCGAAAGCTGGTCTTCGATCCGACTCGTGATCACACGCCGGAGGGGCCGCGCACCGTAGATCCGGTCGTAGCCCTCCTTGGCCAGGAGGTCCTTGGCCGCGTCGGTCACCTCGATCGTGATCTGCTGCTCGACCAGGTGCTTGCCCAGCTTCGCCAGCTGCAGGTCGACGATCTCCCGGATCTGCTGCGTCGTCAAGCTCTTGAAGACGACCACCGCGTCCACGCGGTTGAGGAACTCGGGGCGGAACATGCGCTTCAGCTCCTCGTCGATCTTCTCCTTCGTGTTCTTGTGCCGGCGCTCGACCTCGTCCGACTCGTCCACCACGGCGGGCTGGAAACCGAGCGACGTCCCCGCCTGGTTGACGTCGCGGATGCCGAGGTTCGAGGTCATGATGATCACGGTGTTCGCGAAGTTGACGACCTTGCCCTTCGCATCGCTGAGCCGGCCGTCCTCGAGGATCTGCAGCAGCATGTTGAAGACCTCGGGATGCGCCTTCTCGATCTCGTCGAAGAGGATCACCGAGTACGGCCTCCGGCGCACCGCCTCCGTGAGCTGCCCGCCCTCGTCGTAGCCGACGTATCCCGGCGGCGACCCGACCAGCCGCGCGGTCGTGTGGCGCTCCATGAACTCCGACATGTCGAGCTTGATCAACGAGTCCTCGGAGTCGAACAGGTACTCGGCCAGCGCTCGCGCCAGCTCGGTCTTTCCGATTCCCGTCGGACCGAGGAAGATGAACGACCCGATCGGCCGCCGCGGGTCCTTGAGCCCGGCGCGTGCGCGGCGGACTGCCTGCGACACCGTCTTGATGGCTTCGTCCTGGCCGACCATGCGCTTGTGGATCTCTTCTTCCATGCGTAGGAGGCGCGAGGTCTCCTCTTCGACCAGGCGTGACACGGGGACCCCGGTCCAGGCCGCGACGATCTGCGCGATGTCCTCCTCGGTCACGTCGGGAACGGTCTCCCCCAGCTTGTCGCGCCATGCGGCCTCTTTGAGGGCGAGCTTGTCCTGGAGCTTCTTGACCTTGTCGCGGACGCTGGCCGCGGCCTCGAAGTCCTGCTTGTTCACGGACTCGTCCTGGTCCGAACGATGCTTCTTGATCTCCTTCTGCAAATCCTTGAGCTCGTCGGGCGTGGTCGTCAGCTTCATGCGCACGCGCGCCGACGCTTCGTCGATCAGGTCGATCGCTTTGTCCGGGAGCGCGCGATCGCTCACGTAACGGTCGCTCAGGACAGCCGCCGCGTGGACTGCGGAGTCGCTGATCGTGACCCGGTGGTGCTTCTCGTACAACGACTTGACGCCGTTGAGGATGTCGATGGTCTCGGCCAGCGTCGGCTGGTCGACGAACACGGGCTGGAAGCGGCGCTCGAGCGCGGCGTCCTTCTCGATGTACTTGCGGTATTCGTTGAGCGTGGTCGCGCCGATGCACTGGATCTCGCCACGGGCCAGCGCGGGCTTCAGGATGTTGGCGGCGTCGATGGCGCCTTCGGCGGCGCCCGCGCCGACCAGAGTGTGCAGCTCGTCGATGAAGAGCACGACCTCGCGGCTCGAGCGGATCTCGTCGAGGATCTTCTTCAACCGCTCCTCGAACTCACCGCGATACTTGGTGCCGGCGACGAGGGCGCCCATGTCGAGGGTGAGCACGCGCTTGTGCTGGAGCGACTCGGGCACGTTGCCGAGGTTGATCTGCTGGGCGAGCCCCTCCGCGATCGCCGTCTTGCCCACTCCGGGCTCGCCGATCAGGGCGGGGTTGTTCTTGGTCCGCCGGCTGAGGATCTGGATGACACGCTCGATCTCGGTCTCGCGCCCGATCACGGGATCGAGCTGATTCCTGCGCGCGAGCTCGGTCAGGTCGCGTCCGAACTGGTCCAGGAGCGGCGTCTTGGAAGGCTTCTTGGGAGCGGGCTCGGCCTCGGTCTCGGCGCTCGAGTCGTGGAGCAGGCGCTCGATCTCCGAGCGCACCTTCTCCAGCGTGGCGCCCAGGTCCTCGAGCACGTGAGCGGCGATGCCCTCACCCTCGATGAGGAGACCGAGCAGTAGGTGCTCGGTGCCGACGTAGTTGTGTCCCATCCGCCGCGCTTCCTCGAAGGAGATCTCGATGACCTTCTTGACCCGCGACGTCGGGATGATCTGCTGGATGATGATCCGCTCGTTGCGACCGAGCACGGACTCGATCGTCTGGCGGACCTTGCCGATCTCGACGCCAAGGTTGTTGAGGACCTTGGCGGCCAGGCCTTCACCTTCGCGAAGCAGGCCCAGGAGCAGGTGCTCGGTACCGATATAGCTGTGGTGCGACCGTTCTGCTTCTTCTTGGGCGAGCGTCAGAACCTTCTTGGCTCGCTCAGTAAATCTTTCAAACGGATACAAGATCCTTCTTCCTCCTGGACTCTGGGATACCTAGGTGGGGCCAGCACCTCCTCGATCTGTTGGTCGGGTGCCTTCGCACCCTCACTCCTAATATAGCGTCCAACTCAGCCGTCGGATTTTCTTATGGCGGAGGCGCTATGAGGCCGATTCTTGAGCGCCTGGGAACCTATGTGCCGGCCGCCATCGCACTGGCCCTGCCGACCGTGTTCATGCCCAACGCCACCGATTCGTTCATCCTGCCGCGCGCGTCCATCGTGATCGCGGGCGCCTGCATCGGTACTGGTCTCGCGCTTCTGCTCCCTGGCGGGCCGGGCCTGGGGCAGCTGCGCCTGCCGCTGCTCGCCGCCGCCGCCGCAGCGCTGCTGGCGTTCGCGTTCTCGGTCTCGTGGCCGCTCGGCCTCGCCGGCTCGTACGAACGTTACGAGTCGCTGCCGGTGCGTCTGAGCTACCTCGGCCTTTTGGCAATGTCGGTCTGGCTGCTGCGAGACGAACGTTCCCGGCAGTGGGTGGTCGCGGCCTTCGTCTTCGGCACCTCGGTCGCGAGCATGGAAGCGCTGTGGCAGGCGGCTGGAGGGGCCAACTTCCGGCCCGACGGCAACGTCGGGAACGCCAACCTCCTGGGCGGGCTGATCGCGATGGCGATCCCCCTGGCGGTCGCCCGCGGGCTACGCGGCGACCTCTTCACGGTCGCGTGGTGGATCGGCGTGGTGGTGATGGCGGGAGGCCTTGTCGTCTCCACGTCGCGAAGCGGCGGGGTCGGGGCGCTCGCGGGCTGCATGGCGCTGGCCGTCTTCGCCTTCCGACGCCGTTTGTGGGCCGGCATCGCGGGCGCTGTCTCGGGCTCCGCGCTGGCGGTGGCCCTGTGGCTGATCGTGTTCGGCCCGCTCGGCGCCCTCAACAACGATCCGGCCCGGACTCGCCTCCAGCTGTGGCCGGATGCCCTCCGCATGATCGCGGCGCGACCGCTGACCGGCTGGGGCGAGGATGCCACGGGGCTGGCGTTCGGCCGCTTCATCAGCGCCAACTGGGCGCCAGGGGTCACCTACGACCGCACGCACTCGGGCCTCCTGGAGATCGCGGCGACTCAGGGCATCCTTGGGGTGCTGGCGCTCGGATGGGTCCTGGTCACGCTGCTCCGTGGCGTCTGGCGGCATCGCTTCAGCGATTCCGTGGCGGCGCTCGGGGCCGCCTGCATCGGGTACACGGTGTGGGTCGCCTTCAACTTCGACTGGGCCCCCGCGACGGGGGCGTTCTGGCTGCTCGCCGGCACGGCATGGTCGGCGGTCCGAGCGGCCGAGACCGGGCGGGCGCCGGCCGCCGCGGTGAGCGGGGCGCATCACCCGCATCGAAACGTCCGGTCGATCGGTGCGGTGGCGCTGGCCGTCGCCGCGGTCGGGTTGGGCGCGATGCCGGTGCTGGCGGAGTCCTGGGACTGGCACGGACGTGCCGACCTGGCCGTGATGGCCGATCCGCTCCAGTCCCGCTATCACTGGGATCTCGGTCTCAGCCGCATCAGGTCGGGGGACACGAGAGCAGGCGTCGCGGAGCTGGAGCGCGCCGGGGAGCTCGGCGAGCCCGAGCCGCAGCTCTACGTCGATCTCGGCGACGCCGACCTGAAGCTTGGCGACGGCGAATCCGCCCGCCGCGCCTACCAGATGGCGCTCGTCATCGACCCCTACTTCGCGCCGGCCCAGCAGGCCCTGGCCAACCTGGGCCCCTGACCCCACAACCAGACCCCTCGGCGGGGCCCTCCCACTCCCACGGCTCCCCTCCCCCGAGCCGAACCAAACCTGCCGCGAATGAGTAGATCAGCCGCCAGGCAGCAAGACAACCCAGCCTGTTAAGAGTCGCCGGGCCCCCCCTTCCACGCACGACATGCGGTTCCGAACGTGTGACGCCAATCGCGCGCATCCAGGCGTCGCGTTGCGCGCGTCTGGCGCCAGCGGTGCGGTAAACGCGACGAAACGAACCCGAACGAACGAACCGCCCTAGGACTCGTCCCTCATGTCGTCGTACTCGTCCGGCCGCCGCTCGCTGCGGCTCGCGGCGAGGCTTGCCGGGGGCGCAGACAGCTGCTTCAGGCTCAGCGAGATCCGCCGGCGCGCGGTGTCGATGCCGATCACCTTCACCTGCAGGGTCTCCCCGACCTTCAGCACGTCCTCGGTCCGCTCCACATGGTCCCAGGAGAGCTCTGAGATGTGCAGCAGGCCCTCGATCCCGACCATGATCTGCAGGAAGGCCCCGTACTTCTTGGTCTTCGTGACCTGGCCTTCGACGATCGATCCGATCGGCATCGACTGCACGAGCTTCTCCCACGGGTCCTGCTGCAGCTGCCGCAGTGACAGGGAGATGCGGGTCTGCTCGGGGTCGAGCTTGATGACCTTGACGGTCACCTCCTGCCCGAGCTGCAGGACGTCGGTGACCTTGGAGACACGGTCCCACGACAGCTCAGAGATGTGGATGAGCCCATCCGCGCCGCCGATGTCGACAAACGCCCCGTATGAGGTGATGCCCGAAACCGTCCCCTTGACCGTGGCGCCCATCTGCAGGCGGCTGAACAGCTCCTCGCGCTTGCGCGCTCGATCCTCGTCCTCCGCCGCCTTCTGGCTGACGATCAGCCGGTTGCGCTTGCGGTTGACCTCGAGGATCTTGACCGGGATGCGCTGCCCGACCAGCGACTCGAGGCTGCCCGCGTATGCACGCGCCACCTGGCTGGAAGGAAGGAAGCCACGCAGCCCCAGCACGTTGACGATCAGGCCGCCCTTGTTCTGCTCGCGGACGTCGGCGTCGATGACCGAGCCGTCGGTCTGCTTCTCCGCGGCGACGAGCCACGTGGTCTCGGCGCGGGCGCGGCGCAGGCTGAGGACGACGTTGCCCTCCTCGTTCTCCGGCTGGAGGACGTAGACCTTGATGAGGTCGCCCGGCACGAGGCCGATCGATTCGACCTCACCGCGCAGCCCGAGCTCCTTGCTCGAGATCACCCCTTCGGCCTTGGCGCCGATGTCGACCAGCACCTCGTCGGGGTCGACGCGTACGACGATGCCATCAACGATGTCCCCATGGTTGGGGGTCTTGAAGGCCTCCTCCTCGTAGTGGAGGTAGTCCTCCATGGTCATCGCCGCTGATGAGTCCCTTTCGGTCGCCTCCTCTTCTTTTTCTTTCAGGACGACACCGGACTCTGTGGACAAAACGTACACCCCCTAAGGATTATTGATGTGATCTTGGTCGTCATGTACGGCCTACGCGAAACGATCCCACATTGTACGACAGAAGCCGGGATCATCCAGGGTAGGCCACGTTCAAATCGTGGTTGTCGATGAGCCGGGTCCTGCCGATCCGTACGGCCAGCACCGCCAGGCTCCCGGGCGTCGAGAAGGTCGAGGGGTCGACCACTTCCGCGTAGTCGAGCCTGGCCAGCGGCTCGGCCTCGATCGGCTCTCGCAAGATGGTGCGCAGCCGCTCGGGGTCGCGCTCGCCGCGGCCGTACGCCTCGGCCGCGCGCGCCAGGGCGCGACTGAGGCAGACCGCGGCCTCCCGCTCCGGGCCGCTTAGGTAGGAGTTGCGCGAGCTCAAGGCGAGCCCGTCGGCCTCGCGGACCGTGGGGCAGACCCGGATCTCGACCCCAAGGTCGAGGTCAGCCGCAAGCCGCCTCACCACGGCCACCTGCTGCGCATCCTTTTGGCCGAAGTACGCGCGGTCGGCGAACGTGGCCGCCACGAGCTTGGTCACGACCGTGGCCACGCCCTCGAAGTGGCCTGGTCGCGCGGCCCCTTCGAGCCTCTCGGTGACGTCATGGACGATCACCCGCGTGCTCGCGCGCGGCGGGTACATGTCGGCCACCGACGGTTTGTAGACCGCGTCGACGCCGGCGGCCCGCAGCATCGAAACGTCGCGCTCCGGGCTCCGCGGGTACGAGTCCAGGTCCTCGCCCGGACCGAACTGGATCGGGTTCACGAACACGCTCACGACGACCCTGTCGTTTTCCCGGCGCGCCGCGTCGACCAGGCTCATATGCCCCGCATGAAGGGCGCCCATGGTCGGGACGAGGCCGATCGTGCACCCGTCCACGTGCCATCCGCGGGCGATGTCCCGCATGAAGGCCGGCGTCGCGACGGCGATAGGCAGTGAGTTACCCGGCGCCGGCGCCGTACTTGACCTCCTCGCGTGGCGCTTTGGCGCCGCTCGCCGAACCGTTGGCCGAGTACGAATTCTCGGGGCCGGGGAACGTGCCGTCGCCGACCTCCTGCGCGTAGCGCTGAGCGGCGCGCGTGACGTCCTCGGCAAGGCTGGCGTAGCGCTTCACGAACTTCGGCGCCTTGCCCGTGGTGAGGCCGAGCATGTCATGTAAGACGAGGACCTGCGCGTCGGTGCCGGGCCCGGCGCCGATGCCGACGGTCGGAATGCGAAGAGCGTGCGTCACCCGCGTGGCGAGGTCCGACGGCACGCCTTCCAGGACGATGCTGAACGCGCCCGCCTGCTCCAGCTCTTTGGCGTCGGCGAGGATGCGCGCGGCCTGCTTTTCGCTCTTGCCCTGCACCTTGAAGCCGCCCATCTGGTGGACGAACTGCGGGGTCAGCCCGAGGTGGCCCATGACTGGGATGCCCATGTCGGTGAGCCGGCGGGTGATCTCGACGATGCGGCCGCCGCCCTCGAGCTTGACCGCGTGCATGCCGCCTTCCTGAATGAACCGGCCGGCGCTCGTGATCGCCTGCTCCACCGACACGTGATACGACATGAACGGCATGTCGCCCACGAGCAGCGCCTGGTGTGCCCCGCGCGCGACTGCCTTGGCGTGATGGAGCATCTCGTCGAGCGTGACCGGCAGGGTCGTGGGGTAGCCGAGCATGACCATGCCCAGGCTGTCACCGACGAGAAGGATCGGGATCCCGGCCTCATCGAGGATCTTCGCGCTCAGGTAGTCGTACGCCGTGAGCACGGCAAAGCGCTGGCCTTCTTCTTTGAACCGCTGGACGTCCAGTACGGTCGTCATCACCGACTCCTTCGGGTCGCTGCCACATTTCGGGTCAGCGCCCTGCTCACACGCCCGGCCGCGGTGGGCTCCAAGCCCGCCCTGGTCGCGATCTCGAGCGCGATCGCGCCGAGCATACGATAAACATCAGCCTTGCGCGGCCGGCCTCGAGCCGCGCGCGAATCGAGCCTGCCGAGCGCCTCCAGGTGGCGGGCCACGGTCTCGACGTCGCCCCGACGGATCGGGCCGGTCAGGGCGGCGGTCGGACCCCGCCGCGCCACCTCGGCCAGGGCGCCCTGCATCAGCGGCACCAACCCGTCCACCGCCTCGCGCTCCGTCCAGCCGATCGTCCCGAGCAGCTCGACCGCCTCCCCGGCGAGGGCGACGAGGTAGTTGGAGGCGAACACCGCCGCGGCGTGATAAACGACCCGCTCGGCCTCCGCGACGCTCCGCGGCCGGGCGCCCAGGTCGCGGGCCAACCGCTCGAGCCGGCGGCGAAGGGTCACGGTCGTGGCGTCGATCGCCACCAGGCTGCCGCGAAACGCCTCCGGCGCCCGCGGCGTCGGGAACGACTGCAGCGGGTGGAACGAACCGACCGCGTGAGGCCTCAACGGGTCGAGAACCCCCAGCCCGAGCGCGCCGCTGCAGTGGACGAACGCCGCGGTCTGCGGGAGGCCTCCGGCAGCGGCGACCTGGGCGGCGAAGGTCGCGATCGCGCCGTCGGGGACGGTCAGGAAAACGATCGCACCCGGTCGCGATCGGATCGCGCGCGCCAGGGCCGGCACGCCGCCCAGCGCCTGGGTCAGCAGCACGCGGTGACCGGCGCGCCGCCAGGCCCGAGCCAGGCTTCGGCCGAGGTTGCCCCGGCCGGCGACGATCAGATCCGTCGGCGCTGGGCCTAGGACGCTGAGGCGGACGAGGATGCCGCCGCGGCCGGCGCGTCCTCATGGGCGATGATCGCGTCGAGCTCCTGCGACGTCAGCGTCTCGACCATCTTCAGCTGCTCGACCACGGCGTCCATCTTCGACCGCTGGGCGGTGAGGATGGTCTTGGCCGTCTGGTAGCCGTGGTTGACGATGCTGCGAATCTCCTCGTCGATGACGGCAGCCACCTCTTCGGAGTAGTTGCGCTGCTCGCCGAGGTCGCGGCCGAGGAACACCAGCTCTTCCTTGTGGCCCATGGTCACGGTGCCGAGCTTCTCGCTCATGCCCCACTGCGTGACCATGCGCCGCGCAATCTGGGTCACCTTCTGGATGTCGTTCTCGGCCCCGGACGTCACGTCGCCGAACACGATCTCCTCGGCCACGCGCCCACCCATCGCGGCGGCGACGTTGTCGAGCAGCTCCGCCTTGCTGGTCAGGTAGCGATCTTCGGTCGGTAGGTACCAGGTGACGCCGAGCGCCTGGCCACGGGAGATGATCGAAACCTTGTGCACCGGGTCGCATTTCGGCAGCGCCTTGGCGACCAGCGCGTGGCCGACCTCGTGGTACGCAACGATCTCCTTCTCGTGCTCCGATAGGCGCCGGCTCTTCTTCTCGGGGCCGGCGACGACACGCTCGATGCCTTCCTCGAGCTCGCTCATGCCGATGACCTTCTTGTTGCCGCGCGCGGCGAGGATGGCCGCCTCGTTGATGAGGTTGGCCAGGTCTGCGCCGCTGAAGCCGGGGGTCTGCCGCGCGAGCACGTCGAGGTCGACCGTCGAGTCGAGCGGCTTGTTGCGGGCGTGCACGTCGAGGATCTGACGGCGGCCCTTGATGTCGGGGCGGTCGAGGGTGACGTGGCGGTCGAAGCGGCCCGGCCGCAGCAGCGCCGGGTCGAGGACGTCCGGCCGGTTGGTGGCCGCGATGATGATCACGTGCGTGTTGGTGTCGAAGCCGTCCATCTCGACCAGCAGCTGGTTGAGCGTCTGCTCACGCTCGTCGTGACCGCCGCCCAGGCCGGCTCCGCGCTGGCGGCCGACGGCGTCGATCTCGTCCACGAACACGATGCAGGGTGAGTTCTTCTTCGCCTGGTCGAACAGGTCGCGCACGCGGCTAGCGCCGACGCCGACGAACATCTCCACGAACTCCGAGCCCGAGATCGAGAAGAATGGCACGCCCGCCTCACCCGCCACGGCCTTGCTGAGCAGCGTCTTGCCGGTGCCTGGAGGTCCGACGAGCAGGACTCCCTTCGGGATGCGCGCGCCGAGGGCGACGAATTTCTCGGGATATTTCAGGAACTCGACGATCTCGGTCAGCTCCTGTTTCGCCTCGTCCACGCCCGCGACGTCCGCGAATGTGATCGCCGGCTTGTCGCCCGCGATCATGCGTGCGCGAGACCGGCCGAACGAGATCGCCTGGTTGTTGCCGCTCTGCGTCTGGCGCAGCACCCACCACATGAAGGCCGCGATCAGGACGACCAGGATGATGTTCGGGACGAGGACGCTGAGCAGGTAGTTCGCGCTGTTGGCCGGCTCGAACTTCACGTCGACCGGCGTGCCGTCGGACGTCTTGTCCCCGGCCAGTGTGGTGGTGAACTGGCAGTCCGAGCCCGAGCAGTCGGGCAGGGTGACGTTGTGCTTCTTGTTCTCGGTGTCGGTGGCGACGCCGTCCGTGCCTTTGATGTCGACCGACTTGACCTGGCCCGCGGCCGCGCTGTTCATCAGCTGCGAGAACGACCAGTCGGTCGAGCTCTGGCTGCCCTGGAACGACTGCCACGTGAACCAGATCACGAGACCGATAACGACGACGAGTGCGAAATAGAACAGGCTGGAGCGGGGGAAGCGGCTCAAGTGGGCTCTCCTGGAAGGCGGTTAAGCGATTCTACTTTAGCGGGGATACGGCGAACTGTTACGTGCAGCGAACGTTCGCCGGGGCTGGCCGCCATCTCGGCGGAGACCGCGATGCCCGGCACGACCGCCAGCGAATCGCCGGCGAAAACCAGCGGCCAGGCATCCCTGTCCTCGCGCGGCACGCGCGCGTCGACGAAGATGTCCTGCAATTTGCGGGTGCCGCGGCCTCCAGCGGGCCGCATCCTGAGACCGGGCCTGCGATAGCCGAGGTGGAGCTCGAGGCCGGGCCTCAGGTGCGCCGCCGTCGCGTCAGAGCAGCCCGCGCAGTCGGAAACCTCGAGCCGGGGAGCCGGCCGCGGGTCGCTGTCGCGCGCGACGATCTGCATGGTCTCCCCCACGATACGTAAACGCAGGCCGCCGGGTAGATCGACGCCCCGGCCTCCTCGACCCGCCTCGGCAAGCCTGAGCATCGCGACCAGGTGCGTCCGCGAGAGCGCCGGCTGGGCGCCTCCGGCGCGGGCGTAGAGCTGCCTCATAACCTCGGCCGCGACCGCCTCGGGCGCGGCGGCGACCGCGGCGCGGGTGGTCGCCGACGCGGCCAGCGAGCTCGCGGCGGTGCCGGCGACCGATTCCTGCAGCGCCGCCGCCCGCATGGCGACGGCGTGGAAGCGGCGCACGATACCAGGCCGGTCGCGCTCGAGCGCGGGAAGGATTTCCCGTCGAACCTTCACCCTCGCGTACGCGGGGTTGGAGTTTGCCGGGTCCAGGAGCGGCTCGATGCCCCGCCGCTCGAGGTAATCGGCGACGTCGCTCCTCCAGACGGAGAGCAGCGGCCGCACGAACGCGCCGCGGCGCGCGGGCATGCCGCGCAGCCCGGCCAGGCCGCAGCCGCGGAGCAGATGGAGCACGACACCTTCGACCACGTCGTCCGCCGTGTGCGCGATCGCGACCACGCCGGCGCCCGTCTGCGCGCGGGCGTGCTCGAGAAACTGATATCGAAGCGTTCGCGCTCCCGCCTGCACGGACCCTCGCGGCAGCGGGGCCATCCTGCGGTCGGTCACCAGCTCCACGCCCAGGCGCTCGCACAGAGCGCGGACGTGCTCCGCGACATCGCCCGACCGCGGCTGAAGCGCGTGGTCGTAGTGGGCCGCGACCAGCTCGTGTCCTTCCTCTCGAAGCGCCAGCAGCAGCGCGGTGCTGTCCGGTCCGCCCGACACGGCGACGAGCACGCGATCGCCGGGCGCGTTCATGCCCTCGCGCAAACCGCGGATGAGGGGATGGGGAGATTCGGTCATGTCTGGTGGGGGCATGGTGGTGCCGGCTGGACTCGAACCAGCGACAACGCGATTATGAGTCGCGCGCTCTACCACCTGAGCTACGGCACCGCGGCGCCGGAGTAAGCCTAGCGAGCGGCCTGGGCCCGTGCCTTGAGCTTGCGCTTCTTGACGCGGTGCTTGGCGATCGCCACGCGCTTCCTCTTGTTCATTCCATCTCCATCAGGACGACGCATTGTATTTCAAGTCCGTTCGGCCAATATGTCCGCACCATGTCCGGGATGACGGGACCGGACGGAAAGCCGGCGACCTTCGACGGCACCGCCTGGGTCTCGGAGGACGGCCGCTACTGGTGGAACGGGGCCGCCTGGCAGCCGTTCAAAAGGCGTCGCTTCCAGCCGCCGATCGCGGTGACCGCCATCGTCCTGCTGGTCCTGGCGGGCGCCTGGTTCGTGCTTCACAACCTACCTAAAGCCCCTCCGGAGAAGTACGGCGTGACGAACGCCAAGATCGATTCGTCGACGGAATTCGAGTTCGATTACCGCCGCTCCGCGACCTGCAACGACCTCACCTTCGACTACCTGTTCTATGACAAGAGCGGCCACCAGGTCGACCACTTCCAGGGCGAGAAGCACAACAAGGTGGTCGCGAACGAGACCGTCCACTTCGACGTGATCGGGTTTGAAGCGATCGATGCGCGCGCTGTTCGTTTCGACGCGATCCCGACCTGCCACTGACCGTCGGGTTGGCCGCGCTGGTTACTGGTAATCGGACAGGTTTGCGCCTATCGGGCTCTCTTGCTGAACGGCCAGGCCGAGCGCGGTCGGCATCGATACATCGGGAAATGGTGGTCTGCTGGCCCCCAGGAACAGGATCGCCACACAGTTGCGGTCCCTCCAGATCACCTCATACGTGATCGTCGTGCTGATGATGTGCTGGACGGCTGTCGATTCATCGCCCAGACCGCTCCCGGCGATCGGATTGGTGAATCCTCGATTGTTGGCCTCCGTCAGGTAGAACTGATAGTTCGTCTTGGCTCGAGTTTCGGAGGACACGACCTCGAGGTAGATGTCAACAGCCGTTCCGCCGTAGGTGTAAGAGGCCGGTTTGGTCCAGGCAGAGTGCCAGCCTGTCGCACCCCACGCCTCGTTCGTGATCCTGGTGTAAGAAGGCCCGACGCCACTGAGCAACAGCGACTGGGCCGACCCTGAAACGAGTGGGGGACCAAGCCCCAGCGAGTTGCCGGTTGCCGCCCAGCTCGCGACCTCCGAATCGAACGTGGGCAGCGGAATGGCGAACGCGCGTCCCGAACCTCCCGCGACAACCATTCCAATCAGCTCGCCGGAGATGTTGACCATTGGCCCGCCACTGTCTGCGGGATCGGCGACGGCGTCGGTCTGGATCATCTTGTCGTACGACTTGCCGTCGACTGTCAGCTCCCTGTTCGTGCCGGCGACCAGGCCATGCGTGACCCCATGCGTGAGCACTCCGGGTGGATTCCCGATGACCACGACCTCGGATCCGACCGTCGCGGCATCGTGCGCACCTACGATCGGCTTGGGGGCGGTGTCAAACGTCAACAGCTCGGCAATATCGTGTGGCCTGTCGATGCCCGCCACATCCGCCTCGAAGGTCTTTCCCGACGCGTCGGTGATCGACACGCTGGTGGCTCGTGTCAGCACATGAGCATTGATGACGATATGGCCCGGCTTACCGAAGAAGAACCCCAGCCCCTCGGACGTGCCGTCACGAAACACCGAAGCCTTGACGCTGACGACGCTGGGCTTGACCTTCGCCGCCACCTGCGCCACGGTCAGCTTGAACGGATTCGGCAGAACACCGACGGCAACTCCGCCGACGCCGCCGACGACCAACAAGATCACAAGGATGGCCGCCGCGATTGCAACCGTCCGAAGGCGGGCCCTTCTCGCCCGTGGCGCAGCGGGCCTGCCGTCCGGCGGGGCGACCATGTCTTCACCCACGGTGGGGCAACTTTAGCGCGTGGCCCGTCGGACTCAGAAATTAAAGTTGCGGAGGTCGGATTCGAACCGACGACCTTCGGGTTATGAGCCCGACGAGCTGCCGCTGCTCCACTCCGCGATTGAATTATACCCCCGCTCCAGGTCCCTCCCGGAGCCCCGGCCTCAGTGGGCCGGCGAGGGGAATGGCGTCGCGGGCGGGACCGGCGACGGGCTCGGCGGGGTGGTGACCAGGAACGTGCGCTCGTTCGGTTTCGCGTAGCCGTTCAAGCGCGCCTCCTCCTCGTCGGCCGAGCCCGACGTGATGGCCTCCACGTCCTTTTTATATCCGTGGTTCTGCGCGGCCAGGACGGCGTTCTGGTGCCGGAGGTCGGCGGCCTGCTGGCTCAGCTTGTGGCTGAGATACGCCTCCTGCACGAATGCATAGCCGACCCAGATGGCCACGATCAACACCACGCCGGCGATGACGGCATGGCGCATGGAAAGACCGCCGGTGCGGACCCTGCCCGCTGCAACGAGGACTTTGCTGTTTCTCATGCTGGATCGCGTGGTGTGACGAAGCGCTGGGAAGGATGCCGACTATAGCAAAGGGGACCTAGCGCGTCTCCTCCCAACGCCTGGCGATCGCTTCGGCATCGAGATCACGGAAATCCTTTCCATCGCGGCGCAGTGAGGCCTCCGTCTCGGCGAAGCGCCGCCGGAATCGCCGGCCTGCGACCCGCAAGGCGTCCTCGGGATTGACCTTCAAGCGCCGCGCCAGTGACACCACCGCGAACAGCAGGTCGCCCATCTCCTCGAAGGCCTGCTTGGGATCGCTCGCCTTTGCCAGCTCTCGCGCCTCCTCCGCCACGTTCTCGGCCGTCTGGGTCGGTGACTCGAAATCGAACCCGACCCGCGCCGCGCGCTTCTGCAAGCCGAGCGCCCACGCCAGCGCCGGCAGGGTTGCCGGCACGCGATCCACCACCGACTCGTCCGCACGCCCGCTGCTGCGCGCCTCGTCACCCTTGGCGTGCTCCCAGTTGCGCAGCACCTCGTCCGCGTCGGCGACCGACACGTCCCCGAACACATGCGGGTGCCGCGCCACCATCTTGGCGGCCACCCCCTCCGACACCTCCGCGGCGTCGAAGCGCTTCTGCTCGGTGGCGATCTCCGCGTGCATCGCGACCTGGAGCAGGAGGTCGCCGAGCTCCTCCTTGATCTTGGCGTCGTCGCCGGAGTCGATCGCCTCGAGCAGCTCGTAGGTCTCCTCGAGGAGGTAGGGACGGAGAGACTCGTGCGTCTGCTCGCGGTCCCACGGACACCCGCCGGGGGCACGCAGCCGGGCCACGACCTCGAAGATGGCCGCGACGCCGGGAGAGTACGGCCGCTGGTCACGCTCTGGCATCGATCCAGATTCTGTCATGGGGCCGGCACCGCGACGGTCGGTGAGCCCGCCTCGTAGAGCTCCGCCATCTCGCCCAGCAAACGCGTCAGGTCGTCTTTCCAGCCCTCGCCCTGGCGGCGCATCTTGATTCGATTCGGCGAGATGGAGATTCGGCCGGCCATCCTGCGCGCCAGCTCATCGACGTCGAGAAATCGCTGCGGGTCGACCCGGATCACGATGTCGTGACCATCGGCGACCACCCCGCGCAGACCCAAACGCTGCCCGCGGAGCTTCACGCGCAGCGAGTAGGCGAGGTTGTCGAGCTGCGCCGGCCCGGGCCCATATCGGTCTTCGAGCGATCGCAGCACCGCCTCCAGCTCTTCCTCGTCGTCGGTCGCGGCGAGCTGCCGGTAAGCGCCCAGCCGCAGCTTCTCGTCGCGGATGTAAGAGCGGGGGATGAAGTGGTCGAGGGGTAGATCGAGGTTCATCTCCGCGGTCGAAAGGACATCGCCCACGGCGACCTCGTCCGAGCCGGTGCGCAGCTTGCCGACCGCGCCCTGCAGCATCTGCAGGTACATCTCGAATCCAACCGCCGCGATCGCGCCATGCTGCTCGGTGCCGAGCAGGTTCCCGGCGCCGCGGATCTCGAGGTCGCGAAGCGCGATCTTGAAGCCCTGTCCGAGCTCGTGCAGGCCCGAGATGACGTCAAGGCGCTTGTCCGCGTTCTCGGTGAGCGAGCGCCGTGGGTCGTAGAGGAAATACGCATAGGCGCGGCGGCCCGATCGCCCGACACGGCCGCGCAGCTGGTACAGCTGCGCCAGCCCGAACCGGTCGGCGCGCTCGACGAGGATCGTGTTGACGTTCGGGATGTCGAGACCCGACTCGATGATGGTCGAGCACACGAGCACGTCGTGCTTGGCCGATTCGAACTCGACCATCACGGTCGCCAGCTGGTCTTCCGGCATCTGCCCGTGACCCACGATCACCCGGGCGCTCGGCACCAGGTCACGCACTCTGTCCGCGGCCTTCTCGATCGTGCGCACGCGGTTGTGCACGTAATAGACCTGGCCGCCTCGCTGCAGCTCGCGAGTGATCGCCTCGCGCACCAGCTCGTCGTCGTCGGCCGTCACGTACGTCTTGATCGGCTGGCGCTCTTCGGGCGGCGTCTGGATCACGCTCATGTCGCGAATCCCGCCCACGGCCATGTGCAGCGTGCGTGGGATGGGCGTGGCGGACAGGGAAAGCACGTCGAGCTGCGTGCGGAGCTTCTTCAAGCGCTCCTTCTGCATGACCCCGAAGCGATGCTCCTCATCGACGATCAGCAGGCCGAGCCGCTTGAAGCGGACGTCGCGCTGCAGAAGGCGATGCGTGCCGACCACGATGTCGACCTGGCCGGCCTTCAGCCCTTCGATGGTGCGGGCCTGCGTGTCCTCCTCGACGAATCGGGACAGCATCTCGACCGTGACCGGAAACTTGCCGAGCCGCTCCGTGAAGACGTGGAAGTGCTGCTGCGCAAGGACCGTCGTCGGCGCGAGCAGCGCCACCTGCTTGCCGCTCATCGCCGCTTTGAAAGCCGCGCGCAGCGCGAGCTCCGTCTTGCCGAAGCCGACGTCCCCGCACAGCAGGCGATCCATGGGCCTGTCGGATTCCATGTCCGCTTTGATCTCAGCAAGCGCCGCGAGCTGGTCGGCGGTCTCCTCATATGGAAAGGACGACTCGAGCTCCTGCTGCCAGGCGGTATCCGGTGCGAACGCGATGCCCGGCCTGGCCTCTCGCAGCGAGTAGATCTTGAGCAGCTCCTCGGCCACGTCCTGGACCACCTTGCGTGCGCGTCCCCGCGCCCGCGACCAGTCGCCCGTGCCCAGCCGGTGCAGCGCGGGCTCGCCTTCACCGCCAAGGTATTTCTGGACGCGGTCGAGGTTCTCGACCGGTACGAAAAGCTTGTCCGCTTCCGCGTATTCGAGCTCGAGATATTCGCGATGCGCGCCGTCTGATTCGAGGAGCCGCATCCCCGCGAACCGCGCGATCCCGTGGTCGACATGCACCACCAGCTCGCCCGGCGCGAAGTCGAGCGTGAACTCGCGGGTCAGCTGTTCGGCTCGGCCGCGTGACGAACGCGTCGGCCGTGCGGGGCGGCGGAGGCGGCCGAACAGCTCGGCATCGGTGACCAGGTGGAAGCCGATCGCCGGCTGCGTACAACCGGCCGCAACGTCGACGTCGGCCTGGCGAAGCCCGGGTTCGATCTGGAGGTCGAGGTCGAGCTCGACCTCACGCGGGTGATCGCGCACGCCGCCCTCGTCGAGGAGCGTTCTGAGCCTTTCCGACTGCTCGGTCGCGATCACGACGGTGGCGGACGCGCCTAGCGCCGCGAGCTCTGCGGCGGCTTGCCGCCGGCCGACCAGGGTCTCGGCCTCCGACCAACCAAGGTCGACGGCGTCGTCACCAGCCTCGCCGGCCGTCATCTCCAGGCGCGGACGGCTCGAGACCGCCTCCAGCCGCTCCGCGCCGACCATCGGCAGCAGGAAACCGCGCGGCAGCTCGGCGCCTCCGGCCTCTGCGGCCGCGAGCATCTCCGTCTCCTCGATGAGGACACGCGCATCCGCGCGCTGGCGCGCCGGCTCGAGGTCGACGACGGCCATGGCCTCGGGCAGGTGATCGAGGAACGACGGCCGCGACGGGGCCAGGTAGGCGGAGTAGAACTCGATCCCCGGAAAGGCGCCGCCCGCTTCGAGCCGCTCGAGCTCCTCCTCCCAGTCGGCCCTGACGTCGGCGCGCAGCCCGGCCAGCGATACGCCCTCACGCAGCCGGTTGGCCCCCTCAGCCCCCCGGCGCGGTCCCAGCAAGAGCTCGCGACCCGGATGGATCGAAACGCGGGACACGGGCATCACCGAGCGCTGGTTCTCGGGATCGAACAGCCGAAGCGTCTCGATCACATCCCCCGACCACTCGGCGCGCACCGGCGAGTCGGCGGCGGCGGGGAACACGTCGAGGATGCCGCCACGCAGCGAGAACTGGCCGTGCTCCTCCACCAGCGGCTCCCGCGAGTACCCCATCTCGACCAGCCTGCCCGCGACCGCGATGGGGTCGGGGCCGGCGCCGGGCGCGAGCACCAGCGTGCCGAGGGCCAGGTCGGCCGGGGAGATGGTCGCGCGCGCCATCGCCCGGCGCGACGAGACGACGACACACGGCGACGATTCGTCCGCAAGCGCGTTGAGCGCCTCCATGCGCTTGCTCACCGCTTCGTCGAACGCGGGCGGACGATCGAGAAACGAGACCGCGACCTCGGCGAAGACGTACGCGGGCGTGCGCCCGCCCAGCCAGGGCCTCAGCTCGTCGCAGAATCGATCGGGCGCGGGCACGAGGATGAGGAGCGAGCGGCCGGCATCCGTGAGCGTCCGCACGACCGCGCCGGCCACGATCGGCCACGCCGGCCTGGGCAGGCGGGCGATGCGCAGCTCGCCGGCGCCATTCGCCGCCCACCGGCGCAGCTCCGGCGCCGCGTCGAGCGTCTGCTCCCACAAGGCGCTCATGCAAGCTCCTCGCAGCCCAGCGAGCCGGCGCGGTTGAAGCGCTCCATCGCCTTCTCGAGGCCGGTGTCCAGGGCCAGCTCCAACGCGGTGGCCACACCCTCGACGATGCTCGGGAGCCGCGCCGCCTCGCTCTTGGTGAACCGCCCGAGCACGTAGTGGCGGCCCTCCTGCGATCCCTTGCGGGCGGGCTTGCCGATGCCGACGCGAAAGCGCACGAACTCAGGCGTGCCCAGCGCGCCGATGATCGACAGCACGCCGTTGTGCCCGGCGCCGGATCCGCCGCGCCGGATGCGCATCCGGCACATGGGCAGGTCGAGCTCGTCGTGCACCACCCAGAGCTGTTCGGCGGTGAGATTCGTGTCGCGCAGAGCCTTCGCCACCGCCTGGCCGGAGAGATTCATGTATGTCTGCGGCAGCACGAACCAGACGCCCTGCGGTTCCGAATGGCCCACCAGGGATTGCCAGCGCTTGCGCTCGATCCTGGCGCCCATGCGCCGAGCCAGCTCGCGCACGCACGCGAAGCCGAGGTTGTGGCGCGTGTCGGCATAGTCCGATTCCGGATTGCCCAGCCCGACGATCAATCGCTGCTCTTTCCTCTCTTCCATGGAGACGCAGTTAGGCCCGCGGCGAGCGCCGCAGACCCTGCACTGGAGTGTACCCAGACCAGACCCATTTCCTTCCTGGCCTGATCCGCGACCGGTCCAGCGCGGCAATGGTCAGGCGGCTCATCTCCCTGCGCTCGGCGGCGGTCACGTGGTCCCAGCCCAGCAGGTGCAGCAGACCGTGGACGGCCAGCAGCGCAACCTCGGTCTTGCCGTCGTGCCCATACTCCGCGGCCTGCCGCACGGCCGCGGGCCACGAGATGGCGATGTCGCCGAGGTGATCGCCCTCGCCGGCAAACGACAGGACGTCGGTGGCGTGGTCATCGCCGGCGTACTCGCGGTTCAGCTGCGCCATCTCCTCGTCGCTCGTGATCCGGATGGCGACCGTGCGCCTGTCACCCGACAGTCGAGCCGCTACCTCGGGGACAGTCGTGGCGCGTGTGACCACGCGCCGCACGAACGCCGGCGCCACGTCGGCCCGCACAGCCTTGACGACTTCAGCTTCGATTACAGTCACCTCGGTGAAGATTCTCGTCACCGGAGGCGCAGGTTTCATCGGATCTCACGTGGCCGACGCGTACATCGCGGCCGGGCATGAGGTCGCCATCCTCGACGACTTCAGCACCGGCAATGCGGCGAACGTGAGTCGCGAGGCGAGGGTGCTCAGGCTCGACGTTCGCGACAGGGATGGCGTCGCCGCCGCCATCACCGCCTTCCGCCCCGAGGTCGTGAACCATCACGCGGCGCAGTCCGAGGTCCCGAAGTCTGTAGCCGATCCCGGGTTCGATGCCATGGTCAACATCGTCGGCGGCCTCAACGTTCTGCGGGCGAGCATCGACGCCGGCGTGAGGAAGTTCATCTTCATCTCGACTGGCGGCGCGCTGTACGGGGAGCCGGACGTGCTCCCCGCCGACGAGGACCATCCGCTGCGGCCGCTCTCGCCCTACGGCACCAGCAAGCTCTCGTTCGAGCGGTACCTGGGCACGTTCCAGCGCACATACGGGCTGGAGTACACGGTGCTGCGGTACGCCAACATCTACGGCCCGCGCCAGGACTTCCACGCCGAGGAGGGCCGCGTCATCGCGATCTTCGCCAGCCGCATGCTGGCGGGCAGGCCGGTGACCATCGACGGTGATGGCGAGCAGGCGCGGGACATGCTGCATGTGGCCGACGTGGCCGTCGCCAACATCGCCGCGCTGGATCGCGGCGCGGGCGGCACCTACCACATCAGCACCGGCATCCCGGTGACGATCAACGACCTCTTCCGCAAGCTCGCCATCCTCTCCGATTACAGGCTCGAGCCCAACTTCGGCCCGCGGCGCAAGGGCGACGTGTTCCGCATCGCGCTCGACAACACGCGCGCCCGCAATGAGCTGGGCTGGGAGCCAGAGCTCGAGCTCGAGGAGGGCCTCGCCAATACCGTCGAGTACTTCCGCCACGCCGTGCTGAGCCCTCACTAGTTGACGGACGCGCTCGCGTTTCTTCACGCGTACGGCGCGAGGAAGCTCATCGTGTTCGCGGTGCTGCTCGGCATCTGGGGCACGTACAGCTACTTCCGGCGCGGGGAGGTGAGCGGCGGATTCCGGTCGAGCTACCTGATCATGACGGGCCTGACCGCGCTCCAGGGCCTTCTCGGGCTCGCCATCCTGGTGGCCGGCGGTCAGCCCAAGGAGCACGTGCTCCACATCGTCTACGGAGTCTTCGCGACGCTGTTCCTGCCGGGCGCGTACCTCTATGCGCACGGCGGCTCGAAGCGCCGTGAGGCGGTCATCCTCGCGGGCGCCGCATGGATCGTCGCGATCGCATACTTCCGCGGCATTGCGACCGGCTGATCAGGAGGCTCGGAAGAGGACGCCCACCACGTACGTCAGCGCCGCCACGACGGTACCCACCGCCAGCATCTCCGCTCCCGACCGGACGCCACCTTTCCCGGTGAAGATCGAGCGCGCCGATCCGATCAAGAACAAGAACACGGCGCAGACGATGAATGCGATCGCCAGCGAGCCCCGGCCCGCAAAGCCCGACCCCATCACCGCCCGGCCCAGGAGATAGCCGACGACCGGGATCGCGCCGCCAATCAATGTTGAAATCCCGGCGACCAGCCCCTCGCGCGCCGGGTTCTCGAACTGAGCGGCGTCAAGACCCAGCTCCTCGCGCGCCTGCGTCTCGAGCCACACCTTCTTGTCCTGGGTGATGCGATCGACGATGGTCTTGGCTTCGTCGGCGGTGAGGCCCTTGGAACGGTAGATTTCGACCAGCTCCTGCTTCTCGAGCTCCGGCATGGCCTCGATCTCCGCGGCTTCGCGAGCCAGCTGGCCCTCGAACACCTCGCGCTGCGACTTGGTGGCGAGGTACGCGCCGCCGGCCATCGATACACCCGACGCCACCATCGCAGACAGGCCGCCGATGAGGACCACCCGCGGTTCGATGCTCGCGCCGCCGACGCCGGCCAGCACGCCGAGCGTGGCGGTGAGCCCGTCGTTCACCCCGTAGATCACGTTCCGGATGCTCTCGGCGCCGCCGCCATGCCATTCCTCGTCGGCGGCCAGCGGCGTGCGGCTGTCCTCCGCCCTGTCCGCGACCTCGTCCGGCGATTGGTGGTCGAGCTCCTCGGGCAGCAGGCGCCGCAGCACTCCCTGGGCCTGCTGGTTGGCCACCGTCGAAACCTGGCTCAGATAGGAGCGCAGCACCTGCCCTTCGGCGAGGCCCGCGAGGGCAAGTGCCGGACCGATACCGACGACGCGCGCCAGCATCGCGAGCGCGCGCGCTGCTACGTATGGACGGCGGTCAGTTACCTTCACCCCGCAGGTAGCGAGCAGCTCGGCCCAGGCGTCCGCGTGCCGCCTCTCCGTTTCGGCCAGCGCCTTGAGACGTGCGCTCGCGCGAGGATTCGACGCCACCTCGGACAGTGCTTCGTAGACGCTCGCCATCCGGGCCTCGCCCGCCCAGTTGGAGCGCAGCGACTTGCTGTCGGAATCGGACAGCGCCGGGATCGGGGGCCGGCTCACCCGTCTATGGTAGGGATCGATCCGCGCCTTCTTGATTTAAGGTAGGTGCCCCTCATGGCATCGACCCCTTCGATTCCACCCCGGCGCCGCATCCTCATCACCGGCGGCGCCGGCTTCCTCGGGGTCAACGCGGCCGCACACATGATCCAGCGCGGCTGGCATGCGACCATCCTCGACAACCTCAGCCGCCGAGGGACGGAAAGGAACCTCAGATGGCTGATAACCAAATATCCCGAGCGCACCACATTCGTGAAGGAAGACATTCGAAATGCGGGCGAGCTCGCTGAGCACGTGAGCAACCAGGACGCGATCCTCCACCTGGCGGCGCAGGTCGCCGTCACCACGTCGCTGGTGGATCCCGGCACCGACTTCGACATCAACGCTCGCGGCACCCTCAACGTCCTTGAGGCGGCGCGCAAGAACAACCCCGAGGCTCCCTTCGTGTTCGCCTCGACCAACAAGGTGTATGGGAAGCTCGACCACAACAGCGGTCCGTGCAAAGAGACGCAGCCCCTCGACTTCCACAGCCCTTATGGCTGCAGCAAGGGCACCGCGGACCAGTACGTCAGGGACTACGCGCGCTGCTTTCAGATGAACACGGTCGTGCTGCGGCAGAGCTGCATCTACGGCGCCCATCAGTACGGCACCGAGGATCAAGGCTGGGTCGCCCATTTCGTGCACTCGATCCTCGACGACCGCCCGCTGACCATCTACGGAGACGGCACGCAGGTGCGCGACCTGCTCGACGCGCGCGACCTCAGCGTGCTCTACGAATCATCGATCGAGAACATCGACAAGACACGAGGCCAGATCTACAACGTGGGCGGCGGCGAGCCGAACCAACGCAACCTGCTCGAGGTCATCGAGCAGATCGGCGAGCTAGTTCGCAAGAAACCCGAATACACCTTCTCGGACTGGCGCGAAGGAGACCAGGCGTATTACGTGAGCGACATCTCGAAGGCGAGGGACGAGCTGGCCTGGGAGCCGCGCATCGAGTTCGACCGCGGCCTCAAAGACCTGGTCGCCTGGGCCGCATCGCTCGACTGACCTGTCCCGTCGCCGAACAGGCAAGACCGCCTAAGCCGCCCAGCGCATCCCAGGCGCGCGGATGCGCCTCGCCACCGCTCGATCGGGCGGGATGAACTTCACGCCTTCGCCCGCTTTGATCACCTGCCACCCGCCTTCGTGCACCAGGCGATGGTGGTAGTAGCAGAGGGGAAGCAGGTTGGGCAGGTTGCTCGGTCCACCTCGAGACCAGAACTCGATGTGATGTGGAGTCGTCCAGCTGATCGGGCGGTCACAGCCCGGTGCGCAGCAGCCTCGATAACGGGCTCTGAGCCCCCGGCGCTGAGCCGGCGAGATGGCTCGCGTCGCCCGGCCGACGTCGACCACCACCGAGTCCGCTTTCAAGACCCGGCTCAGGGTGCCGTCGCAGGCCAGCCGCTGCACGGTCTTGCTCGAGATCAGCATCCCCGGCTGCAGCTCTGAAGCCGCCGCGCCGAGCTCGCCCCTGAGGCCTTCCGGGGTCGTGGTCACCGTGATGTGTGGCCGCACGCCGTTACGCCGCGGCAGCCTGCCCTCGTCCATGGCGTGGTAGACGATCTCGGTCAGGGCGTCGGCGCGGCGCTGCCTGGGCGTCCGGCCATCGTCCTGGCCGAGTCGCTTGGCGAGCGCGTCGACCGCCGTCTTGAGGGCGGCGCCGGCTTCGGGATCGATCACCCCGCTGAGGTGGTACATGCCGTTCATCTCGCTGATGTGGAGGAAGCGCTCTTCGTAGCTCTCTTCGGTGTCGCGCTCGAACCCAGTCGGATCCAAGGCATAGCGCGTGTGATCGGCGATCCAGTTCAAGTCTTTGATCGAATGCTGTCGGGCAAACCCGATCCACTGCTCTTCATCCAGAGCGTCGCCCTTGTCGCCGAGCTTGTCACGCAGATGGCAGATCACCGACGCCGACTGGTAGCCGATCTCGCCTCTGGAAAGCGCAGCGGCCACCCTGGGCAGCGACTCGAGCTGCTCGCCGACACAAACCCGGTCGGCGGCGGAAGGTACGGACATGCCGCAGATCTGACTGATCCAGGAGCCGGCGGTGATGTTCCCACCGACCAGGTGATCCCCCGACCTCTTGGCCTCTCGCGCTTCTATCGCGAACTGGCCTTCCAGTGCATCGATGAGGGCTCGGAAACCCCTCAGGTCTACTCGTACCTCACGAGCCTGAAACTCGCGAACCGCCGCCTCGAGCTTCGAGAGGACCGTGCCCCCTTCCCCCAGCATGAGAGTAGTATACCAAACATTTGTTTGGAGTCAATACGTTAACAAGAAAACGTTCTTGAAAACCACCAGGCCCCACCGCCACTCCCTCTTCCCAGTCCCTTCCTCCCACCTCCTGCGTCCTTGCGGGCCTCTCTCAGCCTCCCACCCGGCGGCACGTGAAATGCCCGCACCCCCCCGGCAACGCGCGCATCATGCGGGCCTCGCCCCAGGCCAACGTGGCGACCGTCATCGACGCCGCCCGCATGACAGCGCCCACCACCCCCCTCCGCGCCGCCGCCATATCCTCGACCGATCCGCTCACCGGCCCCCGCCAGTCCAGCCACGTGAAGTACAGGACGTCGAGCACCTGCAAGAGAAAGTGATAGCTCCATCGCGTCGCGGTCACCGGCAGCCCGCAGGACGCGGCGAGAGCAGCGAAGCGTTCCGCGGAGAACACCTGGATGTGGCCGCCATGGCGAACCTTCGCGGTCCAACGGGTGCCGCACCCGATCAAGCGGTAAAGCGTCCAGGGCTGCCCCTCGAGCGGCAGCACGATGTGGAAGGTTCCACCCGGGCGCAGGACGCGGGCGACCTCGCGCAGAACCAGCGCCGGATCATCCACGTGCTCGAGCACGTCGAAGATCCACACGAAGTCGAGCTCGCCGTCGGCAAAGGGCAGCTTCTCCGCCTGCGCGGCTCGAAAGACCACCCCTTCCGGCGATGCCTCGGCGACGGCCAGCGCGGAGCGGCTGACGTCGCAGCCGAATACTTCCAGGTCAGGCCTTGCCCGCTTCACCGCCTTGGCCACCGACCCGGCCCCGCACCCGACGTCGAGCACCTTTCCCCGCACCGGCGCCAGGTCGGCCAGGAGGTAGCGCAGCTTCAGGCCGTTCATGAACCACGGGCGCGGGCGCAAGAGCGCGGAGCCCCAGCGCTTGGCCTCGTAGTCGAACGGCGGCGCTACTGGCTCGCCGATCTTGCGGCCCTGCATTCGGCTGGGCTCGGGCGCGGAGCGTCGACCCCCTCCACCGTCCAGCCCGCAGCGCTCATCGAGCCAAGGGGAACAAACCAGCTCGGGTTGGAGGCGAGCATGAACGCGTAGTTGTCGTTGCCGTTGGGCATGGCGATCAAGCGCGTGTCGGTGTCGGCCAGCCAGCACTCGACCAATGTGTTCACCACCTGCTCATGGTCGGCGTAGCTGTACCCGGAAGGCAGGTAGGCGAACGGGTCGTACATCTCGCTGACCAGGTGCTTGCCCTCCACGCCACCGTAACGAGCCAGCCCATACGTGATGTCGGGCCTGTCGGCCGGGACCGCAAGTGCGTGGCCGGCGTAAGGCGACTCGTTGTACCAGGCGCCGAGCTGCCGGCTCTCCGCGAGGGTTTGCTGCCAGGTCGCCTCGGTGGGGCCGAACACCGTCGCGATCGGAAGCCACAACAGCTGGGAGGCCACGAGGATCGCGGCCACCGCCGCCCACGCGACCGGGATGGAGGTGCCCAGCCGCCGAGGCGCCCAGTGCAGGGCGGCCACGACCACCAGCACCGCGGCAAAGACGACCGGGAACTCGAAGCGCCTGCTTATGGGCATCCACCACACCCACGTGGAAAGGAAGGCTGTGAATCCGAACATGCCGGCGACGAAGACCACGTAGCCGTAACCGAAGGTCAGCAGCATGTATGAGGCCGGGCGCTTCCACAAGCTCCAGGCCAGGCCCACCAGGGCCGCGACCAGCACCGCCGCCAGCGCGGGTCGCACCGACGCCTGGCTCGCGCTGATGGTCGCGGGCTGCCATTTCCCAAGCGCGGTGGCGAAGAAGTTCCACCAGAGGGGATAGATCGGATTCCCGGTCTGGTCGAGCAGCACCTTCATGTACACGACCACCACGGCCGCGAACGCCACGACCATCGGCACACGCTGGCGGGACGGCCGGCGAAGGAGGCCGGCGATCACCAGGCCGGCGCCGAAGAGCCACGCTTCGGCTCGCGCCATCGTCGCCAGGCCCCACAACAGGCCGGCCCAGACTCCGGATCGACGAGCCCAGGCCCAGATCCCCAGGAGGCACAGCGCCACGCCAAGGGGCTCGACCATCCCCGAGGCGTCGTTCACGATGCTGGTCGGCAGCAGGATCGCAAAGAGCGCGGCCCCGATGGCCACCTGGACGCCCCAGTACCGGTGGCACAGGATGAACAGCAGGACCACCGTGACGACCCCGAAGAGCAGGCTGACCAGCCTGTCCTGGACGATGTCGATCGAGCCCGTGACATCGAACACGCCCACCATCAACAGCGGGTGCAGCACGCCCCAGATGTAGTCGAGCCCTTTCAGGTCCCACAGCCGCGGTCCACCGGGGGCGGAGAGCCCGATCTCCTTGGTCAGGTAGGCGATCTGCCAGTGGTGCCACACATCGCCATATGGCCCCGGGTTCTCGGGATCGCTGAAGACGAAGAGGTAGAGCAAGCGCGGGATGGCCGCCGCCACCGCCACCGCGGCGGTCCAGCCCCAGGGCACGGTCTGGGGTTGAGGTTCCGGTTCGACCTCTTCAGCCTGCTCGAGCCGCCGATCCTCCTCTTCCTCGTCGGGAAGGATCCTCGGCAGCAGTCTCAAGCGGTTTGAGCCTCCGCCGCCACCTGTTCGTGTGAGCGGGCGACGGCGAGGATCGTGTGCTCCAGTGTGTCGAGGTGCCTCTCCCAGTCGAATCGCCGCGCCCACTCGAAGGCGCGCTCGCCGGTCGTCTGGTTGGCCGCCGGGTCGTCCAGCAGCGAAGCGATCCCGCCGGCGTAGTCGCTCACCTCCAGCGGCTCGGCGAGGTGGCCCGTGCCGGGCCCGACCGTGACGGTGGGCCCCGCCTGGTTCCACGCGACCACCGGCACACCCTTGGCCATCGACTCGATCACACCCATCCCGAAGTCCTCCTCGGGCGCAGGATAGACGTAGACCGCGGCGCCCTCATAGAGCCTCTGCAGCTCGTCCTCGGTGATCGGGCCCAGGAAAATGACGGCGTCGTTGAGCTTCAGCTCGGCGGTGAGCGCCTTCAGGGCGGCGGTGTGCGTGGTGGATGCTCCCGGGATGACCAGCTGGACCTTCGGGTGGCGCTGGCGCACCTCCTGGATCGCGCGGATGGCGAGGTCAAAACGCTTCTGCGGATAGTGGCGGTTGGTCAGCAGCACGTACGGTCGCCGGATCGGATAACCGTTGATGGTGAAGCCGCCAGAGAAGCGGGCGCCACTCGGGAGCGGGAAGCCCGACTGGGCGACGTGGCATCCGGCCGGGCAGTCGACCGCGTCGCGCTTGTAGATGCCGCGGATGATGTCGCCGATGTAGTCGCCGTTGACCAGGAGCTGGTCGGCCTCCTGCACCGAGCGACGGTCCGCCCAGGCGACGAACTTCGTCGCCCGCAGCACGATCGCCGCCAGCAGGCGGTAGTCGGCGTTGGCCACCCAGCCGGTCTCACGGTCGATGCTTCGCGGGTACACCAACCGGTTGGGCTGGTTCAGGTACACGACATACGGCACGTCGATCAAGCGCGCCGCCCACCAGGCGATCCACGCGCTGGGCTGGTTGCAGCCCACGATCACGTCGACGCCACGCAGCCGCCAGGCGTAGAGCGGCATGAGCAGCGACGTCGCGGCCATCTGCACGGCCTCGCGGAATGGGAACCAGCGCGGCAGCTGCGGCAGGAACGTCTGGACGCGAACGTCATCGATCAGGTCGGGGTAGCAGCGCGAGGCGTCGACGGTCGGCGCATAGCACTCCACCGCGAACCCGCGCCGGCGCAACCCAAGGACCTCTTCGATGACGATGCGCTCGCCACCGCCCGAGTACGTGAATCCGCAGTGAAACACCGCGATTCGCCGCGGCCCGGTCGCCCGCGCGCGGCGGCGGCCGCCGACCAGGAGGAAGCCGAGAAATCCCAGCACCAGGGCGTAGCCGGCGGTGATCGCGTGGTACAGCACGATCGCGCCGGCGGCGACCGCCGAGCTCAGGCCCAGGCCTCCGCCCAGCACGAGCGAGCCGGCCACCTCGAGGCTGCCCACATAGCCAGGACCGGCCGGGACCGCGAAAGCCAGCAGCAGGGCGGGGTAGGCCGCCATGGCCTTGAGAGTCGGGACCGGCACGCCCACGGCCCAGAAGAGAAGGCTGAAGTTGAAGGCGTCGATGGCCAGCGCGATCGCGGTCAGCGCCGCCAGCCGGGTTGCGAGCGCCGGCGTCCACAGGCCTTTGGCCCCGGCGCGAAAGGCGAACGCCTGGCCGGCCAGGCCCTGGGCGAGGCGGTCCGGGAGCAGGCGCCGCGCCAGCGGCGAGCGGGCGATGCGCGGGCCGAGCACCGCCGTGCCGAGCACCGCGCCCAGCAGGGCGACCGCCACCGCGGCCGCGCCGAGGAGGCCGCGAGGCGCTCTCACGGCGCCGGTCGCGGCGACCGCCGCGAGGGCGGCGAGGACGACGGCCACGCCGGCGAGGTCGCACGCCTTGTCGATCACGATCGTGGCCACCGCCGACCCCGGCGGCACGCGATGGCGACGCCACAACCACCAGCCGCGCATGGCGTCGCCGGTGCGGATGGGCAGGATGTAGTTGAGCAGGCCCGCACCCGCGTTCATCGCGAAGGCTCGCACCATACCCACCGGGGCCAGCGGCCGCAGGAGCAGCAGCCACCGCCGTGCCCTGATGAGGCTGGTGGCCAAGAACAGCGCGATCATGACGACGATCGCGAGCCAGTTGCGCACCTTCGCGTGGCTGAGAACCTCGCCGACGGAAACGGTTTGCAGCCACAGGGCCAGGAGGGCGAGCGCAAACACGGTCTGCAGAGCGCCCCGGATCCAGGCTCCCCACCTCGAGGGGAGGTGGCGCGTAGCGCCGGTGGGGAGACTCGAGCTCTTCATTCGGTGACTATCCCAATGTCGTCCGACGCCGGAGTGACAAGAATCCAGCGCTGCACCGCGAACCAGAAGGCGAACAGCCAACCGATCACCAGGATCGTTCCACCGTAGTCGTGGAAGATGAGCGCGGGCAGGTGTCCCCAGGTGGCCTCGAGCGCGGCCACCGCCGCGACGCGCATCAGGTTCAGGAGCATCGTCCCCCCGACCCCGATGACGATCACCTGGATCCTCGATCCCAGGGCCTGCTGCCCGCGGAGCCCGGACAGGAAGCTCACGCCGAGCAGGAGCAGGCTCTGCCAGCCGATGCAGTTCCAGGAGATGAACAGCGTGTGCATCGCCCCGGCCGCGTCCCAGACGACGATGTGGCTGCCCGAAGCCGCGGCGCGGACGCCGACCACGCCGAGCAGGCTGACAACCATGCGCGCCTCGACGGGGACGATCGACTGCAGAGGGTTGTTGACGCCCAGCTGGAGAGCCCATGAGGTGAGGAGGTCGTCGAAGGTCGTGACCAGCGGCAGCAGCATCAGCAGTGCGCAGGTCGTCGCCAGCAGCGTCATGTTGAGCGCGTCGCGATCGTTTCGCTTCACCGCCATGACCTCATGAATGCGAGCAGGCGCCGGCGCTGGGTGACGAGCGGGATCGCGAAGGCGAGGCCGAGCCAGCCGGCCAGCGACTCAGGCACGACCGTGGTCGGCGGAATGAGACGTGTGTCCGCCGTGCCCACCGCTCCGTCATACGTCATCGAAGGCCTGCCGCCGGTGCTGTGCGTCAGCACCACTTGCAGGCACAGCGAACCGCCGGCGGTAATGACCAGCGGCAGCTGGCTCGCGCTCGTGCTGACGGTGAAAGGGCTCGTGGTGTTCGTTCCGGCCGATCCGTACGTGGTCGTCCACGTGCTGAGCGGGTTGGGGATGGTCGCCACGAAACCGGCGCAGCTGGCGGTCGCCGACACGCCGACGCTCACCGTCACCGTGTCGTTGGTCAACCCGTTGCCGCCGGTCCAGTACATCGCGAAGCTCCACACGCCCGCCGCCACCGTCTGAGCCGGCAGGTTGGTGAACCCGAAGACGGTGGTCACCCCTCCGGCGGCGGACTGGATGCTGCAGGGGGTCGTCTGCGTTCCCGCCGTCGGGTCCATGGCCGGCGTGGTGCAGGTGCTTCCTCCATGGAGATACAGAGGGTTGCCGGCGGCCTGCACGATGGTCACCCGCGACGATCCCCACGCGAGCGCCCCGAAAGCGAGCAGCAGCGCGGTGGCGACGATCCAGCCGATCCACCGCGTCGAGAGGCGGCCGCGTGCATGGGCGACAGGCGTGCCCTTCGGCGCCACCCCGAGCGGCTTGCGCGCGTAACCGCCGGCGCGAGGTCCGAGCAGCCAGCGCCGCAGGAGGTGCAGCCGGCGCAGGTGTTTGACCGGGTCGGTGATCTTCCCGGTCTTGGGGGTTCGGAACCACGGGCCCTCTTCCTTTTGCAGCAGCCCCTTGAGCGCCGCCCATCCCTGGAACGGGACCAGCGCAAAAGAAAGGACGAGGGCGCCGAGCACGCCCTGGACGTCGCGCCCCGGGGCGTCCTCGAGGATCAGGCCGCCGAGGTTCATGAGCGGCAGGGCGAAGACGTTCGAAAAGATGAGCGACCAGCCGAGCGCAGCCGTCCAGCCGGGGATGTGGGCGCGGAAGACCAGCTCGGAAAGGAGCCAGCTGAAGGTGCCGACGGCGAACAGCGCCGCCTGCAGGTAATAGGCGGCGTCGAACAGGAACTCGACCTTTTCAAGCGGCGAGATGAAGGGCGACAGCATGACGGGCAGAAACCACCTGCGCACGTTGAAGGTGTGGCCCTCGGCCCAGCGCATGCGCTGCCGCGCGAGCCTGGAGAAGGTGCTCACGCATTCGGCGGGTGTCTCCGCCCACGGCGTGTAGACGACCTTGTAGCCGCGTGTGTAGAGCTTCAGGGTGAGCTCCCAGTCCTCGGTCAGGCTCGTTCCCCAGCCGACGTCACGGAGGATGTCCGCGCGGATCATGTATGCGGTGCCGGCGATCATCTTCAGCGAGCCCACCGCATCCTGGAAGGGTCGCTCCACCATGTAGCTCCCCGCGTACTCGGCACGGACGGCCTCGGTCAGCCAGCTCTCGGACTTGTTCAGGACGTGCCACTGATAGCTCTGCACGGCGGCAACGTCGTCGCGGCGCCTGGCCTGCTTGTCGCCGTTGACCTGATAGAAGTAAGGAAGGAAGCGCTCGATCGAGTCGGGGAACGGCATCGAGTCTGCGTCGAAGATCACGACGTACTCGGTGCGGGGGTCCATGACCTTGAGCGCTTCGCGCAGGGCGCCGCCCTTGAACCCGAGCCGGCTGGTGCGGTGTCCGATCTTGAACCGCGGTCGCCCCTTCCAGCGCTCCAGGATCTGCACCGATTCGTCCGTGGAGTCGTCGACGACGACGACCTCGTACTCGGGGTAGTCGAGCTGGTCAAGGCACGTGAGCAGGCGCTCGATGACGCGCTTCTCGTTGTAGGCGGCGACGTGGATCGATACGAACGGGTGGTAGCCGAGATCGATCTGATACCCGTTGCCGTTGCCGTTGCTGGCGCGGCTGATGCGGCTCAGGCCGGCGACCTGGGCATCCGAGTGCGAGCCGCCGTTGCCGTTGCCGTGGCCGTTTCCGTTGCCATTGCGTCCGCCCGCCACCAGGGTCGTGAGCAGGACGATGCCGGTGCCGAGGTAGTACTTGATGGCGTACGCGAAGAAGATCGCTCCGAGGAAGAGGCCGGTGAAGGCTAAGGCGTAGGCGACCCAGTCGACCCCCGACATGGCTTGAGATGAGCGCACGAGGTCGACGGCGCCGCGCGCCAGCGCCACGATGGGGATGATCGCGATGACGATGGCGAGCAGGACGATCGCGTTGAGGGAGATGGACCAGGCCAGCTGCCCCCGATCTGGACGCGCCCAGAAGTGGCGCGCCCCCGCCTGCTTTGGGTCGGTATCAGCCCCCAGCACGACGGCGACCTCTCGCGAAACCGGGCCTGGAGGCCTGCCGGGCGCGCCAAACCGGCGCCAGGCATGCGCCAGTGAGCCGGGTTACCTCCCTCATCGCGGTCAAATAGTGCAAGACGTGTACTAGGCGAACGCATCATTAGCACGTTGGGTTCGGGTCGAACAAGCCGATCCCTTGGGATTCCCAGAGTGATGCAGTCGGTTTGTCGTTGAAATCGTGCATCGATGGATAAGGCTATCCTGGGTTTCCCTGGCAGAATTTTGGGCCGAGGCGTTCCGTCGGAGGACCCTCAGAAAGGAAGGGAGGCCGGGGCCAACCTCAATACATAGAACCTCACCCCCCGCAGCCAAGCTCGGTGCCGGTGTCGAGAAATCGCCCGGCCCGAGCCTTTTTATGGGGTCTTGCGTTCGGCCGCGGCTCGCTTCTTGACCCACTCGCCCAGGCCGGCCTGCCACTCGCGCATCGGCTTCGAGCGGGTTGACGCGAGGCATCCGTTCCGCGGCCGGGGGGCCGGCGCGCCCAGCTCTGCGCTGGTCACCGGCTCGACCTCCCAGGCGATTCCGGATTCGGCTAGGGTCGCGCGGGCCAGCTGCTCCCAGGTCGAACAGCCCGAGTTGACGACATGCACCACGCCCTCGACATCTGTCGACGCGAGCTCGATGGCGGCCGCCGCGAGGTCCGCCGCGTAGGTCGGATTGATGGTCTGGTCCGAGACCACGCGGACCGGCTCGCCCGAGTTGGCACGTTCGAGGATGCGCTCCGGAAAGCTCGGCCTGCCGCCGCCTGGCCGGCCTCCGAACAGCGCCGCCGTCCGGATGATGAGCGCCCGTGGCAGGACCATGGACGCGAGCTTTTCGCCCTCGAGCTTCGACTTGGCGTAAACGCCGAGCGGGCCCACCTCGTCGGCCTCGACGTAGGGGCGATCGAGCGTGCCGCTGAAGACGAAGTTGGTCGAGAAGTGGACGAGGCGCACGTCGTACTGCGCGCAGGCCAGCGCGATGTTGAATGCCCCCTGGGCGTTGACCTGGTAAGCGGCGTCCGGCTGGCCCTCCGCCGCGTCGACGGCGTTGTATGCGGCGCAGTTGAAGACGACACGGGGCGCGAAATGCTGAAGGGCTCCGTTGATCGCCGCGAGGTCGCTCACCGACAGCTCCGAGCGCGTCAGGCCGGTGGCGTCCGGAAGCAGTTTCACCAGCTCCGACCCGAGCAGGCCGCCCGCTCCGAACACCAGGGCCTTCATCCCCGAAGGGTAACCACAAGCGCCGGCGCGTTCGGCTCAGCGCGCGATGAGCTCTCCCCCGTCTGGGCTTTGCGAGCCCATGGCCGTCGCGACCTCTTCAACGATCTCGAGCAGGTTGGCCACCTGCCGAGAGCCGTCATCGCGGCGGTACGCGATCCCAAAGCTCGTCATCGGTGCCGGCGTCATCCGGAGATAGACGATGCCAGGCGTCGCCACCGCGGAGGTCCAGCGGGACCTCCCGAACGCGACGAGGCTGTCCGACCTGGCCACCATCATGGTGGCCTGCTCGATAGGCTCCTCCGCGATGATGTTGAGCTCAGCGCCGCTGCGCTCCGTAAGCCAGCGCCTGAAGGCGGCGGTGAGCACCGGGCTGACGGCCCTGGGAAACAGGACCATCGGCTGGCCGGCGAGCTCTGTGACCGGCACCCGCTCCATCTGCGCAAATCGGTGACGCTCGCCGGCCAGGAGCAGAACCTCGTCGTCGCTGATCCGCCGCGTGGCCACGACGTCCTCATGAGGAATGGGCATGGCGACAAAAGCAGCGTCGAGATTACCGGCGGCGATCTGGTCCGCGCTCATGACGGAGTAGGCCGACGCCGCCTCGATCTCGACTTTGGGGTAGCGGCGCCGAAACTCGCGCATGATCTCGCCCATGGCCGGCGAGTCGACGTGCAGCTGGTACGAGATGCGCAGCCTGCCGGCGCGTCCCGCGGCGTTGTCTGCGAGTTCGCGCAGGGCGCGGTCCTCGACGTGGACGAGGCTGCTCGCGTAGGGCAGCAGCACCTCGCCCGCCGCGGTCAGGCGAACCTCCCTTGCATTGCGGGTGAGGAGCTGCAGGCCGAGCTCGCGTTCGAGAGCCTGGATCCGCTGGGTGAGCGCCGGTTGGGTGATCTTGAGGGCGGCGGCTGCTCGCCCGAAATGCCGCGCGGTCGCGACCTGCAGAAATGCCCTCAGCTGTCGAAGCTCCACGTCGAGTTCCGGCTACAAACGCGGCCCGCAGAGGTTTGTTATCACGACATCCACAATGCTACTACAACCTATACAATGCTGTCGGCAGGAGAGACCAAAGTCACAATGAGCGACAAGCTGCTCAACACTGCTGAAGCGGCGCGTTTCCTGCGCGTCAGCTCCGCGTCGGTGCGCCGGTGGAGCGACAGCGGCCTCCTTCGATCACGGCGCGTGGGCCCCAGGCGCGAGCGGCGCTTCACCGAGGCGGATCTCGAAAGTTTCCTCACCCCCGGCAGCTCCGCGGCCGCCCGCCCCGGCGTCCCCAGGAAGGACGTCTTCGTCGGCGGCACGCACGTCCCGCTTCACAGCCATATCTCAACCTTCTATGACAGCGATGACGGCCGGTTGCGCTTGACTGTCCCGTTCTTGCGGGATGGGCTGATTCTTGGCGAGCCCTGCTTTCTCATCGCGGAGGGCCCTGTGCTCGATGCGTATCTCGAGGCTCTGTCCGGCCACGAGGGCGTCGATGTCGCGGCGGCGATTCGCGACCATAAGTTCACGACGGCGCCTGGTCCCGGGAGCTCCGTAGCGAGAGCGCTCCACTTCTGGGACCAGGTTCTGACTCGCGGCCCTGCGGCCGGCGCGGCCGTCCTGCGAGTGGTAGGTGAGATGAGCTCCGCCCGAAAGGGCTTCCAGTCAGACGCTCAGATGGTCGATTACGAGGTTGCGTTCAACACGATCGTCAAGCGCCTGCCCACCGTCGCCCTGTGCCAGTACGACGTGAGGGAGTTCGACGGCGAGACGATCTTCCAGGCCATCAAGGCGCACCCGGATCTGTATCCCCTGGGGATCGCGAGCTTCCTGGTTTAAGAGGCGGCGGTCCCCTCGTGCGCAGCGGATGGGATGGCGGCGCCCTTCGACCCGGGGTTGGTCATCAGCTGCGTCGTGATGTCCGCCTCCGTGCCAGGACGGCCGAACAGGAAGCCCTGGGCGGCGTCACAGCCGGCTTCGATCAGCACCGCCTCCGCCATGCGGTCCTGCAGCCCTTCCGCAACCACGCGCAGCCCGAGGTTGTGGCCGAGGCCCACCGCGGATCGAACTATCGCGCCGGAATCGGGATCGGTGCCCAGGCCGGCCACGAACGACCGGTCGATCTTGATCTCGTGCACCGGCAGTCGCATCAGGTAGAGCAGCGACGAGTACCCGGTCCCGAAGTCGTCGAGCGACAGGCGCACGCCCATCTCGTTCAAGGTATGCAGCGCCTTCGCGGCGGCCGCGGCCATGGCCACGCCCTCGGTGATCTCCAGCGTCAGACGGCTCGGGTCGACCCGCGTCGCGGCGAGGGCTTGCGCCACCATCTCCTCGAGCGAGTGGTCCTCGATGATGCGCGGCGACACGTTCAGCGCCACCGACACGTCGATACCGGCGGCGAGCCACTTGCAGAGCTGGCCGAGCGCGGAGTCGAGCGCCCACGCCGTCAACGGGTGGATGACGCCTGTCTCCTCGGTCATGGGGATGAACCGGTCAGGCGGCATGAGGCCCTCTCGGGGATGGTTCCAGCGCACGAGCGCCTCCACCGAGTAGACCTGGCCGGTCGCAAGCAAAACCTGCGGCTGATAGTGGAGCGTCATCTCGCCTTGCGGGATCGACCGTCGCAGCTCGCCCGCCAGGCCCGATCGGCGCAGGCTCTGAGCCTCCTGCTCCGGCGCATACAGCGAGCAGCCTCCCCCGGAACGCTTGGCGACGTACATGGCAACGTCCGCACGGCGCAGGAGCGTGCTGGGGTCGTCTCCGTGCACCGGGTAGAGCGCGACGCCGATCGAGGCGCCCGTCTCCACCATCTGGTCGCCGATGGCGAACGGGCCTTCCAGCGCGGTGAGAATCTTGCGCGCCGTGGAGACGACGTCGTCGGGATGCTTGGCATCGGTGGTCAGCACCGCGAACTCATCGCCGCCGAGGCGGGCGATGGTGTCCGTCGCGCGCAGCACGGCACGCAGGCGCGCGGTGACCTCCTGCAGGAGGCTGTCGCCGCGGTCGTGGCCAAGGGCGTCGTTGATGTCTTTGAAGCGATCGAGGTCGAGCAGCAGCACGCCGAACATCTTCTGGTTGCGTCGCGCACCCAGCAGCGCCTGGCGGAGGCGGTCGCCGAACAGGCTGCGGTTGGGCAGCCCGGTGAGCGCGTCGTGGAGCGCCTGGTACTCGAGCGCGTCGGTGTGCGCCTTGCGTTCGGAGATGTCGCGCATCGTGGCGATGAACAGGTGGCGCGAGCCGACGTGCATCGAGCTGACGACGAACTCGAGCGGGAAGAGGCTGCCGCTCTTGCGCTTCCCCATCGTCTCGTGGGCGCCGCTGGACGGGAGGTCGAGCTTGAGCCGCCGCTGCAGGTAGTTGACGAACGCGCTGCGATGCGTCGTGGCGATGAGGACGTCGACAGGCTGCCCGACCAGCTCCTCCTGCAGGTAGCCGAAGAGCTTGACGACCGCCGGGTTGGCCGACTCGATGACGCTGGTGTTGTCGAGCGTGGCGAGGCCGTCGGACACGTTGTCGAGCACCGAGCGCATGCGCTTTTCGCTTTCCTGCAGCGCTAGCTCGGCGCGCTTGCGCTCGACGAACTCTCCGATCTGCGACCCGATGTCGTTCATCACCGCCACGAGGCCTTTGTCGAGGGGCCGCGGCGCCCACGTGTGGAGCGAGATCATGCCGACCACGCGCCGGCCGCTTCGAACCGGGAAGCCGACGATGCCCATGAGCCCCGCAGCCGCCGCCGCCCGCGAGCGCATCGAGCTGTCGGCCGCGACGTCCGGGATGGCGACCGGCGCTCCCGACTCCCACACCTGCCCCGCGAGCCCCTCGCCGCGGTGAAACGACACGTCGTGAGCCGTAGCCTCGTAGGCCGACGTGTCGCGGCCGGGCCGTTTCCACGACGTGACGAAGTGCATCTCCTCGCGCTGTGAGTCGACCTCCCAGTACTCGGCAAGCTCCCAGTCCAGCGTCTGGCACAGCCCTTCGAGGACGTGTGGCGCAGCCCGGTTCCACCCCGGCGAGGTGACCAGCGCGTCGGTCACGGCGAATCGGGCTGACTGCAGGACCTCACTTCGCTTGCGATCGCGGATATCGATGACCACGGTCTGGAAGTAAAGGGGCCTGTCATCGACAGCGCGCACCAGGCGGACGGCCACGTCGGCCCACAGGACGTCGCCGCTTTTGCGAAGGAATCTCTTCTCGAAGCGGATGTCGGCGTCTTCGCCGGACATCATCCGGCGCTGCGCCTCCCTGGTTGCGTCCACGTCTTCGGCGAAGGTCACGTCGTAGACGGACATGGTCTTCAGCTCGTCCGCGGAGTACCCGAGCAGCTCGCAGTACGCGGGGTTGACGGCCACGATCTTGCCGTCGAGGTCGGCGAACGTCATGCCCGCCTGTGCCTGCTCGAACAGGGTGCGGAAGCGCATCTCAGTCTCGCGCTCGGCCAACTCGGCGCGGTGCCGCTCCGAGATGTCGCTGACCAGCGCCAGCAGGCGGTGGCGGCCGTCAGCGGTGATCGGATGCACGGCGACATCGACCTGGAGTCGTCGCCCGTCCTTGGCGATGAGCCCGGCCTGGTAGCGAACCGGCGCCGCCTTACCGGCGAATCTCCTGGCCAGGTTGGAGGCCAGCGCATCCCGCTCCTCGGCAGGCGCGAGGTCGATCAGCGACGGCATCGCACGCAGCTCCTCCCGCGTGTACCCGGTGAGCTTCACATAGGCGTCGTTGCTCGCGAAATACCTCCCGTCCTCCGTGATGAGAAGGCCCTCGCCGAGGTCGCTGATCGAGAGCAGCAGCGACGCCTGGCGATCGATCTGACCGGTCAGGTCTCGGTCGACGGCGCGGCGTGTGAGCAGCGCCAGCAGGCCGAGCCCGAGAAGGACGAGCGTCCAGATCGCGATCGCCCCGAACGACACCATGAGGGTGGTGACGGCGTAGATCCAGAGGACGCCGAGGGCGGCGAGGGCGATCGCGAAGAGGTACGCGAAGTGGCGCGCATGCAGGCCGAGCTCGAAGTGCAGCAGGATGGTGGCGAACGCCGCGGCCGCCAGCGGGGGAAGGTCGTCGTGGAGCGACGGGCCGGCCACCCCCAGGACCACGACGGTAAGGACCGCGCTGGTCAACATGAGCGCCACCTGGACGGCGAGGTTGGAGGCGAATCGCGACACGCGGACGCCGACTGCGACGGCCGCGAAAACGACGCCCACTCCGATCAGGAGCATCTCCTGGTGAGCCGCGTCGGGCGGGAGGTGGGCCTCGTACAGGCGGAAACCGATCGCGGCGATGATGGCCGCGGCCGCGATGCCGTTGATGAAAGCGAGCCGCCAGGACCGGAGAGGATCCTGGCCCGTCCAGGCGCCGGAAATCAGGTCGGAGGGGTCCGCGGGGCTGCCCGCGGACGAGCTCCTCTCAGCCGACACGCACCGGCTTGCCGGCCCGACGCGGGCCGATGGCCACTCTCACCACGTCGAACGATAGCGCCCGGGACCCAAACCTGTTGCGCCGGCGCAACAGCCGCTTGAGAGCCGGCCGGCCTCGTTTCCCTTACTTGGCCGACTTGGCCTTGGGGCGCTGGGGGACCGAACGCTTCAGCGGCGGCCGCCTGGTGGCGTGAAGCGGGAGAGGCTTGTTGGCGGCGTCGTCTGAGGCCTTGTTGGGCCGGCCGGCGGCGGCGTGAAGGGTCCGCAGCTTGTCCAGGCGCTCCTTTTTGGCTGCCAGGGCGGCCTTGAGGGCGTCCGAAAGCTGGGTGTCGTTCATGGGGACGACCCGGAGTCGCGCCTCCAGCTCGATCACCTCCACCTCGGCTCGGGTCAGTTCTAGATCGATCGTTTTTGCCACTTCTTTCCCCTAAATACGGTACGGCGCTACAGCCCTTTCAGTTAACTACCCAGAGATAACTACCCCGGACGCGCCCAGGTTATGCCTGAAGCTACTAGGACGTTAGCTGCATTGAACCTGAATCGACACCGTTGCGGCCGGGGAAGTGCAGTAAGCGCCGGAGCCACACAATGTGTGGTCGGTCAGAACAAGTGTCCATATCGCCCCGTAGCCTCCGCCGAGGTTACCCGGAATCGTGATGTTCACATAACCGCCGGAGACGCTGAGACCATAGCCAGGCGGAGGCGGCCCAAAGGACCCGCAACCCCGGTTGACTGTGTTGGGCGCGTAACCCGTGATCTGCACGGACGGCGCACCGCCAGGAACCCCTCCTGACATCTTCAGCCTGGTAGCGCAGCCGTTTCCCTGAGGGTTAAAAAATCCGAGACAACTTCCGCTCGCCAGGGAGATGTGCTGGTACATCCAGAACAGCGGTGCGACGGTGGCGGTCGCTCCAAGGCTGTCCGTGACCTGCACCGAGAACTGGAGGTAGCCGCTCAACCCCGTGAAAGTGCCCTTCAGCGCCAGGCCGGAAAGGGTGGTGCCTGAGGGGAGCTGGCCCGAGACCAGTGCGTACGACAGCGGGCCGACGCCGCCACTGCTTTGACCAAAGCCGCCGCAGACGCTGACACACCCCAGCTCCACCGAACACTGGGTGGCGCAGGCAGGGATCAGGCTCGCCGAGAGCCGTGCCGCGACCCCGATATTTCCCGACACTGTTGCGGTTCCGCCGCCGTTGTCAGCGACCTGGATGGTGAATCCGAAGTGTCCTGCGGTCGTAGGCGTGCCCGACACGCTCCCGTCCGCGCCGAGGTTCAGGCCGTCCGGCAGCGCCCCGGCGCTGATCGACCACGAGTAGGGCTGGACGCCTCCGGTCGCTGAGAGCGCGACTGCCCCATAGCTGACGCCGACCTCGCCGGTATGAAACGGCGGTGTGCTCGCCTGCAGCGGAGCGGTCGGCGTGGGCGAAGGCGACGGCGTAGGCGTGGAGATCGGTGTCGGCGGCGGCAGCTGGGCCTGCGTCGAGTTCGGGCGCGCGCAGGCGGCCGACAGCACCATCAGTGCGACGACGAGCGCGCTGCGCACCCTCCTCCCTTCCAACTGCTTACGCACGAATCGCGACGCGAAGTCTAAAGCCCGATCAGCCGTCCAGAGATATTGCGTCACGCAATTTTTCGAAAAAGCCTTTCGAGACCTTCTCCGGCTTGCCGGTGAGGCCGCCGACCTGGCGCAGCAGGGCCTTCTGCTCCGCCGTCAGGTCCTTGGGCACGAGGACCTGCACCAGCACGTACTGGTCGCCTCGCCGGCCGCCGCGGACGTCGGGCATGCCCTTGCCCGCGAGCCGGAACGACTGCCCATGCTGGGTGCCCGCCGGGATGGCGATCTCGACGGGACCATCCATGGTCGGGATCTCGATCCGGTCCCCCAGCGCGGCCTGGACGATGTTGATGCGCAGCTCGTAGACGATGCTCTGGTCACGCCGCGCCAGGTGCGGGTGAGACTTGACGCGCAGCACCACGTACAGGTCGCCGGGCGGCCCACCGCGGACGCCCGCCTCACCCTCGCCGCTGAGGCGGATCTGTGAACCGGTGTCCACCCCGCCGGGAATCCGCACCGCGAGCCGCCGCGTGACCGTGGCGCGACCCTGTCCCCGGCACTTCGTGCACGGGCTCCTGAGCAGGCGGCCGGCGCCGCCGCAGGTGGGACACGTGGTCTGCGTCACGATGTTGCCGAAGATCGACTGCTGCGCCCGCCTGATGCTTCCCGACCCGCCGCAACCCGGGCAGGTCTCGGTGCCGGTCCCGGGCTCGGCGCCGCTGCCGGCGCAGCGATCGCAGGTGGCCAGCCGCGGGACGTCGATCTGCTTGTCGACCCCGGTGAATGCCTCTTCGAACGTGATCGTCATGTCGTATCGGAGGTCGTCGCCCCGGTCCGCACGCTGCCTGCGCGAGCGCGAGCCGATGCCGCCGCCGAAGAACGTGTCGAAGATGTCTGCGAACGGCATGTCCGAGAAATCGACCGCCGGCCCGCCGCCCATATCGACGGCCGCGTGGCCGAACATGTCGTAGCTGCGTCGCCGGCCCGCGTCGGACAGCACCGCATACGCCTCGCTCGCCTCTTTGAAACGGGCCGCGGCCACAGGGTCGTCCGGGTTGCGGTCGGGGTGAGACTCCATCGCGATCTTCCGAAAGGCGCGCTTGAGCTCTTCAGCCGACGCCTGCCGGCTGCAACCTAGAACCTCGTAGTAGTCGCGCTTGACCGCCACTACTCAGATTGTGTCAGGCCGGGTCGGGTGAGCCGTCGCCGTCGCCGTCGTCCTCCGCGGGCAGCGCCGGCGGGCGGGCGAGCTTGACCAGCGCGGGACGCACGACGCGATCACGGATCCGGTAGCCGCGCCGGAGCTCGGCGACGACCGTGTCCTCCGGGTGGTCGCTGGACTCCTCGTGGCCGACCGCCTCATGCAGCTTGGGGTCGAACCGCGTCCCCACCGCATTGATGGCCTCGAGGCCGTGCGCGCCGAGCGCCTCCTCGAGCTTGCGAACGCTCAGCTCGACGCCTTTCAGCCACGACGGGTCGATGCCCTTCGGCTTGTGGTCGAGCGCCTTGTGCAGATCGTCTAGCCCCGGCAGCAGGCGGTTGATCAGCTCGGCGGACGCGTGCTGGATGGTCGCGAGCTGGTCCTGGCGGGCTCGCTTCTTGTAGTTTTCGAAGTCGGCTCCCAGCCGCAGGTAGCGATCCCTGGCCTCGGCCGCGGCCGCCTCGAGCTCCGCGATCTTGCCCTCCAGCATCTCGACTTCTTTCGAAGCCGCGGGGTTCACCGTCTCATGCCCCGCCTCATCCCCGTGAGGCTCATTCGGGTTTTTCCGGGTCGTCATGGCTTATGCATAAATACCGCGCCGGGCATCGATCTCAAACTCCGAGCTCGGCCATGCGCTCGCTCGCGCTCCGGGCTACGGCCCGCAGGCGCGCCACCGTCTGGCTGTAGGCCATCCGCGTCGGCCCGATCACCCCGAGCACGCCCTTGAGGTGGTTAGGAGGGCCATAGGTCGTGAGCACGACCGCGCATCCCTGCAGCTGGCTCGATGCATTCTCAGAACCGATCACGATCTGCAGGTCGGAGTCGCCGATGAGCTGGCGAAGCAGCACGGTGAGGTAGCGCGTTTCCTCGAGGACCTCGAGCACCTGCTGGAGCCGGGACGATTCGGCGAACTCGGGCTGGCGCAGCAGGTTGCGCACGCCGTCGTGGACGACCAGGTTCTCGGCGCCCTGCTCGTACTGGTCGAGCGCGGCGACGAGGCGGCCTAGCAGCTCCTTTTCGAGGCCCAGGGCGGCGCTGTCGTAATGCCGGCGGACCACGTCACCGCCCCTGCCGCCGAGCGACTCGTTCAGCTTCGTCGCCAGCTGAGTCAGCGCCGGCTGGCCCGCGGGCTCGGTCACCTGGACGACCTGCTGGCGCAGCAGGTTGCCTTCCAGCAGGATGATGAGCAGCACTTCCTTCGGCTCGAGCGAGACCAGGTCGACGTGCTTGATACGGCCCTGAGAGCCGTGTGGCGCGCTCGCCACCGACGCGTTCTGGGTCACGGCGGCGGTTGTCATCGCCACGCGCTCGACCAGGCCCTGGATGTCGGTGGTCGCGTGCCGCAATTCGTCGTTGATGAAGACCCGCACCCGCTCGGGCACGTCCTCCAGGTCCATGAGGAAATCGACGAAGTACCGGTAGCCCGAATCGGTAGGGATCCTGCCCGCCGACGTGTGCGGCTGGGTCAGGTAGCCGAGGTCCGCGAGCTCGGCCAGCTCGCTCCGGATGGTCGCCGACGACAGGTTGACGAAATAGCGGCTGTGCAGGGATTGCGAGCCCACGGGCACAGCGCTGGACGTGAACTCCTGGACCACCGCCCGCAGGATCGCCTGCTTTCTGTCTTCCATCCTTGTTTGGCACTCTCGTGTCGAGAGTGCGAACTACAGTACCGCGAGAGCGATCTGGTTGTGCAGGTCCATACCCCGCCGCGTCGGGGCCACGCGTCCGTCGACCCTCTCGACCAACCCGGCCGCGGCCAGGCCTTCGAGCTCGGCCTCGAAACCTTCCGGGGTCGGCATGCCCTCCGCCGTGCGCAGGCCGAGCATGAGGGACTCGGCCCTCGCCTTACGGTGCGAGAGCTCCTCGCCGTCAGCCCTCGGGAGCGGTGCGGCGATGTACTCCCGCGGCCGGGCGACGTTCCACCAGCGCCAGGCGCGCGATCCGTCGGTGGCGTACGAGTGGGCGCCCGCGCCGGCGCCATAGACCGGCCGGCACCGCCAGTACGCCAGGTTGTGGCGCGACTCGAATCCCGGGCGCGCCCAGTTGGACACCTCGTAGCGGCGGAACCCGGCCGCCTCGAGCTCGGCGCATGCGGAATCGAGCTGGTCCCACTGCAGGTCGGATTCGACCTCGGGCAGCTTGCCCTGGGCGCGCCGGCGCCAGAGCAGCGTCCCCTCCTCGAACGTCAGGCAGTAGGTGGACACGTGGTCGGGTCCGAGGGCAAGCCCGCGCCGCAGCGTCTCGACCCACGATTCGCGGCTCTGGTGCGGCACGGCATAGATGAGGTCGATGCTCACGTTGGCCACGCCCATCGACCGGGCCAGCTCGAAGGCGCGTGTCGCCTGGGCCGCGTCGGTCTTGCGCTCGAGCACCGCGAGCGCCCGCGGCTCGAAACCCTGGACGCCGAGGCTAAGCCGGTTGACGCCGCCTTCCAGCCAGGCGGCGAGCCTCTCCTCGTCGGTGCTGCCGGGGTTGGCCTCGAGCGTGACCTCGGCATCGGACGCGACCTCGAAGGTGCCGCGGATGGAGCGCAGCAGGCGTGCGATGAGGTCCGCGGGCAGCAGGCTCGGCGTGCCCCCGCCGAGGTATACGGTCTGCAGGGTGGCGAATTCTCGCTGCTCGCGAGCCGCGGCGAGCTCGCGCTCGAGGGCGTCGACGTAGTCGGGCATGAGCCTGTCCATGCCGGCGTAGGCGTTGAAGTCGCAGTAGCCGCACTTGTGCTTGCAGAACGGGATGTGGACGTAGAGATGTGCGATCGGCTGCAACGTCACACGCCTTTGATCGTGTAGCGCTGCCCGCGCGCGGCCTCGAGCTCCTTGCGTAGGTAGTCGGTCGCCTGCCGCTCGTTCGACACCAGCTCCTTGATGCGTTGGGCCATGCGGTCCTCGACCCTCGCGACCTGCCGTCCGATCTGCTCGACGTTGGCGTTCTGGCTTCGATAGCGCTCCCGCTTCCGCCACAGGCGCGCATGCTCTTCGCGCAGCGGGGCGACGGACCGGCGCACGCGGCAGTCGAGGCACAAACCATCGCGGGCATCCGAGCTGGCGACCTGCTTGCCGCAATCGCGGCAGAAAATGAGGATCGAGCTCATGTGATGACCTTCAAATCAGCCACCGTCGCCTGGCTGAGCTCGCGGAGGTGGCCAGGTTCGATCTCGAACACCGAGTCCGGCCGGCCGGCCGCCGCCCAGACGACGCGATGTCCCAACAGGTCGCGGTCCATGAAAACAGGCACGTCGGTGATATACCCAAAAGGCGGCACACCGCCGATGGCGTAGCCGGTGGCCGACCGTGCGACCTCCGCGTCGGCCTTCGTCACCGGCTCTCCGGCGGCCGCCCCCAGCCTGGCTTCGTCAAGCCGGTTGGCGCCGCTCACCAGGGCCACGACGGGACGTCCGCCCGCGACGAACACGAGCGACTTCACGATCTGGCCCACGTCGCAACCCACCGCTCGCGCTGCGTCGGCCGCCGTGCGGGTGCCGGCCGGGAACTGCTTCACGGACACGCCGATCCCAGAGGATGCGAGCCATGCCTCGAAACGCGAGGTGAGCCGGGACACGAATTAGAGGATAGGGGCGCTTGCAAATCACAGGCGCCGCACCGCAGGCTTGCACCCTATGAGAGCGGTCGTCACCGGCGCCGCGGGTTTCATCGGCTCGCACCTCACCGAGAGACTGCTCGCGGACGGCCATGAGGTCGTGGGCATCGACTGCTTCACCGATTACTACCGGCGAGCCCGTAAGGAGCAGAACCTCGAGGTCGCCAGGGAGCACCGGAACTTCTCCTTCGAGCAGCTCGACCTGGTCGACGCCGACCTCACGGCCGCGCTGGAAGGCGCCGACGTCGTCTACCATCTCGCGGGCCAGCCCGGGGTCAGGCCCAGCTGGGGGCATCAGTTCGACCGCTATGCGCGCGACAACATCATCGCCACGCAGCGCCTGCTCGAGTTCTTGAAAGGGAGCCGGCTGAAGCGCCTGGTTTTCGCGGGGAGCTCGTCGGTGTACGGCGACGCTGAGGCTTTCCCGACGCGGGAGTCGGCCCTCCCCCGACCTGTCTCTCCATATGGCGTGACCAAGCTCGCGGCCGAGCACCTGGCGCACCTCTATACGCGAAACTTCGACATCCCGGCGGTCTCGGTTCGGTACTTCACCGTCTACGGCCCCCGCCAGCGGCCGGACATGGCGTTCGCGCGCTTCATGCAGGCCCTCGCCGACGGCGAGCCGATCGAGGTCTTCGGCGACGGCGAGCAGACGCGGGAATTCACGTACGTCTCCGACGCGGTCGAGGGCACGATCAAAGCCGCCGCCGCGGACGTCGTAGGCATGGTGTTCAACCTTGGCGGGGGCTCCCGCGTCACCGTGAACAAGGTGCTCGCGACGCTGGAGGAGATCAGCGGCATCGCCGTGCGCCGCGAGAACCTACCCGCCATGCCCGGCGACCCGCGCCATACGGGCGCGTCGATCAACCTCGCCCGGGAGCGACTGGGATGGGAGCCGCGAGTCGCGCTGCGCGAAGGCCTGGCTAAGCAGTGGGACTGGTTCCAGGCGACGCGCACCGGCAGGAGCGCGACGGCATCGAGGAGCGCCGACTAAGCGCTTACGCGGCCCAGCGTATCCCCGGTCCTCTCGCGCGCCTCATCACCACCCGATCCGGCGGAAGGAATCGGAACTCGCGTCCGGCCTTGATCACCTGCCACCCGCCCTCATGGACGAGGCGATGGTGGTAGTAGCAGAGGAGGACTTCGTTCGCCAGGTTGTTCGGGCCGCCCCGCGACCAGGCGACGATGTGATGCGGTGTCGACCAGCTGGCCGAGCGGTCGCAGCCCGGGAACCTGCAGCCGCGATCCCTCACCCGCAGCGCCCGTCGCCTCGGCGCCGAGTTGACTCGCGTCGCCCGGCCGACGTCGATCACCATCGAGTCCGCCAGCAGCACCCGGGAGATGGTGGCATCGCAGGCGATGCGCTCCAGCGTCCGCGTCGAGATCGGCAGCGAGAGCTCGAGGTCAGCCGGCGGAACGCCGACCTCGCCCTTCAGGCCTTCCAGCGTCGTCGTCACGTTGACGTGGGGCCGGACCCCGTTGCGCCGCGGCAGCCTGCCCTCGTCCATGGCGTGGTGGACCAGCTCGCCGAGCGCATCGTGCATCCGCTGGGAATGGGACCGCCCGTCTTCCGGACCTTGGCGATTGGCCAGGGCGTCCAGCGCTGTTTTCAGCGCCGCTCCGCACTCGGGGTCGAGGATGCCGTCGATGGCGTGCATGCCGTCAGACATCAGGCTGACGTGCAGCCGCCGCCGCAGGTAGTTCTCCTCGGCCTCCTTGAAGAAGCCGTCGGGATCGGCGACGTGCCTGGCGACGCGGCAGAGCATGCGCAGGTGGAAGACCGAGAAGCGGCGGGCAAACTCGAGCATCTCCTCTTCGTCGAAGAGGTCTCGCTTGGGGCCGAGCTGCTCGCGCAGGTGGCAGAGGACGGAGGTGGACTGGTAGCCGATCTCGCCCGACCCCAAAGCTGCAGCGATCCTGGGCAGCGACTGCAGCTGCTCGCCGACACAGAGCCGGTCGGCGGCAGAAGTCACAGACATGCCGCAGGTCCGGCTGATCCAGGAGGCGGCAGTGATGTTGCCATTGAGAAGGTGGTCACCACGCTCCCGCGCGCGCTTTACGAGCGACGAGAACTCGCCCTCCAGGGCATCAATGGCCGCACGCAGCCGCTTGGGATCGACCTCTTCCAGCTCGGGATCGCGCGCCTGAAACTCGCGTATCGCCGCCTCTAGTTTCGAGAGGGGTGTGCCCCCTTCCCCCAGCATGCGATCAGTATACCAAACATCTGTTCGACAGTCAATACGTTAACAGCAAAACTTGAAAACCACCAGCCCCACGGCCACTCCCTCTTCCCAGTCCTTCTCGCCAGTCTTTCCAAACAATCCTGGGCCCAGGCCCCAAGCGACGCTAGCTGCTCAGCGCGAGCTTCCAACCGATGGCCGTCCGCTCCATCGGAGCCTCGCACGCCCGGGACGCGGCTTCGCCCTCGATGGACGACTTGCACACCAGCATCGCGCCATAGTTGCCGGCCACGAAGAAGTAGTGGTATTCGCCCGCTCCCTCGACGCCAGAGAGAGGAATGTATTCGCTGGCGATGCCGCTCTGGTCCGGGGTACCAGAGCTCCATGTGCCCGCCCAATCGGCCGCGGCTGCCGGCGTCGCGAACGTCAGCAGGGATGTCCGCACCTCCATGTGGGTGTCGTTGTTGAGCGCGTAATCGCCATAGGCGAAATCGGTGATCCCGGCGCCCTGCAGCAGCTGCAGGCCGGCCATGGGGATGGCGATGTTCTCCATCACCAGCCACGCTTCGATCGGAAGGCGCGCGGCGCCCAGGAACGTGATGTCGAGCCCGGGCGGCGGGAGCAGCTTCGAATCGACCGCCTGCGGAGATGGATGAACCTTGGCAGAAGTCGCCTTTTTCAGTCCCTCCACCACCTTGGCCGCATTGTGTCCGAGCTGTTGGACCGTGGTGCTCGGGTCCTTGCGAGCCCAGATGATGTTGACGATGATCTGGCCGACCCGGACGAATGTCCTCGTGATGTACGGAGCTCCTCCGCTGCCCGCAAGGCCGTAGTAGAGGACGGCGTCGCCCACCTTCGGGGTCGAAGGCGACGCGCCGAAGGCGTTCTGCAGGTCGGTCATGCGCGTGGTGGCCGAAGACGTCTTGTCGAACACCGTGTAGCGGACCAGGAACTCCTCGGCGGTGCCGACGCGAATGAACCGCTGCGTGATCGAGAAGCGCTCGGTGAACATGGCGGTCTCGGCATCGAGCGGCCGTACCTCGAACGACGGCGGACCGGGCCACCAGTTGCTGTCCCCGAGCAACGCCCTGACGTCCGTCACGGTCGGCCCGGCCGCGTAGAGGTCCGCCGGCTGTGCGGTGGTCCCGCCCGATCCGATCCGCGCGCAAGAAGCAAGCAGCACGGCCCCCAGCGCGGCCACTGCCATGAGACGAGCCCCTCTAATCAAGCTTGAGCACCGCCATGAACGCTTCTTGAGGGATCTCGACCGATCCCACCCGTTTCATCCGTCGCTTGCCTTCCTTCTGCTTCTCCAGGAGCTTGCGCTTGCGCGTCACATCCCCGCCGTAGCACTTGGCCAGCACATCCTTGCGCATCGCCGGAATCGTCTCCCGCGCGATGATCTTGCCGCCGATCGCGGCCTGGATGGGCACCTCATAGAGCTGGCGGGGGATGATCGACTTCAGCTTCTCGACAAGTCTGCGGCCTTGCGACTGCGCCTTGCTGCGGTGTGTGATCAGCGAGAGCGCGTCCACCGGCTCGCCCGCGACGAGGACGTCCAGCTTGGCCAGGTCGCCCTCGCGGAAGCCGATCATCTCGTAGTCCATCGACGCATAACCCTTGGAACGCGACTTCAGCTGGTCGTAGAAGTCGTGGATGATCTCGCCCAACGGTATTTCATACTCGAGCACGATACGGTCGCCCGGACGGTGCTCGAGCTTCTTGAACACGCCGCGGCGGTCCTGGCAGAGCTCCATCATCGCCCCGACATGCGTGGATGGCACGATGATGGACAGCTTCACGAACGGCTCGGCGATGGATTCGATCGCCGTGGGGTCGGGCAGCAGCGCCGGGTTGTCGACCTCGACGGTGCCGCCGCGCTTCAGCTTCACCCGGTACTCCACGGTCGGCGCCGTGGTGATGAGCTCGAGCTCGAACTCCCGCTCCAGCCGCTCCTGGACGATCTCGAGGTGGAGCAGCCCGAGGAAGCCGCACCGAAAGCCGAAACCCAGCGCGGCCGAGTTCTCGGGCTCGAATGACAGGGCGCCATCGTTGAGCTGCAGCTTCTCGAGCGCTTCCTTGAGGTCCGTGAACTGGTCCGAGTCGGTGGGAAACAACCCGGCGAAGACCATCGGCTTGACCTGGCGGTAGCCCGGCAGCGCCGTGGACGCGCCACCCTCCGCCGCGGTGAAGGTGTCGCCGACCCGGGCGTCGATCACGTTCTTGATCGCCGCCGTGACGTAGCCGACCTCGCCGGCGCTCAGCTTCTCGGCCGGCCGGGGCTGCGGCGCGAACCACCCCACCTCGTCCACCTCGTGGACCTTGCCGGTGTTCATCATCCGGATCTTCGTGCGCGGTCTGATCTCGCCGTCGACGACGCGCACGTAGGTGATCACGCCCCGGTACGGGTCGTAGTGGGAGTCGAAGATCAGCGCGCGCAGCGGCGCCGAAGGATCGCCGTGAGGCGGCGGCACCTTCGCGATCACCGCCTCCAGGATGTCCTGCGTACCGATGCCCTGTTTGGCGGAGGCGAAGATGACCGCCTCGCGTGGGATGCCGGTGACATCGGAGATCTCCTCTGCGACCATCTCGGGCTGCGCAGCGTCGAGGTCGATCTTGTTGACCACCGGGACGATGGTCAGGCCCGCCTCCACCGCCTGGTACAGGTTGGCGAGCGTCTGCGCCTCGATGCCCTGGGCCGCGTCGACGACCAGGATCGCCCCCTCGCATGCCGCGAGTGAGCGCGAAACTTCGTACGCGAAGTCGACGTGGCCCGGGGTGTCGATCAGGTTGAGCTCGTAGCTCTCGCCATCGCGGGCGCGATACGTCATGCGCACCGCCTGCAGCTTGATGGTGATCCCGCGCTCGCGCTCCAGGTCCATGCTGTCCAGGACCTGGTCCTGCATGTCGCGCTTGCTGATCGAGCCGGTGAACTCGAGCAGCCTGTCGGCCAGCGTCGATTTCCCGTGATCGATGTGGGCGATGATGCAGAAGTTGCGCACGCGCGCCTGGGTGGCTGTGGGCACGAACAAATG
>Ga0070697_100000058_pt1 | contig 86278 bp, 68 predicted proteins | sample KBSK1501metaG_FD_65475 | JGI IMG/M metagenome (GOLD analysis project Ga0070697, IMG submission 65475) | Corn, switchgrass and miscanthus rhizosphere microbial communities from Kellogg Biological Station, Michigan, USA - KBS K1-50-1 metaG | ecosystem: Host-associated > Plants > Roots >...
TGGGCGAACACCGCCTCGCCGACGAGTCCGACGAGACCGAGCAGGATCGTCCCCTCGAGGACCTGCCACTTCCTCCAGCCAAGACGCGGTTTCGACCCCCACAGGATCAGAGGGGGAGCGACGATCAGCGCCCCACCCATGTCTCCGAGCCACCAGGTGAGCCCGATCGACCGGGCGTCGGCCCACCGGGCGAATCCGCCCAGACAGACGCTGATCACGCCGAGCGTGGCGCTGATGGCGGTGCTCACGACCCCGGCGAGGATGACGAACTTGAAGAAATCACGTGGTCGATTGAAGACGCGCCGGCCGTTGGCGAACCGGACGACGAGCCAGGCGCCGGTGAGCGCCTCGAGCGTGTTACCGACGGCGATCCCGATCGAGCTGGCGACGTCGCTCGTCGTCGTGATGTTGACCAGGAAGGCGCCGAGGAAGATTCCCGGCCACACCCGGCGCCCGAGGAGAAGAAGGGAGGCGAGGGCGATCCCGGTGGGCGCCCAGACCGCCGTCGCGCTGCGGTTCACGATCGCCAGCCGCAGTCCAAACTTGCCGGCCTCGAAATAGATCGCGGTGAGGATGAGGTTCAGCGCCAGGTCGGCCAACCACGGCGGGCGTCTCATGCGTCGTCTGCACAAATTAGCATGAAACGGCGCCCGGGCGCGAGGCAGGCGGGCTATGATGACCTATCCCTGCGGTACCGGACCGGCGCGTTGTGCGACCCGCAGCGGGAGTCCGCCGTCGTCATGAAGATCCGACTCGACCGGGGGCGCAAGGAAAGCCTCCTGGAACAGGCCCGTGATCAGATCATCTCCGGGCTGCACGCAGGTCTGCTGCGGCATGGCGACCGGCTGCCGTCGCTGCGACGCGTGGCGGCGCTGTCGGGGCTCAACGTCAAGACCGTGATGCGGATCTACCGCGATCTGCAGCGCGAAGGACTGGTGGCGCTGCGCAGGGGGAGCGGCGCCTTCCTCACCGCGCGCGACTCCGATGATTTCGAGCCCGCGCAGGCGGCGCGTCTGACGCGCCTGCTGCGCCGTCACATGGACGAGGCCTCGGGGATGAACGTCAGCCCGGGCGCCTACATGACGCTGGTCCATCGCCTGGTGACGCGGTCGAATCTGCGGGGGCGTTCGGTCGTGATCCTGGAATGCAACGCCGAGCAGGTCCGTCTCTACGCGCGCGAGATCGCCTCGCGTCTCGGCGTCGAGGCGCACCCGATCCTGCTCGACGAGCTTGCCGACCGGAGGTCCGCCGCCCTGGTGCGGTCGTCCTCGATCCTGACGGTGACCGATTTCCACTACAAGGAAGGGGCCCGGATCGCCAGGCGCTTCCGCAAGCCGCTCGTCCGGCTGCGGCTGAGACGCGATTTCCTGCCGGCCCTGATGGGCGCGGCGCGCCGCGGTCGGCTCGCCATGGTCGTGTACGATCCCTCCTTTGTCCCGGCCTTCAAGAAGGCCCTCGGCCTCCTGGGACTCCACCGCGATCATGTCGACCGCATCAGCGTGGTGGCGGGCTCCGACCGCTCCGCGGTGCGGCGCGAGGTCGCGCAGGCGGACTCCGTGTACGTCTCGCCCCTGTGCGACCGCGAGCTCCAGGGTATGCCTCTGCCGGCGGACCGCCTGTTGACCTTCTCGCACCACCTGGCGGACGACTCGCTGGAGGAGCTGGAGTCCTGGCTGCTCCTGACGGGTGTCGACGGAGCGTCCGGACCCCTGCCGCGCTGAGGCCCGATAGGACCCGGGAAGGCGTCGCCCGTTATCCGCGGCCCTTGTTCATCTGCAGGAGGGAGAGGATCTTCGCCTCGAAGGCGGGGTCGGTCCACTTCTGCGCGCCGTGAAAGGTCCGGACCAGCCCTCCACCCGCCGAGACCAGGAACGTGCGCGGCACTTCGTAGCTGAGGTTCATTCGATCGGCGATCCCGCCCTGCGGCGCGCGGTAACTCTGGAACGACGGACCGAAGCGCCCGCCGTAGCTCGTGATACGGCTGCCGGCGCTCGCGTCCTCGACCGAGACGAGGATGAGACGCCCTCCCTTCCTCTGCAGCGATTCACCGAACTTGAGGATGTCCGGCAACTCGGTCTGGCAGGGGACGCACCACGTGGCCCAGAAGTGCACGAGGGCCGGCCGGTCGGTCAGGGAGGCGAGCGAGACTTTCCGGTCGTCCGGTCCGAGGACCGAGAACGACACCGTGGAGGAGCGTCCCTCCTGTCGGGAGCGGCAGCCGTCCCCCGCCGCGTTCAGCCGCGCCAACGCCTCGGACATCGGCCCCTCCAGGCTCTCGTGCGGGTAGTACCACGCATCCATCACCTGGCCGCCGGGAGAGATCAGGAGGGTCGTCGGTGTGGAGACGACCCGGTACAAATCCGTGGCGTAACCGCTCGAGTCGTCCAGAACGAGCCACGGGATGCCGTTAGTCCGGATGTAGGCCTCGGTCACTTTGCGATGCGAGAAGTCGGGACGGTCGGGCTTGATCATCGCCACCGACACGACATTGTAAAGACCGGGATGCGCCCGCACGTGCGCCAGGAGCTGCGGGATCTCCTTCTGACAGTGCCGGCAGGTCGCGGACCAGAACATCAGGAGCGTCGGTTTGCCGTTCGTCGACCGGCCCGTGAAGGTCACCTCCTTCCCGCTCATGACCTCGGGCAAGGTGAACTCGGGGGCGCATTGTCCGAACAGCTCGCTGGCGGGGTAGAAAGGCGGCACCCGGGTGATCGGCGGAAACGACTCCCCGCGCGCGACAGCGCGGATGAGCTTCTCGGCGGCGATCTGAGTCGGGGAGTAGGTGACGATCTGCTCGAGGCCCTTGATCTTGGAGACCACCAGGTCCCCCCTGCCGTCGATCAGGACCAGGTTCGGGACATCGGTGACATCGAGCTTCTTGGAGACGGCGAAGCCGTCGTCCATCAGCAGCGGCAGGTCGGACGGCAGATCGAGCATCAGGAACGACTCCCACAGCATCTCCGCGCGCTGGTCTTCCCGGCGTCCGGCGACCGCGAACACTTCGTACTGCGGCGCCTGTTGCCGGATGTAATGCGTGAGCGCCACCAGCGCCGATTCGGAGAGGGAATAGCCAGGTGCCCAGAACAGCAGGGCAAGCGGCCGTCCCCGCCCCACATGTGACTGGAGATCGAACGGCGTCTGCGAGATGCCGCCGGCCAGCCCGCCGAGCTGGACCAGCGGGCCAGGCACCACGAACGGGCCTCCGGGGGAGGGCGGTGGCGCCCCGGGGGCGGGTTGCGTCGGTGTCACGGGCGCGGGCGCCGGGACCGGCGTCGCCTCGGCGACGACCGCGGGCGGCCGGGAAGCCGGGCGCGCGGCGCGACTCGAGGAGATGGAGGGCGCCGGGGCGGGGGAGGCCGTGGGCTCGGGCGGAGTCGAGGGCGCGACCGGAACCGCGGCCGGCGTCCCGACGACGGGGGTCTGCGGCGTCTCGACCGGCGCATTGGCGACAGGCGCCCCGGGAGACGCCGGCGACAGACCGGCACGATAGACACGATCGCCCAGGACGGCGGAGGCGAGAAGGACCACGAACAGTGCGGCGGCCATCCTCACCTCGGGCGCCAGGCTCACGAGGTCGGCGACCGTCTCACGCAGCAGATCGAGGGGATTCCGCCACGCCGCCAGTCCCGCCAGGATCGGGATCGTGGCGTTGATGCAGTAAAGACGAAAACACCACAGGCACAGGAAGCCGATCTTCACGACGGAGACATAATAAAGATACCCCGAATAGAGGACCGGCAGGATCCCGATCGCGAACAGGTAGCCCAGGAGCCGCGGCCGCCGGCGCGCCAGGGCGAGCAGCGACAGGAGAAGCGCGTAGGTCGGGATCCCCAGCGCCGAGATCGGCACGCCCGCGATCTCGGAGTAGCCGCTGGTGTTGACCACCTCGCAATTGGTGGTCTCGGTTTCGGGGCAGTTGGCGAGCGTGGCCGTCGCGTCGCCGTACATCTGGATTTCGTGGAATCGGGTCAGGTAGAGACAGATTCCGATGCCCGCGACCAGTACGGCGGCCAGCAGCCCGAGGAGCCAGGGTTGCCTCGCCGCCGGACCGGCGCTCCCAGTCGACCCCGCCACGGTGCTGTTCATCTCGGAATGCGATGATATCCCCGAGTTCGCCCGCAGACAAAACGACCCCGGCGCGGTCCCCGCTCTCAGGGTCGGCGCGCCCGGCCGCGTCGGTGATCCCTGAGGATCTCCCTGGCCGCGTTCCTTCCGGGGGCGCCCATCACGCCGCCGCCCGGGTGCGTGCCGGAACCGCAGAGATAGAGGTTGGCGACGGGTGTACGGTACCTGGCCCATCCCCAGAGGGGGCGCATGGCGAAGAGCTGGTCGAGCGCCATGTCACCGTGACAGATGTTGCCGCCGGTCAGCCCGTAGACCTCCTCGAGGCCAAGGGGCGTCAGGACCTGCCGGTAGATGACCGCCCGGCGCAGATTGGGGGCGTATTCGCCGAGCGTGTCGAGCGCCAGATCTCCCAGCTCCTCCCGCCGGGTCCGCCAGTCGCCTTCGGCCGGCCGGTACGGGATGAATTTCATGGAGATCGACATCACGTGATGACCCGGTGGCGCCAGCGACCCGTCGACCGTCGAGGGAAGGACGATGTCGAGATACGGCCGGCGCGACGGACGCCCGTGCCTGAAATCGTCGAAGGCCTCCTCGAGATAGACCGGGTCCGAGCCGGACACCTGGATACTGCCGCGCAGGTGGGGCCCATCGCCCGGGATCGCGGTGAAGTCGGGACGCTCCGACAGGGCCAGATTGACCTTGGCGGAGTTGCCGGTGCATCGGAGATTCTCGATCCCGCGCACGAACTCGGACGGAAGGTCGGACCGCTGCATCAACCGGAGGAACGTGCGCTTGGGATCGGCGTTGGACACGACGATGCGCGCGCGGATTTCCTCTCCGCCCTCCAGGACGACACCTGCGGCGGATCCATCGCGGACCAGGATGCTCTCGACCGGCGCGTCGGCCCTGATCGTCGCCCCCGCGGCGCGCGCCGCGGCGGCAAGCGACTGGGCGATGCCGCCCATTCCGCCCCGGACGAAACCCCACGCCCCGGGCGTTCCGTCCGCCTCCCCGAGGTAGTAGTGCAGGAAGACGAACGCGGTCCCCGGAGTACGCGGGCTGCCGTACGTCCCGATCGTGCCGGTGGCCGCCAGACTGGCCTTCAGCTCGGGCGACTCGAACCATTCGTCCAGGAAACCGGCGCAGCTCATGGTCATCGCCTTGATCAGCTGGCCCTGATCGGCGCGCGGCAGTTTCCTGAACCGGCGGCCCAGCCGCATCAGATCCAGCAGGTCGGCCAGACGTAGCGAAGACGGATCGGGCGGCGTCGCCTCCAGCGTCGGACGCACGACGTCGGCCATGCGCGCGAGCGCCGAGTTGAAGCGCGGGTAGGCCTCCGCGTCGCGGCGGGAGAAGCGCGCGATCTCACGGGCGTCCTCGTCGCGCCCGAGTCCCAGGAGCAGCGAGCGCCCATCCGGAAGGGGCGTGAACGACGTGCTGCAGGGGAGGATCTCGAGACCGTGCCGCTTGAGCCGGAGATCGCGAATGATTTCGGGGCGCAGGAGCGAGCAGACGTAGGACGCGGTCGAGAAGCGATACCCGGGCAGGAGCTCTTCGGTGACGCAGGCCCCGCCGAGGACAGGCCGCCGCTCGACCACCAGGGTGCGCAGACCGGCGGCCGCCAGGTAGGCGGAGGCCACGAGGCCGTTGTGGCCCCCGCCGACGACGATGACGTCGAGTGTGTCGTTCACCGATCGCCTCGAGAACCGGTCAGCCAGAGCGACCGCGCGGTCAGGACACGATGATCCAGTCCGGCCGCGTGGTCCAAAAGACGCAATCGCTCGGGGAGATCGACCGGGATGCGCCAGCGATCATCGCGGCCGCCGGCCGCCCCGAAGGCTTCCGACCAGGACGTCCACCACGGAACGGGCCGTCCGGCGATCGGCTCGATGACGAGGACGCGCGCGCCGCGCCGGGCGGACGCGAGGAGCCCCTGGAGGAGATGCCCCCGCGCACCGGCCTCCAGCTCGTTGACCGTGAAGGCGGCGAGCACGCCGGCGCGCCGGCCCGGCAGGACCGCCCCGGCGACGTCGCCGCGACGGGCCCGGCCGTTCACGCCGAGCGTTCGATAGTTCCAGCCGGCCTCCTGGACGGCCCAGCCGCTGCGGTCCACCCCGACGATACGACAGTCGCCGCCGGCCTCGATCGCCCACGCGGCGCCCGCGGCGCCCGTGCCGCAGCCGAGCTCCACGATCATCCGTGGCGCCGGCACGGACGCGACCAGGGCGCGCGCGACCGCGCGCACCAGAAGAAAGTGCAGCGGGGCGTAGAACAGCGCGAAGGCCGCCCGCTTACCGCGACCCTCCAGGCTCCCCGTGACCCCCAGGCGCGCGCGTCGTTCGACATAGAGCGACGACAGAGCCTGCAGCCCCCGCCGCACCTCGGCGAAAGTCAGCCGGGACAGGTGTCTCGCCTCGAGGGCCTCGAACCACGTTTCGAAACGATCGTTGGGGAGCGACACGCTCGCATCGTAATCCGTCGCGGCTCAGCGGGGCGCGTTGGATGCCCCGGCGACCGAGCCGGCGTCCACGCGGCGCGGCATGACCGTCCCTCGCGTCCGCTCGTGCGCCGTCGGGGCGAGCCTGGTCCCGCCGGCGGCTTCACCCGCCCGGACGGGAGCACCGCGCCTCCTGCGGATCGCGTGGGCGGTCTTGATCATCCCGTAGCGGCTCAGGAGGTAATTGCGCACGAAGTGCGAGACCGCTCCGGGCAGATCGAACGCCCCCCCTCGGAACCGCCGGAGAATGCCCGTCGGCGAATACACCTCGCGCAGAAAGTAGTAGTACCCCTCCTGCAGCTGATCGACGGTCATCCGTTTCGGGCGGAGCAGGACATGAGCGCCGTCGAACAGAGGCCAGTTGTAGTCCATCGCCACGTCCGAATCCGCCGGGCTCCCGGCGCAGGGCAGAAAATCACCGCCGGCGACGGCGTCGTTGAAGGTCCCCGTTCCGGGGTACGGCTGGATGATGTTGGCCACCACGAAGTCGATCCCGGTGTCCGAGATGAACTCGAGGGTCCGGTCGAAGCTGGAGGGCTCGTCACCATCCAGCCCGAAGACGAAGGCGCCCATGACGTTGATCCCGGCGTCGTGCACACGCCTCACCCTCTCCTTCATCAACGTGGTGTCGTTCGACCACTTGTCGAGACCGTCGATGGCCTTCTGGCTGACCGACTCGATCCCCAGGAACAGGTCGCGACACCCGCTCTCGAAGGCAAGCTTCAGGAGCTCCGGCTTCTCCGCCAGGTCGATGGTCAGCTCCGCCGCCCAGGGACGGCCGAGGGGCCCGATCGCCTCGCACAACGCCCTGAACGATCCGGCGGCGTTGTAGAGATTGTCGTCCCAGAAGAAAAACCGGTCGGTGAAGCCCGGGCCCATCCGGGCGATCAGTCGATCGCCGTAGCGGGGGCCGAGAACGGGGAGCCGGACCAGGGCCTTCAGGACGTCGTTGTACAGGCCGGGAGTCATGTGCTGGATGGTCCCCCTCGTGTACGCCGGGCCCTGTCCGCGGATCTCCTCCACGACATCGGCCACATCGCGGTTCCTGACGGTGGGACCATTGGTCAGGAAGACGGCGCAGAAATGGCAGTCCAGCTTGCAGCCGCGCGCGAAGGTCGTGGAGGCCACGATCTGCTGGGGCCTGCGTCTCAACCCCTGCCAGATTCCCATGTCGAGGGACAACGTGCCGCGATCGCGAATCCGCTCGAATCGCGCCTTGTAAATCGGTTGGACGGGTCGCCCTGCCTGGAGGTCGTCGAGCAGCTCGGCCGCGGCCCACTCGCCCTCTCCCACCACCGCCGCGTCGACGTGGCCCCGGGTGGTTCCCTCGCCGGGGACCGCCGAGGCGTGCGGTCCGCCGAACACGACCATGAGCCGCTTGCCCGCCGCGGTGTAGACGGCGCGCGCCTCACGCGCCCGCCGATAGGCTTCCCTGGCGGAATTCGTGTACGCGGTGACGAACAGGACATCGATGTCGCCGCGGCCCAGGTCGATCTTGTCCTGCACGATCTCCCCGAAGGGTGTCGGCCCCTCGATCTTGTCGTGTTGCACGGCAACCCGCGTGCGATTCGACAGGACACCGTTCTTGCGCAGAAAGCCGATCAGATAAGGGAAACCGATGCCGGGGCTGCGGAGGAACGGCCCGATGGAGCCTTCCAGGCGCCCGAGCAGGCCCCTGCGAACAGTCGGCTCGTCGACGACGTAGGAGTCGCGCGGCGTCAGGCAGATGAGGTTGCCGATGGTCGTCACGAATGTTCGCCCGATGGTGACGTATCAGGACGCGCGTGCGTGCAGACTTTACCGCGGGTCGAGACGCAACTCAACGGGGTTCTTCGATCGCCTTTTCGATTGACGGGCACGACCCGTTCGAGTAGCATACACGCCGCACGCCTGCGATTGACTTCCCCACGAGTTGACCACGACGTGCCTTGGTGTTCCGCTGCTGATTTCCGTGCACCCGCTCGAGCATTAGAAACCAGGGCCATCGTGCCCGTGGAAGGCTGTGTCAAAGGAGAACCGACATATGACGATCGGCAAGGTGAAGTGGTTCAACGACGCGAAGGGTTTCGGGTTCATTACCCCGGACGACGGCTCGAAGGACGTGTTCGTCCATCACTCGGCCATCAACATGCCGGGGTTCAAGAGTCTCGCGGAGGGTCAGAGCGTGGAGTTCGACGTGGTGCAGGGGCAAAAGGGGCCGGCCGCGGCCAACGTCCGCCCGGTCTGAGCGCGTCATGGGTCTGAGACTCTTCGTGGGCAATCTCTCCTTCGAAACCACCGACGAGGACCTGATGCAGGCGTTCTCGAAGGCCGGTGCCTGCTCGACGGCTTCGGTGATCAAGGACCGGCTCACCGGCCGGTCGCGCGGGTTCGGCTTCGTCGAAATGGGCTCGGACCAGGAGGCCCAGAAGGCGATCGCCGAGCTCAACGGCCGCGAGTTGCGCGGGAGGAACATCAACGTCAGCGAAGCGCGCGAGCGCTCGGAGGGTCGTGGCCCGCGCCCGCCCGCCAACTCGCGGGGCTACTCGAACATGGGTCACTCGGCGGATGCCCCGCGATTCCGGAAAGACGGGGGCAGCCGCCGCGGCCTGCGAGCGAGGAAGCGCAGTCTCTGAGGCGGCTCGACGGCGTTTGCGGATCCATCGCGGTCTCCTGAGGACGGAACGTGGCGAGACGATCGCGTTCAACGTTCAAGAAGCGTCAGAAAGAGATGGCGAGGCAGCAGAGACAGCAGGACAAGCTGGCCCGCCGTCTGCAGCGGAAAAAGGATCGACAGGACACTTCTGTCTCGGGCGCTCCCGAAGAGGATCCCGACATCGCGGGAATCCAACCCGGACCGCAACCGCCCCTCGAGGACGAGCCGTAGGCGGGAGGGACGAGGGCGTGCCGGGGGCCTGACCGACCGCGGCCGCCCCGCAGCGGGCGCGTCCCGGGCATGCAGGCGGACATGCAGGCGACACGACCCGGCGGGACGGCCGACGCGCGGATGCCGGCCCTCTTCCTCGCCCACGGTTCACCCCTCCTGCTGGACGACGCGGGATGGGTCGACGAGCTCGGGCAGTGGGCCCGTCACCTGCCGCAACCGGAAGCGATTCTCATGCTCTCGGCCCACTGGGAGCAGAGACCGGTGACCTTGGCCGCGACCCGCACCGTCCCGCTCGTGCACGACTTCTATGGCTTCCCCGCAAAGTACTACGACGTGATCTATCCGGCACCGGGAGCCCCCCGGCTCGCCGAGCGTATCCGCCGGCTTCTCGGGGAGACACGGCCGATCACCGACGCTCCCGATCGAGGGCTCGATCATGGGGCCTACATCCCGCTCGTCGCGATGTATCCGAAGGCCGACGTCCCGGTGCTTCAACTGTCATTACCCGGTCTGGACGCCGCGACGCTGTTCCATCTGGGGCGTGCTCTCGCGCCGCTGCGCCGCGAGGGCGTGCTGATCGTCGGAAGCGGGTTTCTGACCCATAACCTGCGCTCCGTGGACTGGGGTCCTCATCCCGTCACTCCAACCTGGGCGTCGGAGCTCGATGCCTGGGCGGCCGATGTGCTGGCGCGCCGGGACATGGATGCGCTTCTCGAGTACAGGACGCGTGCCCCGGGCGTGCGGCAGGCGCTTCCGACGCACGAGCACTTCGTCCCCGTGATCGTCGCGGCGGGAGCCTCGGTCGAGGGGCCGGGCCCGGTGACGTTCCCGATCACGGGATTCCATGCGGGCTCGCTGACCCGCCGATCCGTGCAGTTCGGATGACGGACGCGGGACATCTCGCTCTGGTCATGAGCGGGGGCGGCGCGCGCGCCGCCTACCAGGTGGGGATGCTGCGCTGGCTGGCGCGGCGGCATCCGGACCTGCACGTCCCGATCCTGACCGGTGTCTCGGCGGGGGCCATCAACGCCGCCTTCCTGGCGACGCGCCCCGAAGACTTCGGCGCGCGCGTCGAGCATCTCTCCCGGCTGTGGAGCAGGCTCACGACGCGGGAGGTGTTCCGCGTCGACAGCGTGTCTTTGGCGCGCAACATGCTGCGTCTGGGATTCAAGCTCGTCTCGGGCGGTCTCGCGGCCGCTCCCCGTCCGCATGCGGCGGTGGACACCCAGCCGTTGTGGGGCCTGCTCGAGCGCGAGCTCGACGCGCACGACGACACGCTGGCCGGCATCGAGGCGAACCTGAAATGCGGCGCGCTCAAGGCGATCGCGATCACCGCCTCGAGCTATACGACGGGTCAGTCGATCACCTGGGTGCAGGGCCGCGGCATCCCGCAGTGGGAGCGGGCCCACCGCAAGTCGATCGACGCCGTGCTGGGCGTGCGCCATGTCATGGCCTCCGCGGCCCTGCCGATCTTTTTTCCGGCGATCGAGGTCGGCGGGCAATGGTTCGGCGACGGCGGCCTACGGCTGACGGCGCCTCTCTCGCCCGCGGTCCACCTGGGCGCGGACCGGATCCTGGCGATCTCGACCCGCTATCCCCGGACCCGCGAAGAGGCGGACCAGCCGGTCGTGAAAGGGTACCCGCCGCCGGCGCAGATCATCGGCGCCCTGTTCAACGCCATCTTCCTCGATCTCTTCGACGCCGACGCGCTCACCCTGGAGCGGGTGAATGCGACGATGGAGAGACTGTCATCCGCGTCGCGCCACGACTACCGGGTGGTCCGCCTCGTGGTGCTCCGTCCGTCGCGCGATCTGGGCCGTCTCGCCAACGAGTACGAGGCGCAGCTCCCGGCGGCCTTCCGCTTCATGACACGCGGCCTGGGCACGCGCGAGACGCGCTCGAACGACCTTCTCTCCCTTCTCATGTTCCAACCCGACTACCTGACCCGTCTGATCGAGCTCGGCGAGGCCGACGCGGAGCACCGGCGGGACGAGATCGAGAGTCTCCTGGAAGGAACGCAGCTCCGGAAGGCCGGGTCCTGAGGAGGACGGCGTGGCCCGATTGACCGAGCGTCTGCCCCGGAACGTGCCGGGAGAGTTCTACGTCGATCGATCGTGCATCGACTGCGACACCTGCCGCCGCATCGCGCCCGAGGTATTCCTGGAGGGGGAGTCGTTCTCCTACGTCGGCCGGCAGCCGGCCTCGGAGGATTCGAGACGTCGGGCGCTCATGGCGCTCGTGGCCTGTCCGACCGCCTCGATCGGCACCGCGTCGCGCATCAGCGCCGCCCCGGCGGTCGGCCAGTTCCCCGAGCCGATCGAAGGCGACGTGTACTTCTGCGGCTTCACCTCGCCGGACTCGTTCGGCGCCTGGAGTTACCTCGTCCGCCGGGCGCCGGCCCGCGGCAACGTCCTCGTCGACTCGCCACGCGCCGCGGCGCCTCTTTTGTCGCGGCTCACCCGGTGGGGAGGCGTCCGTCTCATGTTCCTGACACATCGCGACGATGTCGCCGACCACGTGGCGTTCCGAAAGCGGTTCGGCTGCGAGCGTGTGCTCCACGAGGACGACATCACGCCCTCGACCCGGGCCGTCGAGCATCGTCTGCGGGGAGGGGACCCGGTCCGGCTCGACGACGACCTGCTCGCGATCCCGGTGCCGGGACACACGCGCGGGCACGCGGTCCTGCTGTACAAGGAGGCCTTCCTGTTCAGCGGCGATCACCTCGCGTGGTCACCCGAGCGCCGGAGTCTCTACGCCTTCCGGGACGCCTGCTGGTACTCCTGGAGCGAGCAGGTCCGCTCGATGGAGCGTCTGCTGGACTTCCGCTTCGAGTGGGTCCTGCCCGGTCACGGCTGGAGACACCGCGCGCAGTCCGCAGCGGCGATGCGTGCCGAGCTCGAGCGCTGCATCGCCTGGATGCGCACGGTCTAGGGCGCCCGGACGGCTGCCAGCCGGACTTTCGCCGTGAGCTTCAGCGGCCTGGGGATCCTCGGACTCTCCGGGCTTGTCGGACGGGGACCCGCCCCGACGCCCCTCGTTCCACCGCCCGAGCCCGCGTGACGATGACCGCCCATGCCGCCACCCATGCCACCTCCCATTCCGCCATCGCGGCCCGTGCCGCCTCCACCGACGCGCGGGCTTCCCGCCTGACCTTGCTCCTGCCTGTAGGCAGGAGCCCTGGTGGTCTCGAGCGTCATGCCGACGACCCGATCGGGGGCGGTGCCGATCGCGAAGGGCCGCTCGGCGGTCCGTTCCAGCGGCACCTTGAGCTCGTAGACGAAGGTGCCGTTCAGCGAGGAGGCGGCCACCTCGAGTCCCGGCGCGTCCGACAACGCCATGACGTGACGATCCCACGGGAGCGGTCCGCGCACGGCCAGGCGGGCCGCCGTCCTTCCGGACGCGTCGGGTAGCGGGACGACGTCGCCGGGCGCGGGCCGATCCTTCGACTGGATCAAGTCCTCCATGACCGGGTACTCGACGCCGAACGTCTTCTCATCGCCGCCGGCGGGATCGAACCAGAGGGTGAACCCCAGGTTCATGGCCTCAATGTTGACGTCCTGGTTCCACGAGGTGATGCAGACGTACAGGTCGTGCTCGTCGTTGGAAAGACCGACCGCCATCTGGGCCTCCTCGACGACCGTCAGCGAGTCCTGCCACTCGCTCGCCTTCCCATCGATGATGATCGGGCGGTCCCGGGACGTGCTCTCCAGCTTGACCCCGCCGCAGCTCGAACCCAGGCAGATCGAGAGCAGGGCCGCCGGGCCCAGACGCGGCCAGGTTCGTGCGGTGTGTCCGTTCGTGCGCTCTCGTGCGGCCAACGACAGTGACTCCGGCTGGGATCGGGCTCCAAGCTCCCAGACGTCGACGGCCTTCGGGTGGTTACATGACCGCACGAGAACGATGATGCAGCGCCACCGGTCGGAAGACGCAGGCGACCGGCCCAACCCGCGCCCGTAACCGGAAGAAGCGGGGCGCCGTCTGTGAGGATGGAAGGGGGCCGGCAGGCTCCCACGTCCGAGGAGGAACCGATGAAGACGAGAACAACGGCACCGAAGTTCGCAACCGGCCTGGCCCTTGCGGGAGCGTTCACGATCGGCCTGGTACTGGCGGGAGGGAGGCCCATGGATCGGGCCCATGGCTGGCACGGCGGGTCGCCGATGCCGTTCCTTTCCCAGCTCAATCTCAGCGAGGACCAGAAGAGTCAAGTCAAGACGATCGTCGATGACGAGCACGCGAAGCTCGCCCCGCTCGCCGAAGCGAGCGGCGCGGCGCGCCGCGCCCTCGAGGAGGCGATCCATGCGCCGGTCTTCGACGAGAGCAGCATCCGCGCCGCGGCCACGCGTGCGGCCGGCGCCGAAGGGGATCTGGCGGTCGAGAGGGCCCGCTTGGCGTCCCGGATCCGGGGAGTCCTGACACCCGACCAGCGGAAACAAATGGACACGCTGCGCCAGCAGTCTCTCGAGCGGATGCAGCAGCGCTCCGAGCAGCACCATCGCGACTGGGGTGTGGATCCGGCCGATGCCCCGGATGAGCCGTAGCGCCGCCCGTCCGGTTGGATCCGGTCCCGGGAAAAACAGAAGCCCCGATCGGTTCGCGATCGGGGCTTCAACTGATGACGAGTGATGCGACTGCGGCCTAGCGGCCTCCCAGCTTCCAGGTCATGCCGGCCGTGATCGTCGTGAACGTGGTGCTGCTGCTGAAGGTGTTCTGGCGCAGCAGGGACAAGTCCGTCCGGAACGCCATCCTCTGGGTCTTGCCGAAGAAGATGCGCGTGCCGCCGCCGACCTGGTACGCGACGGAGTTGTCGCTGGCGTTGGCACCGGTCGAGTCGACCTGGACGTCGGCCCGCCCGATCCCCGCCATGACGTAGGGCACGTACTCCTTCTTGCGCGGGTGGAAGTTCATCACGCCGTTGACCATGTACAGCCGCATCTTCGTGTCCACGTCCGTGCCGGAGATGCTGCCGTTCTCGGACGACGAGGCGATCTGACCCTCGATCTGGAACTGGGGGTTGATCTGATAGCCGCCCCGGACGCCGAGGAACTGCGCCGAATCGACACCGGTGGTGTCGGAGTTGTTGACGCTCGCCTGCGCGACGTCGAACCCGATCTCTCCGGACTTGTCCGGCTGGTTCGCCGCGAAGACTGGCGCCACGAGCGCTACGGTCGCGAGCAACGCGAGACACAGGATCCGCTTCATGACGTGTGTTCTCCTTTCGTGGATTGAAATCGGTTCATGCCCGGGGTGCCAGAGTTCCCGGGGCGCACAACGAAGCGGCACCTCCCTTCCTGCTGCACGGGCCTAAACCTAAGAACCGGAGGCGGGCCGATCAAGTGGATGACGAAACAGTGGTGCGGAGCCTCCCGCGGAAATTTCAATCCTGAGATCTGCGCGCCCGGAGACCCTTTTCGTCATACCATGCGTGTCCGGCGCCGCACGGCGACCCGGAGCCGCCCATGAAGATCCTGCTCGCGGAGGACAATGACACGGTCCGTATGGTGCTGCGCGCCGCGGTCTCCGGCTGGGGCCACGAGATCGTGGAGTGCGCGGACGGCACCCAGGCCTGGGAGAGCCTGCAGAGGAGCGACGCGCCCCGGCTGGCGGTCCTCGACTGGATGATGCCCGGCGTCGATGGACCGGAGATCTGCCGGAGGCTGCGGAAGTCACCCGGGGCCGAGGCGGTCTACGTCATTCTCCTCACGAGGAAGGACAGGAGAGAGGACATCGTGGAGGGTCTCGACGCCGGCGCGAATGATTACGTCACCAAGCCATTCGACCACGACGAGCTGAGGGCCCGGCTCATGGTGGGCGTGCGGATCGGGAGACACTCGGAGGCCCAGTTCAGCCACAGCATCTGTCCCGAATGCTACGAGAAGATCGTCAAGCCCGAGTTGAACAGACATCGCGCCAGGCCGCGCTGAGGGGACGCTTCAGCCGCCGGAGAGTCTGTCCATCAGCGGCTGGAGCCGCCGGCGGCTGACCGCGAGACGGGCGCCGTTCCGGAGCCGGACCTCCCCCTGGCCGCCCGCCAGCGGGGCCACCTCGCCGACAGCGTCCAGACTGACGATGGCCGAGCGCGAGACCCTGAAAAAACGCGCCGGATCGAGTCGTCCTTCCAGATCGGCGAGCGCGGGCTGCATCCAGTAATGGTGCTGCGCCGTCTGCAGCCTGGTCAGACCTCCTTCCGACGCAAAATAGAGGACCTCCTTCCCGGGGATCACACGATACCGGGACGTATCCTTCGCGAGGAAGCGGGTCGGGTAGGACGTCGCGGCGCGTCCCTCCCGGACGGGCTCCTCCGCCTTTCCGCCGGCGCTCCGCACGCGGGCCACCGCCTTCTCGAGCCGGGCCCGAGTGACCGGCTTGAGGAGGTAATCGACCGCGTGGAGCTCGAACGCATCCACGGCGTATTGATCGAAGGCGGTGCAGAAGATGATCCTCGGTCCGGGCGAGGGAAGGGAGGCGGCCACTTCCATGCCCGTGCAGCCGGGCATCTGGATGTCGAGGAAGACCAGGTCCGGCTTGAGACTCAGGATCGTCTCGATCGCCTGCTCGCCGTCTCCGGCCTCGCCCACGACCTCCAGATCGTCGAAGGCGGCGAGCAGCTGCCGCAGGCGCTCGCGCGCGGGCTGTTCGTCGTCGACGAGAAGCACGCGGATCATCCCGCGGCTCACACGACCCGGGCCACGACCACGGTGATGTCGTCCTGCTGGGGGGTCGGACCGCGGAACCGGTCGACTTCCTGGAGTATGAGATCGCGCAGCTCGGCCGCAGGTCGAGCCGCGTGTCGCCGGACCAGCACATTCAGCGGGTCGTCGCCCAGCTCGTCCTCCGCGGCGTTCCTCGCTTCGGTCACCCCGTCGGTGAACGCCAGCAGGATGTCGCCGGTGGCGAGGGACACGGTCTCCTGCCGATACCGCGCGTCGGCGAGAAGCCCCACGACGGTTCCGCCCGTCTCGAGACGCCGGGACCGCAGGGCTCCGCCGGCGCCGGGGTCCGGCTGGAACAGGAGCGGTGCCGGATGCCCGCCATTGACATAGGCCAGGCTGCGGCTGGCGTCGTCGTAGAGCGCGACGAAGAGGGTGGCGTACCGGTTCGGGTCGATGGTCGAGTGCATCGCCCTGTTGATCTCGCCCATCATCCCCTCCAGGTCGCCGCCGTAGAGGGGCGCGAGACTCTGCAGCCGCGCCTGGAGACCGGCCATGAGCAGCCCTGCGAACAATCCCTTCCCCGAGACATCTCCCAGGGCGATCAACAGCCGGCCCTCACCGACGGGAAGAAAATCGTAGTAGTCGCCTCCGACACCCCGCGCCGCGCGGCAGACGCCGCTGTAATCGAGACCCGCGGCGACACGATCGCCCCGGGGATACAGACGCGCCTGAGTGAGGGAGGCATCCGCGACCTCGCGCTGGAGGTGCTCCCGCTCGCCCACCGAGGCCCGCAGGCCGTGGATCGTCCGGGCGAGGCGATCCCGGTTGAGAGGTTTCAGGAGGTAGTCCAGCGCGTGATGCTCGAACGCGTCGATGGCGTACTGATCGAACGCGGTGCAGAAGACGATTCGGGGGCGGGGTGGCGACAGGGAAGCGGCGACCTCCATTCCCGACCGGCCGGGCATCTGGATATCGAGGAAGACGAGATCCGGCCGGGTTTCGGCTATTTTCTGAAGCGCCTCGTCTCCGTCCGCGGCCTCGCCGACGACGTGCACATCGTCGAAGTCGGCCAGAAGACTTCGGAGACGATCACGGGCCGGCTCCTCGTCGTCCACGAGCAGCGCCCGGATCATCGGCCGGGGACCCGGCCGGTCGCGGCCGGCTGCCCGATCGGTCCCGTGGCGGAGACGGGCGTCTCGGCGGACAGGGGAAGCGTGAGGGACACCAGGGTCATCTCCCGACCTCCGTCCCGTCGCACCTCCAGAGCGGCCTCCTCACCGAAATAGCCGCGTAGCCGCTCACGCACATTGCGGAGCCCGTAGCCGGAGCCCTTCGGCTCGCTGTCCTGGAAGCCGGGTCCGTTGTCGGCCACCTCCACGCGCAGGCGGTCGCCCTGGCGGCGCGCGTCGATCTCGATCCTCCCGGCCCCCCGGATGCTCGAGACACCGTGCTTGACGGCGTTCTCGACCAGAGTCTGCACCATCATGGTCGGGATGCGGGCGGCCCGCACGTCGCCCTCGGTGGCCACCCGGAACTGCAGACGCTGTCCGAAGCGTGCCTGCTCCACCTCGAGGTAGGCCCTGGCGAACTCCATCTCCTCCTCGAGCGGCGCCCACTCGTTTTCGGAGCGCCGCAGCGTGTAGCGGAACACCTCGGCCAGCTGCTCGATCGTCTTGTCGGCCCGCGTGGGGTCCTTGACGATCAACCCCGCGATGGCATTGAGCGCGTTGAAGAGAAAGTGCGGGTTGATCTGGGCGCGCAGGGCCTTCAGCTCCGAGCGGCTGGCGTGGAGCGCCTGCTCCTTGGCGAGTCGTTCCTGCTCCTGCTTCTTCTGCTGCAGACGCATGTTCTCCAGGAGATACGAGAAGACGTCGGCCAGTGAGCCCGCGAGCGCCTCGTCCTCGCTGAAGAAGGGCATCCTTCGGGCCCGCTCGCCGAGCCGGATCACGCCGACCAGGTCTCGATGCGTCCGAATCGGGATTTCCAGGGCGGCGTCGAAACCGGGCCGGGAGGCGGCCCGGGGCTCGATGTCGATCCGGACGGGCGCGCGGAAGATCGCCGCGATACCCTGCTCCGCCCGCTCCACCAGCTGCGGCTCGCTGGTGGCGCTCTGCAGCATCGACAGAAAATACTTCACGGCCCCGACCGTCGTGTAACGGCGGCCCAGCCACACGTCGTCCAGCCAGGCGCCGATCCTTCTGAACAGCCACGGCAGAGCGGCGGCTACCGGGAGGAGAACCAGGGCCTGCACCCAGGGGCGGGCCCAGCCGAAATCGAAACGCTCGAGCCGCGGGAGAGCGAGGGCGAAGAAGGCCGTCAGGAGGACGATGGTCAGCAGGAGAGAGAGCCCGCGCTTGATGAGCAGGTCGAAGAAGGCGAACCGATTCCTGAAATAGGTGCCGACGAACAGAAAGACCAGGGGAAGAGAGGGCAGGACCAGCCTGAGGAGGTCGGGAAACCTCATCCAGCCGATCTGAGCCAGGAGCATCGGAAGACAGAGGAAGCCCAGCGATACGAACAGGACGAGCATCCATCTCCGGGTCGAGCGCTCCTCGGTCGATTCGGTCGCTTTGCGCGCCGCATGCACGACGACGGCGCTGTAGACACCGGCGAGGATGAACAGCACGGCGCTGGAGGCATTCGTCACGAGATCCGGGACGCCCGCCGCGAGCCGCACGACACGGAAGTAGCCGAGCAGGGTGAACCACGAGACGAACTGGCTGACCAGATAGACTCCCCCGATCATCGGCAGTCCGGTTCCTTTCGGCAGCGGTCTTCCGGCGGCTCGGGTCTCGACGTAGGTCGTGTGCATGATCAGGGGCGGGAAGAGGAACAGGAGGAGATGGATGACGACCTGGAGCGGCAACGGTCGAATCCGCGGATCCAGCGAGGCCAGGGTCAGAAGCAGGTGGAGCGTGAACCAGGCGAAGCTGACGAAGATCATGGCCCCGCCCACCAGATCGAACCTGCGGCGGGCGCCGCAGCCGGTCGTCTGCTGACCGGCCCACCCCGTCCTCCCGAACTCGCGCAGCCAGAAGTAGAAGATCGCTCCGTAGGAGAACATACCGACGGTGAATACCAGCAGGGAGGTCAGGGGGAGGGGACTCATGGCCGTGAAGATACCTCAATCCCCGGCCGGATCAACGAGGAGCATGGTGAACGGCGGGATTATCCGCTGAACGGCGGGAACCGGGGTCGGAACGGCGGCCCATCGGCCCTTTTCGCCCTCCTCGACGGGGCTCCCGCGGCTGTACAATAGCCGGGTCAACACCCAGACCGGGTGGGCCACTGCACCCGCTCGTTTTCACGGGAGCGCCGGTTCGGAGTCTACGAACGGGCGTGTCTCACGGAGACCCGTACTGATGGCCAGGCGAATGGTCGTCATGCTTGTGGTGATGGCGGCGCTGCTCTCTCTCATCGGCTTCGTGAAGTTCCGGCGGATTCAGGCCTCGATGAGCGGCGGGGGGTACCAGCCGCCGCCCGAGGCGGTCACGACGATCATCGCCCGTCAGGAGCAGTGGAAGCGGAGCCTCAACGCCATCGGGACGGTGGCCCCGGTCAACGGCGTGACCGTCAGCGCCGATACGCCCGGCGTGGTCCAGAAGGTCGCCTTCGAGTCGGGGGACCGGGTCGTCGCCGGCACGCTGCTCGTCCAGCTCGATACGCGTCAGGAGCAGGCGCAGCTCGCGGCGGCCGAGGCCAAGCTCGAGCTCACGCGGCTGAATCTCGAGCGCGTCCGCGGGCTGCGCGGTGAAGGGGTCACCTCCCAGGCGGATTTCGACAGCTCCGACGCGGAGAACCGTCAGGCGCAGGGGAACGTCGCCGAGATCAGGGCCAGCATCGACCGCAAGACGATCCGGGCTCCGTTCGCCGGCGTTCTCGGAATCCGCCAGGTCAATCTCGGCCAGTACCTGAAGAGCGGCGACCCGGTGGTGTCCCTGCAGTCGCACAATCCGATCTATGTCAATTTCGACGTGCCGCAGCAGGAGATCAGCCGGATGAAGCCGGGAACGGAGGTGCGCGTGACCGCCGAAGGCTTGTCGGGCGCCGAGATCGTCGGGCGGCTCACGGCCATCGACTCGATCGTCAATGAGTCGACCCGGAACGCGCGGGTCCAGGCCACCTTCGAGAACAGCAAGGGTCACTTGCGCCCCGGGATGTTCGTCACAGCCAGCGTCACGCTCGAAGCCAAGGAACAGGTCGTGGCGCTGCCCGCCTCCGCCATCAGCTACGCCCTGTACGGCGACTCGGTGTTCATCGTCGAGGACCTGAAGTCGCCGGACGGCAAGACCTATCGCGGCGTGCGCCAGCAGTTCGTCAAGCTCGGCAGCGCGCGGGGCGATCAGATCGAGGTCGTTTCGGGCATCGCCCCGGGAGCCGAGGTCGTCACCTCGGGCGCCTTCAAGCTGCGCAACGGCGCCGCGGTGCAAGTGAACAACGCGGTCCAGCCGCCCAACAATCCGCAGCCCACGCCCGAGGACAGCTGATGAAGCTCACCGATCTCTTCATCAGACGTCCGGTTCTCGCGGTCGTCGTCAACCTGATCATCCTGATCGCCGGCCTGCAGTCGATCCGCACGCTCGCCGTGCGGCAGTACCCGCGCAGCGACATCGCCGTGATCAATGTGTCCACCGCGTACGTGGGCGCCGGGGCCGATCTGGTGCGCGGCTTCATCACCACGCCGCTCGAGCGGGTCATCGCCAGCGCCGATGGCATCGATTTCCTCGAATCGTCCAGCTCCCAAGGGATCAGCACGATCACCGTGCACCTGAAGCTGAACTTCGACACCAACGCCGCCCTGACCCAGATCCAGGCGAAGGTGGCGCAGGTCCGCAACACGCTTCCTCCGGAGGCCGAGGCGCCGGTGATCGAGCTGCAGACCGCCGACAACGAGTTCGCGGCGATGTACATCGGCTTCTCGTCCGACGCGCTCGACGAGAACCAGATCACCGACTACCTGACCCGCGTGGTGCAGCCGAAGCTGAGCGCCGTCAGCGGCGTGCAGCGCGCCGACATCCTGGGCGGCCGCACGTTCGCCATGCGGATCTGGCTCAAGCCGGACAAGATGGCGGCGCTGCGCATCTCGCCGTCGGACGTCCACGACGCCCTGGAGCGCAACAACTACCTCTCCGCCCTGGGCCGGACCAAGGGCTCCATGGTGTCGGTGAACCTGGTGGCCAACACCGACCTGAAGACGACGGATGAGTTCCGCCAGCTCGTGGTCAAGGAGGAGAACGGCGTCATCGTCCGGCTGGGCGAGATCGCCGACGTCGTCCTCGGCGCCGAGAACTACGAGGCCGACGTGCGGTTCAGCGGGCAGACCGCGACGTTCGTGGGGGTGTGGGTGCTGCCCACCGCCAACTCGCTCGAGGTGGTCCGCCGCGTGCGCGACCTCATGCCGGAGATTCGGGCGCAGCTTCCGCCCGGCATCAAGGCGGCCATCGCCTACGACTCGACGGTCTACATCGAGCACGCCATCAAGGAGGTCCTGAAGACTCTTTCGGAGACGCTGCTCATCGTCATCGTGGTGATCTATCTGTTCCTCGGCTCGCTGCGCGCCGTCCTGATCCCGGTCGTTGCGATCCCGATCTCGCTCATCGGGGCGGTCTTCCTGATGCTCGTGGCCGGCTTCTCGATCAATCTGCTGACGCTCCTCGCCATCGTGCTGTCGGTCGGTCTGGTCGTCGACGACGCCATCGTCATGGTCGAAAACGTCGAACGGCACCTGCAATCGGGTCAGCGACCGTTCGAGGCCGCCCTTCACGCCGCTCGCGAGCTGGTCGGTCCGATCATCGCCATGACGATCACTCTCGCCACGGTCTACATGCCGGTCGGCATCCAGGGAGGGCTCACCGGGGCGCTGTTCCGCGAATTCGCCTTCACGCTCGCGGGCGCGGTCATCGTCTCCGGCATCGTGGCGCTCACGCTCTCCCCTATGATGGGCTCGAAGCTCCTGCACGCAGGCGACACCGAGAGAGGCTTCGCCGGTATAGTCAATCGCGGCTTCGAGCGGATCCGCGCCCTGTACACGCGCGCCCTGTCGGGGACGCTGGAGTACCGTCCTGTTGTCCTGGTCCTGTGGGCGATCGTCGTGGCGCTCATCGTCCCGTTCTACATGCAGTCGCAGCAGGAGCTGGCGCCCACCGAGGATCAGGGGTTCGTGTTCGCGATCATCCAGTCGGCGGCCAATGCCACGCTGGACCAGACGAAGCTGTTCGCCTCCAAGGTGAGCGACGTGTTCGGCTCGTTCCCGGAGAGCGATATCACGTTCCAGATCACCTCCCCTACCGGGGGGTTCGGCGGGATGGTCACCAAGCCGTGGAGCCAGCGGAAGAAAAGCTCCGCGCAGCTCCAGATGGAGGCGGCGGCCGCGCTCGCGAAGCTCCCGGGGGTGCGCATCATCCCGCTGACGCCGCCTCCGCTTCCGGGCGGCGGGGGGTTCCCGGTCGAGTTCGTCGTCGGCTCGACCAGCGAGCCGGCGCAGATCGCCGAGCTCGCCGGCCAGCTCGTCCAGAAGGCGTACGCCAGCGGTCTGTTCATGTACGCCGACTCGGACGTGAAATTCGACCAGCCCCAGACGGAGATCGTGTTCAACCGCGACCAGGTGCGTTCGCAGGGAGTCGATCTGAGCCAGGCCGGCGAGGACCTGTCCACGCTCCTCGGCGGCAACTATGTCAACCGCTTCAGCATTCAGGGCCGCAGCTACAAAGTCATACCCCAGGTCAGGCGGTCCGGGCGTCTCACGCCCGAGCAGCTCAACGACATGTACGTCACGGGGCCGGGCGGGAGGCTGGTGCCGCTGTCTACCTTCGCGACGATGCGGGCCACCACGGAGCCGCGCGAGCTCAAGCGGTTCCAGCAGCTCAATGCCGTGCGCGTCCAGGGGGTCATGCCCCCCGGTGTGTCCCTCGATCGGGCGCTGACCTTCCTTGAAAAGGAATCCGCCGCCCTCCTGCCGCAGGGTTACACCGTCGATTACGCCGGCGAGTCGCGGCAGCTGCGGACGGAAGGCAAGAAATTCCTCGGCGTCTTCCTGCTCTCGGCGATCCTGATCTATCTCGTCCTGGCGGCCCAGTTCGAGAGCTTCCGCGATCCGTTCGTCATCCTGGCCGGTTCGGTGCCGCTGGCCTTGTCCGGGGCCCTGCTCTTCTCGTTCCTCGGCCTGACCACCTTGAACATCTACAGTCAGGTCGGTCTGATCACCCTGGTCGGTCTGGTCTCGAAGAACGGCATCCTGATCGTCGAGTTTGCCAACAAGCTCCAGGAGCAGGGGAAGGTCCCGCTGCAGGCGATCATCGAGGCCGCCGGCACGCGTCTGCGCCCGGTGCTCATGACCACCGCCGCGACGGTCGTCGGTCACCTGCCCCTGGTGTTCGCCACCGGCCCCGGCGCCGGCGCCCGCAACAGCATCGGCATGGTGCTCGTCACCGGCATGATCATCGGCACGGGCTTCACGCTGTTCGTGGTCCCGTCGATCTACGTGCTCGTGGCGCGCACGCGGGCGATCGCCCCATCCCGGGAAGCGGGCGAGGAGCCGGCGGTCGACTTGGCGCCGGCCGTCTAGGACGTCGTTCCGGCGTGCCCGGCCGCGCGATCCAGATCGCCCGGCAGATGACGCGACCCGGCCAGCAGCAGGAACCCCGACACCAGCATGGCCGCTGCCGCCAGCAGGATCCCGCCCTGCAGGCTCGAGCGATCCGAGACCCACCCGATCAGGAACGGCGACGGAGCGTCGCCGAGGATGTGGATGATGACGATATTGGCGGCGACGGCGGTGGCGCGCAGGTGGGTCGGGGTCACGCCGAGAATGACGGCGTTCAGGGGGCCGGTGTTGAGGAACAGGCAGAAGATCGCCAGCGCGAAGCACACGGAGAAGGTCGTCCTGTCGCCGGAGAAGATCGCCACCACCGCGAACGGAATGGCGGCGAACACGCCGAGTCCGGAGAAAAGAAGATAGGCGCGCCGGGTCCAGCGCATCAGTAGGTCTCCGGCGATTCCTCCCGCCAGCGTGCCGAGAAGCCCGGCGCCCGCCACGATGCCCCCCGTGAGACGATTCGAATCCTCGACGGACATTCCCTTGATCGTCTCGAGGTAGCGCGGCATCCAGAAGGCCATCCCTCCGATGGCGAAGGTGAGTGCCGCGTATCCCAGGTTGGTGAACAGATAAGAGCGCGCGCGGATCAGCTGGCGATACGTCGACACGAGACGGAGGACCGTTGCCGATCCCCCCGAACCGGCGACGGACCGCGCCGGCTCCCTGAGAAAAAGGATCGGGATCGCGAGAAGCAGCCCGGGCAGTCCGACCAGCGTGAAGAAGAACCGCCACCCCCGCTGCGCCCCGAGAAGCGGGACGATCAGGTAGGCGAGCGCCGCCCCCGCCGGAATGGTCAGGAAGAAGATCGCCATGACCCTGCCGCGCTTGTGCGCGGGAAAGTGATCCGCCAGGAACGGGGGGGAGAGTGTGCCGAAGGACGCCTCGCCGATACCGACCAGCCCGCGCGACACGAGGAGCCAGGCGTACGAGCCGGCCAGCGCGGAGGCTGCGGTCGCCAGGCTCCACAGGGCCGCTCCGAGCGCCAGGATCCCGCGGCGCGGGTAGCGATCACCGAGGTAACCGAAGATCGGCGCGGTCGTCAGGTAGACGAGGAAGAACAGGGTCCCGAACAGTCCGTACTCGCGGTCGGTCAGCGGGAAGTCGACGCGCACCAGCGACTGAACCGAGGCGATGATGTACCGGTCGAGATAGTCGAGGAGATTGAGGCAGGTCAGGAGACAGAGGACGTAGACGGCGTAGCCGCCGGAACGTGACGATTTCACCTGAGCAGCGCGTCGCAATACGGATACGGCACGAGCAGCCTGGGCGCTCCGGACGTCACCACGACCTGATCGCCGAGCTTCACGCCGTCGCGCCCTCCGGTCTCGCCGCAGTACAGCTCGAGGACCAGAACCATGTTCTCGCGCAGCACCCATTCTTCGTTGGGCTGCGGGTCGCCGGGATAGGCGACGCTCGGGCTCTCCTCCTCCAGCCCGATGCTGTGGATCATGACTTCGTAGCGCTGCGGCATGTACCGCGCGGGCAGGCGGGGCGCCCGCGCCGCGATCTCCCGGCAGGAGAGCCCCGGCCGGACAATCTCCCGAAGGGCGAGCAGCCAGTCGTGCGCCACCCTGTAGGCGTCGCGTTGCGCGGCCGCCGCGGGCCGGTCGCCGCACAGCAAGGTGCGGGAGACGCAGAAGAAATAGCCCTCCACGCCGACCGTGTCGGTGTCGACGTACACCAGGTCGCCGTCGGCGATGACCCGTCCGGTCGTCTCCGCCCTCCAGGGATTCGTGTTCGGTCCGGAGCAGACGGTGCTGGTGGCCAGATGCTCGCCGCCGTTCCTCAGCAGCGTGCCCGCGAGGACGGCGAGCAGGTCGCGCTCCCGCACCCCGGGCGTGACCGCGGCCTCGAAATCCGCGAGCATCCGCATCAGGATCGCGCCGTTCAGATCGAACAGGGCGATCTCCTCCGGCGTCTTGATGGCGCGGGCGGCCGTCGTGACCGTCGCGGAATCGGCGACCGCCACGCCCGCGCTCTGCAGCGCCAGGTAGCCGGGCGTCCCGAGGCGGTCCACGGCCAGCCGGTCGCCGGCGACTCCGAGCCGGCGCATCGCGGCCCGGGTCTCGGCGGCGAACGTGGCGGCATGCGTCGCTGTGTCGTCGTAGAACTCCCACGCGTGCATCGGACGGACCTCGGCCTCGATTCCCCGGAACAGGTGCATCGAGCTCGGGTGCTCGAACAGGATCGGCCGCCCCGCCGCCGGCACCAGGGCGCAGCGCACGAACGTCGTATTGCTCCAGATCGGCATCGCCGAGGCGCCGGTCGCGTACCGGATGTTCGGCTCGTTGAACAGCAGGCAGGCGCCGACGTCCTGCGCGCGCATCGCCTCCTGAAGCCGGGCGAGACGGCCGGCCCGCAGCCGCGCGCGGTCGATCCCGTCCGTCCGGGAATCGTGCGCTCGCCCGCGCTCGTCACCGGTCGTCATGGGCGCCGGCTCCTCCGTTCGTAGTAGGTGAACGTCAGCGTGCCGGTCCGTGTCGCCGGGTAGAGACGGAATCCGGTCTGACCGCGCACGTCGACCCGCTCCTGCCGCAGATCGTAATCCATCAGGAAGCGCGGATCCCGCGCGATCTCGAGATCGGAGAGGAACATCGGCTCGCGCACCGTGCTCCCCTCGGCGGGACCGATGATGACGAAGTCGGGCCGGCGGGCGAGGACGTAGGCGCCGTCCCCCTTGAGGTGCCCCGGTACCGCCTGCCAGGGAACCTCGATGCCGGTGATCGCGCGTCGGGCGATGTGGGCGTCGTTCAGCCCGAGCATGTCGATGAAGGCGAGGTTCTCCGCGTAATAGGGCGTCGAGCCGGCGGTGTTGAGCGCGACAAGGCTGCCCAGGGGCCAGGCGGAGACGATCTGCCGGCCCACGATGGCGCCGACGAACGCGGCCGGGTCGGTGTATCTCGGGTTGACGCGTGCGTCATCGATCTGAAGACCGGTCAGGAACAGGACGCCCGCCAGGGCCGCGGGTCCGGTCCACCTCCCGAAAAAGGGCGTCGCGCTCGCCAGCGACGCGCTCACCAGAAGAGCGGCCGGGAAGACGGCGGGCAGGACCATGCGGAACGCCGGCATGTGGTCGCCCCCGATGTACGCCACGTACGACAGCTGGATGACGACGAGGGCAAGGAGGTAGGCCATCCCCCGATCGAAGGCTCGGCGCACAAGCGAATAGAGGGCCGTCAGACCGGCGAGCGCGAGCAGGTACGGCGGCGTGACGACATCGGCCCAGAGATATCCGAGACCCGACTCCAGCCGGCTCCAGCCGCCTCCTGCCGCCTTGATCCAGAAGGTGTTCGGCACCGGCGAGCCGTAGTAGAACAGCCGCCAGAGAAAGAACGGCATGAAGATCGCCAGGAAGGGGGCGACGAAGGATCTCCACCGGGCAACGCGGGTGTCCCTGGTCTCACCATAGAGGAACGCGAGACTCACCGCCACGAGCAACAATCCGTCCATCCTCACGGCGCATGCCAGCCCGAAAAGAATACCGCTCGCGGCGATCGGTCCCGTCGTCGAACCCCGACGCGCGCGATCGCACAGCAGGCCGATCGCGCAGCCGCTGAGCGCCGCGAAGAGAGGGCCCTCGAGACCGCCCAGCGACCAGACGATCAGCGGGAAGCTGGTCAGGACGAGGAAGCCCGGGATCGAGGCGAGGGCCCGATCGCCGAGACCGCGCGCCGGAGACCCCGGTGCGCGCAGCCAGGCGAACAGGACGAGAGCGAGGAACGCCGAGAGATTGATCAACCGGGAGGCGGTGACCAGGTCGACGCCCACGGCCCCTATCGCGCCTTCCAGCAGCGTGTACAGCCCGTTGGTGTAGCCCTCGACGCGCTCCCCGTCGTTCCACACCAGCCCGTGTCCCGAGATGAGATGGCGAGCGTAGCGCAGGCCGATGAACGCATCGTCGTGGTAGAAACGGAGGTTGGCCCTGAGGCCGAGGGCGCCGATCCACGCGGCGGTGACGAAGGACGCCACGCGGAGCCATCGACCGCGGTCCGTCAAGGGAACTCGAACGCCATCGTCGGCAGACCGCTCGGCACGCTTCTCGGGACCAGCGTCTTCAACCGCTGCGGCGCGGCGCGCTGATCGAAGAGCCCGTACCGCACGAAGTCCACGAGATTCGCGAACTCCCCGTCGGACAGCACGATCGGCGAGCGCAGCAGGGGGTCGAGACGATCGAGGACCGGCTCGATCGGCCCCATCGGCCCCCGCAGGTCGGGAGCGAGGTCGCGGGGCGCGTAGCCGCGGGCGGAGGCGTAGGGATCGAGATGATGGCGGATCGCGTCCTCCAGGCGCAGGAAGACACCGTTGTGCATGAACGCCGGCATGACGGCGGCGTTCCGCAGCGGTGTCGTCCTGAACATGTAGCGGTCGGCCAGGTTGCCGGTGACCTGCTCGAGTCCGAGATCCTCGTTTGCGCCGGGGCCGTCGAAGGTCACGTTCCCGACCGACGGGGCGATCTGCGGCACCCCGATCACGTGCTGCCGGAAGTCGCTGAACATCTCGTTCGACTCGCCCGACACGGCATGGCACTGGACGCACCCCGCCTTGCCGAAGAACAGCAGGGCGCCGTTCTTCTGCGCGTCCGTCAGGGCGTGCCGCGACCCGCGCGCGAACTGGTCGATCGGCGCGTCCGCGAAGACCAGGGTGAATTCGAACTCCGCGATCGCCTTGCCGAAGTGGTCGAAGGTGATCGGGGCACCCGCGGCGACGTCCGTGAACACCTGGCCGAACAGCTTGCGGTACGGGACCAGGGCGTTGAGCCTTCGGAGAACCTCGGTCCGGATGTCGAAGTTGTCCCCGGGGAAGGCGAAGCCGGCGACCTCGACGCGCTCCGTCGGCGGGATGAACGCCTGCGCCACGAGCAGGTGGGACTGGTACGACAGCGTCAGCCCCTCGGGCGGAGGAAAGATGAAGCCGGCGCTGTTGTCGAACGGATCCCCCGACAGCGACGCGAAGCGCGAGTTCCACATCAAGGTGGGATAGAGCGCCGTGTTGATCGCCAGCGGTGTCCGACGCTGATTGCGCGGACCGGCGCGGTGCGGCCCGACGATCAGATTGTTGTCGATCCCGATGGCGATCGACTGGGTGTCCCCGAACCCGTTGGTGGGGGAGTGACAGCCGGCGCAGGTGTTGTCGCCGTTCAGCCCGCCGACGATGTCGAACCAGAGCAGCCGGCCGAGGTCGGCGCGCGCCTGGTCGATCGGTCGCCCCAGCCTCGTCCGGAACGTCGATTCGATTCGGCCGGTGAAGCCGCTCGTCTGCAGCAAGGCGGCCAGCTCGGCGTCCAGCGACTTGCTCCCGTCCGCGAGCGACGATCCGGCGAGACCGATCGACAGAACCGCGGTCAGAAAGGCCACAGGGCTCCATCTCATGGGTGCATCCTCTTCGATTTGCCGGGCTTCAGCCGCTCAGTGGCCGCAGTATACGCCCGGCGTGCCCCTCCACTTCCATCGTCCCTGCAAGAGTGCTACCGTCCCCGGTCATGCGCCGCTGCCCCTCCTGCGCCCACGACGTGCCGGACGACGGCCGCTTTTGCCCGGCCTGCGGTCTTCCTCTCGACGCCGCGTCCTGGTCGCCGACCAGGACCGAGGCGCACCGCCCGCGCGGGAGCCGGGACGAATCCGCGGAACCGGCGGCGGCGCGGGTCACGCCCTCCGCATCGTTCCAGCAGGGGCGCTTCCTTCCCGGCGCTCTGGTGGGGGGCCGATACCGGGTGATCGGCCTCATCGGGAGCGGAGGGATGGGAGAGGTCTACCGCGCCGACGATCTCAAGCTGGCCCAGGCGGTGGCGCTCAAGTTCCTTCCCGAGAACGTGGAGCGGGACGCGGGCCGGCTGTCCCGACTGCTCAACGAAGTCAGGATCGCCCGTCAGGTGTCGCACCCTGGTGTCTGCCGGGTCTACGACGTCGTGGAGACGGAGGGGCGGCACTTCATCTCCATGGAGTTCGTCGATGGCGAGGACCTGGCGACGCTGCTCCGGAGAATCGGCCGGCTGCCGCGGGACAAGGCGCTCCAGATCGCCCGGCAGCTCTGCGCCGGTCTCGCCGCCGCGCACGAGCAGGGTGTTCTTCACCGCGACCTCAAGCCCGCCAACATCATGATCGATGGCCGGGGCCGGGCGAGGATCACCGACTTCGGCCTGGCCCGCCTGGTCGGAGAGAGCGACGGCCGGGAAGCGCACGCGGGAACCCCGGCCTACATGGCGCCCGAGCAGCTCGCCGGCGAGGACGCCTCGGTGCGGAGCGATCTGTACGCCCTCGGTCTCGTCCTGTACGAGCTGTTCACCGGCCGGGCGGCGTTCAAGGCGGTCACGCCGGCTGACCTGCGGCGTTTGCAGAAGGAGACTACCCCCGCCAGCCCCTCCGGTCTCGTCGAAGGCTTCGACCCGGTGGTCGAGCGGGTGATCCTCCGCTGCCTGGAGAGCGATCCACACAAGCGCCCCGGGTCGGCCCTGGCGGTCGCCGCCGCCTTGCCTGGCGGCGATCCACTGGCGGCGGCGCTGGCCGCCGGCGAGACACCGTCCCCCGATCTGGTCGCCGAGGCGGGTGGGGTCGGCACCCTTCGTCCGGCGGTGGCCGGTGTCTGCCTCGGCGGGCTGGCTCTCGGTTTCCTCGCCGTGGTCGCCCTCTCCGCCAGGACACAGCTGGTCCGCGTCGTCCCCCTCCCGAAGCCGCCCGAGGTCCTGACCGAGAGGGCGCGGGAGATCGCCCATCGGCTCGGCTATCCGGAGATCGCCGCGGACAGCACGTACGGCTTCAATTACGACGAAGGCGCGATCGGACGCCTCGTCGAGCTCGATCGTTCCGGCGGACGCTGGGGTCGGCTCGCCGGCGAGGTGCCGGGGGTCATCTACTTCTGGTACAAGCAGGGACCGCGCTTTCTGATCCCGTCGAACTACCTGGCCCGCAGCCCCTCCTACGAAGATCCGCCGATCGCGCTCCCGGGCATGATGGGCATCCAGCTGGATCCGGTGGGGAATCTCCGCCGCTTCGAGTTCGTGCCGCCGGAGCGCGACGATTCGCGCGGCCCCTGGCCGGAGACCGACTGGTCGCGCTCCTTCGCCGAGGCGGGTCTGGATCAGCGTGATTTCAGCGCCGTCGATCCCTCCTGGTCGCCGCCTTCCTACGCCGATCGCCGCGCGGCATGGGAAGGCTCCTGCCCGGGCCGGCCGCAGTCCCGGATCCGGATCGAGGCGGCGTCGTACCATGGACGCCCCAACTTTTTCACGATCATCGAACCCTGGACGCGGGCCGACCGGGCGGACATCCCGACGGCGATGGTCTGGGAAAACGTTTCCAGGGGGCTCTTCGGCGTCGTGGTCGCCTCGACCCTGATCGCCTGCATCCTCCTCGCGAGGAGGAACACGCGTCTCGGGCGCGTCGATCACAAGGGCGCGACGAGACTGGGGCTGCTCGCCATGGGCGGGGACTACCTCGGGTGGCTCCTCAAGGCCCACCATGTCCCGGAGGTGAAGGAGATGGGTCGTTGCCTCCTCGAGCTGGCGCTTCCTCTTCTCATCGGCTGCACGGTCTGGGCCTTCTATCTGGCGCTCGAGCCCTACGCGCGGCGTCTCTGGCCGCGGATGCTCGTCTCGTGGGTGCGCGTCCTGGACGGCCGGTTCCGGGACCCGCTGGTCGGCCGGGACGTCCTGCTCGGGTTGCTCGTCGGAACCGGTCTGGCGCTTCTCGACGATCTCTCCGTCGCGACCCCAGGCTGGCTCGGTTGGGCCGCCATCCGTCCCGATCAGGGGGACCCCCGCCTCGGCTTCCAGCTGATCAGCCTGCGAGGCTTGCGGTTCTCCCTGGGGAACCTCGTCGGCAACCTGATACCGACTCTCTTCTTCCCGCTGCTCTTTCTCATCGTCCTGCTGCTCCTGCGCCTGCTGCTCAGGAGGCAGAGCTTGGCCATCGGGGCGTTTCTGGCGCTCGGCACCGTGCTGGACTACAACCCGGGCGTCAATCTTTTCCTGCACGTCGCGACCGTCGTCCTGTCGACGACCCTCATCCTGGTCGCTCTCTTCCGCTGCGGTCTCCTGACGACGGTGATCGCCTCGTTCGTCGGCACGGTCATGACTTACTACCCGCTGACGTTCGATCTTTCCGAATGGTCCGGGGGAAACACCGTCCTGGTGATTCTGGTCACCGCGGGTCTGGCGGCCTACGGGGTCCGCATGTCGCTGGGGAGACGACCGATCGACCGCGATGCGGTTCTCGAGACCTGAAGCACCCGGTCGGCCTCAGGGCGACCGGATCGCCCGGAGGAACAGGAGCGCTGCTCCGACCGCCAGGAGCGCGGCGCAGGCGAAGGCGGCGCCCGGGAAGCGGACCGGGGCGTCATCGGCCGAGAAATGGCCGAACAGCTGGGTCATGAGCGGAGGGCCGGCGATGGAGCTGATGCTGTAAAGACTGGCGACGCCGCCCTGCAGCTCGCCCTGGGCATCGGCGGGAATCTGTTTCGACATGATGGCGATCACGGAGGGGTGGACGAGCCCGGCGAGCAACCAGGTCAGCATCGCGGCGTACATCATCCAGCCGCGGGTCGCGAGGGCGTAGCCGAGATAGGCCGTTGCTCCCGACAGCAGACCGGCCAGGGCGGCGTTGCGCTCGCCGATGCGCGGAACGAGCACGCGCGTCAGCCCGGCGGTGCTGAGGGCCATGAGGATTCCGACGAACGCGAGCGAGGCGCCGACCTCGGCCTCGGACCAGTGGAACTTGAGCATCGTATAGTACGCCCAGGTGCTCGGGAGCGACTGGTGCCCGAGCTGCCACAGGAACAGCGCCGCCATCAACCCGATGACTTCCGGGTACCTGCGTACTTGAAGGAGGGTCCCCAGCGGGTTGGCGCGTTTCAAGTCGAACGGCCGTCGTGAGCCCGGCGCCAGAGACTCCGGCAGGACGAAGAAGCCGAAGGTCAGGTTGAGCAGCGCCAGACCGGCGGCCACGAAGAACGGAGCGCGGGGGCCGAGCGCCCCGAGCAGACCGCCGGCGGCCGGCCCCAGGATGAAGCCGCTTCCGAAGGCGGCGCCGATCAGCCCGAAATTCTGGGCGCGCCTCTCGGGCGGGCTGACGTCGGCGAGGTAGGCGTAGGCCGGGGTGTACGAGGCGCCCGCCATGCCCGCGATCGTCCGCCCGACGAACAGCCAGGCGAGGCTCGGCGCGAGCCCCATGATCAGGTAATCGATGCCAAGGGCGAAGAGAGAGAAGAGAATCACCGGCCGGCGCCCGAAGTGGTCGCTCAGGTTGCCGAGCACCGGCGCGCAGAAGAACTGCATCACCGCGTAGGCGAACCACAGCCAGCCGCCGTAGATCGAGGCGCGACTGAGACCCTCGCCGGTCAGATCACGGATGAGATCGGGCAGGACCGGCAGGATGAGACCAAGCCCGATGGAGTCGATGAGGACCGTTATAAAGATGAAGAGGACGGCGCTCCGGCCGGCCGGCGTCCTGGTCATGGCCGGGGAGCCTACGCGAAGAGGGGCGCGCGAACAAGCGGCAACGTGGGAGCCGGGGACCGGACGCGGGGGCCCGCCACCCGTTCAGGCGCTTTCCGACTCGATCTCGTCGTACGTCGCCATGCGCCGCACGCGCGGACCCTCCAGCCGCTCCGCCTGGAACAGGATCAACGCGGCGAGCCGGCGGGCCTCCTGGCGGGCGAGACGCACCACCCGGTAGTCCTCCGGCGCGGTTCCCTTGATGTGCACCTCGACACAGGATCGGAACGGATTGCGCACCACCAGCACCTCACCCGCGACTTCGTCCGCGACCTTCATGGGCCCTCCCTCGGCACGATCGCCTCCTGCGTGGGACCGGACCACCCGGTCCACACACGGACACGGTGGCCCTTCCAGGTGGAGATTCCGTGACGGTCGGGTCGCGATTGCGTGAAGCGTCCGGCGGAGGGCGGCGCCCTCGTTAGCGCGCGGGCGAGAGGAAGCTGAAGGCGGGGTCGAGAGGCGGCAGGGGCACGCCGAAGAACACGCGCCGCTGGATGCGCGGGAACAGACCCGAGCGGACAGCGATCGGGAGCAGCCGCGGGATGATCCACTTGAGCACCGGGTTCTGGGTCCCCGACCCGAACAGAGTCCGGCCGACGGCGCGTTGCAGACGGTGCAACGTGCGCACGTCCGTCTCGCGCAGCTCCTGGACCCTGGCGAGGGCGCCGCGGGGGATCGGCCCCTTCCCCAACCGGGGATAGATCTCCTGGGCGGCGATCGCGGCGGTCGACAACGCCACGTTGACACCGATCGCCCCCGCCGGGCTCATGGTGTGGGCCGCGTCGCCGATGAGAAGCAGACCGTCCTTCGCCCAGTCGCGGACCAGGAGAATGACGCCCGGCAGCGGAATGAACTGCGTGAAGTCGCGCAGATTCGCGGAGAAAGCCGCGAACAGCGGGCTCAGCCGACCCACCCGGTCCGCCACCGCGCGAATCCCCTCCGCCTTCCATTCCTTCCAGCGGTTCCCGGTGAGCATGAGCCCCGCCTGGATCTGGTTCGGGTACTTCGGGAGCAGGAGCACCGGCGTGACACCGAGCGCGAAGTAGATCGTCTTCGACCAGCCGGCCGGCGGATCGATGACGAACCAGACGACGTCGAAATCGTGGTGCTCGTACTCGGTTTCGAAACGGCCGAGCCGCCTGACGATCGAGTGCCGGCCGTCGGCGCCCACCACGACGTCGGCGTGGATTTCGAACGGCTGGGTCCCGTGACGCAGTCCCTTGACGCCGGTCACCACGCCCGCCTCCTCGATCAGCTCGGTGACCCGCGCGCCCATCCAGAGGTGGAAACCGCCGAAGGCGCTCGCCTTCCGCGCGAGCGCCTGCAGGAAAATCGGCTGCGGCATCCAGATGGCGTACGGGTAGTCGGGAGCGATTCTCTTGAAGTCGAATCCGGCCCTGGGCAACCCGCCGATCAGAAGCTTTCCTTCGGTCAGTCGCAGATGCTCCTGCTCGAGCATGTAGGGGAGAAGGCCGATCTGATCGAGCAGTCGCGCCGTGCTCGGCTGCAGGACCTCGCCGCGGAACTCGCGGTCGAAGGTCTCGTGCCCCTCGAGGACGATCACGTCCGCGCCGCGCTTCGCGAGGAGCAGCCCCAGGAGCATCCCCGCGGGGCCGCCGCCGACGATGCAGGCGCCCGTGCGCGCGCTGGCGAGCGCACCCCGATCCTCTAGCAGCAGCTGATCCCCGCGCGACACGAACCGACTCCGCCGCCGCAATCGGCGTCCGACTTCACGAGGCACCACCAGCGGCCGGCCCGCTCGACGCCAGAAGGATCAGCGCGATCAGGACAGACAATCCGGTGACGCTCGCGAAATTCCTGGTTCGAGACATCGTGAGTGCCCCGACTCTACCCGGGAAGCCCGTTCCTGATCAAGCGACGTGCTACTCCGGTCGGCGGTCTGCGCCAATCTCTTTTCGGGCGGGGGACCACATGGCGGGAAGACCCGAGCCGGTCCGCGGTCCCGACGACTCTGCGGAAATTCCCGGCGATTCCCTGGCAAGCTCCGCCGGTATCCAGGCCGGGAGCGGCATGAGAAGAAGATCCGCGAGCGCGTTGACGTACGGCTCGTAAGTCCGCCGGAGACCCGCGAGACGCCGCGCGGTCTCGGCGGGGTCGGCCGGCGGCTTGCCGGCTTTGCCGAGCAGCTCGACGAGCCGCGCGAAGTCCGTGTCGGAGAGACGATCCGGGGAGGGCGCCCGCGGTTCGAGATGGAACACCCGGGCCAGGTCGACGACGGCATGCCTGGCCATCGCGAAGGTGACCCGGGCCTGCCAGACCGAGCCGTCCCGTTCCCCGGCCAGGAGGAGCGCGCAGGTGTCGAGGATCGTCGTCAGCGCCGCCAGCCACGACTGGTTGGCGTGCTGCGACCGGAAGTACGCAAGGATCGGGTACGAGATGTGGGTCTCCATCAGCTCGGCCGTCCAGCGCTCCCATTCGTGCAGGAATGCGTCCAGGTGGTGGAGATGATCGCGGCCATGGCGGTGCAGCAGCTCGCCGACGGTCGGGGGAGAGCCGGCTCTCGGGTCGAGAAGCGTGATCGACACCTCCCGCCGGGAGAAGGAGGTATAGAGAACGGGGAAGTACCCGATGACGAGCGCCAGGAAACCGAACCCGAGTCCCGACTCGACGACCGTCAGACCGCGCGCCAGCGGGCCGCGCGGCGCCACGTCGCCCAGGCCGAGCGTGAAGAAGGTCGTGCCGCTCAGGTACAGGTAGGTGCGGAAGGAAGGAGACTCGCCGGCCGTGTGCATCGTCGTGCCGAGAGACCAGTGCAGCGTTCCGAACCCGAGCACCAGGCCGGCGGCCCACATCGCCAGGAGAATCAGGAGCGAGATCGGTCCGAACACGCCGAGGAACGACTCGCGTCGCGGCCGCGAGGCGATCCGGCGGGCGATCGCCGACCAGGGTGTCCAGATCGACCGGTACACGACGCGCGCCAGGCGCAACCGGCGTGTGACGCGGCGGGGCAGCACCGTGACCTCGAAAGCGTCCCAGAGAACGATGACGATCAGCGCGACGGCAAACAGTGTGACGGACAGTGTCACCGGTGGCTCCTCGGGGCGGCGGGCCCCCGGGCCACGGAGCTGAGGCCCCGACCGCCGGCGCGGTCGGGGCCCGTCGCGTGACCCGGGAGACGGCCGGTCTTATTGACCGCGGGTGTACCAGGTGCCGCCGGGGCCGCTGTAGCTGGCACCCTCGCCCCAGACGACGTAGTTCTTCCCACCGGCATCGACAGCGATCTCCCCATAATCGCCGTACGGGAACGCGTAGCCGTCGACGGTCTTGTAGGGAGCCCCCGAGGTCAGATTCGACAGACGAAGGTCGGTGCTCCAGGTCGAGCCGCCGTTCGTGGTGCGCTTGTACCATGTGTTCCATCCGGACTGGCTGCGCACGCGGTCGTCCTGGAACCAGACGCGGAAGTCGCCGGCGGCCGTCGGATGCGCGGCCGCGGCGGGGAAGGCGTTGTTCACGGTCGCGGAGGCGACCGAGATCTTCTGCCGCGCCGTCCAGGTGGCGCCGCCGTCGGTCGACGTGCGCACGTACATCTGCTCCTGCACGTCGGGCGTGTCGTTGGCGTTGTAAACGATCAGGAGCTTCCCGGCGCTGTCGATCGCCAAGGCCGCCTGCGAGCCGAAGAATCCCTGCTGGCAACCCGCCGCCCATGCACAGGGTGGAGTCTCACGGGACGTGTCGATGTGGACGTCGCTCCAGGTCGCGCCGCCGTCGATCGTCTTCAGGACTTCGACGAACACGTCCCCGTTGTAGTTATTCCCGCTGGTGTAAGTGGTCGTCGCGAACCAGGCGACCATGGGGTTCGTCGGCGACACCGCCCCGCCGGAATGGAACCAGTAGCGCGTATCGGTGTTCGTCTTCACCGGCGCGGAGAACGAGACACCGAAATCGTGGGACGAGACGATGTAGCTGTCGCTGGAATTGAACCCGAGATAGACGTGCTGGCCGTCCTTCGAGATGTTCAGCCACGGCTTGTCGTTCCACTGCGGTTTCTTCCCCTTCCCCGACCACGAGATGCCCGGCGTCCAGGTCGCCCCGTGGTCCATCGATCTCACGAAGGTGGAGCCGGGCGTGAACGCATCGAGCCACACGGCGTAGACCCATCCGCTCGTCGCGACCTGGATTTGCGGGTCGTACTGAGACCTGCCCGAGGTCGACAGGAACTGCTCCGTCCAGGTCGCCCCGCCGTCGGCGGATCGACGCAGGACGATCGCCGGCATCTTGCAGTTGCCGCACGGCTTCGGTCCCGTGTAGCGTGTCGTCAGCTGGTAGACGTAGTTCGAATTCATCGGGTCGACGGCGGTAGCGGGCTCCCAGTCGTCCTCGCCGCTCATGGCCCGCTCATTGTCCCACCCGGAGGCGGGCGGTGCGGCGGGCGCCACCGCGACGACGGTCTCGGCGGCAAACGAACGGCCGGTGCCGATCTTCTTCCCATTGTCTCCATTGTCCTGCCTGGCCTTCGACATTTCCGAACCGACCGCCACGCATCCGGCGACCGACAGCGCGAGCGCGATGACCGGCAGGCGCTTCCAGATCGCCGATTCATGGCATCCCTGCGATGCTGAGCCCATGTCCCTCTCCCCCTCGATAACCAACTGGTTCGCGGCAGAACTACTGCGGCGGGTGACGACGATTGATCGATTTCAAAGGCCGGAGGTGCCCTGGAGCTCATGCAGAGCCTCATGGGTGAGGCGCGGGACCGCGACCACTTCACACAGTGTTGCTGCCCATGAAACAGAGTTCGGTGTAGGAAAAATCGAGCCGACTATAGCACGGACGGCGGGCACAATTGCCCACCACGCGGTCCAAGGATTCGGGGTAGCCTGACGCAGGCGTGGTAACCTTTCGCAGTCACGCCACCTGTGAGGGATCCAGGTCGATGCGCTGCCCGTCGTGCGCCAGCGATATCCCCGAGCCCGGCCGTTTCTGTCCCGGCTGCGGTGTGTCGCTCGGTTCTCCTGACAGCACACCCACACGAACCGTCGTACGGGCGCCGGGCTCGGGGGCAGAGTCCCCGCCGGCTGCAGCGGTCGCCCGTGGAATTTCCCCGGACGCAATCGGCTCAAGCACCCCGGGGTCCGACGGCGGTGAGCGATTTCCCCTCGGCACGCTCCTCGACGGCCGGTATCGCATCGTGGGGCTCCTGGGTCGGGGCGGGATGGGAGAGGTCTACCGCGCCGACGACCTGAAGCTGGGGCGACCCGTCGCCCTCAAGTTCCTGCCGCGGGGGCTCGAGACCGAGCCGCGCCGTCTGGGCCGCTTCCTCAACGAGGTGCGTCTCGCGCTTCGAGTGACCCACCCGAACGTCTGCCGCGTCCACGACATCGCAGAGGCGGACGGACAGCATTTCCTGTCGATGGAGTACGTCGACGGAGAGGACTTGGCCTCCCTGCTGCGCCGGATCGAACGGTTCCCCAGGGATCGGGCGATCCGGGTCGCGCGCCAGATCTGCGCGGGGCTGGCGGCGGCGCACGAGCAGGGGATCCTGCATCGCGACCTGAAACCGACCAACATCATGATCGATGGCCGCGGTCAGGTGAAGATCACCGATTTCGGGCTGGCGGGGATCGCCGACGAGCTGAAGGGGCCGCAGGCGCGTCTCGGCACGCCGGCCTATATGGCGCCGGAGCAGCTCGAAGGCCGCGAGGTGACGGTCCGGAGCGACATTTACGCGTTGGGTCTCGTGCTCTACGAGCTGTTCACCGGCAGGACGGCGTTCGAGGGGCGCACGCCCGAGGAGCTGGCGCGACGCCAGCGCGAGACGACGCCGGTGAGCCCGGCCAGTCTCGTCGACGGGCTCGACCCGTCGGTGGGGCGGGTGATCCTGCGCTGTCTCGAGAAGGACCCGAAGCTGCGCCCCGCGTCGGCCCTCGCCGTGGCGTCGGCCCTGCCGGGAGGGGATCCGATCGCCGCCGCCCTCGCCGCCGGCGAGACGCCCTCTCCGGAGCTTCTCGCCGAGGCCGGGCAGAGCGGCGGCGTGCGGCCCGCCGTCGCCTGGGCGGCTCTCGGCATCTTCGTGGTCGGGGCGGCGAGCGTGGTCCTGCTCCGAGGGGGAGCGGATCTCGTGAGGATGGTTCCGCTTCGCAAGCCGCCGGAGGCGCTCGCCGAGCGCGCCCGCGACATCATCCGTGCCGCGGGCTACGAAGAGGAGCCCGCCGACAGCCTCGGCGGTTTTCTGCCCAATGCATCCTACCTGGTACATCTGGAGAAACTGGGGCAGCGACCCGATCCGTGGCTGCGCCGGGCTCGGCCCGCGGCAGTGCTCTACTGGCACCGGCAGAGCCCGAAGCCTCTCGAGAAGTTCTCGGCGGGGAGCGAAGGCGACTGGTTCACCGACCCGCCTTACGACGTGCCGGGCATGGTGCGGGTCGGCCTCGATACGGAGGGACGGCTCCAGAGCTTCACCGCCGTCCCGCCGGAGCACGCCGACGCCGGAGAGCCGCCCGCCGGAGCCGATTGGGGGCCGCTTCTGTCGGCCGCGGGTCTGGATATGGCCGCGCTCCGCGAAGTCGCTCCGTCCTGGTCGCCGCCGGTGTTCGCGGATCGTCGAGCGGCCTGGGAAGGCGTCTATCCCGACGCGCCCGATGTCCCGATCCACGTCGAGACGGCCTCGAACCGGCGCCGACCGGTCTGGTTCCGCATCATCGAGCCCTGGACCGAGCCGGCGACGGCGCAAGACCACCCGCAGGTCGCGGCGAGCCGCGCCCAGCAAGCGGTGTTACCCATGGTCTTCTTGATCGTCCTCGTCGGGGCGGCGACCCTCGCCGTCAGAAATCTCCGTCTCGGTCGCGGCGATCGTAGGACGGCGCTGCGGTTCGGCCTGTATCTGGGCGGAGTGCGGATGCTCTGGCTTCTCGGCGCTCATCACATCGCGAGCCCGGCGGAGACCGCTCTGTTCGTGTCTCACATCGCCTTCGCGATGTATCGCGTCGGCCTCATGTGGGTGTTCTACATGGCGCTCGAGCCTTATGCGCGCCGTCTGTGGCCGGAGATGCTCGTGTCGTGGGTCCGCTTGTTCGGCGGCCGGTTCCGGGATCCTCTCGTCGGCCGGGATCTCCTGGTCGGAGCGCTGCTGGGCGTCGCGCTGCCGCTGACGAGCTGCCTGTTGCGCTGGATCCCGGCCCGATTCCAGCTCGCGCCGTTCCAGCCCGATCGCAGCCTGTGGGAGTTCGAGGCGCTGCGTGGATTCCGCCATACCTGCGCCGCCATCGCGGGGGTCCACACGGAGAGCGTGCTCAATTTTCTGGTCCCGATCATGCTGTTGCTGGTCCTGCGCATCCTCCTGCGCAGCACCTGGGCGGCCGTCGCCATCGTCAGCGTGGTGGGGGGAATCGGCTTCTACCCCGGGTCGGGTGATGTCATCGTCTTCGGCGCGTCCTTCCTGCTCTCGGCCTGCATGGTCTGGTTCGTGCTGTTCCGTTTCGGCCTGCTGTCGACCCTTGCGGGGATGTCGATGGCGCACCAGTTCACCAACTTGCCGGTCACGTTCAATCTCTCGGCCTGGTACGCGGGGGCGGGCCTGCCCTCGCTGCTCCTGACGCTCGCGGTGGCGGTATGGGCGTTCCGAATCTGCGTGGCCGGCCGCCCACTCTTCCGCGACGAGATCCTCGAAGCCGAAGCCCCCGCGCGCGCCGCCCGCTGATCGTCCCGCTCGTTCGGGCGCGGGTCGTACGGCTCGAGGGCGCGTCGCCGCGCTTCGAGTCGTGCGACATCCGCGGCAACCACGGCAGCGCCGCGGGAGGTGTGTTCGCCAGCGCCTCGGCGATCACCCTGGTCGACAGCGTCCTGGCTGGAAACCAGGGACAGTCGGGCGGGGCGGTGCGATTGTCCGGATCGCCGTCGAGCCTCCTTCAATTCAATACGATCGCCGCGAACACCTCCGGAATCGGCGGCGCGGGGATTCGGCTGGAGTCGTCTTCCGCGAGCATCACCGACTGTGTGGTGGCGTCCAACCGCTCCCTCTCCGGTCAGGTCGGCGGCGTGTATGTGGACGGCGCGAGCGCGGTGGTCATCGTTTCCACCGACGTCCACGGCAACCTCGATGTGGATTACCAGGCGCGCATGGATCCGACCGGCACCAACGGCAACATCTCGCAGGATCCGGTGTTCCGTGACCTGGAGACTCTCGACCTGCGGCTCGCAGAGACGTCGCCGGTCATCGACGCGGGCGGACCGATCGCGGTGCCGTTCGATCTGACGGGCGCCGCCCGCCCACTCGACGGGAATCGGGACGGCCGGGCCGTTCCCGACATCGGTGCGTACGAGTTCGATCGCCATGGAGAGCCAACCCACCGTCTTCACGCCTCGAATGTTGAGCCACGTGCAGCCCCAGATCACGATGAGACTGATGCCCCACCTGGCCCACCGGCCGGGATCGTGGGCGAACAGACCGGCCACGTAAGCGGCGACGAGGGGCGGGTACAGCGCGGCATCGAGCACCCAGGTGATCCAGTCGAGCATGGCGAACTGGAACGACCAGAACGGGCCGAGCCCGGCGCGAAACCATTGATAGATTCCCCCTTCGGCCGGCAGGACCGAGACCAGCTCCGCGACGATCAGGGCGTACGGGACGGCCCAGACGATCGCCATCGCGCTCAGGACGAAGAGGGCGAGCCCCGGTCCGGCCCGCGGGATGATCTCCTCGAGCCCGTACGGCCCGCCCGAGAGAAGGACGAACATCGTGGCGAGAAGCGCCAGGGGTCGCATCTCGCGCCGCAGACCGCTCCCCGGAACCTCGTCATGAAACATCGTTGCGCCCTGGGATAGTGATCGAGCCTATTCGGCCGTCCTGTCGTTGCCCGGGGGCCCCCGGTGTGGTACATGTCCCGCAACGGCATGCGCCGGCAGGGCGCACGCGTGGATCGGCCTCATGTTAAGCGAGGTGCGGTCACGCGCGGGAATCCTGGAGGGGGCGAACATGGGCGGCGAGACCGGCGCGGACGTGGATCGCGAGACCGCCGGGTCGTCCTCGATGCGGCCGACGCTCCCCGCGCGCGACTACTACGCCGAGGAAATCTTCGAGCTCGAAAGGGAACGGATTTTCTTCCGCAACTGGTTCTGCGTCGGCCGGGAGGAGCAGATCCCCGAGCCCGGCGACTTCATGGTGCGCGACGTGACGGGCGAGAGCCTGGTCGTCGTTCGCGACGACGCGCGCACGTTGCGGGCGTTCTACAACGTGTGCCGGCATCGTGGGACGCGGCTGTGCGAGGGCGAGGGGTCGGCCGTGAAGGCCCTCACCTGCCCGTATCACGCCTGGACCTATTCTCTCGATGGCCGCCTGATCGCCACGCCGAACATACCGGAGATGGAGGGCTTCGATCGCGCCCGGCACGGATTGCACGCGGTCGCGCTGCAGTCGTGGGAGGGATTCATCTTCGTCAACCTGTCGGCCGAGCCCGGACCGCTCGAGCGCCAGCTCGGCGAGTGGCCGGGCTACCGGCGCTACCGGCTCGCGCGTCTCCGGGTCGCGCACCGGTTCGCCTACGACGTCGCGGCAAACTGGAAGATCATCCACGAGAACTACAACGAGTGTCTCCATTGCCCCAAGGTTCACCCCGAGCTGGTGAAGGTGATCCCGCTCTATCGCCGGGGAGTCCTCGTCGAGTCGGACGGTATCTGGGGGAATCGTCTGGTCGAGGGGGCGACCTCGTTCACGCGCACCGGACGCTCGCGGCTGCCCGTGTTTCCGGACCTGACGGAGCAGGAGCGCGGGGTCTACAACGGCATGACCGTCTTCCCCAACCTGATCCTCGACTGCTTCCCGGACAACGTGCTGTATTCCATCCTGTGGCCCGGCGCGCCGGAGCGCACGGGCGTGACCTGCGGTCTTCTCTTCGATCCATCGACCATCGCGCGCAACGACTTCGATCCCCGCGAGATCGTGGAGTTCCACGATCTGATCAACCGGCAGGACTGGGGTATCTGCGAGCGGGCCCAGCTGGGGCAGCGGTCGCGCGCCTACAAGCGCGGTGTCTATCCTCCCCAGGACGAATGGGTCTACGAGTTCGATCAGCATTACCTGCGCGAGCGGGGGCCCGAGGCCTAGGTCGTCCCGTGGTCACGGGCCCGGCCGCTCCTGAGCGCCGGTCGCGGCGGCAGACGCGGCGCCGACGTCCGGCAGAACGGGTTCGGCTGAGATGCGGATCGTGTGGAGCGCGCCGAAGTCGGCAGCCAGCTCGCCGGGTCCGGCGGGGAAATCGTTCCGGCTGAAGATGTAGGCAAGCACGTCGGCGTATTTCTGGCGGGTCATCTGCGCGGCGGCATCACCCGGCGGCATCGATGTCCGAACCCATTCGAACAGGTCGCCGGCCGTCTTCCGGCGCCAGCGGTCGAGGAAAGTCTCCCCGATGAGCGGCGGCACGATCTGCGAGCCGGTCATCTCCTCCTTGTGGCAGCGGACACACGTCGTGAAATAGACCTCCTCGCCCCGCCGGCGCTGCTCGACGGTGTAGACGCCGTCCCGGAGACTGCGCGGCGGCGTTCCCGAAGCGTCCGCAGGGGAGAGGTCCCGTGGCAGCGTCCGGACAGCGCAGCCGATCGCGAGCAGGACGATGGCCGCCGGCCACGCTCTCACGACTTGACGACCTTCTCCATGTACCACTTCACGAAGTCGGCCGGATATTTTTCGTGGCCGGCGTACCGTCCTGAGCCGTAAGCGCCCGAGGTGATGCCGAGGTGGTTGTTCTCGACGATCCAGATATCCTCCTGGATCGTGATGTCCCACAGCGCCATCAGCCGATCCACCACGTAGTCCTTCCCCTCGACGGCCTTGGGATGGACCAGCCAGAAGATCTCGCAATCGGTGCGGGCGACGTCGCGCGGCGTGAACCGGGCGACGGCCACGTGGTCGTCGTACGCCTGCCAGTACCCGGTCGACCAGGCCGTGGTGGCGATGTTGGTCGTGTGGGTCCAGTCCTTGATGCCGGGGAGCAGCGGCCCCACGGGCTTGCCGTCGAGCGAGCCCGTCAGGAACCCGGGATTCAGCTCGCCGTCCAGGGCCTCCGGGTCGTTCGCCCCGCCCATCCCCATCCCCTTGCTCACGGCGGCCTCCCGCCGTGCCGCCCGGGCGATCCACGCTTCGACCTCCTTGCCTCTCTGGGATTGCTGCAGGTCCGAGAGCGTGTAGTCCCAGTTGTGTGTCGTGACCAGGTTCTTGTGCGACGGTCCGCAGTGATAGCACTCGAGGAAGTTCTCGATCGCCAGCTTCCAGTTGGCCTTGATCGGGTAGAAGCGGCGGGCGCCGATCTTCAGGCCGGCGAAACCGTATTTCTTCGCCACCTCGGTGTACCACTCGAAATCGCTCTCGAAATCCGGCGGCCGCTCGTCGCGCGACAGGTTGACGAAGATGTGTCCCTCCGCGATGCGCATGTGGCACGGAACGAGACCGTTCTTCGACGGGTCGAAGTCCTTCGGCATGCGGTACGACTGGACGAGACGTCCGTCGAGATCGTAAGTCCAGCCGTGGTACGGGCAGCGGAACACCGGCGTGTTGCCGCTGGCGCTGAGCTGTCGCACCGAAAGCCGCGGGTCGCCCGGTCGGGGGTCGTCGCTGTCCCGGCACAGTCGGGAGCCGCGGTGGCGGCAGACGTTGTGGAGCGCCTTGACGGCGCCCTCGGCATTACGCACGAGAATGACGTTCTCGCCGCGGCCGAACTCGAACACGAAATAGTCGCCCGGGTTGGGAATGCGGCTCTCGTGATCGACCATGAGCCAGAAGGTGTCGGCGATGAAGCGTTCGTCGATCGGGTACTGGGCCGGGTCGAGGTAGTACTGCGCCGGAATGGTCGTGCCCTCCCGCCAGCCGCTCGCGGCGCGCGCCGGAGCCGACGAGGGTGTCGCTTTCGACGCGACCGGCGTGTCGGCGGCGACCGCGGTGCCGAGCACCGATGGGAACGCCATGCCGGCGGCGCCGACCGCGCCGGCCGCCAGCGTCGTCTTCGCGAAGTCGCGGCGATCCACCTTCCTCCTGGTTTTCATGAAGACCTCCGTATAGAAGCCTCGAGGATACTCACGCGGTCCGACAGCGGCCGACTAGCCGCGCGATTCGGGGAAACGCGGCAGACCGTCGTCCGGGATCGGCTCCCAGGGTGCGGCGTACGCGACGTACGCGCGGGCCGACGGGCGGATGCCCGGGTCGGCGTCGAATGTGCCCATGCGGACGCTGATCACCTGGGGGTCGACCTGACTCTGGCTCCAGAGGGCCCCGCCGCAGTTCGAGCAGAACAGCTTCGCGTGGCCGTCCGGCGGACGCCAGGCCTTGATCAGCTCTTCCCCGGAAAGAATTCGCAACGAGCCGGGCGCGATACGAGCCGACACGGAAGCCGCCGTGCCGGTGCGCCGCTGGCAGCGGGTGCAGTGGCAGTAGCCGGCGGAAACGAGCGGCGCCGTGATCTCGTAGCGAACTTTGCCACAGAGGCAATGACCGGTCAGGGGGAGTTTCGCCATACCTTCATTCTACGCCCAACGAGGCGACTTCCTGACCGGTGACCGGAAGGAGTGGAGCGCTCGCAAAATGAAGAGGGAAGCCACCGACTATCGGCGGCTTCCCCCCGAATAGGCGGATCGGACGCTCCGAATGACGTCAGCGCGACGGCTTGCCCTGATCGTTCCCGGCCGCGGCGGCCTGGATCCTGCTGATCCCCTCGTGCTGCCCCTTGTCGTTGTCCTGGCAGGTCAGGGTGACGTACTCTCCTGCCTTCACGTTCTTGAGACTCGCGGCAGCGGAATCCAGGACAGGAGACGTGATGCTTGCGCCTGAATCATCCTTGAAGGTGATCGTCTTTCCCTCGACGTTGACGGAGACGATGGTCCCTTTCAGGTCGTGCGTCTTCCCCATGGCGAACGCCGATGAGCCGGACACGAGCAACATGCCGGCCATCAGAACTGCGACCATCAGGACAGCGACCCTCTTCATGGCTCCTCCTTGCTGATTTGACCGGACCTCGATAACCGTGGATCGGCTCATGAGGCGCCGGCAACCTTGACACCTGGGACTCGACGCCATCTGGAGAGCAAGTTCAATGCCACCGGGCGAACTTCTCCGGTTGGCAACCTACGGCGTTCACCTGGACGTGAAATTGCGCGGAGATCGTGAGGTACGTGTCCGCTCCCGCGGACAACCCCGGCCTCGCGCGATGTCGCCTTCGAAGGTCTATAGGGAATCGGCCGGCGCCGGGCCGCGGGAAAGAGTGACGGGTCAGCCGCGTCTGGTGTCCTTGATGCGCGCGATCCGGCCCTGTGTCGGGAACCGCCGGAACTGCAGCGCGTCATGCCCGGGCACGACGCGATCCGCCGACCCGGCCAGCTCGATCATGCGCTGCTGGTTCTTGATGTTCGCCGGCTGGTCCGCCTCGGTGAACGTGGCGCTGGCCTTGCGCTCCGCGATGTTCCGGTAGAGATAACAATTGTCCGAGGCCAGCACGAAAGGCGGTTCGCCCTCGACGCGCAGGTATTGCGAGGCATACGTGTGGCGCCCGCCGGTGTAGGCGCGAATCCCGGGAATGATCTCCACGTCGTCTCCGTCCACCAGGCGCAACCGCCCCTCCGTGTTCAACCGCACCAGCTCCTTCGCGTCGTCGGGGTCGATGCCGTCGTGGTCTCCACCGTCCTGCCACGCCTCGCCCGTGTAGTAGTGGAATTCGGCCTTCTGGATCCAGACGGTCGCCTTCGGGAACAGATCGATCCCGCCCATGTGGTCCCAATGGGCGTGGCTGATCACGACGTCCGTGACCTCCTCCGGACGCACGCCCGCGAGCTTCACGGCCTCGTCGGGGCGAAGGTAGTCGGTCACCGGGAAATACTTGAACCACTTCTCCCGGTGGAATCCGCTGTCGAAGAGGACATTCCGCCCGCCGCCGCGAATCAGCCAGACGACGAAGACCGTGTCGATGGTCTCCTCCTTGGGCGCTCCCATGACCAGATCGGCCACGGAATCGCCCGGAGAGCTGGCGTAGCGGATCGCTTGAATCGAATAATCCGGTGAGGGCGCGGCGGGAAGCGTCACGCCGGAGACCACGAGCACGAGAAGAAGCCGGATGACAAAAGAAGTCATGGAGTCTCCAATTCTCAGGAACCGCTATTCTAGACCCACACGAAGGGGAGGGGCGTTGTCATGCTCAAGCGCGTCGCCAGAAGGGTACTCGCCTTCGACGAGATCGCGCCGTTCCTCCGATGGACCCTCCGACCGCTCGCACCCTGCCTGCCCGACAGGGTCCTCGACCCCATCCCTCTCGCACCCATCGTCACCGCCCGCCTTCCCGGCGGAGGGACGATGCGTTACGGTGGCGGGAAGGATTGTCTGGCTCAATCGCTCTTCTGGCGCGGATACAGAGGCCATGAGCCCGAGACCATGGATCTGATCCATTCACTGATCGACACCTGTTCGGTCATGCTCGACATCGGCGCGAGCAGCGGCATCTTCACGATCGCGGCCGCCCTCTCGAACCCATCGCTGACCGTGCATGCCTTCGAGCCCGTGCCGCGCATCTTCGAGCTCCTGCAAAGAAACCTCCGTCTCAATGATTTGCGATCCGTGACGGCGCATCCGAGCGCCGTCTCCGACAGAATCGGGAGCCTCCCGCTGTACGTGCCTCCGGGTGACTTCCCGGCCGATGCCTCTCTCCGGCCCGGATTTCGCCCGGGATGCGACGAGATCGCCGTGCAGGCGACGACCATCGACTGCATCGTCGACGCGCACCAGCTGCCTTGCGTCGATTTGATGAAGATCGACACCGAAACAACCGAACCCGAGGTGTTGCGGGGCGGGCGCCGCGCGCTCGCGCGGTTCCGACCGTTGATCGTCTGCGAGGTGCTGAAAGGCTCGACCGAGGACGGACTCCACGACGTCCTGGACACGCAGGACTACCGCTACTACTGGATCACCCACCGTGGTCTCGAGCAGCGTTCGCGGATCGAGGGCGACCCCGCCTGTCAGGAGCGCAATTATCTTTTCGTGCCGGAAGAAAAGGTGGAGCTCGTGGCGAGGACCGCGAGACCCAACCTTGGGCGCGGCCAGTCGAGCAGGATCCGCCGGTAGTCGGGCACGAAGCGGCGTGGGCGATTCCTGCGATCCGTAGCCCACGCCCGGCGCGTTCGGTCAGTCGATTCTCCATCGGTCGACGAACCGCCATGTATAATGCCGGCGCCTGCGTCGGGGTGTGTGCCCGGCGACAACACTCTCGAGTTCTCGCTTGAAGAGACTGCGCGTCGGCGTCATCGAGCTCATCAGCGACTCGGTCTGGCAGAACTGGGGCACCCGCTTCTACGGCGCACGGTTTAGAAGACACTACGCCAGCATCATGCCCCAGGTGGTGGCGGTCTGGTGCCAGCAGCTCGGCCATCACGTCACCTACTCGACCTATTTCGGCCAGCAGGATCCGGAGAGCCTGCTTCCCCGCGAGCTGGACGTCCTGTTCGTCTCCAGCTACACGCACGCAAGCGCCACCGCCTGCGCGCTGGCCAGGCTCCATGGCAGTCGTGGCGCCCTGACGGTCATCGGCGGTCCCCACGCCCGGTCGTTCCCCAAGGACTGCCTGAGATTCTTCGACCTCGCCGTGCACGACTGTGACAAGGAACAGATCAAGGACGTCCTGCGCGGCGCCTACGACCGCGACCAGGTGCTCTCCAGCGGCCGGGCGCTGACCGAGATCCCGTCCGTCGAGGAGCGTCTACCCCACATCCTCAAGTCCTCGCTGACCGAGGGCCGCCCTCCCTATGCCGCCAACATCGGGCTGCTCTCGAGCGTCGGGTGTCCCTACACCTGCAACTTCTGCGTCGACTGGGACAGACCGTATGTCTCCATCGCCGGGGATCGGCTGCGCGCCGATCTCCAGTTCATCGCCAGACGGTTCCCGGGGGTGTACGTCAGCTACCACGACCCGAACTTCGGCGTCCAGTTCGATCGCACCATGGACGTCATCTCCAGCCTGCCGAGGAGCGAGCGCAATCCCTACGTGATGGAGAGCTCGCTGTCGGTCCTGAAGGGGCCGCGACTGAGGCGTCTCAAGGAGACGAACTGCTTCTACACGGCGCCCGGTATCGAGTCGTGGACCGACTACTCCCAGAAGACCGGCGTCGGGCGCCACGGTGGACGGGAAAAACTCGAAGGCGTCATCGCGCGACTCGGCGAAATCCACGAGTTCGTCCCCAACATCCAGGCCAACTTCATCTTCGGAACCGACATGGACGTGGGGGACGATCCGGTCGACATGACCAAGGAGTTCATCGGCCGGGTGCCGTACGTCTGGCCGACCATCAACATCCCCACGCCGTACGGCCGCACGCCGCTCTATGACGACTACCTGGCGGAAGGCAGGATCCTCACCTCGATGCCGTTCGCCTTCTATTACATGCCGTACCTGGTGATGATCCTGAAGCACTACAGCCCACTCGAGTACTACGAGAAGCTGATCGACATCTACTCCACGGCCAATTCGTACAAGCTGCTGGGGGCGCGCATCGCCTCGACCCCGGACTACTCCCTGAAGGTCCTCTACGTCCTGCGGGCGTTCGCGTTCCATGGGATTCTCGGAAAGCTCAGGCGCACCCTCGACCGGTTCCGGAACGACGACGAATTCCGGAATTTCCACGAGGGTCGGACCTCGAGGCTGCCCGCTTACTACCGCCAGCTCTACGCCAAGAGGCTGGGACGCTACGCTGAGCTCCTTTCCGAAGCGGACATGATTCCCGAGCTGGAGACGTCGGCGGCCACGCCGAACCGCGGCATCCCGAAGGTCGTGATCGCCTCCGACGGCGCACCGGTTTCAGCCACGGTCCAGGTAGAAGCCGACTGAGTGCTCTCGGCCTTCACGACCTGGATGCAGCGTGCCGCCCGGGGGGTTGTGAAGCGAAATGCAACGGATCTCTGAGGTTCTGCAGGGTGCGGTAATAGAATAGCGCGGTCGGTCTCCTGCCCCTGAGCTTCAGCCGTTTCAAGAAGGCGATTTCATCCTCGGCCGCGTCACCGCTCAGGGAATCGTCGCTGAGGAAGTCCTCGAGTCCCGGCTCGATCCCGGGATCCTGATCCTGCTCCCGTTCCTGGAATTCGAATCTGTTCCGAGGCCGTCTGGCCAGACCTCGGTTCAGCGCGATTCCCAGGTCAAAGCTCGCCAGATCGAGCTCCCAGGATACGATCAATGGATCGAGGAGGACAGCGCAATCGCGGACGGATACATTGAAGACGTCGGTGTCCAGGAATTCGAGCGCGAGCGCACGCATCCGTCGATTGCCGCCGCCGCCGAGTCGGGCCATCCTTCGGAGCCAGCTCTCGCTGTCGACCTGCTCCTTGACCACCTTCTTGACCACGTCCAGGAGCTTTTGCGTGACCAGACGCTCGAGCGCACCGAACGCCTCCTTCTCGAAAATTGCGCGAATCTCCTGCCTTCTGGCGGGTGCGCACTTGCGAAGGATCAACTCGCGGACTTCCCGGTGGAGTGGCGCCGGGGGATCGTCGAAACTCCGCTTCAGCTCCTCCTTGCGCTGGAGCTCCGCCAGCTTCGAGAGGTGGCCGCCGGGAAACTTGAGGAACCTGGCAATCTTGTCGTAGATGTCCGTTCGGTCCGGCGCCGGGGGTAATTTCTTCCTGGTGAGGAGCTGGGAAATATAGGATTCCGTGACTTGAGCGGCGGCCGCGAGATCCTTCTGCTCGAGCCCGAGCTCGGCGAGCCGCTCTCGAATCAATCGACCGAAGTCCATGCTCCCTTCCGCCAGTGGGATGTACGGTGAACCGCTGATTTACTGCCAATAGTAAATCGCAGTAAATAATGGCAGAATTCACTTGACTCGTCAAGTTAATTAAGTTATCCTAGCAATCGACTGAGGGACTATTCAGACCATCTCAATCATCACGGTCGTCTGAATTTCCGCCCCTGGTCAGAACAGAGGTCTACATGTTCGCACGCAGAGTGATCATGCAGCTGAAGCCCAATTGCGCTCCGGAGTTCACGCAGAGGCTGGAAAGCGAAGTCCTTCCACTGCTTCGGAAGCAGAAGGGTTTCCAGGACGAGATCACGTTCGTGGCCACAGGCGGCAAAGAGGCGTTTGGAATCAGTCTGTGGGACAGGACCGACAGCGCTGAGGCCTATGGCCGTAGCGCCTATCCGGAAGTCGTGAAGATCCTGGATAAAGTCGTCGATGGAACACCTCGGGTCGAGACATTCGAGGTCTCCAACTCGACCTTTCACAAGATCGCCGCTGCAGCAACGGTCTAAATCGGGCGGAGACTATTCTGTAGACGAGGGGGCGGACCGTCCGCTCCCTCAATTGTTCAGTGCTTAACGCGATTCAGGAGGGGGTAACGTCGATGGAACTGGGAAAAATCAAGAAGGTGACCGACCGTGGTTTCGGATTCATCAAGGCGAGCGCCGGGGATGAAGTGTTCTTCCACCGGAGCGAATGCCAGACGCTGGCGTTCGATTCATTGACCGAGGGACAGGAAGTCTCCTTCGACCGTGAGGCGTCCGACAAAGGCGCGCGAGCGCGCAACGTCCGTCTGAGCGGCGTGTAGGTCGCCCGGAGGCAACGACGTGCTGGAACTCATGTTCGATCAACCCATCTTCGTGGGCTTCAAAGCTGACAGTGCCCTGCAGCGATACCTTGAATCCCTGCGAGAGACCGACAAGCAGTACATTGCGGACGACGATTCGGCTTTCTTGCGATTCTGCCGGATCGGCGAGGATGTGTACGTGGGAAAGCTCCTCCACGAGACCCTGACGACCGACCAGGTGGATGACATTCGGCTGAATGTCATGAGCATCATGCAGAAACTCCGGCCAGCGGTTCGATGCCCGAGCAATCTGCGGATCCTCGCCTGCAGGGCGATGGAAAACGAGTCTCCCGCGCGGCGCCTCAGCTTTGCTGCCCACCCGTAGTCTTCGCGCCAGGGTGCACGAAGGAGATGCGGTGTCCTTCAAATCAGCGGTTGCCGGACATCAGGGGTCGGTGCTGCGAAAGAGCGTGTGGCAGGTCATCAACACCCTCGTGCCCTACGTGTTTCTCAGCGCTCTCATGTTCTGGACACAGCACATCTCCTACTGGCTGACGTTCGCGATCGGCGTCCTCTCCGCCGGATTCATGATCCGCACGTTCATCATCTTCCACGATTGCGCGCACGGCTCGTTCTTTCGATCCCAGCGCGCGAATCACGTTCTTGGGTTCATCACCGGGGTGCTGACCTTCACCCCGTATCATCACTGGCGGCACCAGCACGCATTGCACCATGCCAGCTCGGGCGATCTGGACGGGCGGGGTGCCGGGGACATCTGGACGCTCACGGTCCAGGAATATCTCGAAGCGCCGCTCTGGAAGCGGATCGCTTATCGACTGTTCCGGAATCCATTCGTCCTGTTCGTCATCGTGCCCACCTGGGTGTTCCTGATTTACCACAGGTTCCCCGCGAGGTCGGTCGGCAGGCGCGAGCGCCGCAGCGTGCACTGGACGAACGGAGCCCTCCTGGCGATCGTGCTCCTGATGAGCCTGACGGTCGGCGTCAAATCGTACCTTCTGGTTCAGCTGCCCGTGCTGATGATGACCGGCTCCGTGGGCCTCTGGCTGTTCTACGTGCAGCATCAGTTCGAGGGCGCGTACTGGGAGAGACACCGGCAGTGGGACTTCGCAACCGCCGCGCTCAACGGCAGCTCGTTCTATAAACTGCCCAGGCTTCTGCAGTGGTTCACGGGCAGCATCGGCTTCCACCATATCCACCACTTGAGCCCCACCATCCCCAACTACAACCTGGAACCCTGCCACAAGGCCAACCCGATGTTCCAGAAGGTGCGGGCGATCACGCTGTGGTCCAGCACCAAGGCGCTCTCTCTCCGGCTCTGGGACGAGCAGAGGAAGAGACTCGTCGACTGGTCGTCGCTCCGCGGTTAAGGTTCCGTTCAGGTCGGGGCACTAGGATTTCCCGCGGAGGTGCGTCATGAGGCGGCGCGTCCTGCGGGGCAGAGGGGTCCTGGCCGTCGGGGTCCTCCTGGCCTTGTCCATCCAGTCGGAACGGGCCACGGCGGGGGACCAGACGGTCCGCACCGTGACCCTCGAGGAGGCGGTCGCGAGCGCCGACCGCGCGCCCGAGATGACCGCGGCGCTGGCCGGGCAGCAGGCCGCCGAGGCGGCGGTCCACGTGGCGCGGGCCCTCCCCGATCCCGAGCTCTCCCTGTCGACCAACTCGATCAACGCGCGCGAGTCGGTCTCCGTCCTGCTGCCATTGCCCTGGCCGGCCCGGGGTCCGCGCATCGAGGCCGCCACAGCCGACCTCCAGACCGCCGGCCGGTCGCGCGACGCGGCGCGCGCTTCGGCGCGGCAGGCGCTTCGCGTCGCGTGGTTCGCGCTTGCCGCCGCCGAGGATCGCGCGCAGGCGGCCGCCGATCGGCAGGCGCGTGCGCGGAGGAACTCCGAAGCGATCGGGGCACTCCTCGCGGAAGGGCGCGTGGCCCGGCTCGAGGAAGTCCGGGCGGCCGCCGAGGCGGCGCTCGCCCGCTCGGACCGCGCCTCGGCGGACGAAGCGCTCCGGACGGCCGGCGTGACGCTCGCGACCCTGATGGGGCTCGGACCGGAAAGCGCCGTCACGACCGGCGGTGCTCGCCCGCTTCCCGGGCAGGAGGGGGCGATCGAGGAGTCCGCGGCGAGCGCCCGCGAGACGTCGCCGGAGGTCCAGTTGCAGCTCGCCGCGGCGGACGCCGCCGCGTCGCGGCTCAGACTCGCTCGCCGACTGCGCGTTCCGAATCTCGGCCTGAATCTGGGCGCCGAGTTCAACGACCCCACCCAGGAAGGCACGAACAGATTCGTGGGCGTGAGCGTCGCCATCCCGATGGCCGGGCCGGCCGCGGCGCGCGTGGCGCTCGGCGAGCGCGACCGCGAGAACGCGCGCGTGGAGAGCGCGCGCCGCCAGGCGGTCCTCGCCGCGCAGGACGCCTGGGGGAGATCGCGCGCGGCGCGGCTGCGGCTCGAGGTGATCGACAACGACCTGCTGCCGGCGGCGCGCCAGACCGCCGATTTGACGCGGCTCGCCTATCAGGAAGGGAAGGTCGACGTCTTCCGGTTGCTCGATGCCGAGCGTCTTCTGTCCGAGGCCGCGGTCGACCGGGCCGACGCCTACGAAGCCTGGGGGACCGCCCACGCCGATCTTCTCAGGGCCACGGGGCACGACGCGCCATGAGAGCGGGGCGATGAGGGCACGGCTCGCCGTCGCGCTGGCAGGAAGTCTGATCGGATCCGCGCTTGCGTGCTCCCGCGCTCAAGACGCACCGGCTGACCACGCGGTCCAGGTCCGCACGGCGCGCGCCGAGAGCGGCACCATCACCGAGTGGATCCGCCTGTACGGGCGCATCACGCCGCCCCCCGACGGGGACGCCACGCTGGCGCCCCTGGTCGCGGGTCTGCTGCTGGCCGTTCCGGTGCGCGAGGGGCAGAGCGTCAGGGGCGGCGATATCGTGGCGCGCGTCGAGGGGGCCCCCCTCGACGACGGTCTGCGGGCCGCCGAGGCGGCGCAGCGCCGGGCCGCTGCCGAAGCGACTTTCCGCAGGAGCGCGGCGTCCAGGACGCGGACCCTCGTGGACAAGGGCGTCGCCTCGCGGCAGGACGCGGAGGCGGACGAGGCCGCGGCGGTGTCGGCCGAGGCCGCCCTGGCGGAGGCCTCGTCGGCGCTGACGACCGCGCGGCGCCGGCGCGACTGGGCGGAGCTGCGTGCTCCCTTCGACGGCGTCGTCGTTCGGGTCTTCCGGAGGGCCGGCGAGTCGGTGGACGGCACGCCGGCGACGCCCGTTGTCCAGGTGGCCGCCACTGTCGGCGCCCAGGTGGCGGCGGAGGCGACGGCGGAGACGCTGGCACGGCTGCAGCGCGATCAACCGGCGGACGTCGCGGCGAGGGGGTCGACTCAAGGGACGGTCAAGGCGCGCGTCCTCCGCGTCGGCCGCTCTGTCGATACCTCGACCGGGTCGGGAGAGGTGCGGTTCGTCTTCGACGGCGCGGCGCCGTCCTGGCCGCTCGGTCTCGGCGTGGACGTGCGCGTGGCGGTCGGGCACCGGGAGCACGCCACCATCGTGCCGGCGAGGGCGCTGCGCCGGGGCGAGGAGGGCTCGTCCGAGGTCGTGGTTGCGGAGGGTGGCAAGGCCGTGGTCCGCCGGGTCACGACCGGTCTCGCCGAGCCGGACCGCGTCGAGATCGTGTCGGGTGTCTCGCCGGGGGAGGCGGTCGTGGTGGACGACCCGATGGGTCTGGCCGACGGCACGCTCCTGAGTGAGCGCCCGTGAGCGCCGACGACCTCTACTCGCGCCTCGAGCGGCACCGGACGCTCGTGCTCACGATCACCATCGGGCTGATGCTCGCCGGAGTCCTGTCGCTGCGCCGGCTCGGGTCGGGGATCTACCCCGAGGTCGAGTTCCCGCGCATCGTGGTGGTGGCGCGATCCGGAGACGTGCCACCCGAGCAGATGCAGGCCTCCGTGGTGCGGCCGCTCGAGGAATCGCTGGCGACGGTGATCGGCGTGCGCCGGATCCGGACGCGGATCATCCGGGGGGCGGCCGAGATCGCCCTGCAGTTCGCCGAAGGGACGGACATGTGGCGCTCGCTCCAGCTCACCGATGCCGCCATCGGCAGGGCCCGCGACCAGCTTCCGGCCGGAACGGAGATCGAGTCCGAGAAGATCACGCCGGCCGACTTCCCGATCCTGTCGTTCAACGTGATCGGCGGCAACCCGACCAGCCGCCGGGAGGCGGCGGAGTTCATCGTGAGACCGGCGTTCTCGCGCGCCCCGGGCGTCGGCCGCGTCGAGGTCGTCGGGGGCGACCCGCGGGAGGTCGAGGTGGTCGTCGACCCCGATCGGCTGGCGGCGCTCCACCTGCGCCCGTCGCAGGTGGCGCAGCGGCTCGCGGGCACCATCGTCCGGAGGGCCGTCGGGCGCTACGACGATCGCCGGCAGCTCGTGACGGTCATGGCCGAGACGGACGCCGCCGACGTCGCGGCCCTGCGCCGCCTCCCGGTGGCCTCCGGTCCCAACGGCTCGATCGCCCTCGGGGACGTGGCCCAGGTCTTCGAAGGAGCGCCCGACCGGACCCTGGCGGTCCACGCCCCCGAGGGCGACGCGGTCCAGGTCAGCGTCTCCCGCGTCGTCGGCGCCTCGGCTCCGGACGTGGTCCGCGAGGTGCAGGGGATGGCCGCCGGGCTCCGTCTGCCTGAAGGGATCCGTCTCGTCCTGATCTACAACCAGGGGGAGTTGATCCGCCAGTCGATCCTCGGTATCCGCGACGCCATCCTGATCGGCATCGTGCTGACCATCGGCGTGCTGGCCTTCTTTCTCCGGGACGTTCGCGCGGGGATGCTGGCGGCCCTCTCGGTGCCGGTGACGCTGCTCGTCACGTTTCTCGCCGTCGACCTCGCGGGGCAGACGCTCAATCTCATGTCCCTGGGCGGCATGGCCGTCGCCATCGGTCTGGTGATCGACGACGCGATCGTGGTGGTCGAGGCGATCACGCGCCGGATCGAGGAGGGCGAATCGCCGCGCCTCGCGGTGCGCGCCGGTCTGGCCGAGATCACCGCGCCGGTGATCGGGACGACCGTGACGACTGTCGTGGTCTTCGTGCCTCTGGCGTTTCTCTCGGGTCTCGTGGGAAGCTTCTTCGCGGCGCTGGCGCTGACCCTGGTCTCGGCCGTGCTGATCTCGCTGTTCTTCGCCGTCTTCGTCCTGCCCCTGGTCGCGGCGCGTCTGCTGCGTCCGCGTCCGGCGGGCCGCGCGCGCAAGGACCGGGCGCTGGGCGCCCGCTACGCCGGGACGCTCCGGCGCGTGCTGCGGCGCCCGTCGGTGGCGGCCGCGGGGGTCGCCGCCCTGGTCGCGCTCGGCTCGGTCGTCGCCCTGCGCATCCCGTCCGGCTTTCTTCCGGAGATGGACGAGGGGGCGTTCGTCCTCGATTACTTCCTGCCGGCCGGTACGTCTCTCGAGGCCACCAACGCGGCCGCCCTGCGCATCGAGGCGATCCTCGGCCAGACGCCCGGTATCGTGAACTGGACCCGCAGGACGGGGGCCGAGCTCGGGCCGATCACCGCGACCCAGCTCAATCGCGGCGATATCGCCGTCCTCCTGGGACCGCGGGGGCGCCGCCCGGACGCAGAGGACGTCATCGACGCCGTGCGCGCGCGGGTCGAGCAGGAGATGCCGGGCGTGCGCATCGAGTTCGTGCAGATCCTCGAAGACGTCCTCAACGACCTCGCGGGGAACCCGCGTCCGCTGGAGGTCAGGATCATGGGAGAGGACCAGAACACGCTGGTACGGATCGCCGCGGACGTGGAGCGTCGTCTTCAGGATACGCCCCATCTGGTCGACTACTACCGCGGCGTGGAGGGGGACGTGCCGATGCTGCGCTACGCCCTCGACGCCGACGCGGCGGCGCGCGCCGGGCTGAGCTCCGCCGACGTCGGCGAGGACCTGGCGACGGCGCTGCGCGGCGCGCAGGTCGGGACCGTGCCGCGCCTGGACCGTCTCGTCCCGGTGCGCGTCCGGTTCCCGGACGAGGTGCGTTTCCGGCCCGAGGCGCTGGCCTCGTGGCCGATCGCCCTCGGTTCATCCGCGGTGCCGATCGCGTCGGTCGCCCGGGTCGTCGCCCAGACCGGCGCGAGCGTCCTCCTGCGCGAGAACCTCAGTCCCGCCGCGGTGGCCACGGCCGACGTGGAAGGGGAGGACCTGGGAGGTCTTGTCAGGGAGGTCGGCCGCCGTCTGCGCGACCTGACCCTGCCGCCCGGCTACCGGATCGAGGTCGGGGGGCGCGCCGAGAGCCAGGCGCGAGCCTTCGGTCAGCTCATCGTCGTTCTCGGGCTCGGGATCATGGCGGTGTTCGCCGTCCTCGTGGCTCAGTTCCGCGCCGGCCGCGCCGCCCTCCTGGTGCTGTGCACAGTCCCCCCGGCGCTCGCGGGGGGCGTGCTGTTCATGGCCGCCGCCCGCGTCCCGCTCAACGTATCATCTCTCATGGGGCTCGTGCTCCTGGTCGGGCTGGTGGTCAAGAACGGCATCCTGCTCATCGAAGTCACCCTGCATCGCCTCGATGACGGGCTGCCGCTGTCCGCGGCGCTGCGCGGCGCGGGCCGGCGGCGGCTGCGCCCGATCCTGATGACGACGCTGTGCACCATCTTCGGTCTGCTCCCGCTGGCCTTTTCCATAGGCGCGGGCTCCGAGCTGCAGCGGCCGCTCGCCGTGGCCGTCATCGGCGGCCTGCTGTTCTCGACTGCGGCGACCCTGTTCGTCCTGCCTGCGCTCGCCCGGTACTTCCTGCGCGGCCACCCGGCGCCGGAGCGCGCCGCCGGCGGTCCATGACGATTCGTGACGCGCCCGGCATCCTGCTCGTCGAGGACGACGCCGAGACGCGGGAGGCCGTCACGCGCGTCCTCGCCGACGAGGGCTACCGCGTGATCGGCGCCGGGCGCGGGGAAGCCGGGACGCGGGCCCTGAAGACCGGCCAGATCGCCGCGGTGATCCTCGACGTGTCGCTCCCCGACGCGAGCGGGTTCGACCTGTGCCGCGACTGGCGGGCGGCGGGCGTGCGCGTGCCGGTCCTCATGCTGACGGCACGCACGGACGTGTCCTCGCGCGTGCGGGGGCTCGACGCGGGGGCCGACGACTACCTCGGCAAGCCGTTCGCGCTGTCCGAGCTGCGGGCCCGGCTCCGGGCGCTCCTGCGACGCGGCAGCGACCCGCTGCGCCGGCGCGTGCTGACCGCCGGCGATCTGACCCTCGACTTCGGCCGGCGCCAGGCGTGGCTCGGCCGGACGGAGGTCCCGCTGACGCGGCGCGAGATCGACGTCCTCGAGCGCCTCGCCTGGGCCCGCGGGCACGCCGTCTCGCGCGACGACCTCCTGGAGGAGATCTGGGGCGAATCGACCCCCGAGACGGCGGCGAGCCTTGAGGTGATCATCGCCCGCCTGCGACGCAAGCTCGAAGGTGGTGACAGGGAGCCGCTGATCCGCACGGTGCGTGGCTTCGGCTACGCCCTCGCGGAGCCGCCCGGCGGGCCGGCGTCGTGAAGACCCACTCGCTGACCAACCGGGTCCTGCGGGGCACGGTCTTCGCGACTCTGATCACGGCACTCTCGGGGGCGGCCACCGCCGCCCTGCTCGCGCGCGGCCTCTGGCAGGCGCACGAGCATCGCGCCCTCCTGGATCTCGCGGCGGGCCTGGCGCAGGCCGTCGAGCGCGAAGCCGTCGAGGAAGACAGAACGCAGGAGTCGGCGGCGACGGACGCTTTGCGGGAGAGCGTGACCTCGGGCTATCGCGCCGAAGTCTGGCGGGGAGACGTCCTGGTCGCCTCCAGCCCGCCAGGACCGACCGTCGGGCCGCCCGGCGCGGCGCCGCGCGCCGTCCAGGACGCCTGGCTCATCGAGACCCGCCCTCTGCGCGGCGGGCTGCTGCTGGTCGTGGCCTCGCCGCGGGAGTGGGGGGAAGAGGCGCTGCGCATCTTCGGCTGGTCGCTCCTGCTCTCCGCCCCGGTCTGCGTCGTGGTCGCCGTGCTGATCGGACGCGTGGTCGGGCGGCGCGTGACCCGCCCGCTGCTCGATTTCAGGGACCGCATCGGCGCCGCGCGCCCGCTCGACCCGTTGCCGCCTGCGTCGCCGTCGGCGGTGCTCGAGGTCGGCGAGCTGGAGGCCTCGTTCCGGAGACTCTGGGACAGGCTGCAGGAGACCATGGCGCGCGAGCTCGAATTCGCCGCCAACGCCTCGCACGAGCTGCGCACGCCCCTCACCCGCATCCGCTTGCACGCCGAGCGCGCGCGCGCGGCGCTCGGGACGGCGGCGGGGGGCGTCCCCTCGCAGGAGATCGGCGGTCTGGTCGAGGAGATCGACCGCCTGGTGCGCTTGGTCGACTCGCTCCTCGTCCTGTCACGCGACACGGCCGCGGGCATACCGGCGGGGGAGGTGGTCAATGTCTCGGACCTGATGGCCGCGGCGTCGCGGCGGGTCTTCGCCGGCACGGCTGTTCCGGAGATCGAGGCGCCGGACGAAGCCCTGGTGCGGGGCGATGAAGCGCTCCTGGGGATCGCGGTCGAGAACCTGCTCGACAACGCGCGAAAGTTCTCGCTGCCGGGCCGGCCGCCCCGCGTCGCGGTGAACGCAGACGGCGCCTCGGTGAGTGTCACCATCACCAGCCCCGGCGCGCGCATCCCCGGCGACCTCGCCGGGCGCCTGTTCGAGCGCTTCTACCGCGGCCCGGAGGCCCGCGCCTCGCACCCGGGGCACGGGCTCGGTCTGCCGCTCGCCCGCCACGTCGCCCGGCTTCACGGGGGGGATGTCCGCCAGGTCTCGGGCCCGGACGAGGACGCGCGATTCGAGCTGACCCTTCCGGCGTGGCGCTCCTTGTGAACAGACTGGCGTCCTTCCCCCCACAACCCTAAATTGTCTCCGGGGTCATTTTCACGATCGATTCCGATCGAAAGGGGGAAACCATGAGTGAGCGCGTGGTCTTTCGCGTGACGCATCGTAGTCTGTTGCTGACCGCCGGCGTCGGTCTCCTGCTGACGCTGCTGGCGCTGTTCGCCCCGCCGCTCTGGGCGCAGAAAGTCCAGGAGAGCTACAAGGACAAGTTCAACATCGCCGAGGAGACGGGCGGCGTGGCGATCGCGACGAGCAGCGACGGCAAGTACGTCTACGTCGCCGGCAGGAACGGAGTGATCGTCTCCAGCGACTACGGCAAGACCGGGACCTGGGTCCAGACGGTCCGGATGAAATAGGTCAACCGGCGTCTCACGGGTCCCCCAGCGATCCCGCGCTGATTCGCACGATCCGGTCCGCGAGCGCGCCGAGATCGATGTCGGAGCGGTTGGCGAGCAGGACCAGGGTGAAGCGGTCGTCCGGATACCGGGTGATGAACGCCTGGAAGCCGAGCCAGCTTCCCGGATGCTCCAGACGCCGGTGGCCGTGGTCTTCCTTCAGAAACCATCCGAAGGCGTAGGGGCTCTCGGTGCCGTCGTTGAGCCGCATCGGGCGCAGGGCCTCCTCGCTCGTCGCGCGACGCACCAGCCGATCGGCGGCCAGCGCCTGGTCCCAACGGAAGAGATCCTCGATCGTCGTGTTGACGGCGCCGCTGCCGACGAGGCAGTCGAGCGGATGATCGGGGCTGGCGACAAAATTCCCACCCTGCCCCGTGTAGCCCCGCGCGCGGTTCGGCACCTTCACATCGGGACGGTCCCGCAGATACGTGCCGGTCATTCCCAGCGGCTCGAAGATACGGCGGCGCAGCAGCTCCCCGAACGGAGCCCCGCCGGCCTTCTCGAGGACGAGCGCGAGCATTTCATAACCAGTGTCGCTGTACTGGAAGCGGTCGCCGGGAGGGAAGACCGGGTCGCCCTGGCGTGCCAGGAAGGCAAGCGCCTGGCGGTTGTCGACCCAGCCGCCCGGGCCGGACGAGGCCGCCAGCGCCTGGTAGTAGTCCGGCAGTCCGGAGGTATGCGTCAGCAGGTGCCGCACCGTCAGAGCCGCGCCGAACCGGGTGAGCTCCGGCAGGATGCCGGCGACCGGAGTGTCATAGTCGAGCCGGCCCTCCTCGTGAAGGATCATCGCCAGCATGGCGGTGAACTGCTTCGAGACGGAGGCGATGTCGAAAGCGGTTCGCGGCCCGATCGGGATCCGTCGCTCGACATCGGCCAGTCCGAGGGACGCGGAGTAGACGACGGCGCCGTCCCGGATCACCATCACGGCGGCGCCCGGAGCCCCGTCGCTCCGCAGTGGCGCGAGAAGCGCGTCGAGTCGCTCTGAAGGCGGCGCGGAGCACGCCAGAAGGAGCGCGCCGGCGGTGACGATCACCGGACCGCGCCGGTGGCCGGACCGCCCACGCTCGAAGGCCGGCCCGTCGCTCACGACGACGCTCTCTCCGGGGTTCGCGGCACCTGTTCCCGCTCCCGACGCAATTCCCATTCTAGTGTCTGGGAAATCAGACGGCCTACAGATTGTTCCGTTCGCTCATTGCGGCTTCTACCCGATGCCCTTCCGGGCTCCGGTGGTGCATTCTGCCTCGACACGAGGAGGGTCATCCTATGCGTGCCAGATTCTCGTATGCGCTGCCACCGCTGGCGATTCTCTGCTGGTCGTTGTTGTCACCACGCCCCGCTTTGGCGCAGCTGCCGCTGCCGCCCCTGCCAGGCGGGCTGGTCGTGACCATGACGTCCCCGGCTTCCGGGTCGACGGTCGCCAGCACGATCACGGTCAGTGCCAGTGTCAGCCCGGCGGGGCTGCTGGTCGGGGGCGTTCAGTTCAAGCTCGACGGCGCCAACCTCGGTTCGATGGACACCACGGCTCCGTACTCGGTGTCGTGGAACACGACCGGGGCGAGCAACGGGTCGCACACGCTCAGGGCGGTCGCGCGGGACGCGCTTGGCCTCCAATACGCTTCCAGCCCGGTGACGGTGAGAGTGTCGAACGCCGCTCCTCCGACCACGACGCGCTTCGAGGAGAGCGCCGCGAACCTGTCACCGTCGGGCGCGTGGACATCGATCGACAGCGCCGGCGCCCGGGCCACCCTGAGCGGCGACAGTGGCGTCTACACCGCGGTCTCCGGAGCCAGGGCGAGCCTGGCGTTCAACGGGACGGGGGTGAGCTGGATCGGCCTGCCGTGCGAGATCTGCGGCTTTGCCGGCATTTACCTGGATGGCGCACTGGTCGCCACGGTGGATACGTTCGCCGCAAGTCGGCCCGCCGCCTCCAGGTCGCTGTTCACGACCGGCGGTCTCGCGGCCGGCAGCCACACGATCGTGGTCGAGGCGAGCGGCACCCAGAACGCCGCCTCGGGCGGCGCCAACATCGTCGTCGACGCCTTCGACGTAGAGGGCGGGGCCTCGTCCGGCGGGGGCGGCAAGACGCGAATCGAGGAGACCGATCCGTCCATGACCTACGCCGGGGCGTGGCTCAGCCAATCCCGTGGCGACCTGAGCGGCGGCTCGGTCGTCGAGTCGTCGGATGCGAACGGCACCGCCAGCCTGACCTTCAACGGAACCGGAGTGAGCTGGATCGGCTTCAGGGGACCCTGGGCGGGTATCGCGCAGGTCTACCTCGATGGGGCGTTGAAGGCGACGGTCGATACCTACGGACCGATCGAGCAGTCACAGGTCGTCATGTACACCGCCAGCGGTCTGGCGGCCGGATCCCACACCGTCATGATCAAGGTCACCGGCACCTGGAGCTCGGCGAGCTCCTCCGCCTGGGTCGTCCTCGACGCCTTCGACGTGATGTGAGGCCGTGTCTCGAGGAGGAAAAAGAAAGCCCCCCGGGGTGGCCCGGGGGGCTTGATCGTTCAGGAGACTTGGTTCCGAAGATCAGTACATGTCTCCGCCCATGCCGCCAGGACCGCCCGGCATGGCCGCGCCCGCCTTCTCCTTCTCGGGGATCTCGTGAACCATCGCCTCGGTGGTCAGCATCAGACCCGCGATGCTGGCCGCATTCTGCAGGGCCGTTCGGGTGACCTTGGTCGGATCGATGATGCCGGCCTCGAACATGTCGACCCACTTGCCGGCGTAGGCATCGAAGCCGATCGAAGCCTTCTCCTTCTCCTTCCCCTGCTGCACGATGATCGAACCCTCGTAACCGGCGTTGATGGCGATCTGCCGGATCGGCTCTTCGAGGGCGCGCCGCACGATGTTGATCCCGGTCTGGACGTCCTCGTTCTTTTCCTTGAGCCTGTCCAGGGCCGGGATGGCGCGCACCAGGGCAATGCCGCCGCCGGGGACGATCCCCTCCTCGACGGCCGCCTTGGTGGCGTGCATGGCGTCCTCGACACGGGACTTCTTTTCCTTCATCTCACTCTCGGTGGCCGCGCCGACCTTGATGATGGCGACACCGCCGACGAGCTTCGCGAGCCTCTCCTGCAGCTTCTCGCGATCGTAGTCGGAGGTGGTCTCCTCGATCTGGGCGCGGATCTGTTTCACCCGGCCCTCGGTGTCGGCTCGCTTGCCCCTGCCCTCGACGATGGTCGTGTTGTCCTTGTCCGCCGTGATCTTCTTGGCCTGGCCGAGATCGTCGATCTTCAGATTCTCGAGCTTGAGTCCGAGATCCTCGGTGATGCACTTGCCGCCGGTGAGGATCGCGATGTCCTCGAGCATGGACTTGCGGCGGTCACCGAAGCCGGGCGCCTTGACCGCGCACACCTGGAGAGTGCCGCGCAGCTTGTTGACGACGAGCGTCGCCAGCGCCTCACCTTCGACATCTTCGGCGATGATCGCCAGCGGGCGTCCGCTCTTGGCGACCTGCTCCAGGAGCGGCAGGAGCTCGCGCATGTTGGAGACCTTCTTCTCGTGGATCAGGATGTACGGGTTCTCCAGCACGCACTCCATGCGCTCGGCGTCGGTGACGAAGTACGGGCTGAGATAGCCGCGATCGAACTGCATCCCCTCGACGATCTCCAGGGATGTCTCCAGACCCTTGGCCTCCTCCACCGTGATGACGCCGTCCTTGCCGACCTTCTCCATCGCCTGCGCGATGATCTCGCCGATGGTCTCGTCATTGTTCGCGGAGATAGTGCCGACCTGGGCGATCGCCTTGCCGCTGACGGGCTTCGAGACCTTCTGGATCTCCTCGACCGCCTTCTCGACGGCCTTCTCGATGCCACGCTTGAGATCCATCGGGTTGGCGCCGGCGGTCACGGCCTTGACACCTTCGCGATAGATCGCCTGGGCCAGGACGGTCGCCGTCGTCGTGCCGTCGCCGGCAACCTCCGACGTCTTGCTCGCGACTTCACGCACGAGCTGGGCGCCCAGGTTCTCCCTGGGGTCCCCCAGCTCGATCTCCTTCGCCACCGTGACGCCGTCCTTGGTGCTGGTCGGAGCCCCGAACTTCTTCTCGAGCACCACGTTCCGGCCTCGGGGTCCGAGCGTGACCTTGACCGCGCCGGCCAGCTTGTTCACACCGCGGAGAATCGCCTGGCGGCAGTCCTCCGAGTAGATGATTTCCTTTGCAGACATGGATTCCTCCCCTTTCAGCTGATGATTCCGAGAATTTCTTCTTCGCGGACGATCACGTGCTCGACGTCGTCGATCCTGACCTCCGTGCCGGTGTACTTGCCGATGAGGACACGATCGCCCGCTTTGACCTCGAGGGCGATGCGCTTGCCGTTGTCGTCCAGACGGCCCGCTCCGACGGCCACGACCTTCCCCTCGAGCGGCTTCTCCTTGGCCGTGTCGGGGATGATGATGCCGCCCTTGACCTTCTGCTCGGGCTCCATTCTCTTGACCAGGACACGGTCGTTCAGTGGTTTCACGTTCGTTTTCATCGGGATGGCCTCCGCCTGTGAGTGTTCAATATGCCGGGGAATCGGCACGGACTTATTAGCACTCGATACTGTGGAGTGCCAATAATACCCGACCCGATCGGCCCCTGTCAATCAAAATCGCTATCCGAACTTCGGGACTTCCGAGTCGCGGTGGTTTGTTAGAATATCCAGGAAAAGGCCTCCGCCAGGAGGGCCGTTCGTGCCACAGAGTCACCTCAAAGTCTCCCGGAGGAGGTCCCGCGTCAAGCGCGCGAGCGGCAGGCACGCCTTCGACACCGCTCCCATCGGACTCGCGCTGGTCGGTCGCGACGGACGATTCCTCCAGGTCAACTCGAGACTCTGCAGTCTGCTCGGCTACACCGAAAAGCGGTTGCTGGCCGGCACACTTGGGGAGGTGACCGATCCTCATGACCTGGAGCCACTGGCAACGCACTCCCGCAGCCTCCTTGCCGGTGAGGTCGACGAGTTCCGGCTCGAACAGCGTTTCCTCCGCGTCGACGGCCGTCCGGCGTGGGGCCAGATCCACGCAACACGCGGGACCGGTCCCTGGAAGGGGTCGATCACCTGCGTGGTCGAGGTCGACGAGCGCTTCGAGCATGGCTTCTCGGGGTTGTCGCGCGCGCTGTCGTTCGCCGTCATCCGCGCGCTGACGGAAGCGCCGACAGCGGACGAGGTCCCCCGCAGGATTCTGCGGAATCTCTGCGAGACCGGAACCTGGGCAAGAGGGGAGATCTGGATCGTGGACGCTCGCCTCAAGATCTTGCGTCTTCTCGACACCTGGCCGCCGCTCGGCGGGCCCCTCGAAATGGAAGTGACGACTGGGGGAGCGACGGTGCTTCCCGGGATCGGGCTGCCGGGACATGTCTGGGCGGCCGGGAAGCCCCGCTGGGTGGCCGACCTGGTCGGCGATCCCGTGTTCGGTCGCTCCGTGACCGCGACCCGGTCCGCTCTCGCCTCTGCCATCGCATTTCCCATCCTCAACGGAAAGGATGTCACCGGAGTCGTCGTTCTCATGAGCCGGGACGTCCGCCAGCCGGACGACGTTCTCCTCGGAGTGGTGGCCGACATCGGACGGCAGATCGGGCAGGTCGTCGAGCGGAAGCGCGCCGAAGAGGCGCTGCAGAAAAGCGTGGAGGACATCCACGCGGTGCTCGACAATGTCGCCGACGGCGTCTTGACGACCGACGAACGCGGCTTCATCGAATCGTTCAACCGGGCCGCCCAGCGGCTCTTCGGCTACCCGACGAACGATGTCCTGGGCCGCGAGGCCAAGCTGCTCATGGCGGAGGCCTACCAGGGGGAGTTCACGGGCTTCCTCACCAGCCATATGCGGCCGGGCCGGGACCCCGCCTCGACCTCGGGATCGCGCGAGATGTGGGGCCGGCGCAAGGATGGTTCCTCCTTCCCGATCGAATTCCGCGCCACCGAAATGCTCCTGAACGGCGAAAGACGCTTCGTCGGTATCCTGCGGGACATCTCCGAAGAGCTGGTCCAGAGAGACACGCTCGAGTATCGAGCCCTGCACGATGTCCTCACGGGCCTGCCGAACCGGACCTTACTGAACGATCGGCTGCGCCAGGCTATCCTGACGGCGCAGCGGGAGAAGAAATCGACCAGCCTGCTGGTCATGGACATGAACGGCTTCAAGGAGGTGAACGACACTCTCGGGCACGACGTCGGCGACCAGCTGCTGCAGCAGGTGGCGCTCCGCCTCGAGAGTCTCCTCAGGAGCTCCGATACGATGGCACGCCTCGGCGGAGACGAGTTTGCGGTCCTGCCCGCCGGGGAGACAGGAAGCGAAGGCGGGGCGATGACTGCCAAGAAAATCCTCGCGGCGCTGGAGAGACCCTTCGCGATCGCCGATCGGAGCATCACGACAAGCGCCAGCATCGGTATCGCGGTGTATCCGGACCACGGCCAGGACACGGCGACCCTGCTGCGTCACGCCGACGTGGCGATGTACATCGCCAAGCGCTCCGGGCGCGGGTACGCCGTGTACGCTCCCCAGCCGGATGACCACGACGCCGCCCGTCTCGAGCTGACGGCCGAGCTGCGACACGCCATCGGACACGAAGAGCTCGTCCTCCACTTCCAGCCCAAGATCGATCTCAAGACAGGCAAGACGATCGGGGTGGAGGCGCTGGTGAGATGGCGACACCCGAAGCGGGGCCTCATGCCTCCGGATCAATTCATCCCCATGGCGGAAGAGACCGAGCTCATCAGGCCGCTCACCCGCTGGGTGCTCGACCGGGCCTTGCGTCAATGCCGCCTCTGGCGGGAATCGGGGATCGACGTCGGCGTGGAGGTGAACTTATCCGGGCGAAACCTGCTGAACGCCGATCTGCCGGCCACGACCAGGGAATTGCTGGACGCCTGGAGCGTCGATCCCGGAAGACTGAGTGTCGATCTCACGGAGAGCAGCATCCTGGCGGCCCCGGCGATCGAGACACTATCTCGCCTCGGAACGATCGGAATCGGTCTCGCCCTTGACCACTTCGGCCCAGGGTTCTCGTCGCTGGCGCATCTCAAGCGCCTGTCCTTCCGCGAAATCAAGATCGACAGGTCGTTCATCGCCGGGATGTCGGACGAGAAGGGGATCTCCATCGTACGCCCCATGATCGACATGGGGCACACCATGGGTATCAGGGTGGTGGCCCAAGGCGTGGAGGATCAGGGGACCCTGGACCGCCTCCGGTCTCTCGGCTGCGACTCGGCCCAGGGGTTCTACCTCTGCGCCCCGATCCCCGCGGCCGACCTCACGACCTGGATGCAGCGTTCCGCCTGGGGACTCGCGAAGCGAAACGCTTCTTAGCCAGTGTCACCAGGTGTTTGAACTGATCGTCCTGCTCGAGCAATTCTTCTTTTCGTCGCCGCGGAAGCCTCTTGATCCGGGCTTCGACCCTGAGCGCAAGGCCCCTGCGCCCGATCGCCTTCTTGAATACGAGCTGTAGCGGGCCTTTGCCTCGAAGGTACTTTGCGCCTTTGGCGTCATTTTGTTGATGCTGTGCAAGTCGTCGAGATACGTCTGTCGCGATACCTGTGTAGAGGGCTCCATCTCTACACCGGACAATGTAGACATGATATTGAGACATGAACAAGGCTAGCACCAAGGGAGCCGCGGGCATGAGCGAGTCGGCTTCAACCGGAGTCGAACCCACGCGACCCAGAGGGTCACGAGATCAGGAACTCATCGCCGACTTCCTGTAGGCTGTCGGTCGTATGGCGCTCACGGCGACGATCTACAGCCTGGACACCGAGCTGGCCCATGTCGATCGCAGCGTCTACGCGACCTTCAGCCTGAAGCTGGCGCGGCAGCCATCCGAGACGCTCGAATACATGCTGACCCGCTACCTCGCGTACTGCCTCGAGCACACCGAGGGGATCGCGCTCACCGGGGGGATCACGGCGGGCGACGAACCGGCGGTGCTGGTGCGGGACCGGACAGGCCGAGTCACGGCGTGGATCGAGGTGGGGAGGCCAGCTGCGGAGCGGTTGCACCGGGGCAGCAAGCTCGCCGGCCGGGCCGCGGTGTACACCCATCGGAACGTGGCCCAGGTGCTGCGGGAGCTCGACGGCAAGGGCATCCACCGCGCGTCGGAGATCCCCGTGTACGAGTTCGACCGCGGCTTCATCGACACGATCGCGGCGGTCGTGCCGCGACGCACCGCGGTGACGGTCTCCGTCACCGGGCATCATCTTTATCTCGATCTGGACGGACGGACTTTCGACACGGCGGTGGTGGAACACCATTTCGCCTGAACCGGGAACGGTAGCGGCATGCGGCGTGTGGTCGTGGTCGGCGCCGGCGCGGCCGGAACGATGGCGGCGATCTTCGCGGCAGCTGCCGGTGCCCGGACCGTGCTCGTCGAGCGGACCCAGGACGGCGGGCGCAAGATTCTGATCAGCGGCGGCGGACGCTGCAACATTCTGCCGGCCCACGCCGACGAGTCCCGCTTTGTCACCGAATCGTCGCCAAACCTCCTGCGCAAGATATTGCGCTCGTGGCCGCTGCGGGAGCAGATCGCCTTCTTCGAGGAGAAGATCGGACTCCGGCTCGTCGAGGAGGCGGAATCGGCGAAGCTCTTTCCCGCATCGAACCGCGCCCGCGACGTGCGGGACGGTCTGCTGGCGCTGGCGGTCCGCAACGGCGTGCGCCTGCTGATGGGGACGCTGGTGCATGGGATTGCGCCGTGCGCGGCGGTTTGGCGCGTCGACCGGGACGGCGGCACGCCGCTGGAGGCGGATGCCGTCGTGGTGGCGACCGGCGGCCTCTCCGTCCCACTCACCGGGAGCGACGGGATCGGCCTGAAGCTCGTCGAAGAGCTCGGTCACGACGTGCATCCGACCTACGCGGCGCTCACGCCGCTGACCGCCGACCCGGCCCCCTTCGCGAAGCTCGCCGGCGTGTCGCTACCCGTCACTTTGACCGCTCGCGCCGAAGGGCGGATGGCGACGGCGACGGGCGGCTTCCTGTTCACGCATCGCGGCTACAGCGGACCGGCGGTGCTCGATGTCTCGCACGTCGCCGTGCGCTCCCGCGTTGAGGGCGCGCAGCCTGCGCGCCTCGACGTCCGCTGGACGCGCCTCGGTGGCGCGGAGTGGGAGATGGCATTGCGTCCCCGGGGAACCCGCACGGTCGCGGCTGCGCTGCGCGCCGAGCTGCCGGAGCGACTGGCCATCGCCCTTCAGGAAGCAGCACGCGTCGAGGCGGGGCGCCTGCTGGCGAATCTCCGCCGCGACGAGCGACTCCGCCTGATCGAGATGCTGGTGAGCGGCGCGCTGCCATGGACGGGGGACGAAGGGTACAAGAAGGCCGAAGTGACCGGCGGCGGGGTCAGTCTCGCCGCAATCGATCCGAGGACGATGGAGAGCCGCCGGCACCCCGGATTGTTCCTGTGCGGCGAGATGCTCGACGCATTCGGCCCCATCGGCGGCTACAATTTCCTCTGGGCGTGGGCGACCGGCCGCGCCGCCGGACTCGGCGCGGCACAGGCGACCGCTCCCGGTGCCCCGCGACGTACCGGTCGATCCGATGGGTGAAGAACCCTGTCCCTGGCATACGTCTCAATCACCCTTGGCCGGGGGCACGACGAGGATCTTTCCATCGGGTCCATCGGCGACGTACGCGACTCCATCGTCGGTGACCACGGCGTTTCGCGCTCCCTTTGCGGTCGCGCTGACGGCGAACTGCTTCAGGGTCCCCGGCTGATCCAAGTGCGCCACCGTGAGCGTCGCCGCGCCCGCGGCCGCCACGTAGAGCAGGCGGCTCCCCGGCAGGTAATCGATGTTGTCCACTCCTTCACCTGTGTCGAGCTTCGAGAGGATCCGTCCATCCGTCATGGCGGCCAGGACCTCGACATGGTCGGGGCAGGCGACCATCAGCAACTGGTCCTTGGTCTCGATGGCGAGTCCTTTGGGTCCGTCCTCGCCGCAGCCGGGCATCCAGGTCGCGGTCACCTTGCGTGTCGACAGATCGATCCGCAGCGTCCGGTCCTTGTCCTCGAGATTCGTGTAGAACAGACCGCGACCGTCGTCGACGGCGTACCCTTCCGGCTCGCCGTCCAGTTTGATGCTCCCCGCCAGCTTCGGGGTCGCCGGGTTGGAAACGTCGAGGACGACGATCGACTGATCGCGGGGCGTGGTGACCCAGACCTCCTTCGTGCGCGCGATGAAGGCCAGGCCGTCGGGCATCGATGGGATGGTCACGCAGCCGCGGCGTGTGAGCGCCGTCGCGTCAACCGCGCAGACGCTCGAGTCCCCGCGGTTGCCGACATAGACGACGCCCTCACCCACGGTCGCGGAGCTCGGTCCGACCATCCGCTTCTTCCCGTGGCGCTCCACTTCGGTCGTCGGGAACTTCTCGACCCGGCGGATCTCCTGCGTGAGCGTGTCGATCACGTCGGTATTGCCCGTCCCGCCCGCCGGCACCCAGACGCGGTGCCGCGTCCTATCGACGGCCAGGTAATCGAGCACGACTCCGTCCGGCGGGGCTCCTGGCAGGGCGAGCGAGGTCACTTTGGACCCGGCCGCAGCCGAGGTCGGCGCGGGCGCCGACGGAGCCGTCGTGGACCCCGCAGCGGAAGCGGCGGCCATGACAACGATCAGGGTGACTGTTCCCGATGGAATTCGCATCGCGAGCCTCCCAGTGTGATGAGTCCTGAATGACTCTACAGCATGCCCGGGCCCGAGTCATCCGACGCTCACGGCCCAGTCTCCCGCGGGCACTACCGTCCGCTCCCTCCAATTGACGAGAAAGCCCCTGCCAGCGTACAATCCCGCTCACTTACGCATCAGCACAAGTCGGCGCAGTGGAATGGAATGGCCTCCCGTGGCCCCGTCGGTCAGGGGGGCACCGATATCCTCGATGCCGGCGCATGCGGCTTAAAGGTTAGGACGCTTTGCGACGACGTCATCCTCGACCATGACAATCCCTCACCGACAATCCCAGCCTCAAGGAGACCGCATGTTCGACAGCAGGGTCCGGCCGAATACCGGGCGGATCCCCTCCCGCCGAACACCGCGCTTTCCGGCGGGCCGATGGATCCGTCGAGCGGGCCAACTTCGGCCGGGCTCCCGAGTGGTGGTGACGGGCGGTGCAGGGTTCATCGGCTCGCACCTCGTGGAGCGACTCGTGCGGGAGGGCATGAGAGTCCACGTGCTCGACGATCTCTCCGGGGGTCGACGGGAAAACCTGCCAGGGGAGAGCCGGTGGTTGACGTTCGACCGCGTCGACCTGGGGGCCGGTGGCTCCAGCAGGGCCATTCTGGATCGGGCGGTCGCGAAGGCTGATTTTCTTTTTCACCTCGCCAGTCCGATCGGGGTGAGCAAGGCTCATACGCAGCGTCTCGACACAATCACGCACATCCTCAGGATTGGGCTGAATGTGGTGGACGCTTGCCGCCGGCATCGTCTTCCGGTGCTGTTGACCTCAAGCTCGGAAGTTTACGGCAGGGGGAGCCTGCGGCCTCTCAGGGAGACGGACGTGCTGCCACTGGGGACTGAGGCTCGGTTCAGCTATGGCGCTGGCAAGCTCGCTCTCGAGCACTTGGTGGCCGGGTTGGTCGAAGACGCGGGCGTTCCCGCATGGATTGTCCGCCTTTTCAACGTGGCAGGCCGCCGCCAACGCCCGGAAACGGGCGTCGTCGTGCCCACCTTCTTGAAGGCGGCGCTCACAGGGATGCCGCTGGTGATTCACGGGAGCGGTGACCAGCGGAGGAGCTTCCTGCATGTTTCCGATGCCGTGGCGGGGTTGCTCGCCGTCGCCGGGAACTCGAAGCTCATCGGGGAGCGTGTGAACCTGGGGGGCGAGGAGGTCGTGACCATCATCGATCTGGCCCACCGGATTCTCGCGGAAGTCGGCGGCCGCGGCAGGGTGATTCACAAGCCCTATACCAAGGTATTCGGAAGCGCCTTTGTCCAGGTCCCTATACGAATCGCTGATACCGGCCGCCTCCGCGCGGCATCGGCCTGGTGTCCTGTCTCCACCCTGAATGAGGCGATCGGAGACTGTCGAGAATGGCTCCAGGAGCGACAAGCTCCTCTGGAAGCATCCATCTCGTCATGATGGTTGTCGCGGCGGCCATCGTCACCTGCATCGCTGTCCCCCTTCTCGATCCACTCGCGCGCCGGATTGGGGTGATCGCGCATGTGTCTCCGGATCGGTGGCACCGAACGGGGGACATCGGCCTTCATGGAGGACCCGCGCTGCTCCTGGGTCTGCTGCCGTGGACGGATCCCGGGCAGGCGGCGGTCCTGGCCGGGTTCTGTACGGTGGGGGTGATTGACGACTATTGCGAGCTCCGACCAGCGTGGAAGGCCACCCTGCTGATTCTCCCGTGCAGTGCGGCCGCCTGGCTGACGGGGCACCTCTGGGTCGGTGTGGGCTGCTGGTGCGCTTCGAACGCCGTCAACTTGTTGGACCATGCCGATGGGCTGGCGGGAGCGTCCGCGGCGGGATCCCTCGCGGTGGCGGGAGGATCGATGGGGCTCGCCGGCGCCGGAGCCTCCTGCGGGTTCTTGATTCACAACGTCCCGCCGGCCCGGGTGTTCCTGGGAGACGGTGGCAGCCTGATGCTGGGGGCGCTGCTGGTCTTGGCGTGGTCTCCGTCGGGCGTCTGGGCGACGTTGTTGGGAACGGCCGTCCCCGCCGCCGATGCGGCGTTCGTCACGATGCGAAGGCTTGCGAAGCGGCGCGCGCCCTGGGTCGGAGGCACCGATCACACGGGGCATCTCATTCTGGGCGCAGGAGTCCGACCGACGGTGCTCATCATCTCCTACGGTGTCCTCTCGGCGGCTTTCGGTTTCGCGGGCCGACTGCTCTCGCGATGAACGGCCGGCCGACGCTCGCGATGACGGTCGATCTGGAGGAATGGAACCATGGCCTTGGGCTTCCCGCCGGCGAGGTGCGTCTGGAGGAAGGCACTGACTGGCTCCTGGAACAGTTCTCTCGAGTCGGTCTCCGTGCCACGTTCTTCGTCCTGGGAGAAGCGGCGGAGCGACATCCCGCCTTGGTGCGCCGCATCGCGGAGCTGGGTCACGAGGTGGGGTTCCACGGCGCGCACCATCGGTTCCTGCACCAGGTGGGCCCACGGGCGTTTGCGCACGAGCTTGCTCAAGGGCTCCCGCGGCTCGAGGATCTGAGCGGCTCCCCGGTCCGCGGCTACCGAGCCCCTTTCTTCTCGATCACCCGCCGCACCGCGTGGGCCCTGCCACTCCTGCGCGAGGTCGGTCTCGCCTACGACGCCTCCATTTATCCGGGCCCGAACGATCGCTACGGCTGGTGGGGCGCGCCGCTCGAGCCGGCGCGGCTTCCCTGTGGGCTCATGGTGTTCCCCGTGCCGATTCTTCACGCGGTCTTTCCGCTCGCATTCTCGGGAGGCACTTATCTGCGGATGCTGCCATGGCAGATCATCCGCATGGGTCTGAAGCAGGAACGGGCCCACGGGAGGGCCGGAATGGTGTACGTCCATCCGTGGGAAGTGGCCCACAAACTGCGCTGGGTCCCGACGGCCTCGTTGCGAGCGAACGTGACGCGACACTGGTCGCGTCGCCGGATGAGGGGGCGACTCCAAAGCCTGCTCGCGGAGGAGCGCGAGCGCATCGGTGCGATGGAGGATGTGCTGGCTTCGCGACCCAGCCTGCCGATCTGGGATCCTTCCGGACCGGTCGTCCGGAGGACGACGGGATAGTGGTCCGCGACGTGACCCGCCTTCCGGCGATCCTGTTCCGGTACGGCCTCGCCAGATCCGATATGGAACAGGGCGCGGGATCCTGAGACGACGTCCGCTTCGACCACCAGCTCGACTCTTCGGAAAGGCTCGGCAGATCTATAATCCCCATCAGGCATGGCCCTTTCTACAGGCATGAGGCTCGGGCCGTACGAGATCCTGGCGGCGGCAGGCTCCGGCGGGATGGGAGACGTCTACCGGGCCAGGGACACGCGACTCGATCGGATCGTCGCGGTCAAAGTCATGCCCGAGATTTTCCTGCGCGACCCCGCCCGGCGGCAAAGACTGGAGCGGGAGGCGCGCGCTGTCTCGAGCCTCTCCCACCCGAACATCTGCACACTCCACGATGTCGGTCACCAGGACGGCGTCGATTACCTTGTGATGGAGTTCCTGGAAGGGGAGACGCTCGCTGATCGCCTGGATCGTGGAGCTCTTCCTCCGGACCAGGCGTTGCGCTACGCGGTCGAGATCGCCGGCGCTCTCGATGCGGCGCACCGGCGTGGAGTCGTCCATCGCGATCTCAAGCCCGGCAACATCATGCTGACGCGGACCGGCGCAAAACTCCTCGATTTTGGTCTGGCGCGGGCGGACCCGGAGGCGGCGCCGGAGATCTCCGGGCTCTCGATCACACCGACGCGCACACGTCCGCTGACCGCCGAAGGGACAGTCGTTGGGACAGTACAGTACATGGCGCCGGAACAACTGGAGGGGAAGCCGGCCGACGCGCGCAGCGACTTGTTCGCCTTTGGCGCCGTCATCTACGAAATGGCGACGGGCCAGAGGGCGTTCCAGGGAAAGAGTCAGGCGAGCCTCATCGCGGCCATCCTCAAGGAGGAGCCACGGCCGATCAGTACCTTCGCCCCGATGTCCCCGCCCTCGCTCGATCGCCTCGTGAGGCACTGCCTGGAGAAGGACCCGGAGGAGCGGATTCAAAGCGCTCACGACGTCCGGCTTCGGCTCGAGGAGATCGCCGAGGGCGGAGGCTCGTTCGCCGTGGCCCCGATCGCGCTGGCGTCGGCGCGATCCCGATGGCGCGAGCGGTTCGCCTGGATGTTCGCGGCACTGGCCTCGCTGGCCGCGATCGCGATGGCGGCACGATTGTTCCTGAACCCGGCGGTGGCCCCACCCCTCGTCGTCTCCTCGGTCCCTCCGCCCGAGGGATTCACCTTCGAATCGAGCATCGAGGACATGGCGATCTCGCCCGACGGGCGGCGGATCGTTTTCGCCGCCCGCGGCGCGGGCGGGGTCGGTCTCTGGGTCCGGGATCTCGACACGGCGAAACCGAGAGCTCTCGCCGGAACCGAGGATGCTTCATGCCCCTTCTGGTCCCCCGACGCCCGATCGATCGGCTTCATCGCCAAGGGCCATCTCAGGAAGGTCGACGTCTCCGGCGGGCAGAGCGACGTCCTCGCCTCAGCGAATATCTGCCTCGGCGCATCCTGGGAGAAGGATGGATCGATTCTCTTTGTGCCGGACCGGTACATACCGGTCATGAAGATCCCGGAGTCAGGAGGACAGCCAATCGCCGTGGGTGCGACCGGTCCGGCCGGATCCAAGAGGATCTACTCCCATCCGAGCCTCCTTCCGGATCGACGCCACATCCTCTACACGGTGAACGAGAGCTGGGAGGGGGGCGAAAACAGCGGGATCTACGTGGCGACGGTCGATGGAAAGGACGAGCGGCGCGTGCTCCCCGTCCTCTCGAATGCGCGCTATGTGGAGCCGGGTTACCTGATCTATGCCCGGGACGGTTCTCTCCGTGCGCAGAGATTCGATCCCGGACGCCTCGAGCTGAGCGGAGATCAGATCGTCTTGATTGACGGCATCCAGTACGTGGGCATCCGGCAGAGCCATGTCTTCTCGCTCTCGGACAACGGCGTGCTGGTCTACGTCGCGGGCGAAGGGACCCTGACGAGACGGCTCACCTGGGTCGATCGCAAGGGAGCCGTCCTCGGGACGATCGGCAGGCCGGGGAACTACTTCTCTCCCCGCCTCTCTCGTGACGGCCGACGCGTCGCCTACGATCAGAGCGAGGCGACGACCGACAGCGGGGACATCTGGACCCTCGATCGGGAGCGCGGCATGGCGACGCGCCTGACCTTCGACCCCCGGAACGAATCGGCGCCAGTCTGGTCCCCGGACGACCGGCGCCTCCTTTTCTACGGCAACTACCCCGGCCGGAGTGATCTGTTCACCGTCCCGTCGGACGGAACGGGGAAGGTCGAGACGATTCTGTCAGACGATGCCGACAACGTTCCCTGCGACTGGTCGAGCGACGGGAAGTCGATCCTCGTTCAGAGAAGCCACGGCTCCGGAGGGAACACTGATCTCTGGCTGTTTTCCCTCGGAGAAAAGAAGGCAGCGCCCTGGCTCGACACCCCCTTCGTCGAAAAGCAGGGGAGGTTCAGCCCGAACCTGAGATGGATCGCGTATGACTCGGACGAGTCCGGCAAAACGGAGGTCTACATCCGGGGGTTCAACCCGCCGGGTGGAAAATGGCGCGTCTCCAGCGACGGCGGCGACTCCCCCGTCTGGCGCGCGGATTCCAGAGAGATCTTCTACCGCTCTCCCGACGCGAATCTGATGTCTGTCGGCGTCCTCCAGGGAACAACCTTCGACGGCGCGGTCCCTGTGCCTCTTTTCAAGATCCCCGGGAAGATCCTGGAGTTGGGGGTAGCCACCCAGTACGACGTTTCCGCGGACGGCCAGCGCTTCCTCATGAACATCGACACCCCGACCCAAGGCCAGAGGACGATCACGCTCGTCTCCAACTGGCTCTCGCTCTTGAAGAAACACTGACTGCGCGACCGGGGCTTTTCGGTCGGACCGGTTGCGCTCCTACTTGAGGTTGTAGATGACCTGATCCTCGTCGTAGACGGTCGTCGGGTTCTCCACGCGGCCGATCAGCCAGTAGTCGCCGGGAGTGAGAGTGGCGGGAGTGGCGACGGAAAAGTCACCCGTCATCACCTGTCCAGCGCCGACCGTCAATGGTCCCGGTCCAAGGAGATACGCTGGCGCTCCCGATGAGCCCCAGACGCGCACCGAGCCCGTGACCTGCTGCGCCGCCGCCGACGCGTTCTCGATGCGCAACCGGTAGCGGATAGTGTCGCCCGGGTGGATTTCCGACGGACCGAGAGGCGTGACCTTGATCGTCACGAGGGACGGTGGCAGCGTCAGGGACCGGTAGAGGTTGAGCCGGCCCTTCGAGGCGACATTGAGCCCGAGGACGTCGACCCCGCGCATCAGCCGGGCCTTGAGCTCTCCTGACGTCAGCGTCGGGTCGTGCCCGAGGAGGACCGCGGCGGCCCCGGCGACGTGCGGCGCAGCCATCGAGGTTCCGTCCAGCAGGCCGTACTGGTTGCCCGGCAGCGTGCTCAGGATGCCCACCCCCGGGGCGGCCAGGTCGACCGACCTGGCCCCGAAGTTGGAGAACGACGCCCTGCGGTCAAGGTTGTCGGTCGCCGCCACGGCCACGATGTTGTCGAGCGGATACGAAGCGGGAAATGTGGACAGGATGTCGTTGTTGCTGCCCGTGTTCCCCGCGGACGTGACGAACAGGTGTCGCGAGCCGGCGATGGCACGCTGCATCGCCAGATTCTGGGCGAAGCCGCCCCAGGAATTGTTGGAGATCGGGACCTTCATGAGGCCGACGTACTGAATCGCCTCGATGAGGTCGGCGTCTCTGGCCGTGCAGAACGGAGGCGATGAGTAGAAGGCCCGTAGGGGCATGAGCCGCACGACCTGGGCGACGCCGGTGACCCCGATGCCGTTGTTCCCCACGGCTCCCACCGTTCCCGCGGTGTGCGTCCCGTGGCCGACGCAGGCGCCTCCCGGATCGGTCGGATCGTTGTCGTTGTCTTTGAAGTCCCAGCCATGAACGTCGTCGACGAAGCCGTTGCCGTCGTCGTCGATGCCGTTATCCGGGATCTCGCCGGGGTTGGTGTAGATGTTCGCCGCGAGGTCCTCGTGATGGAGGTCGATGCCGGAGTCGATGCTGGCCACGACGACCTCCGCGGCGCCCACGGCGATATCCCAGGCCTCGGGCGCGTCGATGTCCGCGTCGATCTTTCCCCCCGTCTGGCCCTGGTTGTCGAGGGCGTACATCTCGGAGAAACGCGGATCGTTCGGGATCGCGTCGATGTAGCGATAGTAGTTCGGCTCGGCGTATTCCACGTCGCGGAGAGCGCGCAGGGCCTTGGCCATGGTCTCCACGTCGGCGCCGGGTGGCAGGGCCACATGCAGGGCCTGGATGCCCCGCAGCGCGCGCAGGACCCTCAGACCGTGCGCGGCGAGAACGCTGGAGGATGCCGCCTGCGCTTCGGGACGGAACTTGACGATCAGCTCTCCCGGAACGAACACCGGGCGCGTTGGCGCGGCGCCCTGCGGCGCGGAGCCGATCACGAACAGCCCAATGACGGTTACGAGTATCAGGCGCTTCATGAGCGCGGACATGTTCCCCCCCTGGATCGTTGCGCCCCCGTCGCGCGGCGGCGCGATGACGAAGAATACACCTCCCTGAGCGGGCTCGACTCTGCGCCTCGCCCCTGCGCGCGCGGCGTTCAACCGCGGCCGAACCAGCGGCTGCTCCGGCTCGATCCGAAATGCTTCTTCTCGGCGACCAGCGCCGCGGAAGGCTCCTGGAAGCTCCCGGTCGGCGACGGCCCCGAGAAGAAATCCACGTCGACGCGCCCGACGCGGCCGGCGCCGAACTCGATGTAGCAGGAGCCGGTCCCTGCGTGCTCGGCGAACGGCCCGCCGCCGCGCTGGGCCGCGATCAATCGGGCGGCGACCGCCCGGGCGGCCCCCTCGGCGAACACCCCGGCCTTCGGCGTCCCCATGGTCGCGACGTCGCCGACCGCGTAGACGCCCGGGTATCTTGTTTCGAGCGTCTTCGGATTCACGGGGATGAAACCGTCGACGACCATGCCGCTGGCGGCGACCACGTCCGGGGCGCGATGCTTCGGGACACCGAGGAAGAGGTCGTAGGGCATCTCGTTTCCGTCGTCGAGCACGGCGATACGGCGCGCGGGGTCGAGGGACTTGACGCGGCGGCCGGGAACGAACGTGATGCCGCGCTCGGCGAACGCCGCGACCAGCGCGCGGGACGTCGCGGGCGACGGGGGGATCGGGCTCCCGAACGGCAGGACGATGCTGATCTCGCAGGCGTCGCGGACGCCCCGGACGGAGAGAAAGTCGTGCAGCAGCAACGCGGCTTCGCTCGGCGCCGGCGGGCACTTGAACGGCGCGCCGCAGACTCCGACGATCGCCCGGCCCTTCGAGAAGGCGGGAAGCACCTTGCGGAGCCGCTCGGCGCCGGCGACGGAGTAGAACTCGTCTCCGCCCTCCGTGAGCCCCGGCGTGCTGTCCATGTCGTAGTCGGCGCCGAGGGCGACGACCAGGACGTCGGCCTCGTGGACGTCGGCGTCGGTGGTCACGCGTCGCCCCTCGGGATCGATCGCCCGGATCGTTTCCCGCCGGAAACGCACGCCCGGCTTGACGACCTCAAGGTACGGAAGTCGCACCGCGGCGAAAGTCGTGCGGCCGAACATCACGTCGAGCTTCGAGTAGCCGAAGACGAACGCGTCGGCCTTGTCGATCAGCGTTACCTCCACGGCGTCGCCGAGCGCCTCCGACAGCGTCGTGCACAGCTCGAGACCTCCGAAGCCTGCCCCCAGAACGACGACCCGTGTCTTCATCCGACATCCCCGAGCAGCCCGGCCGATAAGCGGTTCAAGCTGCGATGTTACTTCCGGCAAGCGTCCTTCTGTCAACTTGGGATCGAGGGAGTGACCGGGTGGGAGGTGGCGCCGGTCGACGCCGTCAGGTCAGGCAGCGATCGATCGCCGTGAGCGCTTGCTGGATGTCATCCGCGTCGTTGTAGAGATGCGGGGAGAATCTCAGGACGTTCCTGCGCGCCGACACGACGATCCCGGCTTCGTTGAGACGTTTGGCCAGGATCCGCACGTCCGTGCCGGCGAACCGGGTGGCGACGATCGAGGAGCGTGCGCCGTCGTCCGTGGGCGACAGGATTTCGCCGTTCCTTTCGCGCAACCCCTCGATCAGGAGATCGGCGAGCCTCTTGTTCCTGGAGAAGATCCGCCCGATGTCCAGACGCAGCAGGTAATCGATCGAGCTGGCGAGACCCGGCGCGCACCCGTAGGCCATGGTGCTGAACTCGAAACGGTGGGCGTTCGGGGGGAGCTTCAGCCGGTCGGCACCCAGATCCCACATCCGCTCGTGGGATCGGAATCCGACGAGCCCCGGCTCGAGGCGTTCGTGAAGATGGGGCGCGAGATACATCACGGCGACGCCGAACGGCCCGCACAGCCACTTGTAGGAGGCGGTGATCAGCGCGTCGACCCCGAGCGCCCCGACGTCGATCGGGATCCCGCCGGCCGACTGCGTCGCGTCGATGACGAGCAGGGCTCCGTTCCGGTGCGCGGCTTCAGCGAGCCCCGCCACGTCGAGTCGCTGGCCGGTGCTGTAAATCGCGTCGGAGACGCAGACGACGGCGGTCCCGCGATCGATCAGGTCGATCAGATCGTCGGCCAGCGGACCGAGCCTGACTTCGGCTCCCGTCTGGCGTGCGACGCGCGCCCACGGGTAGACCGTACTGGGAAACTCGAGACTGGTGCTGACGATGTTTCTGCCGGCAGCCGGCGCGACGGCCCAGGCGAGGGAAGCCAGAAGCTCGGTCGCGCTCGATCCGACCGCGATCTCCTCGGGACGGCAGTTGAACAGTCGCGCGGCCGATGCGTGCAGTGTCGCGAAGGCCCGCTCCTCGGCGACCTCGTCGAAATGGATCGTCCCGTTCTCGGCGAGATCATGCGTCCATTCGACCACCGCCCGCTCCGCGCCGCTGTACATGAGGCAGACGGAGGCGGTGTTGAGGTAGACACTCTTCCTGCTCGCGGGAAAGTCGCCCGGCGCGACGATGGGGGTCAGGTCGGACAATCTGGTATCGCCTCCGATGGGCAGATCGTCGGAACCCTACGCCCAGGGGGGCCCCGTGTCCATCATCGGCCCTCCGCGGCACGAGGGCGCGGTCGCGGGGCGCCACCCGGATCCACTTTCTGTTTTCGCTTTGGCCCTGCGCTCACGGCTCGTTCCGCTCCTCGGCCGCGACGGGGTGTGACGACCGTTACGACCACCGAGTCGATCCCGGGCACGTCGGCCTTATCTGTAACCTTGAGCGTAATGATATGGGTCCCTCGGGCCAGACCCGGGGCATGAGCGCCGGAACCCGGAGGGAATCTCCTGCCACAGACCACCGGCACATCCAACGTTTCACCTCTTCCGAGCAACACCTGTGAGGGAGAGCCGAAGTCCTCGTACCATTCGAAGGAGACGATGTCGTCATTCGTCCCCGGTGTCGAGTCGGGATCGGAGGACTCGGAGCCATCGAGCCTCAGCAAGGCTCCCGACGGTGGGACGCATTCGAGGGTGGAATTCGCTCGCGCCACGGCGACCGGAGCACGGTCAGGGGGTGATCCCTGGTTCAGTAGCAGGGACACGTCCCCCGAAGAGTAGTTGCTCACGGCCAGGTCCGGACGGCCGTCGTTATTGAAATCCACGGCCACGACGAAGAAGGGGAAGTTCCCCGCCGCGAAGCGCGCCGGGACGCCGAGGCTGCCGTCGCCATGGCCCAGAAGCACCCAGACTTCGTTGGCCTCGATGCTGGCGATTGCCAGATCGGGGCGGTCGTCCCCATTCAGGTCCGCAACCGCGAGGCCGAAGGGGGTAGCCCCCGCGGCATATGGAGTCGCGGCGCCAAAGCTCCCGTCACCGTTCCCCAGCAGCACCGAGACGTCTCTGGAACCGCCATTGCCGACCACCAGATCCTGACGACCATCTCCGTTGAGGTCGCCTACCGCAATGCTGTAGGGACCATCTCCTGCCGTCAGACTCGCGGCGGCGCCAAATGTCCCGTCGCCGTTCCCGAGCAGCACCGAAACGTCGCCGCCGAAGCCGTGGTTGTTATTGGTCACCGCCAGATCCGGGCGACGATCCCCATTGAAGTCCCCTACAGCGATGGATGAAGGCTGGATCCCTGCAGCGTATGTCGCCGGCGAGCCAAACGTCCCGTCGCCGTTCCCCAGCAACACCACAACGTTGTCCAAATCGACGTCGGCCACCGCCAGGTCCGGTCGATCATCGCCGTTGAAGTCAGCCACCACGAGGGAGTAAGGGACGCTACCGGCAACCAAGCTGGACGGCGCGCCGAACGACCCATTCCCGTCTCCCAGCAGGATCCGCACCCGGTTGAAATCAACTACGGCCAGATCGATACGGCCGTCCGCGTTGAAGTCCCCCGTCTCGATCGCGTTGGGCTGAGCCCCTATCGGGAACAGTGCCTCGTGCTGGAACGTCCCGTCGGCGTTACCGAGCAGGACCGACAGATCGTTCGATCCGAGATTGGCCACCGCCAAATCCGGGCGACCGTCCCCATTGAAGTCTCCCTCTGCAAGGTGAACAGGGTTGACGCCGACGGCGAAGCGCGGCGAAGCATCAAACATCCCGTCGCCAGTCCCCAGCAGCACCGACACGTCCTCCGAGTTCGAGTTGGCAACCGTCAGATCCAGCCGATCATCTCCATTGAAGTCACCCACCGCGATGGAGGAAGGACCCGCTCCTACCGTAAGGCTCGTGGGGGCACCAAACGTCCCGTCACCGCCGCCCAGCAACACATTGACTTCGCCCAACGTGCCGGCCACCGCCGTGAGATCCAGATGTCCATCCCCGTTCAGGTCCGCTACGGCGGTCGCCTGGCAAAATCCAGCGGTGAAGTTCGAAGGGGCGCCGAACGTTCCGTCACCGTTCCCCAGAAGCACCGAGATTTCCGGCAGGGAGAAGTTATTGACCGCCAGATCCTGGCGACCGTCCGCATTGAAGTCACCTGCCGTAACGAACATAGGCAGATCTCCCAGGGCTAAACGCGTCTGGCCGCGAAACGTCCCATCGCCGTTGCCCAGCAGCACCGAAAGGTCGCTGGAATCCGTGTTGGCCACCGCCAGATCCGGATCATCGTCCCCGTTGAAGTCCCCCACGACGAGGGACTGAGGGGAATCTCCCACGGCAAAGCGCGCCTGATCTCCAAATGTCCCGTCGCCGATCCCCAGCAGCACCGAGACTTCGTTCGACCCGGCGTCGGCCACCGCCAGGTCTGGAAGACCATCCCGGTTGAAGTCCCCCACTGCGACGGCGTACGGCTCGGTCCCCACGGCAAAGCGCGCCTGATCTTTAAATGTCCCGTCGCCGATCCCCAGCAGCACCGATATGTCGTCCGACAAATCGTTGGCGACCACCAGATCCTGTCGGCCGTCGCCGTCGAAGTCACCTGCGGCGATCGAGAGCGGTCCAACCCCTGCGCCGAAGCTCGCCGGAGCACTGAACCCGCCATCGCCGATCCCCAGCAACACCGAAACGTCGTCCGAGCCACCGTTGGCGACCGCCAGATCCGGATGACCATCGCCGTTGAAGTCTCCTACCGCTACGGCGGAGGGCCCTATGCCCGCGGTATACACCGGATTCGGGTAGAGTGGATTCTCGATCGCGGCTCGTGGCACGCCGCCCGAAAGAATGAGCGCGCCCATCAGGATCCCTGCACGGAGCAGGGATGATCTTTCCCGCCGGACTTGCATGTGCCCTCCCGATGAACCGACCCGATATCGGCAGGTCCTCAGTGTCGGTGACTTACCGGTCGATGGGCTTTTCTTACGCCCCAGGAACCTGCCTGTCAACCACGATTTGCAGCCGGTGGGCGAGAGAAACGAGAGCCCCGACCGATTGGAGGTGGATGGGGTCGTCTCGGGAAGGAGTGCTTGGGTCTCCCCCGGGCACATTCGTTGCAATGCTGCCGTCAGTTCGGGTCCATTCTTCTATGCGCGCCGCCTAGCTGACCCAGCCGGTCGTGCGTTTGACCACGTACCAATCTCCGGAGATTCGGCGCAAGCTCACTGACTGTCCGCCTGCTGCGAGAGGACCCAGATAATCGTCGATATCGACCTCCGCCTCGTCGTCGTGCTTCGATACGACCCGCCAACTCACCCACAAGCCGCCCGAGTGGTGTTGGATCCAGTTCTTTCGATCAACCTTGTAGATGATCGGCCCCGCGTAGCCCCAGACTTGAAGTCTCGTTGAACCCGGGTCGACCAGGATAAGGTCCTGCGAGCCGCTCAACCCGAACGTGGCGAAGATCGCTCTCTGAAGGATTCGCCGGTTCTCGTCGCGAGCATCGTCCAAGCCGGGGGCGTAGTCGGGACAGATATCGCTCCCATCGGGGAGGCCATCCGCATCCGTGTCGATATTGTTGGGGTCGAGCCCCAGGCGCTCTTCTTCCAGGTCGGTCAAATGGTCACCATCGGAGTCCTGCAGGATCTCCTTGACGGATACCCAGGTTGTGATTCCTTCGAGATTGATCCTGGGAAAGCATCCGGCGACGACAGAGCTTATGGGTTTGAGCATCGCCTCCTGAGCTTTCGTGAAGGCGATGAGAATCCCTCTGGACTCCGAAAAGATCAGGTTGATCGTTCGGCAATCCTGTGTATCAGGTTTCGGAATAAGCCACGGCCCCTGCCACTCGAGCGACTGGATGGAGTCCCCCGTAAGGAGGAACGAATCATCGTCGCCGAGCAATCCGAAATCGCGAACGATGGTGTAGGCCACACCTCCGCCCACGTTGAATGTCGCGATCTTCTGCCGGTCGTCGAAGTCACTGAAATGCCAGGACGGGTGCGTCCACGCATCGAGACGCACCGTCCGGTTCCTCCTGGCGGTCTGCGCGTTCTGCTCGATCCTGCGAATGGCCTCGAGACTTTCAGGCGTGCCGAGCTCCCCCAGCCGTGCGTAGGCTGTCGTTCGAACATCCTTCGCGGCGCGATTCATGCCGTAGGTGCCCAACTTCGCGGCCTCATCCCACGAACTCGCAATGGCTTCAAGGCGGCGGACATCCGTCGGGCTCGAGTCGGTCTCGCTCGGTACCTGAACCGCTGGCAACGGAGCGAGCAGAAAACTCGATAGGAGCAGCATGGAACACCCCAGAGCCCTCAAGGCTGCATGCCGTGTGAGTCGGAACTGATCCGCGCGCTGAGTCATCGGGGCGACTCCAAGGAGAGAGGCGGTCAGCCGGGTTCGGCGGCCGCGTCGAAAAATCGCTGGCCGTTTGCCTGGACTGGCTTCAGGCTAACATCGATCGAGATCGGAGATATCACCGGAAGCCAGGAAGAGCGCTGAGTGAAGCCCGCTCAGCAACCGACTCACCGCTGGAGCAAACTGACGAACTCCTTCATTTCGTTCTCATTGAGGTCCGAGACGGCCCAGTAGCTCATGCCACCCTGGGTCCAATGAAGGATATGGTACCCCTGCTGCGGCGCGGCAGCCAGGTAGCGATCCGGCTGTCCTGGCGCGGGCCAGACCATGAGATTGATGACGTGGAGGCGGCGCTGGTAGACGAGGGCCGCGACCGGCCTTCCGCCCAAGTAATCGAGGCGCCCACCGACCAGGGCGAATCCCTCCGCCGCCAGATCCTTCACGGGCGGTGAGAAGTCAAGCTGGCCGTTGAACCACGGCTTGACCGTGTGCTGATCGGATGACGGCACGTCGGTCAGATGGCTTGCCATCAGAGAGCGCACATGGCTCGCGACCACTTC